>Ga0209515_10007855_pt1 | contig 12703 bp, 9 predicted proteins | sample Subgroupgradi54m_FD_187454 | JGI IMG/M metagenome (GOLD analysis project Ga0209515, IMG submission 187454) | Subsurface groundwater microbial communities from S. Glens Falls, New York, USA - GMW60B uncontaminated upgradient, 5.4 m (SPAdes)... ... | reverse complement strand
CTGGGACGAGTTGGTCCTGTCCTACAGCCGCGGCGCGGAAGAGGCGAAGGGACTCGAGACGCGGTGGACGACGCTGCGCGGTAAGGTCGATGAGGAACGGTATCAGGCCGTGCTCGCGAAGCTTCGGCGCCAGGCCGAAGATGCCGCCGCGTGGCGCGACAGCTGCGTCGCCTATTTCCGGACGTTTGCCGCGGTGATGTTGGTCAAGCCGGCCGAGTGGTAGGAGGCGCCTGATCGGCGATGGCGTTCGTGTCTCGACGTTCGTTCGTGCAGTCGGCGGCGCTGGCCGCGGGCGGTGTCCTGACCAGCGAGTCCTTCGCCTCAGCGGCGATGGTGACACAGCGGCGACGGCCGTTTCTCGATCGGTTCTCCGATCTCAGACGTCATTTCCTGTTCGAGTACTACCCCTGGTACCGCACCGATCCGTGGGAACACTGGCCCGAAGGCGGCCATCATCCGCCGGCTGACTTCGGATCGAATTACGTCCCGGCGCTCGGGCTGTACGACTCGCGATCGACTGCGGTGATGGAGCGCCATGCGCGGTGGATCGCGGACTCCGGCGTCGGTGCGATTGACGTCAGCTGGTGGGGCCCCGACAGCAACGTCAACGAGGTCATTCCGACGTTGATGGACGTGATGGCGGCGCACGACATCCACGTCACCTTTTACGTGGAGCCGTATACGGAACACCACGCGGAGAACTACGCGCGCGACCTCCTGTACTTGATCAAGAACTACGGCGATCGCCGGCACTGGGACTGCTTCCTGCTGCACGAACATGCCGACGGTACCGTCGGCCCGGTGTTCAAGTCGTTTCGCACGATCCTGTTGTCCACCGGCACGGACTGCCACGGCGTCACCAGCCCGGTCGCCGATTACGCGACCGACGATGTGTGGCGGCGGCAGACCGATGCCATTCGCGAGCTGCTGCGGGGCGACTTCGATCGCCTCACACTCCTGGCTGATTCCTCCCACGTGGACCGGACCCGGGCCGGCGGGTTCGACGGGATCGCGCTCTTCGACAACTACGTGTCGCCGGACATCTGGCGTCTGCACGCCGAGAACTGCACCAGCCGGAATCTGGTCTTTTCGTTTCAGGTCAATCCGGGATTCGACAGCATCGTGTGGCCTCAGACAGAACCAGACTCCTGCTATGTGCCGCCGGCGTTTGCGCCCGGCGGCGGCGTCTACGACTGGACCCGTGCATCCGAACGGGCGGCCGCCGAGAGCGCCTCCAGGAGCCGGATTGCGGACTCGTTCAACACGACCGTCGGCCTCCAGACGTCACCGTCGCTGGCGAACGTCAAACAGGGGTTCTTTCTCGTCTACATCAACTCGTTCAACGAATGGCACGAGGGCCATCAGTTCGAGCCGATGAAGAACCGCGCGGATCTGACGGATGCCGAGCGCGCGCTCGGCTATCACAACGCAGACGCGGGGAGCTATCGCCTGGACACACTGCGCGGCCTCATCCAAGATCTGTTCGATCGCTAGTCCGGAAAGCGCTACGCTTGGCGCATGCCGAAAATAGGGGTACGGCCCCTTTTTGGCTCATCGCGATCCCAAAAAAGGGGCCGTACCCCTTTTTCGCATGAAGGAGCTGGAGATGCGCAAGCGAGGGACGCTGTTCCTGATCGTCATGGCCGCGTTTGCGATGCCAACGGCGGCGGACAACCCCGCGTGGTTCGGCACGCCGGTCCCGCCGGCGCTGAGCGATCCGCGCAAACCGGTCATGCAATACGACGATGTGTTCCCGCCGCTGCCGACGCAGTTCGCCCATCGTCCCCAGAAGTTCGACGAGCTGCTCGACGCGGCGGCGTTGAAGGCGGATCAGAAGAAGATCGTTGGCTTCTCGCTCGAAAGTCTCGGGGCGGGCGACAAAGTCTGGGGGCGCCGCGCGGCGACGCCGGCGTTTCAGCACACGATCGAGTGGACCGTCAGCGAGCTCAAAGCGGCCGGGCTGAAGGACGCGAAGGTGGAAACATACGCCGTGCCTGCGGCGATGTGGGTGCCACAGACGTGGCAGCTGCAGATCCTCGGTGATCCGGCGTTCGGCGCCGGCACGCAGACGGTCACGCTGCAGTCCGCGTTTCCGCAACCGGGCGGCGCCACGATTCCCGGAGGCAGCCTCATCGCGCCCGTCGTGTACGTCGGGCACGGGACCGACGCGGATCTTGCGGGACGCGATCTCAAGGGCAAGATTGCGGTAGTGCGCGTGCGACCCGAGCCGTCGCTCTTCGGAGCGGGCGAACAAGGCGTGGCCGCTCGGCTGGTGGAGAAGGGCGCGGCCGGCGTGATCAACGCGATCGAAGGCCCGGGCAACGCGCTGTACGTCGATCCGCGGTTCGCATGCGGCAAGTCGCCGTGCTTCATGATCGGCGGCCAGGACGCCTGGTTCCTCCAGACCGTGATCGGCAAGGCGGCCAACGCCGGCGTGCTCGATCGTCTGAAAGTCAGTGTGGCCCTGACGTCGCGCGAGCAGGATGGTCTGACGTCCGCCAACGGCGTCGCGACGATTCCCGGGCAGTCCGCCAAGCGGATCATCATCAACGCACACGCGGACGGCTACTTTCAGGCCGGCGACGACAACGCCAGCGGTCTCGCGGTGCTCGTCGGGCTCGCGAAATATTTCGCGAAGCAGCCGCAGCCGAAGCACACGCTGATGTTCGTCGCGAGCGGCGGGCATCACGGCCCCGGCAACGGCCCGGCGTCGCTCGTCGCGGCGCATCCCGAACTAAAGGACGGCACGCTGCTGATCCTCAACCTCGAACACGTCGCCTACGCCGACGTCGTCCGCGGCAAGACGCGCGCGACCACGAACATCGGGATGGGATGGGAAACCAGCGTGACGGAGAGCGCGAAAGCCGTTGGCGTCACCAACGAGTCGCCGTTCCTGATCGATCTCTGGAAGCGGGCGTCGCGCTGCTACGGCGTGGCGACGTATCAATCAGCCGGCACTACCGTGTCGGGCGACCTCGGCGGATACCGGCCGCTCAACGTCCCGATGACGCAGATGATTCAGTCGGGCACGTTCTACCATTCGTCCGGCGACGTCTTCGAGTCTGTGCCCGCTGAGGGGCTTGAACGGGCGGCTCGATTCCACGCGTTCTTCATCGAGCAGGCGGATCAGGCGGCGGAGTCGTTAATCGCGGCCGGCAAAGGCACACCGTATCAGTCGGCGATCAAGGGCTGCCCATGAGATCAATGAGATTGCAGATTTCAGAGTTCAGATTTCAGATTACGAATTTCAGAGTTCAGATTGCGGGCGCGCTGCTGCTGGTGATGGCGTTGCAGGGCTCGGCACAGAGTCCAGCCTTCACCTACCGAAAGGTGATGGTGCCGGTGCGCGACGGGGTCCGGCTCGAAACCGTGATCATGACGCCGACGGCTGCGACTGGGCCGCTGCCGATTCTGTTTCGGCGGACGCCCTACGGGGTGCCGGCGGACGCGACCGGCGTTGCCGACGGATCGTTGAGGGACCTCGCGCGCGACGGCTACATCTTCGTCGTCCAGAATCTGCGCGGCCGCTTCGGCTCGGAAGGCACGTTCGAGCTGTCGTCCAAAGCCGATATCGAGAATCCGAAAGCGACCAGCGAGACCAGCGACGCGTACGACTCGATCGACTGGCTCGTCAAGAACGTGGCGAACAACAACGGCAAGGTGGGCATGTTCGGCGTGTCGTACGACGGCCTGACCGCGGCGATGACTTTGCTGCATCCGCACCCGGCGCTGAAGGCGATTTCCGAACAGGCGTCCCCTGCCGATCAGTGGATGAACGACGACGACCATCGGTATGGCGCGCTGCGCGAGAGCTACGCATTCGAGTACGCGGTGTACGAGCAGGCGGACAAAAACGCCAACACACACTTCAACTTCGAGACCTACGACACCTACTCCTGGTATCTCAACCTCGGCCCGCTCTCCAACATCAACGCCAAATATCTGCACGGCAAGATTCCGTACTGGAATTCCATCGTCGATCATCCGGACTACGACGCGTTCTGGAAGGACGAAGCGTGGGTGACGCAGGTGCGCGGCGCATTCGTGCCGAATCTGAACGTCGCCGGTTTCTGGGACCAGGAGGATCCTTGGGGGCCCTGGGAGATCTACCGCCGCTCGGAGGCCAGCGATCCGAATCACTACAACTTCATCGTCGCCGGTCCGTGGTTCCATGGACAGTGGCACAACCTGAAGGCCGAGTCGATCGGTCAGGTGTCGTTCGGCGGTCACGACACCGCGGTGGAGTTCCGCGAGAAGATCGAGGCGCCGTGGTTCCGGTACTGGCTGCACGGCAAGGGCGAAAAGTTTCCGTGGAAGGCCTCCACATTTCAGAGCGGATCGAACACCTGGCGGACGTACGACGCGTGGCCGCCAAAGTCGACGGCGACCAATGTCTATCTGCGCGTGAACGGTGAGCTGTCGTTCGACGCGCCTCCGGTGACCGAGAGTTACGTGCAGTACGTCTCGGACCCGGCGAATCCAGTGCCGTATCGGCCCCGGCCGATTTCGCCGACCTACCCGGCCGGAGACTGGCGCCGATGGGAGGTTGCGGATCAGCGCTTTGTGGACAACCGTCCCGATGTCGCAACCTGGGTCAGCCGACCGCTGGATCGCGATCTCACGATCACGGGCGAGCTGTCGGCGGATCTCTTCGCATCGACGTCAGGTACGGACAGCGATTTCGTCGTGAAGCTGATCGACGTCTATTCCGAGAATGCGCAACCCAACGTGTGGAATCCCGGTGCGGGACCGCAACCGGGCCAGTACGCGCAGTCGCTCAACGGCTACGAGTTGCCGATCGCGATGGAAGTCCGGCGGGGGCGTTACAACCAGAGCTATGAACATCCGCAACCGCTGGTGGCGAATCAGCCGACAGAGTTCACGGTTCCGCTGCGCAACCACGATCACGTGTTCCTGAAGGGACACCGCCTGATGGTCCAGGTGCAGTCGACGTGGTTTCCCCTGATCGACCGCAATCCACAAAAGTTCGTGCCGAGCATCTACGCCGCCAAGCCCGAGGACTTCATCACCGCCACGCAGCGTATCTACACCTCGCGGGACCGGCCGTCGCACGTCGTGCTGCCGGTCGTGCGGTAGTCGACGATCAACGCGGAATTCGCGGAATCCGCAGAAGGATTCTCGCCACAGAGTCACATCGCAGCCTGCTTCGCAGGCCCGGTCGCACGTCAGGTCTGCGTGTTCCGCGGTTTCTGCGTTGATCGTCTTTCTCCATGGCTCTGTGCCTCCGTGGCGAAATCTCGTACGTTCTTACTTGACCGTTCCACCGATCACCGCGCGGAGGACGCCGTCGGTCTTGGTGAAAATGTAGAGCTCGCCGGCAGCGTCCATAGCGACGTGCGCGTCGGCGCGGCCACTGCCCGACACCAGGCTTGTCCCGGGCAGGTCGGGATCTTTCCCGCCACGGAAGTGATAGGCCGCTTCAGCGATGCGGAACATCGTGTCGTACATCTTCTTCCCCGCATCGGGTGTGTCGTGGGGATCGTCCCAGAGGATCTTCACCTCGTGCCGCTCTGCCATCGTGCCCGGCTTGCCAGCGTCGGCCGCCAGCATCTCCGTGTAGTCGCCGTACCAGATGCGACCGGTCGTGATGTCGGTGAAGATGTACTTGCCTCGAAGCGCCGGAATCAGCTTCCCGCTGTAAAGGAAACCGCTGCCGATCGCGTCGCCGCCTCCCGGCACGTGGCCGTACTGAATCACGGGATACGTCGGCGTGATGGTGCCGTTCGTCACGGTGTCGGTCACTTGAACCGGGATCGTGTCGATCTCCGGCAACTGTTTGACGATCTGATTGCCGCGCGTCAGCGTTTCGTTCCCCTCGCGCTGCGAATACCCGTAGTTCGCGCCTCGGTGGACGATGTTGACGGTTTCCCACGTGTGCAGGCCGATCGAGTTCGCGATGAGGCGGTTGTTCCTCGGGTCGGCCGCATCGATCGCAAAGTGCAGACGATGTGGATTGCGGAAGCCGGAGGCCCAGATCTCCTTCCGTGCGCCCTGCGTTGACACAAAGGGATTGTCGCTCGGAATGCGATAGCGGCCGTTGTCGCTCACGATGCTCGTCGACTGGTGCTCGGCCGGGTCCGGAACAATCCGCAGAATCTTGCCGACGAGCGTGTCGAGGCGCTGAGGGTTCGATCGGATGCTGGTTCTCGACTCGCCAGCCCCGCCGTCGCCGCAGCCGACGTAGAGCACGCGCCATTCGGCGTCGCCTCGCCGCGCAGTGGGGTTGAAGATCAGATCGCCGAGCGGGTGAATGCGCGTGTTCAGCTGGATCCGCATCAGCTCGCGCGCCGTGCCTTCAAACGTCGTGTTCGCCGTGTTCGAATCCGTCCACTCGATCAGCACGCCTTCCCGCTGAATCTCGCCAGGCGTCCTGATCGGCGGCGTCGATTCGTACCCGCGGACGTTGAGGCCGGGAACGTGCGTGTTGTCCGGCAGCGCGGAACCCGCGAGCGCGGGATCCTCGAGATGGACGGTATAAAACCTGCCGTTTCCTCGGTAATCGGGATCGAACTGGAGGCTGACGACGCCGTTGGCATAACCGGTCTCGTAGGCGAACTTGTGAAACAGACCCCGGTGGCCTTCGCGTCCATTGAAGTCGAGGTAGGTTGTGAGCTTGCGAGTGGCTTTGTCGAGGACATACAACGGGCCGTTGAGGTCGTTGACGAAGAACCGGCTCGCACCGCCGGGCTCTTCGCGCAGTGAGTTCAACCGGGCGAGCATCCCGTCCGTCTGCCCTGTGCCGTCGAGCTTCCCGGTGATGGGCATTTCGACGTAGTCCTTGATCTCGAGCGTCACCGACGCCCCACCTTCAGCGCCCAGCAACACCGGCAAGCCCACGGCCAGACAGGCTATTCGCAAGAGGCAGCCCTGTTGGCGCGTGCTCTTCAACTGGTTCATCGTTGTCGCCTCATTCTGACTTCTGACTTCCGACTTCCGACTTCCGACTTCCGACTTCTGACTTCTCACTTCTTACTTTGAATAGCCCAGTCGTAGTGCTCCACGGCGTGTCTCAGCAGATCCGCCACGTCTTCCGGCAGAAGGTACCCGCGTTCGACCAGATCGAGAGTGGATGCGGCGAACTTGCCGACGTACTCGTCGCGGTTGCGGTAGCGCTCTTCGATCGACAGTCGCGGATCGCTCGCGCGTTCGCGGTCTGCTTTCGTGCGCGCGAACGGAATGTACGATCCGATTTCTCCCGCGAGCCGATCAGGCGACCCGATCGACGCGTCGCGATAGTTCCAGCCCGCCTGTGTCGCCAATGGTACGGCGATGTCCGGTAATCTGATTCCTGATCGCACGTTCCCGTCCGCATCAACCGCCGGCACGGAGACGAGGAACGGCTTGCCGACTTCTGGCGGCTCGACGCTGACGATGCCTTTCGACCAGTCGGCGCCGAAATTGAGATGAAACGCGCGCAGCGGCTGTTGCGGCAGCTGATAGCCAGGCACGGCGGGCCAGCCGGCTTTCGCAGGAGCCGTGAGCGTGCCGTCCGCGATCCGCGGATACGCGTTCGGCGGCGGTGCGACATCCTCGACCACCCAGCGATCGAGCGCGTGGAACAATGCGCGAATCGCGGGGGAGTAGTTGAGCGGATTCAACACGGCTCGGCCGATCATGCCGCCGCCGGTGTTGGAGATCGGCGGAAACGGACCCGGTCCGTGCGGAGCGGACGCGATCATGTAGACGCGCGTGTTGGCCGGCAGATCGGCGTCTTTCGTTCCGGTTGGATCGGTGTGCACGAGCGATCCGGCGCGGTTGAAGTACTCAGAGTTCGTGAGCAGGTGAAACATCTTCGGCGCGGTGCCAGTGCGCTCGGCGCGCGCGAGCAGGCTGTCGATGGCGCCGCTTTCCGGATCGGTTTCGGGTCCGTCGGTGAACGGAAACAAATCCACCGGAAAGAGAATGTTGAAGTACTGCAGCGCGTCGCGCGACGCTTGCCCGAAGCGGTGATTGAACGATCCGCGTCCGGCGCCGCCCACCTGATCGAACACGCCGTCGAACACCTTCCGTCCCTGCTCGTCCTCGTTGAAGCCCTGATAGACGAAGTGCCTGAGGAAGCGGCCGCTCTGCGACACACCCCAGCCGATCGCATGGCGGAGCCCCGGCATAGGATTCTCGGCAGACGAGTCGTACTTTATGAAGCTGACGAGATCGCGCGTGCCGGACAGGCCGACGCCCACGACGCGCGGGTCGGCGCTGCGATAGACGACGTCGTAGATGCGGCCCGGCTCGAATCCGCCGTCGAGGGCGACAGTGCCGCCGTCGACGAAGTGCCAGCGCGACCGCGGGATCACCTGTCCCTTGGCGGTGGGATCATCACGCACTGTCATCACGTTCTCGGCGCCGTTGGGATCGAGCACCGGGTAGGCCTTGTGGGCGCGATCGGCGACCGATGCCGTCTGCTCGCGCTGGTTCAGGATGAAGTTGCCGCGGACGAGGCCGGTGATCCGCCTCCCGTTCTCGGTTGCGATCGGCATCTCCATCCGCATCGTGCCGGGGCGCTCGGGCACGTCCCACTGCCAGCCCATCCAGAGCAGCGTGAAGCCCTGGCGCATGAGCGCGCCATCGCCGAACTCCGTCTCCTTCGCCGGATCGGACGAGCCGCTGGCTTTCTGGAACGTCGACAGCATCGACTTGCCGCCCCGGTTGCCGACTTCGTAGAACAGCCGGCCGTTGCCACGACGTGGATCCACCGGCTTCAACATGTAGAAGTCAGCGCTCGCCTCGACCTCACCCCGCGCGTTGCGTGGCGCGAGCTCGAGGTCGACGATGGTGCCGTTGCGGGGGAGGCTGGGGTCGAGGCCGAAGTCGACTTTGCCGACGAGCTTTTCGTACGGGCCCGCGGCGCCGAACGCGCGGCCGTTCAGGATCACCTCGCGCCGCTCGATGCGCAGTCGCACGACGCGCGCTTCGGTCACGGAGGAAACGAGCGCGAGCATCACCGTCGCGACGAAGACTTTCCGCATTCAGCACCTCACACTGACACGCTGCGATCGCGCCACGTTTTCAACGCAGAGACCGCAGAACTCGCAGAGAAACCCAACCTATTGTGTAATCGCCCGGCTCGAGGGCGGTTTCGGTCTGGTGTCGGCATTCGCGATGTCCCAGCTCACCTGATGAATCAGCCGCGTGATCTTTTCCATCTTCACGTAGTTGATCTTCTCCGGCCGGTCGTACTGCGTATGGTAGTCGGGGTGCAAACCCGTGATGAAGCCCATCGCCGGCACGCCGCGCTGCAGGAACGGCCACTGATCGCTGCGCCGCACGAGGTTCGAGCTGTTGTTGTCGTACCGCTTCTTCAGATCGAGACCGATCCCGCCGTTCGCTTTTTCGACGAGGGCGGTGATGTCGGGGACCTTCGAGAACGCCATCAGGTTCAAGGCGTTGCTGTTGGACTCCGCCGTCTGCACGTCGAGCCCCGCGAACCGCTGGCCGCCGCCGACGGGGATCTCCTCGTTGCGCCCGATCATGTCCATGTTCAGCACCGCCGCGATCGTGTTCAGCGGCGCGAGCGGCTGCTCCGTGTACGCCCACGCGCCGAGCAGCCCGCGCTCCTCCGAGTTCCACGAGGCGAACAGGATGCTCCGCTTCGGCCGGTGACCCTCTTTCGCCGCGAGCGCATAGGCCTCGGCAATCTCGATGAGCGCCACCACACCCGATCCGTTATCGTCCGCGCCGTTGAAGATCTGCGTGTTGTCGGCGCCGTTGTGGTCGTAATGTGCCGACACGATCACCCATTCGTTCTTCAGCCGTGGATCGCTGCCTTCGAGCAGCGCGACGACGTTGCGATCCGGCACGATGTGGCGATCGACAGCGGTGCGCAGAGCAATTCTGCCGCCGGGCAGCGCCAGCGGCGTGAACCCGCGCGCCGTTTCCGCGGACTTCGCGAGATCCTCGAGCGTCGTGTTCGTGCCCGCCACGAGCGACGCGGCGAGCGCCGGTGAAATCTGCGCCACCGGAATGTGGATGCGATCCGCCCACGCCGCCAGCGTGTAGTTCAGGATGCGCGGCGGTTTCTCCGGCCAGTAGTTCCGCGCCATCGCTTCGAAGTTGACCGCGCCGGGATGATTGTGGACGTCGCTCACGAACAGCACCGCGACCGCGCCCTTCTCCTGTGCCGCCAGCGCCTTGCGCCACGCGGTCGACGGCTCGGACGTGACGACGCCATCGAAGGGGCTGTTCGGGTCGCGCTCGCCCGGCTCGTGATCCAGCACGAGGACGACGTTGCCTTTCACGTCGCCGTTGTAGTCGTCGTAGCCGAGCCGCGGCGCGTTGATGCCGAAGCCGGCGAACACGACCGGTCCCGTCGCGTTGCCGCTGGCGCTGAAGCGATGCGGGTAGAACTCCTGCCCCAAGTGGAGGTGGCGCGTCACGCCCTCCGCCGTCGTGATCTCGAGGCCGTTCATCGTCGACGCCTCGCCGACCGTGGCGGTCATCAGGTTGTACGGCTGGAAGAACGAGTTGTTCGGTCCAGCGCCCTTCAGGCCCATGCGCTCGAAGCGCGACCGAATGAAGTCGGCCGACGCGCGGTTTTCCTCCGTGTCAGTCAGCCGCCCGCGCAGCGAATCGCCGGCGAGAAAGAACAGATCGGCGCGGAGATCCTCCTGGCGGATCGACTCGTTCTGTGGCGCGCGCTGCTGCGCGGCGACGTGGACAGCGGCGGCAACGCAGACCGCTACGATGAGATGTTTCTTCATGCGGATGATTATGCACCCGACGACCGCATGTTCAGCACCCCACACAGTCGCGCTGCGAACGTGCCCACGTTTTCAACGCAGAACCCGCAAAGCCCGCAGAGAAGAAAGCGTTAACCACGAAGCACACGGAGAGCTCACGAAAACGTGTTGCGAACCCGTCTGGAGCGCACGAGATATATCAACCATGCCCCGTGGTACGCCAGCGATGCAGCGACGTACATCGCGGAGTCGCCAGGAGGCCTGTTGCTCGGAAAGTACGGTGTGGTGTAAACGAAGACGTCGGTCGCGGCCGACAGCAGTAACGCCGCTTTGGTGAGTGTCACTGCACCCGGCTGCACGGTCTGCAGCGCGCGACCGGCGGCCATGCCGAATCCGACGACGACCAGCCGCACGATCAGGATCGACGCGACCGCCGTGCCCCGCACGGACAACGCGCTCAGCGCGCTCGACGCCGTCACCGCCAGGCTCAGCGGATGAAAGACCACGAGCAGCCGGCACAACAGCAACAGCCAGCCGCTCACACGCTCGGCCATGGATAATACTAGGCCGATCGGAAGGGGTTAGCCCTGAGCCTGAGCCCTATGCATTTGTATCTGATACACCACGGCGTCGCGGTTGGATCCGAGGAAGATGCGCGCCGGCCGCTGTCGGCCGTGGGGCTCGCCGGCACGGCGCGTGTCGCCGCTAAAGCGGCGTCCCTGGGCGCCAGGCCGGACGTGGTGTGGCACAGCGGCAAGCTGCGCGCGAAGCAAACCGCTCAGGAATTCTGGCGCGCGTGCAACGCGCTCGCGGAATTCTCGGCGAGCCGTGATCTCCAGCCGGACGATCCACCGCAGCGGATGCGCGATCGGCTTCGCGCCGAAACGCGCGACGTCGCGATCGCCGGGCACTTTCCGTATCTGCCGCGGCTGCTCGCGCTGCTCGTCACCGGCGGCGAAGCAGGCGTCGACTTTCCCGTGAATGGCATCGTCGCCCTCGTCACGGATGACGAGGGCGAGACATGGCGTGAGGTGTGGAGGATCGAAGGCTAGCGCTTGTGCGATTGCGCGTAGTCGACGGCGAACTGCTTGAGCGCGGGGCTGGTGAGCCCGAGCGCGGCGGCTTCGGTGTACGCCTTGTCGGTGTCCCAGTGATCGACGACGAGCCGTTTGATCATCCACATCGCACCCGCGCGGTTGCCGGCGGCGCAGTGGATGTACGCGGGCTCGTTGCCCTTCGCGGTGATGGTGGCGAGGAACTTGTCGGCGACCGCCGGATCCGGGCTGGCGCCGCTGAACGGGATGTTGAAGAAGTTGATGCCGGCGGTCTTCGCGGCCGCGGCCTCCCCCTCGACGTTGGCGCCGGCTTCCGACGGCAGCCGCAGGTTGATGATCGACGCGAAGCCCATCTTCTTCAGCTCAGGCACCGCCTCGGGCGTCGTCGCGCCGCCGCAGGCGACGGTCGTTTCGAGCTTGGCGAAGTTGCTGACGCCGGGGACGGTTTGTTTGGTCACTTGCTGCGCAGCGGCCTGGCGGCTGCCGAAGACGGCTGCGAACAGGAGGACGGCGACGACGGGCGACGGATGCAGACGCATAAGCTCAGCTCCTCTTGAAAAGCGAGCCCACATCATGCTACGAAAGGCGCCGTCCCCGCCACCAGGAGAGAAAGCGGCGCGCCCCGCGATGCGTGCCCACGAAAATGCCCAACCCGAAGAACAGGGCGAACGGAATCCACCAGTACCCGCCGCCCAACTCGGTTCTTGGCTCGAGCGGAAACTGCGCGCCGAGCCCGATCGGGAAGCCGTGGACGTACTGGATGCCGACGTTGCGCGGGAAGATCGGCTTCAGCACCGCGAGCGCGATGAAGCAGAACGACGTGACGTAGCCGATCAACAGTCCGAGCGCCGCGAAAAAGCCGGTGACGGTGGTTGCCGCCAGATGCCCGACGGCGCGCACGATGGGGACGAAGCGTCCCGTCGTGACGGCTTCGTCAATCGTGCGTTCGGC
>Ga0209515_10007854_pt1 | contig 12703 bp, 11 predicted proteins | sample Subgroupgradi54m_FD_187454 | JGI IMG/M metagenome (GOLD analysis project Ga0209515, IMG submission 187454) | Subsurface groundwater microbial communities from S. Glens Falls, New York, USA - GMW60B uncontaminated upgradient, 5.4 m (SPAdes)... ... | reverse complement strand
AAATACGCTTTCGGCAGCGGCCAGTCCGCGTTGCAGCGGTGCGTTCACGTCGGCCAGCCGTTTGAGCGGTGCGAGCAGCATGGCCATGGCGCCGATGAAGGCGACAAAATCGCCCACCGTCATTTCGTTTTTGGCAGCCAGGGTCAGCGCGAAATACACTACCACCGCAATCGCTACCGAGGCGCAGATCTGCACCAGCGGACCGCTGGCGGCGGCGGCAATCGCCTGGCGCATGCCATAGCCGCGCAAGGCATTGTTGACTTTGGAAAAGCGTGCCAGTGCGAGTTTTTCAGCATTGGCCAGCTTGATCACGCGATTGCACGACACGCTTTCTTGCAAGGTCTGGTTCATCTGCGCCATGCCTTGCTGGGCGGCGCGGCTCATGGTGCGCAGACGGCCGCTGAAGACGCGGATCATGAAAGCAATCGCGGGGGCCATCGTCAACGTGACCAGCATCAGTTGCCAGTTGAGGTAGAGCAGGTAGGCCAGCAGGCCAATCACGACGAGGATGTCGCGCAGCAAAATCGTCACGACCGAAGTGGCCGCACCGGCCACACCGTTGACATCGTAGGCGATGCGGGTGATCGGTACGCTGGACGCGTTATCGTGAAAGTACTGAGTGGGCAGGCGAATCAGGCGCGCAAACATGGCGTCGCGCAAATCGGTGATCACCTTGTTGCTGACCCAGGACATGCCATAGGACGATAGATAACCGAGAATGCCACGCAACACAAAAATCCCGATCAGCGCCAGTGGAATCAGCCAGGGGCGCGTGACTTCCCTGGTCACGAAACCCTGATCGAGCATGTATTTCATCAGCGCCGGCAACAAGGGCTCGGTGGCTGCTGTGGCCGCTGTCACCAACAGCGAGAGTGCCAGTGCCTTCCAGTATGGGCGTACGTAACCCATCAATCTCGCATAGAGCGTGCTACTGGAAACCAAGGGTAGAGAGTGTTTCACGAAAGCCGGGGCCGATCAGGAAAGCTGGCGAGTATACCAGCCGAGGTGTGCCAGCCGAGGTATGGGCGAAGTCGCCGCCGCGCCACAAAAAACAACAGGCCGCATAGGGTGCGGCCTGTTGTTTTTGAAGACGGGAAGATCAGGCTTTCTTGATCTTTTCCAGCATCTTGAAGACGGATTTGGGTGCGCCGACAAACAGGCGTTTGAAGCTTTTGCCCAGGCATTTGCGTTCCAGGGTGTTGCGGCGGGTGCGTTTACGTTCGGCCATGATGATTCCAATCAATATTAAAGTCGCATTAGCGACCCGATCTTTCCCCCTCGCTCTTTGGGAGAGGGGGAAGGGGTGAGGGGAACGGGCTTGCCCGTTCACTTGCAAAAAAGTTGAAGCCGGATTATACGCTACCGGGCATTGCATAAAAATTCTCTTCCATGTCAGCCTCGTCCATGTCCCGTCGCGCCTCTGCACCACCCGCTTCACCTTTCCCGCCACTCAGTTTTTCCGAGCAGGGGCGGGTGCGCTATCTTCACTTTGGTTCGCCCTGGGTGCAGGGGGCGATGCATTTGAATCGGCCTGACGACATCGTGCTCGAATACGTGCAGCAGATGATGGGTTGGCTGCTGTTCCTGGAACAGCCGCAGCGCATCGTCCAGCTCGGGCTGGGGGCGGCGGCACTGACCAAGTTTTGCTACCGCCATCACCCGCAGGCGGAGGTACTGGCGGTGGAACTGAATCCGGCCGTGATCGTTGCTGCACGCAGCATGTTTCGCCTGCCGCCGGACGATGCGCGGCTGACCGTAGTGGAAGCCGATGCACAGTTTTTCATCAGCCGCCCCACGCATCGTGGCTGGGCCACGGTGCTCCAGGTGGATCTGTACGACGAGCACGCGCGCGGCCCGGTGTTCGATTCGGTGTCGTTTTACCGAGCCTGCCGTGCGGCCCTCAGTGCCCCCGGCCTGCTGGCCGTTAATCTGTTTGGCGACCCGCAAAATCTGCCGCGCAGTCTGGACCATCTGCGCACAGCATTTGACGGCCGGGTACTGACCTTTGCGCCAGTGCATGAAGGCAACGTAGTGGCGCTGGCGTTTCACGGGCCGCACTTGAGTGTGGACTGGGAAACCCTGTATCGTCGTGCTTTATTGCTCGAACAGGCTTATGATTGGCCGGTGCGCAAATGGCTGTCCGGGATGAAACAGGTGAATGGTTTGCAGGGTTTATTGTTGGAGGTTTAGGACGCGCGGATTTATTGGTCGTTCCTGCGCAGGCAGGAACCCAGCGGCTTGAAACACTGCAAAGACACTGGGCTCCTGCCTGCGCAGGAGCGACGAGCATCGGATTCAGAACAAATCTGCGTTTCCTCTGGTTCAGAAGATTTAATTCAGGAGATTCAAGTTCATGTCATTGCCCGAAGAAGTGATCGAGATTCTCAAAACCACCCAGACGATTGCGGTGGTGGGCTTGTCGGCCAAGCCGGAACGGCCCAGTCATTACGTCAGTCTGTATTTGCAGCACCACGGCTATCGCATTCTGCCGGTCAATCCCGGCTTGCATCATGTACTCGGCCAGCCCTGTGTGGCGCAGCTGGAAGATTTGACCGAAGCGGTCGATCTGGTGCTGTGCTTCCGGCGCAGCGAATTTATTCCCGCCATTGCCAAATCAGCGATTGCCATCGGCGCCAAAGCGTTCTGGATGCAACTCGGGATCGCCAATGAAGAAGCCGCCGACAAGCTGATGGCGGCCGGGCTGAATGTGGTGCAGGACCGCTGCATGATGGTGGTGCATAAAGAATGGAAAGCCCGCTGATCGATGACCGCCGCTGCTGCCAAACCAAAAAATTCCGCCGCTTCTGTATTTGAAGGCCACCACGGCCGCGTCTCGGTCGGCCAATTGCTGAAGATTCTGGTCAAGGAAGGCGATGTTTCGCGCGATGATGCGGAACGCATGCATGGCAATGCAAAATTGATGCGCGGCGACATGCATGCGCTGACTTTTTTGGCCAATCAGAAGCTGAAGTCTCTGCATCCTCCGCACCGCACCTTCACGCTTGAAGTGCTGACCGAATGGTTTGCCAAACACACCGGCTTGCCTTACGTACATATTGATCCTCTGCGGGTTGAGTTTGCCAAGATCGCTGACGTGATGTCGAGCGCTTATGCTGGGCGCTTCAAGATACTGCCACTTGAGATCGGCCGTGATAGCGTCACTATTGCCACCAGTGAGCCTTTTGTCACTGAATGGGAACCGGAGTTGCGCCAGATTCTGCGCAAGGAGATCAAGCGCGTAATCGCCAACCCGCTCGATCTTGATCGTTACATCGTCGAATTTTTCAACCTGGCCAAATCGGTCAAGGGCGCCAGTCAGCTGGGTACTTCGCCGCTGCAAAACAATTTTGAGCAACTGGTCGAGCTGGGCAAAACCGGGCGCCAGGTGGATGCCAACGATGCGCACATCGTCACGATTGTTGACTGGCTGTGGCAATACGCGTTTGACCAGCGCGCCAGCGATATCCATTTGGAGCCTCGTCGTGAACATGGCTTGATCCGTTTCCGCATCGACGGTGTATTGCATCAGGTGTATCAGGTTCCCAGTACGGTCATGGCGGCCATGGTGAGTCGGATAAAACTGCTGGGCCGTATGGATATCATGGAAAAACGACGGCCTTTGGATGGTCGCATCAAGACCCGCACCCCCGGTGGGCAGGAATTTGAAATGCGCCTCTCGACCTTGCCGACCGCCTTCGGCGAGAAGCTGGTGATGCGGATTTTTGATCCTGGTGTGCTCGTCAAGGATTTGTCCGAATTAGGTTTTTCCGAAGACGATGCACAGCGTTGGCAGGCCATGACGTGCAAGCCGAACGGCATTATTCTGGTGACCGGTCCAACTGGCTCGGGGAAAACCACCACCCTCTATTCCACATTGAAGCAGCTCGCTACGCAGGAAGTCAACGTCTGCACAGTGGAAGACCCGATTGAAATGGTCGAGCCCAGTTTTAATCAAATGCAGGTGTATCAAGCAATCGATTTGACCTTCTCCGAAGGTTTACGTGCGCTGATGCGGCAGGATCCGGACATCATCATGGTGGGTGAAATCCGCGATCTGGAAACGGCCGAAATGGCGATTCAAGCCTCGCTCACTGGCCACCTCGTCTTGTCCACGCTGCACACCAACGATGCTCCGTCGGCGATCATTCGCCTGCTTGATTTGGGGGTGCCACCCTATCTGCTGAATGGCACACTGCTGGGTGTGATGGCGCAGCGCCTGGTGCGCACCCTCTGCCCACATTGCAAGGCACCTACTACGCTGCCAACCGAAAGCGTCTGGAATGATTTACTCAATCCGTGGAAGTTGCCAGCACCAGAGACGGTGTATCAATCTGTTGGCTGTCTCGAATGTCGCATGACCGGCTATCACGGTCGCGCCGGTATTTACGAAGTCATGCTGATGAGTGAAGCATTGCGCGCTCTCATTAATAGCGCCCCCGATGTTGAGGCCTTGCGTGCGCAAGGCATGCGCGAAGGCATGAAACCCCTGCGTGTCTCCGGTGGCGTCAAGGTCTCTGCCGGTCTGACCACACTGGAAGAAGTGATCAAGGTGGCCCCTACTGCGGTCACCGGTGGCAAGTAACGCACATGTGTAGGGCGGAAAAGCGCAGCGCCTTCCGCCGTATGTTTCTTGACGGCGCGGTTCAAGTCAATGGCACATACGGCGGAAGGCGCTATGCTTTTCCGCCCTACACATCTTCGTGAATGCGGAAATCAACCTGGAACGTGTAAGTGTGTGCACTGAGAGAATTTCGGAATGAAAAAATCTGCGGGTGGCTGGTCGGCCATTACTTACAGTCTGAAAAAGGCGCGCCAGGCCGGGGGGCTGTTCAAGATGTGGCAGGCGCTGCGCCGCCCCAATGCCTGCAAGACTTGCGGCCTGGGTATGGGCGGTCAGAGCGGTGGCATGACCAACGAGATCGGGCGCTTCCCTTCTGTATGCAAGAAGTCGATTCAGGCGATGGCCGCCGATATGCAAGGCGCGATTCGTCCGGAATTTTTCGAGAAGTTTTCTCTCGCCCAACTCAAGGATGTTTCCTCGCGCGAACTGGAAGCGCTGGGCCGACTCGCCGAGCCGATCTACGCCGGGCCGAACGATACCCATTTCCGCACGATTTCCTGGGATGAAGCGCTGGACAAGGTCGCCGCCAAATTGCGCGCTACCGTACCTGACGAAAGTTTCTTCTATTTCAGCGGCCGCTCGTCCAACGAAGCCGGTTTTCTACTGCAATTGTTCGCGCGTTGCTATGGCAGCAATCATGTCAACAACTGTTCCTACTACTGCCATCAGGCCTCCAGCGTGGCGCTTGGGCGCGCGGTCGGGTCGGGTACCGCGACGTTGACACTGGAGGACGTCGAGCAGAGCGATTTGCTGCTCATCGTCGGTGCCAACCCGGCATCCAATCACCCGCGCTTGCTGCACACTATCCTGCACATGAAGCGCAATGGCGGCAAGGTGATTGTCGTCAATCCGCTCAAGGAATTAGGGTTGGTCGATTTTCGCGTGCCGTCGGATGTGCGCAGCATGCTGTTTGGTACCAAGGTCGCCGATCAATATATCCAGCCACACATTGGCGGCGACATCGCCTTCTTCTACGGCGTGGCCAAGGCTTTGCTGGAACGCGATGCCATTGACGCCGCCTTCATTGAAAACGCTTGCGAAGACTGGCCGGCATTTGCAGCACGCAGCGCGGCAATCGAATGGCACGCGCTGGAACAAGCCTCTGGCGTCACGCGCGAACAGATGCAGCAAGTCGCCGATACCTACGCGCAATCGCAGCGCGCCGTCTTCTGCTGGGCGATGGGCATGACGCATCACGTGCATGGGGTTGATAACATCCTCGCGCTCACTAACCTTGCGTTGATGCGGGGCATGATCGGCAAGCCGGGTGCCGGGTTGATGCCGCTGCGCGGTCACAGCAACATTCAGGGCATGGGTTCGGTCGGCACGGTGCCCGAACTCAAACCGGCCATGCTGCAACGCCTGCAAGCGCATACCGGGATGCAGTTCCCGCACACCCCCGGCCTCGATACGATGGGTTGCATACAAAGCGCAGCGGCAGGGCGCATGCGTTTTGCCTGGTGCCTGGGCGGCAACCTGTTCGGCTCCAACCCCGATCGCGATTTTTCGACGCAGGCATTGGGCCAGGTCGATCTGATGCTCTACCTCAACACCACCCTGAATACCGGCCATGCCTGGGGGCGTGGAAAAGAAACGTTGATTTTGCCGGTGCTGGCGCGCGACGAAGAAGCGCAGGCGACGACGCAGGAGTCAATGTTCAACCGCGTGCGCCTGAGCACCGGCGGGCCGCGCCGTCTGGACGGGCCACGCTCCGAGGTGGACATCATCGCCGCGCTGGCGCAACGGATTCTGCCTTCTTCCGCCACGCTGGACTGGCAGCGCATGGCCGACCACACACAGATCCGTCAGATGATCGCCGCCGTCGTGCCCGGTTATGGAGCCATCGGCGCGCTCGATCAAACCCGCGCAGAGTTCTATGTGCAAGGCCGCGTCTTTCACACGCCGCAGTTTCCCACCGCCAGTGGCAAGGCCAGATTCCATGCCGTTGAAATCCCCGCCGTGCGCACCCCGGCGGTGAATCAACTATGCATGATGACGATCCGTTCCGAAGGCCAGTTCAACACCGTCGTCTATGAAGACGAAGACCTCTACCGCGGCCAGGAACGGCGTGACGTGATCCTGTTGCATCCCGACGATCGTCAGCGGCTGGGATTGCAAATCGACCAGCGCGTCACCGTCAGCACCCCGACCGGCGCCTTGCACAACATCCGCGTGCGCGAGTTCGACATCCGCCCCGGTAACGCTGCCATGTACTACCCCGAAGCCAACGTACTGATTCCGCGCAGCCTAGACCCAGCTTCGCGCACGCCATCATTCAAGCAGACCTGGGTGACGATTACGCCGCTGGCGCCGCCACGCGTGATCAAGCTTGCGGCGCATAGGGGGTGAACGGCGTTGGCCACCGCGGGCGGGGTTGGACGTGTTTTGCCGCTTTCCGTTAAAATCCGCACGTTTTTGCGTTTCCCGCCGTTATTCCTTCTTTTTCACGAACTTTTCCTATGACTAACTCATTGATCAAATCGCTGCGAATTGGGGCGGCTGTGCTGGGCTTTGCCTGGTGCGGCGTCGCGGCCCAAGCGGCCGAGGGCGATGCCACGCGCGCCATCAGCAAGAATTCCATGTGCATCGGTTGCCACAGCATTCCGGGTTACAAGGCCAGCTTCCCAGCGGTCTATAACGTGCCCAAGCTGGGGGGTCAGAGCGCCAGCTACATCGTCGCTGCTTTGCAGGCCTACAAGAAAGGTGACCGTAACCATCCCACCATGAAGGCGATTGCCGAGGGGCTGTCCGAACAGGATATGGCCGACCTGGCCGCTTATTACAGCGCCAGCAGCGCAACCCATTAAGGCCGGAGCACAGAATGAAAACATTGAAATTGATCAATTTTGTGGCTGTCGCTGCCATCGCTACTGTGTCTGTACCGACCCTGGCGGCCGATATCGTGGCAGGACAGAAAATCGCCGAAGGCACTTGCAGCGCCTGTCACGGTGCGCAAGGCAATAAACCCACCATGGAGGGTGTGGCGCGTCTGGCCGGTCAGCATGAAGATTACCTGCTGAAAGCCCTGAAGGATTACAAATCCGGCGCGCGCAAAAACCCGACCATGGGGCCTCAGGTCGCTGAACTATCCAAGCAGGATTTGCAGAATGTTGCTGCCTACTATGCGCAGCAGAAAGATGGTCTGAAGCTGAAATAAGTTGGGTGTGAAAACACGAAGCCACGCACTGCCTGGCTCAGTCGGTTGACAAACCCCGTCTTTTTACGAAGGCGGGGTTTTTTACATCGGGCACTTTCTCGGTCAGGCATAGCCCGAGCCAGCTGCATGATCCTATTGCTTCGCTGCGAAGTTCCCCAGTTTCATCCCAGCTTTGAAGCCACGTTGTTTGAACCAACCCTGATTCATTTCCAGGGCATAGCGGATCTCTGTCTTGGGACAATGGCTGTCGTCGCTCTGTGGCTGCATGTCGGCGATATTGACGATGGTGCCGTCATCTTCAAGAAAGGCGATCGACAGGGGTATCAGGGTGTTGCGCATCCAGAAGCAGTGCACTGCCTTGCCTTCAAATACAAACAGCATGCCCTGATTGGGCGCCATTTTTTCGCGATACATCAAGCCCTGTTTGCGGCGGGCTTCATTGTCGGCGACTTCGGCCTGAATCAGATGAATCCCGGCAGTCAAACGTACCACCGGCAGATTTTGTGCGGTGGTGTGAAGCGCGGGTGCGATAAAAAGCAGGAACGCCAGCAGAGGGCGATGCCAGGAGGTGGTGTGCATGGTGTGCTTATTGTAAAAGAGGATACAAAAAAAGGCAGACCGAAGTCTGCCTTTTCCATCAAGACGCTGTGATTATTTCTTGGCTTCTTTTGCGGCAGCGGCTTTTTCTTCTTTGGCTTTTTTAGCAGCAGCGGCTTTTTCTTCTTTAGCCTTTTTGGCGGCAGCGGCTTTTTCAGCTTTAGCGGCTTTGGCAGCGGCGGCTTTCTCTGCTTTGGCTTTTTTGGCAGCGGCCGCTTTTTCGGCTTTTTCGGCTTTAGCAGCAGCGGCTTTCTCTGCTTTGGTTGGAGCCGGAGCGGCCGCTGGGGCAGCGACAGGAGCTGCGGCTGGCGCGGCTTTCGGGGCATCAGCCTTGGCCGGAGCCGCCGCGTGAGAACCGGCGAAGGCGCTGGAAGCGGCGAACAGGGAAGTGATCAGAACGGACATCAGTTTGCTCATTTGAAACTCCTCAAGGTGATTATTAAGTACATAGACACGCGCAGGCACGCGTGTATCCCTTGCAATAACGCGGGGCCGGCGCTTCGGTTGACCGCCGGCCCAGAATTTTTGCATCGCCTGATATGATGCGCAGCAACAAAAGATGCCGTTTCATGTTGCGTGATTTCCGATCAGTTTTGACGGAGGGGGCATGACTGTATTTCAGGGTTTGCGCAGCGCAGGCTACTGCGGAGTTGCGGCTGTGCTGCTGTTGTCTTTCAACGGCTTGGCCGGTGCCGCGCCGTTCACTCCCGTTACACCGCACACTGTGGTGGAACAGTTGCCCTCGCGCAGCCAGTTCGCCGAATTGCGCCTGACCGAAAGGTTGCGGCGTCAATTGCAACTGGCGCCGCAGGACGATGCGTTGGCCTTGACGCTGGTGCGGGCGTATTTCGATGCCGCCATGGCGCTAGGCGATCCGCGTCAGCTCGGTTATGCGCAGGCGGTTTTTGTGCCGCGCTTTGTCCGCCATCGGCAAGAGGCCCGGTGGTGGTTTACTTCTGGTTTGCTCAAACAATTTGGCCATGATTTTGCCGGTGCGTTCGCCGATTTTGAGCAGGCGCTCGCACTGGAGCCGGGCCAGGTCGAGGCGATCAGCTGGAGTGCCGCGCTGCATATGGTGGAAGGGGAATATCCCAACGCTCTGAAATTTTGCGAACGTCTGCCCGCTGCGACCCACCCGCTGGTGCGTTCCGGCTGCCACCAGTTTGCCTTGGCCGGGATGGGCCGCTTGCGCCCGGCGTATGAAAATTTGCGCGCTGCGCTTGAACAGTCACCGGCGACTGACAAGGGTTTGACGCTGTGGGTGCACGTGCGCCTGGGCGAGATGGCGGAGCGGCTTGGTCAAGACCGTGAAGCCGCCGGCCACTATCAGGCGGCATTGCAGCTCGGGCAAACCGATCAATACCTGCTGGCCGCCTATGCGGATTTGCTGTTGCGGCAAAAACAGGCCGCGCAGGTAGTGACGCTGCTGCGCGCCTGGGAAGCTTCGGATGTTTTGCTGTTGCGGCTGGCTCTGGCGGCAGCGCAGACCAACGATCCAGCGGCGGCACGCTATCGACAGATGCTGAACATCCGTTTTGAAGAAGCCGCCCAGCGTGGTGAGCGCCTGCATGAGCAGGAGGAGGCGCGTTTTCTTTTGTTGCTGGAGCACGCGCCGCAGGAAGCGCTGGAACGCGCATTGCATAACTACCAGGTCTTGCGCCAGCGCGAACCAAGGGATGCGGAGATGGTTTTGCTGGCGGCACTGACGGCCAATAAACCGCAGGCGGCAGCACCGGTGTTGCAATGGCTTACCCGCACGGGTTTCGAAGATGCGCGCTTGCAGCCTTTGCTGAAACAATTCAAACCGGTTGCCGCGCCATGATTAGTCACTCCTTTATTTATCGCGCGCTGCTGGCTGGGGCCGCGCTGTGTTTCAGTATGGTGGCGCAGGCGCACAAACCTTCCGACAGCTATATGACCATCGCCGCCCAGAGCGGGCAGGCGGCGCTGGAGGTGCGTTGGGACATCGCGCTGCGTGATCTGGATTTTGCGCTCAGTCTGGATCGCAATGATGACGCCCAACTGACCTGGGGTGAAGTGCAGCAGTCAGAACAAGTGATTACGCGCTATGCGATCGAACATTTTTCGGTGACCAACGCGGCGGACTGCCCGCTGACCGTCAGCCGGCCGCTGCAAATTGATCGCCATAGCGATGGTGGCTACGTCGTATTGTGGCTGCGGGCCAATTGTGCGCAGCCTGCGCGACAGTGGCAGGCGAGCTACCGGCTGTTTTTCGATCTCGATCCCACCCATCGCGGGCTGATGCAGTGGGTGGTCGATGGTGCGCCGATCACGACCGGCATTTTTCGCCCCTCCGCCGCAGAACTGAAGCTGACTCTGGGCGGCAGCGCCTGGCAAGACGTGGGCGTGCAATATGCGCTCGACGGCGTCTGGCATATCTGGATCGGCGTGGATCATATTCTGTTCCTGATGGCCTTGTTGCTGCCGTCGGTGATGTTGCGCGCGGAGGGACGCTGGGTGGGGGTGGATACCCTGCGTGGCGCCATGCTCGATATCTTCAAAGTCGTGACGGCCTTTACCCTGGCGCATTCGATGACGCTCAGCCTGGCGGCTTTGCAGGTGGTTCAATTACCTTCCCGTCTGGTGGAGGCGGCGATCGCCTTCTCTGTCCTGGTGGCGGCCTTGAACAATGTACGCGGCCTGGTGCACCACCGACGCTGGATGATGGCGTTTGGGTTTGGTCTGTTGCATGGATTTGGTTTTGCGGCAGTATTGGTTGATCTCGGCTTGCCGACCGGCTTGCTGGCGCTGGCACTGGCCAGTTTCAACGTCGGTGTTGAATTGGGCCAGTTGGCGTTGGTGGTGGTGTTGATGCCGTTGGCGTTCTGGTTGCGCTATAGCCGCTTTTATCGCATCGGCGTGCTGCAGGTGGGATCGATCCTGGTGGCCTTGATTGCGGCGGTCTGGACGATTGAACGCGCACTTGGTGAGAAATGGCTACCCTTTTGAGTGGCCGTTAAAGCTTCACCGGCCTGATCCGATAATGGGTGATCGGTGTGCAGGAGGGGTTGTGGTTTCCACGGTGCGGTGCAGTGCCCCAAAGCGGGATGAAAATAAGGCATAATTAACTCTTATGTCTTATATAAGACATAATTTTCTGGAGAGAAAACACATGTTCAAACATATCAAAGTGCCTGCTACAGGCGAGAAGATCAAAGTCAATGCAGATTATTCACTGTCGGTGCCGGATCAGCCGATCATTCCTTATCTGGAAGGTGATGGTACCGGTGTCGATATCACCCCGGTCATGATCGAGGTCGTCGATGCCGCTGTTGCCAAAGCCTATGGCGGCAAACGCAAAATTTCCTGGATGGAAATCTATGCCGGCGAAAAATCGACCAAGGTCTATGGCCCGGATGTCTGGCTGCCGGATGAATCGCTCGAAGCGCTGAAAGATTACGTCGTGTCGATCAAGGGCCCGCTCACCACGCCGGTCGGCGGTGGCATCCGTTCCTTGAACGTGGCGCTGCGTCAGCAACTGGACTTGTATGTGTGCCTGCGCCCGGTGCGTTATTTCGAAGGTGTGCCGTCGCCGGTGAAACAACCGGAAAAAACCGACATGGTGATTTTCCGCGAGAACTCGGAAGACATTTACGCCGGCATCGAGTGGGAAGCCGAGTCCGAGCAAGCGAAGAAAATCATCGATTTCCTGATCAAGGAAATGGGCGTCAAGAAAATCCGCTTCCCGGAAACCTCCGGGATCGGTGTCAAGCCGGTGTCGCGCGAAGGTACCGAGCGTCTGGTGCGCAAGGCAATTCAGTACACCATCGACAATGACAAGCCGAGCATGACGATTGTCCACAAGGGCAACATCATGAAATACACCGAAGGTGGCTTCCGTGACTGGGCCTACGCATTGGCACAGAAAGAGTTTGGCGCCGAGCTGATCGACGGCGGCCCATGGTGCAAATTCAAGAATCCGAAAACCGGCAAGGACATTGTCATCAAGGATGCGATTGCCGATGCCTTCCTGCAGCAGATCCTGTTGCGTCCGGAAGAGTACAGCGTGATCGCGACGTTGAACCTGAACGGTGACTATATTTCTGACGCGCTGGCGGCACAGGTCGGCGGGATCGGCATAGCTCCGGGCGCCAACCTGTCGGATTCCGTGGCGATGTTTGAAGCCACCCACGGCACCGCACCGAAGTACGCAGGCAAGGATTACGTGAACCCGGGTTCATTGATTTTGTCGGCCGAAATGATGCTGCGCCACATGGGCTGGTTTGAAGCCGCCGATCTGATCATCAAGAGCATGAACGGGGCGATTCAATCCAAGGTCGTGACCTATGATTTTGCCCGCCTGATGC
>Ga0209515_10007853_pt1 | contig 12704 bp, 10 predicted proteins | sample Subgroupgradi54m_FD_187454 | JGI IMG/M metagenome (GOLD analysis project Ga0209515, IMG submission 187454) | Subsurface groundwater microbial communities from S. Glens Falls, New York, USA - GMW60B uncontaminated upgradient, 5.4 m (SPAdes)... ... | reverse complement strand
CTTAAAAAAGCACCATTAACTTTTTTCTAACGAAAAAACTCGCTAAAGCGAGGCATGGATGCAATCCATGCTAAGTAGCGAACTTGTTCGCCTTGTTTTAGCAAGGTTTTACTTTAGTAAAACGTTAAATCAACGCCTTAATTATTAGCCATTAAATATGTTATTTATTAGCTATAAAGATTATTAATTAAGGCGTTGAATTGCTATGTCGGGTAAAAACATTGTTTTTACCCTACTGCAAAAAAAACAAAGTTTTTTTAGCGTTGCTTATTGTAATGTATTATTTTTATTATTTATTTTTTATTAATATTTTTTGTATTTGCAACATGATAGTCAACGCCTTACCTGATAAATATTTATAAAATAATATAAATATTTTTATATTATTTTTTTACGTAAAAAACGTTAAAAATGCAACAAAAAAACATAGTTTTTTTCGTAAGGAAAACCATGTTTTCCTGATCACGCCTTATTTGTCCTTCATTGATTTTTTTTATCAATTTTATTTTTTGATTTAGCAATATAATCCAAATGGTGGTTCATTAATACTCATATGTTTTTTTCGCAATTCAAATAATTTATCAAAAGCTTTTTGAATATCATCATGAATCACAGTATTTTTTTGTTCTTCGGGCAATAGGAATATTCTCCTGTTATTGATAATTTTAATGTTCAAAAATACTGTTTCCATATCACCACCTTGATTTTGAATATATTTTTTATTTTTTTTAATAATTTCTTCTATTTTAAATATTGATGACTCTATATTCCATTTTTTATGAGTTTCTATTTTTTTAAATAAAATTTTTGATAATTCTAAATTACTATATTCTCCAATATCATATTGAAATGGAAATCTTCTTCTTAATCCTTGATTATTTGAAAAAAATGATTTTTCCAAATCTTCTTTATATCCTGCAATGATACATATTAATTCTTTTTTGTTTTCTGACAAATATTGATTTAATGTGTCTAAACATTCTTTTGAAAATGAATCTCGTCCTTCTTCATTTCCTAACGAATATGCTTCATCAATAAGTAATACTCCACCAATTGCTTTTTTAATTACTTCTTTTGTTTTAATTGCTGTGCTTCCTAAATATTGTCCAATTAAATCAGAACGTGATGCTTTTATAACATGTCCTTTTGTTAATATTCCAAGATTTGCATATAATTTTGCAATAATATCAATAAATGTTGTTTTACCACATCCTGGTGTTCCTGTTACAACCATGTGTAACATATCATCATTATTTTTTTGCAATAAAAAATAAATAAGATTATCCAATATATTTTCTTTAATATTATCCATACCTATCATATTAATTAAATCTTTAATTTGATCTTTTGCTTTATATAATATTTCTAAATTTATACCATTATATTCAGTTCTCATTTTACAATGATATGATTCAGATAATTTATATAATTCTTGTAATGTTTTAATTTCTGTTGTTTCTATTTTATTTTCTTCTAACCAATTTGGTGGATGTATTTTATGATCACAATTAATGTTTGAACATATTTTAAGTTTTTTAGAATTTCTCTTATTTTTTAATTCAATTTTATCTTTTAATTTTGTCGGTTTATCTTCATCATTACTTTTTTTTCTTTTTTTATCATTAAATAAATTCATAGGTATTACAAATATATGTGAATTTTTATTTTCTTCTTCATCTTCTTCATCTTCTTCATCATCTTCTTCATCTTCTTCATCATATTCTTCTTCATCATATTCTTCTTCATCATATTCTTCTTCATAATCATCATAGTTGTCATATGTATCAAAATCAATAAATTTTTTATGTCCTTTACAATTTTTACATTCATTTTTTTTATCTTTTTCTTCATCATTTTCTTCATCTTCATCTTCATCTTCATCTTCATCTTCATCTTCATCTTCATCATTTTTTTCATCTTTTTCATCTTTTTCATCTTTTTCATTATCTTGTCCTTCTTCATTTGAAGATAATGATGATGATGATGAAGACTTATTTAAATTTGTTTTTTTATTATTTTTATTATTTTTTATGTTTGTGGTATTTTTTGCATTTTTAATATTTTTAGTTTCTTTTGTGTTTTTTGTTTCTTTTGTTGTTTTTGTTGTTTTTGTTGTTTTTGTTGTTTTTTTAGGTGAATTATTTTTTCGGTTACTTAAATTATCTATAATGTTATCTATAATATCAATCATGCCATTGAATTTATTGTTAAATTCGTCATTAACACAATTATTAATATTATCATTAAATTCAATATTTAAATTACTGTATGTATTATTAATCATATATAATATTATTGTTTAATATTTATATTAGTAATTTATATACAAATAAAAATTGATAATTAAAAAAAATTGATAATTAAAAAAAATTGACAATTAAAAAAAATTGATAATTAAATACACATTAAAAAATTAAAGTAACATACTAATCAATAAATTATATAATTATATCTTATAGCTATATTATAGCTATATCATAGTCGTATTATAGCCATATTATATCTATATCATATAAATTGAGTAATTATGAATTCTATTGTCAATTTTAATAGTTCGGTGAATTTTTCAGATTTAATTAATTTAACTAAACCAATAAAACATACCATATGTGATAATGTCTATGAAAAAATTGGAACAATTAAAAATCATAATTACATTTTATATAAAAATATAAGTAACGATAATTATTATATTGATATATTTAATGATGTGACAACTGATAAATATTTTATAAAAATTGAAAATAACATATCAAAAAAATCATTTGTAAATATTATAACCTATTACACAACTAAACCAACTATCCCGCGAATTGGAACAATGCATTTTATACCATTAAATAAAATGAAAAATGAATATGAAAAAAATTATTTATCACCAAAAAAATTTAAAAAAAATATGTTTGGTGGTTTAATTTTAGCAACAAATGAAAGTTTTTCAATACTTATTGATTCAATTATAAATTCAGATTTACCAGTTGAAAAATATTATGTTTTTAAAAATAATGTTAAAAATAAATTTAATTTTTTATCTATTTCAACATATTTTACACAATCAATAATTGAATTTAAACATCATGCTAATTTAGCATTTTCTGATAAAGATAAAATACTATGTCCATTGTCAGTTTCTTTTTATTATAATATTAATGACATTAATGTTGATAATAATTATTATCCAATGGATGTTAAAAAAATTATGGATATTTATACACTATATGATATTGATGAATTTATTAAAACATTCAATATCACATCAGAAATGATTATTAACGAACTTAAATGTAATGAATTTATTTAATAAATTTATTAAATAAATTTATTTAACGTTTTTTCCAATTATTTTATAAAATTCTTCAATCGTTAATATTTTTATATTTAATTTAATTGCTTGTTCTAATTTTTTTGACATTTCTGTAATATCTTTTGTGATAACATAATCTGTTTTGGATGATACTGATGTTGATATTTTACATCCAACTTGTTCTAATTCATCTTCAATTTCTGCATCTCTTATGTTTGTGAATACTACTTTTTTATTTTTGAATTGTTCTAAATTATATTTTGAAATATTGGTTTCACTGTTGGTTTCACTGTTGGTTTCACTGTTGGTTTCACTGTTGGTTTCACTATCAGTTTTATTGTTAATTTTATTAATGGTTTTATCATTGGTTTTATTGATAATTTTTGTTGTTTCCATAACATTTGGTTTTAATTTTAATAATTTATCATAAAATTCAATAAAACTATCAAAATTATTTACAATTTTTGTTGTTGTTTTAACATCAAATCCTAATATGCTATTTATCAAAGCCATAATATGTTCTCGTGTGTTATTTTTATATAATTCTATAATATTTGAATATGCGTCAGTTATTAATTTAAATTTCTTTTTTCCGATACCTCTTCCTAAAACTTGTGATGCAGACATTATTTCATATAATTTACGATTTGTTAAACCTTTTTCAATATTATCATATATTTTATCAATAATTTTTGTGCTAAATCCTTTTAATTTTAATAATTCTTCTTTTTTTGCTGTTAATATTTTCCATAAATCATCATATTTATTTTCAATAAATTTATCAACAATTCCTTTGCCAATAAATTTTATTTTAAATGTGTTGAAAAAATATTGTATTTTTTTTGATGTTATTTTATTCATTAAATCATCTGTCATTTTAGATGAAATAATATCAACTTTTGTTTCATTCCAAATGTATTCTGATGTTGGCATTTGTGGTTTTCCACTATCTGATGGTTTTATAACTTTATTAATATTTGGTATTACATCACCACTTTTAATAATTTCAACAACTGAACCAGGACCAATATTATTATCAACAATAAATTTTGCATTTACACCTGTCATTTTAGAAATTTTAGAATTTAATAATGAAACAGGTTCAATATATATTGACGGTTTAAAATATTTATCTTTCGATATATTCCATTTAACAATTATTACTGTTGTTTCTGCTAATTGGTCAGTTAAAACTTGTTTATATGCAAATGCATATTTTGGTTTTACACCAGATATAATTTCATAATATTTAGAATCATCATATACAACCAATCCATCAATTTCATATTTATAATTTTCACGGTTATCTAATAATTTTTTTGATAAGTAATCTAATGTTAATTTATCAACTGTGAAATGTTCAACAATTGAAATATCTAATGTTTTTAAATATTTAAGTTTGTCAGTATATTTTTCTTTTAAATTCATAACATCATATGAAATAAAATCAATTAATTTTAATTTTATTGGATTTGGTTTATTATTATTTATTAATCCACCAACAGCTGTCCTTAAATTTTGCATTTTATCTTTGTATTTTTTTGTGATTTTGTCAGTAATTTCTTTTGTTATTTTTTTTGTTATTTCATCATTTATTGTATTATTTTTTTCTTCTTTTTTAATTTTTTTATTTATTTCTGTTTCAATTTCTTTTTTAATGTCTTTTTCAAATTCTTCACGTAATTTTTTAAAATTTGTTTTTGTCATAATTAATTCTCCACGAATTGCATCTCCAATTTTTAATTTTGTCGAATTTATGTTAATATGTTTTAGAACATATGTTATATCTTGTCCAATAAATCCATTTCCACGTGTATATAAATATATTCCTGTTTCTGTTTTATATAACATTGATGATATTCCATCCAATTTATATGATACAACATATGGACCATCATATTTTTTAGTCCAATTGTCAAAATCATTTGTTGATGGTTTTATTTTATCTAAACTTCCCATGTAATATGGCAATTTAATTTCATTTTTTGATACTTTATATCCAATTTCTTCTATTTTTTCATTTTCTTCTTTTTTTTTGTTTTTATCATTTTTGTTTTTATCATTTTTGTCGATTTTATTGTATGTTTTTTTATAATATTCTTTTACAACATCATATAATTGATCAGACAATAAGGATTCTCCATTATTATAATAATGATCATCTAAATAATCTATAATTGTTTTTAAACCATTTTCATCTAATTGTGATAATATTAAGTTAGGATTTTCTTTGATTTTTTTAATTATATTAGTTATCTTCATATGTTTATATAATATAATACTTTTAAATAATCAATTTTTATTTTGGTTATAAAAAATAATAATATTTAATAATAAATTATTTTCGTGTGATTTGGAATAATAATTTTATTAAATGTGTTTGTATTAAAATATAAATACATTATGCTGTTTGGTAATTTTAATTTTATTTTTTGACAATATGAATATTTTATTGTTAAATGTGTTATTCCATTAGGTAAATTTATTTTTTGTTTTAAACGTGTAATACATAAATATTTTATATTGTTGGTTATTATTATTTTTTTATTAAATTCATATCCTAAAATTAAATGTATTATTCTATTTGACATTGTTATTTTTTTATTAAAACATTCTCCTAAAGTTAAATGTACTATGTTATTTGGTATTTTTATTTTTTCATTAAATAATTCTCCAAAAGTTAAATGTGTAATATTTTGAGGTATTATTATTTTTTTATCAAATCCAAATTTAAAAATCAAATGTGTTGTATTTTGTGATATTATTATTTTGTCATTATAATGATCATAACATGTTAAATGTTTTATGTTATTTGGCAATTTTATTTTTTTACCAACATTTATGGTTAAATATATTATATTTAATAAATTTATTTTTTTATTAAAATTATATCCAAGAGATAAATGTGTTATGTTATTTGGTAAATATATTTTTCGATTAAAACAATGTCCAAGAGATAAATGTGTTATATTATTATGTAAATATATTTTTTTGTTAAATTTATTATTAAAAGTTAAATGTGTTATACTAATAGATAATTGTATTTTTTGATTGAAATATTCACCAAAAGTTAAATGTGTTATTCCAATTGTTAAATTTATTTTTTTATTAAATTTTTTATCAAAAAATAAATGTGTTAAATTGTTTGTCAAAATTATTTTTTTATTAAAACAAGCACCAAAAGTTAAATGTGTTATGTTATTTGTTAATTTTATTTTGTTGTCAAAATAATATATAAAAGTCAAATGTGTTATGTTGTGTGATAAATTTATATTTTGATTAAAATGATATCCAAAAATTAAATGAGTTATATTTTGTGATAAAATGATTTTTTTATTAAATAAATCTCCAAAAATTAAATGTGTTACATCATTTGTTAATTTTATTTTTTTATTAAATAAATCTTCAAAAATTAAATGTGTTGTATTTTTGTTCAATGTATTATACTGTTCAATTGTGTCAATAAAAGTCATAGTTATTATAATTATTATATTCATTGATAATACATATAAATATAATTTCAATTTTTTATTAATGAAGGACAAAAAGCAACGCTTTTTCGTAAGAGAAATATTATTTCTCTGACAGAAAAACTACGTTTTTTTCGTAAGGAAAACAATGTTTTTCCTGACAAATAAGAATTTATATGAGAATGTTTATAACATATTTTTGTTATAAAAAATTTAAATAAAAATAATTTTAGCATGTTTAGGAATAATAATTTTTGTTGATAATGTATAATGTGTGTATATATGTGTTATGCTGCTTGGTAATTTTAATTTTTTAATTACGTATTCATCAAAAGTTATATGTGTAATATTATTTGACAATGTTATTTTTTGATTTAAATAATTACCTAAAGTTAAATGTGTAATGTTATTTGATAATGCTATTTTTTTATTAAAACAATAACCAAAAATTAAATTTGTTATGCTATTTGATAATTTTATTTTTTTATTAAAACTACTTCCAAAAGTTAAATGTTTGACATTATTTGTTAATTTAATTTTTTGTTCAAAACATTCATTAAAAGTTAAATGTGTTATTTTATTTGTTAATTTTATTTGTTGATTAAAATTATATCCAAAAGTTATTTTTATTATTTTATGTGGCAATTTTATTTTTTGATTAAAATTTTGGTCACAAGTTAAATGTGTTATGCTATTTATTAGTTTTATTTGTTGTTTATAATAACTATCATTTGCACAAATTAAATGTGTTATGTGTTGTAACATCATTGTTGTTTTATTGGTCATAATTGTATTTTTTAAATGCGTTATATTATTTGATATATTTATGTTTTTATTAGAATTGAGAATTAAATGTGTTATGCTGATTGGTAATATTATTTTTTTATTAAATTTTTCACCAATGGTTAAATGTGTAATACCATTTGATAATTTTATTTTTTTATTAAAATAATCATCAAAGGTTAAATGAGTGATATTATTTGATAATTTTATTTTTTTATTAAATTTATAGCCAAAAGTTAAATGTACTATATTGTTTGGTAATTTTATTTTTTTATTAAAATGAATTCCAAAAGTTAAATGAATTATATTTTGTGATATTTTTATTTTTTTGTTAAAACAATATCCAAAAGTTAAATGTGTGATATTATTTGATAAATTTATTTTTTTATTAAAATTATCAAAAATTATATAAGTTATTCTGTGATGTAATTTTATTTTATGTTCATAATATTCATCTAAATTTAAATAAGTTATGTTATTTGGTAATTTTATTTTTTTATTTAAATTACCACTGATAGTTAAATGAGTTATATTTTGTGATAATTTTTTTATATTGCGTCCAATTTTTAAATGTGTTATATTGGTTGTCAAAAATATTTTTTTAATATAATTCCACCCTAAAATTAAATGCGTTATGTTTTGTGATAAAATTATTTTTTGTTCAAAATGGCATCCTAAATTTAAATGTGTTATGTTGTTTAATAATTTTATTTTATGGTTAAAATGTTCTAAAATTAAATGTGTTGTATTTATGTCTAATTCATTATATTGTTCAATTATGTTAATAAAAGCCATAGTTATTATAATTATTATATTCATTGATAATACATATAAATATAATTTCAATTTTTTATAATAATACATATAAATATAATTTCAATTTTTTATAATAACACATATTTTTTGAATTCATTATGGCAATTTGGTAAAAATCCCACAACAGTTAAACTTCCTGCTTGAATTTGTGTTTTTCCTGCATCAATTACATATTTTGATTCAGGCAAATCTTTTAACATCAATAAATCTTGTTCTGTTGCTTTTAATATTATTTTAGGTTGTCCATTCATTTTCCATTCTTTATATTTTATAAATTCTTCTGATTTTTTATTATTTAACACATGTTCAACCATCATTAAAACAACATGTCCAACTTGTGACGCAATTTTTCCTTTACTCATTTTTAAATCTTCATTGACAAATATATACATATTATAATTTTGTTTATCCATATTATTATTGTGTGTGTTATGTTTATATGTATAAAAATATTATTATTTATTAGTGATTTATGTTTTGATTATTTTATTAAGTAATGATGTAAATATATCGTTAATATTTTTATCAATATCAATATTTGTATAATCATTATCAATAACATAATCAAATTCTTTATAATTATCTAATTCTGTTTCTGACACATGATTTTTCATTCTGTTATAACATAATTCATCAACAATTCCATTAACAACTTCAGTTATTGAATTTAATGGATTTGTTATATCGTTAATAATTTTATCACGGTTATGACTAAAAAATTCATTAATAATTTCTGTTGTTGGGTTTAATGAATTTGTTAATTCAGTAATAATTTTATCATGATTACGATTGTTTGCATTTATTCTTATTACACAACCATTTATCATTTTTATAAATTCAACTTCATTTATAAATCTTACATCACAAATTATAAATATTTCTTTACTTTTATCATATGATTTATGCAATATATTTTGCATTTGTAAATATAATCCTTTTGACCACATGTGTTTATTATTATAAAGTGTTGCATCATCAATACGAATATTTTTACCGTTTCTGCCATATTCAGTTGCATATAATTGTAATATTTTTCTTGATTCTTTCGTTTTTTCAAGAAATAAAATTTTATGTACATTGTTTAAATTGTCCAAATTCATTATATTATCATATCGGGAACCAATTTCATATTTTATCAAATCTCCAAAAGATAAGAAATTTATCTTATATCCAAGATCATATAATTTTTTGCCAATGATTTGTTCTCCAATATGGTTTTTACCAACTCCGATTTTACCAGATAGACCAATTATCATTTATATATGTTTATGGTGTTTTAAGTTATAGTATTGTATAATACCATGTAATATATTGTAAAAAATCAATTTTTATTTATTAAAAAATAAAAAATTGAAATTTATAACTATTATATGTAAATACAATAAATTACTATTATTTTATACAAACTAAATAAATCAATCATATATAATGAAAAGTATTATACACACTAAGGAACAACTTAAAAATTTAGACAAAAATATTACACATTTAACTTTTAAATGTAAGTTTAATGAACAAATAATAATACCACACAATATCACACATGTATCTTTTGGAAATAATTTTAATCAACAACTAATAATACCACATAATGTTACACATTTATCTTTTGGATCATATTTTAATAGACAAATAATAATACCACAAAATATTACACATTTATCTTTTAAAAATAATTTTAATCAACGAATAATAATATCACAAAATATTATACATTTATCTTTTGGGAATTATTTTAATCAACAACTAATAATACCACAAAATGTTACACATTTATCTTTTGGAAATTATTTTGATAAACGAATAATAGTGCCACAAAATGTTACACATTTAACTTTTGGACGGCATTTTAATCAACAAATAACAATACCACAAAATGTTACACATTTATCTTTTGAATATGAATTTAATCAACAAATAATAATACCACAAAATGTTACACATTTAACATTTGGATATAGGTTTAATCAAAAAATAATAATACCACAAAATATAACACATTTAACTTTTGGATTTCATTTTAATCAACAAATAATAATACCACAAAATATAACACATTTATCTTTTAAATGTGATTTTAATCGACAAATAATAATACCACAAAATGTTACACATTTAACATTTGGATATAGGTTTAATCAAAAAATAATAATACCACAAAATATTACACATTTAACCATTGAAAAAAATTTTAATAAACATGTAACAATACCTAAACATATAATAATTAAAAAATTATAATACATAAAAATATTAAATATTATTTATATGTTATAAACATTTTTATAAATAAAAAAAATTGAATTTTATAGTTATTATGTAAATATCATAAATTACTGTTATTTTCTATAAACCATAATTACTAAATGAAAAATCATATATAATGAGAATTATAAATACAATAAAAGAACTTAAAAATTTAGATAAAGATGTTATATATTTAACTTTTGGAGATGATTTTAATCATCAAATGAAAATACCACAAAATATCACACATTTAAATATTGAACAAAAATTTATTAGACAAAATATAATACCATCAAACATTACACATTTAACTTTTGGATATTGGTTTAATCAACAAATAATAATACCACAAAATGTTACACATTTATCTTTTGGATATGAATTTAATCAACAAATAATAATACCACAAAATGTTACACATTTATCTTTTGGAGATAATTTTAATCAACAAATAATAATACCACAAAATGTTACACATTTATCTTTTGGATATTGGTTTAATCAACAAATAATAATACCACAAAATATTACACATTTATCTTTTGGATTATGTTTTAATCAACAAATAATAATACCACATAATATTACACATTTAACTTTTGGATATTATTTTAATCAACAAATAATAATACACCAAAATGTTACACATTTAACTATTGAAAAAAAATTTATTGAAAAAAATATAATATCACAAAATGTTACACATTTAACTTTTGGACAAAAAACGTAGTTTTTTCGTAAGGAAAACCTTGTTTTCCTGATGGAATTTTAATCAACAAATAACAATACCACAAAATATCACACATTTAACTTTTGGACGAAGTTTTAATCAACAAATAATAATATCACAAAATGTCACACATTTAACTTTTGGAGATGATTTTGATCAACAAATAATAATACCACAAAATATAATACATTTAACTATCCATAAAAAATTTAATAAACATGTAATAATACCAAAACATATTATTATTACAAAATTATAATACAAATTAAAATACATTAAAAACATGTTATGATTGCAAAAATATAATATTATTTTTTAAAAATTTTGCATTAAAAACACATAATTATAAAAATATAATATATGCTTTATTTATTACACATTAAATTTTATTTATTGTATAATTAAAAATTGATATATTTATATATCTGATTATCTTAATGACAAATACTCATTATTATAACACATCATATTGCAACACTATAAATCAATATACAAACATGATGTTTTATACGTTGATTTCTTATGATAATTTCAATAAATTTATCCAAAGTGTTAAAAATTGTAAATATTACAATAAGAAATTATTTACATTTACACCTGTAAAATTTAACGACACCATAAATAACTGTAATATCATGTATTTCAACATTAGACAGGATAAATATGAATTATTGCAAAAAGCTTTAAAATGCACATTATATGAATGTGAAAACAAAATTTATACATGTATTGAAATAAATGATGAAAATTGTTTAAAATATTTTATTGAAGATTGTATTGTAACTAAATTTTTTAAAATTATTTATGACAGTATAACAAAAACAATTATTTTTGAGTCATATTTACAAATGCAACATAATAATATTTTAATAAAACAAATAATTGATGGTGTGCCGAATTATTATTATTTAAATGAATTAAAACATAATAATAATACTAATCAATATTATGTTGCAAATATAAATAAATATGGTTATTTGTGTAATTATTTATTACGTTGTTGCACAAATAACAATAATGATAATGATGATAATAATAATAATGATAATGATAATAATATTGCAATTACAAATGGACAAAATATGACTAAAATCAATTATGTTACAAATAATGTTATTGATGATATAAAAAAAATTAAAAATGAAATTAACAATTGTTCATTAAGAAAAAAAAGAAATATTGATGACATTGAACAAATTGAACAAGACATCAATAAAATTTCAACAAAAAAATATACAAAATTTGAAGAAATTGCAAATATTGATTTGGAACTTGAATATTTTAGTAATCTTCTTGATGAAAAAATAAACATTTTAAATGAAACAAAAACAAATTTTTAATTTTTAATTTTTTT
>Ga0209515_10007851_pt1 | contig 12706 bp, 11 predicted proteins | sample Subgroupgradi54m_FD_187454 | JGI IMG/M metagenome (GOLD analysis project Ga0209515, IMG submission 187454) | Subsurface groundwater microbial communities from S. Glens Falls, New York, USA - GMW60B uncontaminated upgradient, 5.4 m (SPAdes)... ... | reverse complement strand
ACGAGCAGCGCCCAACTGAAGCAATATTAAGGTGGCCAGAACACCTATAATAGCGATAACGACCAGCAATTCGACCAATGTAAAACCCTTTGAGGAGTTTTTTCTTAACATTTTTATAATAGTTAATTTATTATCTTATACATGATTATATCTTTATAACGGAAACTAATAAAACAAATATATCAACACCCTAGAAACTTCCAACAACATTATAAATAGGCAATAGAATACTTGATACTAGGCCAGCAACGGCAACGCCCAAAACAAGAATTAGAACTGGTTCAATTATCTGAGAGATAGTATCAACTGATGTTTCAGCTTCGGCCTTGTAGAATTTTGAAACATGTTCAAGAATAAAATCCATTTTACCCGTTCTCTCCCCTATCGCTACCATAGAAGAAAATAGTGGTGGCACCTCTTTATGCTTGGCCAAAGCCGAAGAAATGGTGCCTCCACTTTTAACATTCTCTTCAGCTTCTAAGATTATTTTTCGATAAACGGTGTTACCGACCAAATCAGCAGTTATTCTAAGGGCATCCAGAATAGGAATACCGGACTTCATTAAGGTAGTGAGACTTTCTGCCATTCGGGCAAGATATAAATTACGGACCACTCCGCCCAAAGAAGGAATCCTAATCTTTGCATTATCGAGCCAAATCTTCCCCTCTGGGGTGCGAATAAAATAGGCCACAACAAAGGTAAGTATGAAAATGACCATACCCATAAAGATGAGGTGACCATTAACAAAATTGGTAAACCAAATAAGCATTCTTGTTGTAATGGGGAGATCCACAGCTCCAACCTCTTTGAAAATACCCAATAACTGAGGAAGAACAAACGTTACCATAATTATTGTCACTACCCCCAGGGCAAATATAATAAAAGCCGGGTAGGTCAAAGCCCCTCTGAGTTTTGAGTTTATTGCTTGACTGTGCTCAACATAATCAGCCAAATATAGAAGCGACTCGTGTAATTTACCTGATACTTCACCAGATTGAATAAGCTTGATATAAAATCCAGAGAATAAATTAGGATATTGGGATAGAGCCGCCGACAACAATGATCCACCCTCTACTGATTCAGCCACCTCGGAGATAGTTTTTTTAAAAGAAGCCTTCTCAACTTGCTTAGCCAGAGTTCTCAGTCCTTCACTTAACGGCATATCGGCATCAATAAGGGTAGACAACTGCCTGGTAAAAATAGCTAGATCTTTACTGTTTGGTCTTGAGAAAATACTGCTGATATCAAACTCCATAAATCCACCCTGAAGCAGTTCAAGAGATAGAACAACATAACCTTTCCCATGAAGAATATCCACGGCAAAATTCTGATTCGGAGAATCGACAATACCCTGAACAATATGGCCCTCTCTGGTTTTAGCCTGATAACTAAATTCAGCCACTTCATTATCTTAATAGTTCTTTAAGCTCTGATGGATTTTGTGAGTAAAATTGAGCCCGCTCAAGACTAATCTCTTTGTTTCTAACAAGGTCGGCCAGAGAACGATTCATAGATATCATCCCTGCCTCCTGGCTTGTCTCTATAACCAAATCTAACTGTCGAGGACGATTATCACGAACAAGTGTTCTGACTGCCGGAGTAGCTATCATCACCTCAACTGCCGGTATAAGACCACCTTTTACTCTTGGTATCAATCTTTGTGAAACTATTCCAGAAATAGTATTGGCCAGTTGATTTCTTATCTGGGTCTGTTGATTGGGCGGGAATGTATCAATAATTCTTTCGATTGTCTGGGAAGCGCTATTAGTGTGGAGCGAGCCAAACACCAAATGACCAGTTTCAGCCGCCGTCACTGCCGCACTCATTGTCTCATAATCCCTCATTTCTCCAACCATAATTACGTTTACATTTTCTCTGAAAGCAGATCGAAGAGCTTTATGAAAAGAGAAGGTATCTTGATAAACCTCCCTTTGGTCAATAATGCTTTTTTCGGGTGAAAAAATATATTCTATTGGATCTTCAACGGTAATTATCTTCTCGGCTCTTTCTTTGTTTATCATATCTATGATGGCCGCAAGAGTAGTAGACTTACCGTGGCCATTTGGCCCAACAACCAAGACAAATCCCTGGGAAAGTTTCCCAAAAACCTTGATGATTGACGGGAGATTTAAATCCTCAATGCTCTTGATCTGAGCTGGAATTAGACGCATTGTTACAGCTATCCTTCCCTGAGTATAGTAAACATTGACCCTGAAACGAGTTCCCTGACTTGATTCATAAGAAAAATCTATCTCTTTCTCTGATACAAATCTTGTCTTTCTTTCATCTCCTAAAAGAGCCATGGTCAATCCCTCAAGAGTCTCAGCATCGAGTATTTTTTTGTTCGATAAAGGAATGAGCCTGCCGTCTATCCTTAATATCGGATAATTCCCAGGAGATAAATGGATATCAGAGGCATTATTCTGGCCTGCAGTCATCAATAGTTCCTCTAACATTTGTTTGTGGTCAGTCATATTTTTTAAACATTATCACTAGCTTGAGCAACTTCAAGTAACTCCTCAAGTGAAACTACACCTTTTAAACTTTTTAGAATCCCGTCTTGGAACATAGTAATCATCCCCTGTCTTTTAGCTTCTTCTCGCATTGCCGATTCAGACAAGGTTCCCAATATTATCCTCTCAAACTCATCCGTCATCTCCAGCATCTCAAAAATACCTATTCTACCCTTAAAGGCTTTCCCGGCACATTTCTTGCATGGGTTTTCAATATTAGGTTTGTAAATGTAGTAGCCCTCGGCAGAAGTAAATTCTTTCTGATATTTATCTGGCATTGTCGAAAGCGCCTTGTTAATTATCCCCTCTTCAGCAACATTGGCCTTTACTTTAATTTTACAATCCTGACAGAGACGACGCAACAACCTCTGGGCAGCAGCAACATTAAGGGTAGGTGGAATTAAATACTTTTCAACGCCCATATCTATCAATCTTGGCACCACTCCCATGGCGTCATTGGTATGGAGGGTCGATAAAACAATGTGACCAGTCAAAGCCGCTTGAATAGCTAGGGCAGCTGTCTCACGGTCACGTATCTCTCCAACCATAATAATATCTGGATCTTGCCTTAAGATATGACGCAAACCAGAGGCAAAAGTATAGCCAATTTCCTCATGAGTCTGCGATTGATTTACTCCCTCAATGAAATATTCTATAGGATCTTCGAGGGTTACGATATTTACTTCTTCATTATTGAGTTTTTTAAGCATACCAGCCAGAGTAGTTGATTTACCAGAACCAGTAGGACCAGTGATAAGAATACTGCCAAATGGTTTATTCATAGCTCGATCTAGTACTTCGGCCGATCGTCCCTCAACTCCCAAGTTGGGCAAATCTATTTTATTAGTCAACGGGTCCAAGATACGCATTACAATTTTCTCACCATTTTTAGTGGGGAAAGTTGAAACACGGAAATCTATTCTCCTTTTATTAAGCGTGGTCGAGAAACGACCATCTTGAGCAAGTCGGGTTTCGTCAATTTTTAAATTAGAGAGAACTTTAATTCGAGTTACGACTGCCGAGTGGACATTTTTTGGGAGAGTCAAGGCAACGGTTAAAACACCATCAATTCTGAACCTAACGTTTACTTTCTCTTCAAAAGCTTCAATGTGGATATCTGAAGCTCGCGACTCAACCGCATATTTAACTATTGAGGCAACAATGCGTGTTACTGCTCCTTCGGATGTAATCTCTTCTATTTTTTTAGTGCCGATATTCTCTTTATCCACCTCTTCAGAAAGAGATTCTAGGGCTTTTCCGACTTCGACAGTTAGCGAACGATAATTCCTCAGGACAGATTCGAAATCACGGTAGTCAATTATGTATTTATCTATTTTTAGTCCCTTGTCAGAAGAAATAAATTTAAGAGCTTCGAGGGCATCAATATCTTCTGGATTTATAATACCAACTTTGAGAATATTACCATCTTTAGCAAACGGGGCTATCTTATAAAAAGTAATGACGTCTTCAGAAAGCTCTTTCAGAACGTTGTTGTCTAGCTGAATGTCCTCGAGTCGAATAATCGGCAGATGATAAAGCCGAGACTTTATCTCTAACAAATCGCTAGCCGAAACAATATCTTTCTCTATAAAAATCTGGCCAAGCTCCTTATCTTCTTTACGAGCTAAATCTTCATACGGCTTGGAATCTTTCTTATTTAAAAGACCCAGATGAATCAGCTCTTCAACTAATTTGTTAGGTATTTTTATGGGCATACGCTTATAGCGGAGCAAACGGATTTACTCTTTCACCAGTGAAATCTGGATCAACGGGATTTTCTCCAAAAATTTCTAAGGCCTTATAGGTTGGATTGCTCAAGATCGAAAAATCTATGCTAAAATTCTTTAGTGACTCTAACTCTTCCTTACTGGCAACAGCTTCGGCTCCTGTATCAATTGTGGGTTCATCTATCGAAGAATGACTCAAGTAGCCAAATACAAGACCCATTACAACAATGAACGAAAGGATTATTCTGCTTCTTCCTAATTGGATGATTAGTCGTGCCATTAAATTTATTTAGTACCCACCTCGCCGCCATTAACCTCTTGGGACTCTCCTCCGACGGTATTACTAGTCTTAACTTCTTTGATCCAGTAGACGTTTCCTCTTATCTTTAGGCTGAGCTGATTAGCCACACCAGAAAGATCTTCGCCAATACTAACTTCTTTAACATCGAAAAGTCGAATATTTTTTTCAAGATAGTCTAAGACCTGGATAAACCCTTCGTACGTTCCCTTGGAATTGGTTTCTACATTAATAACACCGAAGCCACCATTTTTTAAATTAACCTCGCTACTTTTACCTATAGTAAAATCTGACAGCAGATGTCCACTTTTAGAAAATATGGACTCGAGAGTAGAAACTAGCTCTGGAAGACTTACGATCTCCGGGGCAACAAGTGAAAATCTCTGTAATTCAGCATATCTAATGCCTCTTTCCTTATTAAGCTGTTCAATCCTTGTATTAACTTCGGACTTTAAATCCAGGAGCTCCTGCTTCTCCATTATTGTGCTTTTTAAAAGCCCAGCGAATCCATAGGCGGGTACAATCTCAGTCCAAGCCAAAAAACTGCTGATAGCTATTAGAATTGCGGCGGTTAGATTTTTAATACTTTGGGCCATTATTTTTCCTGAATAAGCCTAGACTTATCAAAGGTTATTTGAAGACCAAATTCTACTACTCCCTCCGGAGAAACGGCTGCTTTTCCTAAAGCGATATCAACTATGCTTCGGTCTGTAAAAAAGGCAGCTAACTGTTTGGCTAAAACTGTATAATTAGCGGCCTGACCCTGTATTCCAATTTTACTATCATCTGTAAAACCGGAAAAGGATTTAAATCTCACCTGTCCCTGGAGAAGACTCTCTATTAAAGAGAAGGCCTTGGTCCAATAAATATGTCCTTCTAAGATACTGGAAACTAGGGTCATTCGTTCATTTAGAATTTTAAGGTTTTGTTCTCCTTTTTTATCCCTAACTCTCTCACTTTCTGCTAGCTGATCGTTAATTTGCCCTACTTGTTTCTCTAGAGAAGATTGATAGCGCCCAAGAGCAAGCATGGTCACCAATACTGCTCCCAGTATGGCACTCCCCACGTATAAGAACCTGTTTTCACCCGGAACTTTAATCCCTAGCTTTCTTTTAGTTCCAGGAAGTAATTTTATTAATCCATCTTTTCCATTCATATTTCAGATTTAAAATTAAACATCCCTCATGGCTAGCCCGATAGCTACAGCTAAAGTACTCTGAAGCTCTGGCATTATCGGCTCCAATTCCCTTGGATAAGTTACCCGGGCAAAAGGGTTGCCCACCGTTATATTGCGCCCAAGCTTTTCTTTAAAATAATCACAAAAGCCCGGCATATTAGTAAGGCCTCCGATCAAAATAATGTTAGCTATTTTTTCCTTGCTTGATTCTTCATAACCAGCAATCGTCTTCTGGGTTTCAAATACCATCATATCGATCAAGGAGATCGTCGATTCATTGATAATATCATCCTCTACTTTCTTTAGACCAAACTTTCTTTTGAGTTCTTCTGCTTTTTCAAGATTAACGCCAAGAGACTGTGATATGGCTCTGGTTATTTCGAATCCACCAACTTCGTAATTATGGCTGACCCGCTCATATCCTCGTCGAATGATACTAATCGATGTACTTCTTCCACCTATGTTAACCACCACCGCTGAACTAAGATCATTACCAAGCAAGCCCCGGATCAGAGCAGAATTTTCTAACTCAAGCGCTTGGATATGAAGATTGGCGTTTTTCATTATATTCTGATATCTCGAGGTTTCTTCTTTGGGAACAGCGGCAAGGAAAACTTCCACTAGAGATGGAGCGGCTCCGGCTCGAGCTTGGCCATCAATAACACCAACTATAGACCAATCTAAGACGACCTCGTCTAGAGGAATCGGTACATATTTTTTGGCCTCAAAGGGCAAAGCTCTAGCCAAATCTTCGTCGGATACATATGGCATTTCTATAACTGTGGCAAAAGTTGAAAAAGATGGAATAGAAGCCACTACTTCCGAAGAGCCAATACCGGCTTTTTTAATAAGCTCTTTGATACCTTCAGAGATATCTTGGTCAGGCATTTTCAAAATATTCTGCCAGCCCTCAGCCCGAACTTGGTTAGCTATGTTAGCATCAGCCCCTTCTAGCTCAAATATTCCATAGTTAAGTAACTCAAAACGACCACCTCTTTTTTCAAGTTCTACAATTTTTATCGAGGAAGTTCCTATGTCTAAACCCATGTTCCCCCGAGATTTAATTGATTTGAAAAAGCTAAAAGCCATATTTCTTGATTTGCCTAGAGACCAAAAAAGTATTAGATTCCCTTCCATATCTATTATATCATAACTACTCCCCTAAAAATCATGAATTATCCCCAGCAAATTATTAGCTTCGTTCTCGATACTATCTTTCCTGTAGTTTGTCTGGGTTGTGGCTCGTTTTCAACCACAAATAGAAAAAATTATCTCTGTAAGTCTTGCCTCCGACTAATTCCGATCAAGAAAGATCTTGAATGTATCGGTTGTAAAAAAAACTCCCCTCTTGGTAAAACCTGTCTTGAGTGCCGGAATGAGTATAAGTCTCTTGATAATCTCCTTGTAGTTACCGACTACAAAAATCCCCTCCTTGAAAAGGCGATCAAGGTTTTTAAATATCGTTTTGTTTCAGATATGGCCAAGCCACTAAGCCATCTGGTCAAAAAATATATAACTTGGCTGGCCAAGAATAAGAATTTCAATCTTGCCGCTGACAATCCAGTAATCATCCCCATTCCTCTCCACCCTCGTCGCTTAAATTGGCGGGGATTTAACCAAGCTGAAATAATCGCTCAATCTCTAGGCAACTCTATCCAGCAGAATATTCAAACAAACATTCTGATAAGAACGAAACAATCAAGGGCTCAGGCCGATATTAAAGAAAAAGATCAGCGACTGGATAATCCCAAGAAGAAATTCCAAGTAATCAATACTTCGATAACCAAAAATAAAACTATTATTTTAATAGACGATATTTGCACAACCGGAGCAACGCTTAATGAATGCGCCAGGATACTGAAAGAAGTCGGCGCCAAAAAAGTCATAGGCTTTGTCATTGCTAGAGGATAAAAAAGATGATAAAATATATTGAATTTAAGGAGAGGTGCGGCGAATGGTAAGCCAGCGGTTTGCTAAACCGTAACCGTTTAAAAAGCGGTTTGTGGGTTCGACTCCCACCCTCTCCGCCAATTGATTTTAACTCGAGGTTGTTTTATTGTTTGCGAATACCTTTCTTTGACAATCCAAGGTTGTAAATGCCATGAGACTCAGCGAATTTGAAATCCCAGAAAATAAGATGGGGAGTTCGGCTCAAAGAATGTTAACTGGGGCAATTGAGTACTCCAGACGAAACACTTGTCCGTTAACCACCGACTCGCTGTTTATTGCTTTTGTTAATACAGATTGGGATTTCTTTGCTAAAGTAATGTACGACCTAAATTTAAATCCTCACCAAATACTAAATGAGCTGGATAGCGGTTTAAAAGATTCGCTTGGCTCTGGTAGCTATATTTCTCCCGAAGCTAAAATTGTATGTAAACTTGCGCTCCACCATTCCTCTAAATTCGGCCGAGCGACAATCGAATCAGCTGATATTTTTGCCGCTATTTTCGAACAAAAAAATAATATAGTTACCAAAATATTGAAACAAGGAGGAATTAGTACTGAATCTATTACTTCAATTATATATTCAAAACTACAGGAAGATGGCTTAATTCAAGAGAGGCTCAAAAAGCATTTTGAGCTCCCACCGTTTATTGAAAGTTTCGGTTCAAATCTTAACTTACTGGCCCGTCAAAAGCGTTTAGCTAAAGTGTTCGGTCGCGATCGAGAGATTATAAGAGTAATGGAGATTCTCTGCCATCGTAAAAGACCAAACTCGGTCATGCTGATTGGCGAACCAGGAGTCGGAAAAACAGCTATAGCTGAAGGCTTAGCCATTAAACTAGAGTTCGCCCCAGAGGAAGTACCTCCTAGACTCAGAGGGTCACAGATAGTTAGCCTGACTATGAATGCTATGGTTGCCGGAACGAAGCTAAGGGGCAAATTTGAAGGTAGAATGGAACATGTTATAAAAGAACTAAAAGAACATCCGAACTTAATTTTGTTCATTGATGAAGCCCATACATTGATAGGAGCTGGCTCTGTCCTTAATTCTCCTGGTGATGCATCCTCTATTCTTAAACCGGTTATGGCTCGAGGTGAAGTAAGGATAATTGCTGCCACCACGACCTCTGAGTATAAACAGTATATTGACGAAGATGAGGCATTAGCCCGTCGTTTTAGAACGGTTTATATCGAAGAGCCGACAATTGAGGAAGCCAGAAATATCATCGAACAAAGCAAGTCTCAAATGGAGCAAGACTATTCTGTTAAAATAGATGACTCTGCCATTGATACAGCTATTGAAATGGCTCTCCGGTACGAAAGACATCTACATTTACCAGATAAAGTAATCGGCTGGATCGATACTGCTTGTGTCCGAGCTGAGATGAATCAAACTCAACAAGTATCCACAGACACAGTAATCTCTGTTATCGCTGATAATTCAAGACTACCCCATGCCATGGTTTCTAGAAAAATAAATTTAGGACTAGAGGACATTAGTGAAAAACTAAATCAGAGGGTTATCGGTCAATCCACAGCTATTAGGGCAGTGGCTAATCAGCTTGTACTAAACAAAGGTCCTCTGAAGGAAAATTTTAATCGCCCAGATGGAGTGCTTCTGTTTTTAGGACCAACTGGCGTTGGTAAAACTGAACTAGCTAAAGCCTTGGCCGAATTCCTATTCGGTGACGAAAATAAAATGATAAGGATAGATATGTCCGAGTATCAAGCCGGGGGCGGCTCAATTGATAAACTTATTGGGGCACCGAGAGGTATTATAGATTCCAGCCGTGGAGGCGTACTTACCAATCAACTAAGAAACAGTCCATACTCAGTGGTTCTTCTCGATGAAATAGAAAAAACTAGTCCGTCACTAAGAAGCTTATTTCTTCAGGCTTTCGACGAAGGCTGGATAACCGATGGTCGCGGTAAGCGAGTATACTTGAGTGATGCCATAATTATTATGACATCTAATCTGGGCTCCCAGCATTTTAAAAAATTAACAAATCCGTTGGGTTTTGCTTATCAGAAGAACCTGGATATAGATCAGATAATGAAAGAGGTTAGAAACGAAATGCACAAAACTTTCTCTCCCGAATTCATAAATCGTATAGATGAAGTTGTTGTTTTTTCTCCGTTATCAAAAGAGGCCGTCCGTCAGATAGCGAGTAGATACATAGCCAAAATAAGAGCCACCCTTCAAAAGGAAGGAAAATCTTTGACAATTGAAGACGATGCTCTTGATAAGTTGATTGCGGAAGGCCATAGTTTAGCCTTTGGTGCCAGATTTTTAAAGAGAACCATAGATTCGACTGTAAAAATACCGCTCAGCATCAAACTTAACCAGTCATTAAACTTTCACATTGTATTACGAGATGATAAGATCGAGGTTGAAGCTAAAAACATTACCGACTTAATAAAAAATCCTAAGTTAGCAGTAGTATAGAACCTCCCGAGAAGGGAGGTTTTTATTGTAAAATTACCTTAAAAATGATAGAATTTTTATTACTTACAACGCCGATATGAGCAAAAACCAAGAACAACAAAATAGTAATTCGAGGCCACCGGTTGTGGTTGTTTTGGGTCATGTTGACCACGGTAAAACAAGTCTCCTAGACACTATTCGTAAAACTAAAGTTGTAGATAAAGAGTCCGGCGGTATCACTCAACATATAGGAGCTTACCAGACAGAGGTCAAGGGTAAGCTAATAACTTTTCTGGATACTCCCGGCCATGAGGCATTTACAGCCATAAGGTCACGGGGAGCCAAAGTAGCCGACATTGCTATTCTTGTTATTGCCGCAGATGAAGGAGTAAAACCACAAACCAAAGAAGCAATCGGCATAATCCAAAATGAAAATATCCCCGTAATTGTCGCCATTAACAAAATCGATAAAGAATCGGCTAATCCTCAAAAGGTGAAACAAGAACTAGCTGCAGAAAATATTCTAGTTGAGGATTGGGGCGGAAAAGTACCGGTGGTAGAAATCTCAGCAAGGTTAAATAAAAATATAGACGAACTACTAGATATGGTGCTTCTAGTTGCTGAACTTGAAGACCTGAAAGAAGATCTTTCCTCGCCAGTTAAAGGAGTAATTATAGAATCGCACCAAGACAAAAGGCGAGGTTATATAGCTACTGCTTTAATTAGTAAAGGAATACTAAGGGTTGGGGATTCAATAGCAGCCGGAACCATCGTTGGAAAAGTAAAATCCATGGAAGATTTTCTTGGTAAGCCCCTGCTGGAAGCAATGCCATCTCAGCCGGTCCTTATCACTGGCTGGTCATCAACACCAGGAATCGGCAGAGAACTTCAATCGTATTCAGATAAGAATGAAGCTGATAAAATGGCAGCTGATAACACCGAAACCACTCCCCTATTCCAAATGTTTAAGGGAAGTGAATCAACCGATGACAAGAAGGCTTTAAAAATAATTTTTAAGGCCGATGTCTCTAGCTCCCTTGAAGCCATTGAGTCAGCTCTTGGAGCCATCAAATCGGAAAAAGTTATTTGTCGAGTGATAGGTTATGATATTGGAAATGTTTCCGAAAGTGATGTAAAAATGGCCATCGGCTCAGGAGCTACTGTGGTGGGCTTCAGAGTTATTGCGGATAATTTAGCAAAAAAAATAGCCGAGAAAGAAGGCATTAAAATTGCTGTGTTCGATATAATTTACGAACTCATCGAATACATCCGCAAGGAGATGACAAATTTAGTAGAGCCGGAAGTTAGGAAAGTATTCGGTGGTAAAATAAGAATATTAGCCGTATTTAAAATAGATTCCAGGTCTCAAATAGTGGGAGGCAAGGTCACTTCTGGTAAAATTATACGGGGTGGACTTGTTGATGTAATGAGGAATAACGCCAAGCTACTAAGCGGCAGAATAAATCAACTTCAGCATAACAAACAAGATGTAAGCGAGGTTAAGGAAGGTTCGGAGTGTGGATTGAAGTTCGAGGCATTGGCTGGTCAACCATCCTGGGATATTAAAGAAGGAGATACTCTAGAAGTATACGAAGAAGAAAAAATAGCACTAAGTCTGTAGGTTATAGCGCGAGTACGGCGGCATAGCCAAGTGGTAAGGCGACTCTCTGCAAAAGAGTTATACGCCGGTTCGATTCCGGCTGCCGCCTCAATATGAAAGGTATTATTCTAGCCGGAGGCGAAGGTACACGCCTCTACCCTCTCACTAAAATCACATCGAAACAACTATTACCGGTTTATAATAAACCGATGGTTTTTTATCCTCTCGAGACATTGTTAAAAGCCGGTATAAAGGAGATTTTATTCATCATTGCCCCCGATCATGCCGGAGATTTTCTTAAACTGTTAGGATCGGGTCGACAATTCGGAGCTAAGTTTACCTATGAGATTCAAGATAAGCCCGAAGGATTGGCTCAGGCCTTCATTATTGGCAGAGATTTTATTGATAATGATAGCGTAGCCATGATTTTGGGTGATAATATATTCGAGGATAATTTCTCAAAAACCATAAAAAAATTCAAATCGGGAGCTCACATATTTGCCAAAGAAGTAACCGATCCCGAAAGATTTGGAGTAGTAAAGTTTGATTCTGCTGGCAGAGCGATAAAGATTGAAGAAAAACCAAAAAAATTCTTATCACCTTATGCTATAACTGGGCTCTATATTTATGACTCCAGAGTAATCAATGTAGCTGAAAGTATTAAACCTTCAGCTCGGGGAGAGTTAGAGATTACAGATCTGCATAATTGGTATCTAAAGAGGGATGAACTTAAAGTCGATATTGTAAATGGTGAGTGGATAGATGCAGGAACATTTGATTCACTACTAAGAGCATCAGACTGGGCCAGAAAAAAGTTGAAAAATAGGTAAAATAAGATAAGATTACTGAATGCCCGGGTGGTGGAATGGTATACACGCACGACTTAAAATCGTGTGGCGCAAGCCTTGTGGGTTCGAGTCCCACCCCGGGCACCAAGATAAAACTAGATGGCTTTTTGAGAGCTATATCGTGGGCGGCACAAAGTGCCGCCCATTGATTTTTCCCCGATGAATCCTCGC
>Ga0209515_10007850_pt1 | contig 12706 bp, 13 predicted proteins | sample Subgroupgradi54m_FD_187454 | JGI IMG/M metagenome (GOLD analysis project Ga0209515, IMG submission 187454) | Subsurface groundwater microbial communities from S. Glens Falls, New York, USA - GMW60B uncontaminated upgradient, 5.4 m (SPAdes)... ... | reverse complement strand
GGCTGTTGCGGCAGGCGCGTTCGATGGCGGCGCGGGAGGGGAAGCGGCTGAATCAGGTCCTCGAGGAGGCCCTCGCTGACCACCTCAAGCGCAAGTCCGCAGGTCCACGGGGTCGAGTCGCCGCGCGAACCGCCGGCTCCCTCAAGCTGTCCCGGCGCCAGGTCGATCGAATCCTGGGTGAGGAACCCGGAATTCTCGACGGATGACGCTCGCCCGAATCGAAGAGGGCTCGGCGGTCTTCATCGACGCGAACGTGTTCGTCTACCACTTCGTGGGGGCTTCGCCGGAATGTACGGCGCTGCTCCGGCGATGTGAAACGAATGAGGTCCAAGGCTCGACCTCGGCGCTGGTCGATCGACGTTTGGCGATCGTCGACGAGATCGACATCCTCGTTCCGGCGGATCTGATCTCGTCATAAATCTCGCCCCGCGACGTCCCCGCCCGGACGGCCAGTGCGGCAACGTGACCGTCAACCAGAGTTTCGGCGGGGCCTGCTATACTGCGCCCATCACGATCACGAAAGGACACCAACATGCCAAGCGTTGAACACCACGGCGCGTCTATCTATTACGAGGAGTTCGGCCACGGGTTCCCCATCCTCACGTTCGCGCCCGCGGGCCTGCAGTCGGTCATCGACGTCTGGGGCCAGCCCTCCGCTCCCGTGAACCCCACCACCGAGTTCGCGGCAGACTTCCGGGTGATCGCGATGGATCAGCGCAACGCCGGCGGCCAGTCCCGCGCCCCGATCACCGCGCAGGACGGCTGGCCCACCTACACCGGCGATCACAGCGGCCTGCTGGACCACCTGCGGATCGATCGGTGTCACCTGTACGGCCAATGCATCGGCGGGTCCTTCATCCTGAGCCTGCTGAAGGCCCAGCCCGACCGCGTCGCCTCCGCCGTGCTCGCCCAGCCCATCGGGCGCGTGGGAGCCATGCCAGCCGGCCGCTCCGCGAGATTCGAGACGTGGGCCGAGTCCCTGAAGGATCACCCCGAGGCCACCCCGCGAGTGCTGGACGCGCTCTACCAGAACCTGTACGGACCCGGCTTCATCTACTGCGTGGACCGCGCGTTCGTGTCGACATGCGCGACCCCGTGTCTGGTCCTGGCGGGCAACGACGAGGCGCACCCGTTTCCCATCTCCGAGGAGCTGGCGAAGTTGCTCCCGAACTGCGAGTTCATCCCGGAGTGGAAGACCGGCGCGGCCCTGACGTCGGCGCGCGCGCGGGTCAAGGAGTTCCTGTCGAAGCACACGCCCCACGCCTAGCGGGGATCGCCGGACATCCCGGTCGAGCAGCCCACGAGGTTCGAGCTGGTCATCGACATGAGGACCGCCTGGGCGCTTGGCCTCAGCCTCCCACCGTCACTCCTGCTGCGGGCCGATCAGCTGATCGAGTGAGATCGCGGTAGCGCGGGGGACGAGCGGTGATCGGCCGCGGTCGCCTGCGTCAGGCTGTCGACCTCCGCCAGTGCGGTGTCGACGCTGAGCTCAAGGTAGCCGGGATCGATGGGCTTGCCGATGTAGTCGAACACGCCGTGGGCAAAGGCCTCGTTCGCCACGTTCTGCCCCGTCACGCCACTGATCATGATGACCCTGACCTCGGGGGCCACGGTCCGGATCGAGGCGAGGACATCCGTACCGTTCAGGCCGGGCATCCGAACGTCGAGCAGGACGAAATCGGGCCGCTCCGCGACGATCGCCTCGAGGGCGGACCGACCGTCCGCCGCGGAGCGCACGTTGTCACTCGGGAGCGCGCGCCCTCGCATGCCACGTGGTCGGGGGCGCCCCGGTCGGGGCCGCCGCGCCGCCTCTCCCGATGCCGAGAATGGCGTTTGTATCGCCGTCCATGAAGCGGCTGGCCGTGTCAAGGCCGTGTCGGTTGATTGCGGTGTCGTTCGCTCCTTCGTGTCTCCATCGTGCTGTGCTCTGAGGTGGCCTCCGGCCTCGCGAGGTTCCGTCATCCTTCTATTCGCGCTCGGAGTGGCGAGGGATCCTCGCCGGCGCAGGAGTGGAGTCGAGGGTGGGGCGCCATCTAGGCGGCGGCCCTGGAACAGCGGCCAAGGCAACATTCGCGCTCACCCACCACGTCGAACCCGCGCGAAAGGCGCTCGATCGTCTCGTCGGAATACGCGAGCTGGCGGTTGAGGTGACGCATGACGGCCAGGAGCGGGGCGATCAGCGACAGCAGCGAGCCCGGCACGGCCAGGGTGCGGACGCGAGTCACGAAGGCCTCGGCGCTGCCGGACGGCACGCGGTAGCCCTGCTGGCGCAGGAGCGCGCAGGTGAGCGAGATGTATCGAGTGCGGGTGCGGACGAGCGCGTCTCGGACCAGGAGGCGGCCGCGGCCCGGGCACTGGTTCGAGCGCCGGCTTTGTCGGCGCCGCCTGTCCTGAAGGAGGCCGCGGAGGGGGCCGTCGCGGCCCCCTCCGAGTTCGGTTCAGCGCTCGACGGACGCGATGACGAGCTTCAGGAACCCGTCGGCGCTGGCGGCGTCGATCCAGCGGACCACCGCGACCAGGTCGTGCTCGGGGTCGATCCAGATGAGGTTGCTGCCGGCGCCGCGCGCCGCGTAGCTCGACTCGGGCGCGCTCTTGAAGAGGGCGCGCCCGGTGTTGAGCCAGCAGAGGAGCCCGTACTGCGGGTTGACCGCGCACGGGCGGCGCATCTCCGCGACCCACGACTCGGGCAGGAGCTGATGGTCCCCCCAGCGGCCGCCGCCGTAGATCAGGAGCCCGAAGCGCGCGTGGTCCCGCGTCGACATCCACAGGCCCCCGCCCCAGTGCGAGCCCCCGGGGACCGAGGGCATCCGCAGGCCGTCGATCTCGACCCACGAGTTCGGGTACGGCTGCCACTCCCAGGTCGTCGAGGCGCCGATCGGGTCCATCACCGCGTTCCGCAGCACCTCCGGCAGCGGCCGGCGGCAGACCTGCAGCAGCGAGAGGCTCAGCCGGTTGACGCGGACGTCGTTGTACTCCCAGTAGGTCCCGGGCGGGCGCAGCTCGCGCGGCGTCCCCTTCACCGCGCTCCCCAGCTCGCTCCGGCCCACGTCGCGGTTGTGGTCGATGCTGTCGGGCTTGCCCCACAGCGTGCCCTGCCACTCGCTGGTCTGCTCGAGCAGGTGGCGCCACGTGATCAGGCGGTTCTCCGGCGACTCGAAGCCGTCGTCGAGCGCGTAGCCGCGGGCCGGCACCTCGATGTTGCGGATCAGTCTCCGCGCCACCGCAACGCCCGCCAGCACCGCCAGGTAGCTCTTCGCCACGCTGAAGCTCATGTCGGCGCGGCCGGTGTCGCCCCACTCGGCGACGATGTACCCGTGGCGCAGGATCACCGCGTTGGGCCCGCCCCGCGGACGGATGGGCCCGAGGATGTCGCCGGGCGCCGCCGGCTCGTCGGCGACGCCGATATAGCGGCCGGACTCGGTCAGGAAGTCCCGCCGCCAGATCGTCTCGTGCGCAAGGTGGTACTCCATCGCCGCCCGCAGCGCGTCGGCGCGCACGCCCAGCTCGGCGGGACGCTTCGCCGGCCAGGCGGCGTCGCGCGGCGGGTAGCAGGTCATCCGCGCTTCCGGGGCGGGTGCGCGCGCACCGCCGCCTCGTTGACGTCGGTGCCCCAACCCGGACGCGTGGGCAGGTGCAGGAAGCCGTCCTTGATCTCCGGCGTGTGCGTGACCAGCTCGTCGTACCAGGGCACGCGGTCGGGATCGATCTCCATGATGCGGAGGTTGGGCGCCACCGCGCAGAAGTGCGCGCTCATCATCGTGGCCAGGTGGCCGTAGAAGTTGTGCGGCGCCACGTTCACCTCGTAGGCGTCGGCCATGGCCGCGATCTTCAGCGACTCCGCCAGGCCGTTCCACGGCGCGTCGATGATGAGCACGTCGGCGGCGTGCGCTTCCAGGTAGGGCTTGTAGTCGCGGCGGCCGAACAGGCACTCGCCCGAGGCGACGGGGATCGACGTGCCCCGCCGCACGTGGCGGAGGGCGCGGGGCTCGCGCGTGTCGATCTCCACCCAGAAGATGTCGAAGGGCTCGATCGCGCGGGCGACCTGCAGGAAGCCCTCCGTCTTGAAGTTGAAGTTCAGGTCCACCAGGATGTCCACATCCGGCCCCGCGCCCTCGCGGAAGGCCGCCAGCTGGTCGCGGAGCGCGCGCAGCACGTGGCGGTCGGCGTTCAGCTCGGGAAAGCCCGGCTGGTCCAGGTTGCGGGCGAAGCCGGGCGAGTGCAGGTACGGCCGGTCGCCCAGGACGAACACGTTGGTCTTCAGCGCGCTGTAGCCCCGCGACACCACCTCCTGGCCGAGGCGCACGACGTCGTCGAGCGTGCGGAGCGGCGGGATCTGCATCTCCGCCGGCCAGGCCAGGCGGTAGGTGCCGCAGTGGGACCAGTAGAGCCGGATCCGGTCGCGCACCGGGCCGCCCAGCAGCTCGTACACGGGGATGCCGAGCGCCTTGGCCTTGATGTCGAGCAGCGCGTTCTCGACGGCCCCGAGCGCCTGCTGGATGACGCCGCCGCTGGCCGTGCGCCGGACGGCGTGCATCAGCGTCCCCAGGGCCTCGTAGGCGCGCGGGTCCTTGCCGATGATCGTGGGCGCCAGCCGGTCGATGACGGCCGAGAGGCCGAGGCCCCCGAACGACTCGTTGTACTCGCTCCAGCCGACCAGCCCGGCGTCGGTGGTGATCTTGAGGAAGTCGAACGTGCGCTGCCCCGCGTCGGCGTGCAGCGACTCCACCCCGGTGATCTTCATGGCTCCCCCTCTCCCGCGACCGGCCCGGCTCTCCGCTGCGCATGATAGCCGAATGTGACGGCGCTGACGCCGCGCACACGCCCGCCTGAGGCAGCCAGCCCGCCGGTCCGGTGGCGCGGCAGCCCGTCGGTCTTGACACGCCGGGCGACGCGGGGCTATGTGTTCGCCGTGTTGCGAGCCCGCCGGCTCGTCCCTCACCGGGTCTGAGCCGTGCGGCTGAGCGCCCTTTCCGTGCCGCGCCAGGCGGGCGGTGAACCGTCGAATCACCCGCACCAGCGGCCCGGCGGCGCCGGCCGCTGAACGCGGCCGTCTAGACCGAGACACAGGAGGCGGGTACGAGTGAAGACCGCGGTGTCGTGGCTTCTCATCGCGGGCGCGCTGGGCGCTCCGGCTGCGGCGGGTGTCGGCGTCAGCGACGTCGAGGTCGCCTTTGTGGAGCCGCCGGTTCGGCCGGCTCCCGACCGAGCGTCGTCGCCACGGTCGAGCACACCGGGGGCAACCGGGGCAGCTGGCACGTCTGGTATTCGTGGCCGTCCATCTACTGCGTCTACCGCGACGGCAGCGGTACGTGGTGGTTCGGCCACTGGCTTGACGTGGAAGCCCTTCGACTGGGCACGAGATGACCGGGCGCTGAGAAGGAGGACTCCAATGCCGGCGAACCCACCGGAAAACATGCCACGCGTCACTCCCTATCTGTACTACGAGGACGTGGCGAGCGCCCTGGACTGGCTGGCGCGGGCCTTCGGCTTCCGCGAACGCATGCGGATCGCCGGCGCGGACGGAAAAATCACCCACGCCGAGGTGGAACTGGCCGACGGCGTGGTCATGATGGGACACCCGGGGCCCGACTATCGGAACCCGAGGCGGCTCGGCCGGGTCACGCAGAGCCTGTACGTCTACGTCGACGACGTGGACAAGCACTTCGAGGCGGCCAGGGCGGCGGGCGCGAAGATTCTCGAGGCGCCGGCGGACCAGTTCTACGGAGACCGCCGCTACGGCGCCGAGGACCCCGAGGGGCACCGCTGGTACTTCGCCCAGCACGTGCGGGACGTGGCGCCGGAGGACATGAAGCCGCCCGCGTAGGTGGCTCGCTCGAGCCGGCGCATTGCGGCTGACATGTCGCTTGTCCCGCCGACGCGGCTGACGCACACTCTGCTCGATGTCGACGCCGGAGACGCGGTACGCGCGGAGCGGTGACGTCAACATCGCCTACCAGGTGATCGGCGGGGGGCGACTCGATCTGATCCTGGCGCTGGGCTTCGCGACCCACGTGGAAGTGCTGTGGGAGCTGCCCGCCTACGCGCACTTGGTCGAGCGCCGGGCCCCCTTTCCGCGGGTCATCGTCTTCGAAAAGCGCGGGATGGGCCTCTCCGATCGTCCCTCCGTGCTCACGACCTTCGAGGAGCAGCTCGACGACCTGCGCGCCGTACTCGACGCGAGCGGCTCCGAGCGCGCGGCCCTGCTCGGCTTCGCCGAAGGCGGCCCCACGTGTCTCCTCTTCGCGGCCACCTATCCCGCGCGGACGTCGGCCCTCGTGCCGTGTGCCTCGTACGCGAAGGCGACCCGGAGTCCCGACTACCCCTTCGGCCCGACGCCCGAAGTCCAGGCGAAGATCGTGGAGAAGATCGTGGAGAAGATCGCCGGCCGGTGGGAACGCGAGGCCCTCTTCGCGGACGCGACGGCGCCCAGCCTCGCCCACGGCTCCTCGACGAGGTCGAGGAATTCCTCACCGGCGTCCGGCCGGCGACCGTGCACGATCGCGTGCTGGCGCCTCGGCAAAAGGGCAAGAAGTACCCGCGGTGCCTCGACGGCGACCGAGCGTGCCCGCCGGAAGACTGTGGCGGCGTCGGAGGCTATGAAGACCTCTTGACCCTGATCCACGATCCCAGCCGTGAGGAGTACGAGAGCATGCTTGGCTGGCTCGGCGGTCGGTTTGATCCGGAGAAGTTCGATCCGAGCACGGTGAAGTTCGACGATCCGGCCCGGCGCTGGGCGCTGGCGTTTGGAGAGCGCCTCCCGCGCGCTCGTCGGGGCGGTCGTGCGGCGAGGCCGGCTGCCAACCGCCGGCCGCGGTCGCGCGGGCGGCGCCGGCGCGGTGGGTGAAGCGAGTCGTCGTTTCGCCCCCCGGCGAGAATAGGTCGATGGGACACGCCCGCTACGACGAGATTCGAGACCTCGAGGACGTGCTCGCGGCGATCCGCCGACTGCCGGGCGTGTCGGAACCGACTCCCGGCATCTTCTACCTTCGGCGCGTTCCCTTCCTTCACTTTCATACGAAGGCGGGAGCGCGATGGGCTGACGCCAGGGCGGGAGCACGATGGGGGGCGGAGATCCCGATGCCGCTGGGCGCGGGGCGCCGCGCGAAGGTAGCGTTTCTCCGGGAAGTGCGCCGGCGCCATGAAGCCTGCACCGCGGCAACGACGCGTCGCCTATCCCCTCCGCGCCCCGGACGAGCCGAGAGGCCCAATGCTCACGCTCGGGCAAGCTCGGCATGACGGGCCGACGCCTAGCCCCTCTTGACCACCTTCCGGTACACCATCTCGATGTTCAATCCCACGCGATCGCGATACTGCCCCAGCGGATACTTCGACATGGCGCGCTCGTATCTCGGCGCCAGCTGATCGGCGACCACCCGCGTCATCTCGTCGAGCGTCGCCCGGTCGGCGACGGCCTTCTTCACGGCGGCGATGAGGTCAACCAGGTAGCCCCGGAAGAACGCCAGGTGGGACCTGGTCGCGACGTCACCGTGACCGAGGATCATGCGGGTGAAGTCCAGCTTGTCGAGAGTGTCGAGCGTTTGCACCCACTCCTCGGGGTAGCCGTCGTTGAGGAAGGGCATCCAATCGATCACCGCGTCGCCGGTCGCCACCACCTTCTCCCTCGGCAGGTAGACGAAGAGATCGCCGTCCGTGTGGGCCCGTCCGAGCAGGTGGAGCTGGATCTCGCGCCCCGACTCGTACAGGGTCACCGTGGTCGACACCGTGCGCGTCGGCAACGCCGGCCTCATCTGCCTGAGCTCTTGCCGATACGCCTCGACCTGCTGGAGGCTCGACTCCAGGCGCGCCTTCACCTCGGGGTTCGAGGCGCGCAGGATGTCATTCTTCAGCTTGTCGATCTCGATGGGAAGCGCCGCCACCTGCTTCTCGATGAAGGCGACGCCCCCGTTGGTGGCGTCCGGCCTCATCAGATTGTCCCGGGTCCGCTGGGAGGCGATGATCTCCAGTCCCGGATTCGCCGCGACATAGACCTCGTTGCCCTGCCAGTGGTCCCAGTGGAAGTGGGTGTTGATGATCTGGCGGACCGGCTTCTTCGTGATCCCCTGGATCTCCCGGTACAGCGCCTGCGCCGCAGACGGCTTGGAGTGGGAGTCGACCACCACGACGCCGTCGTCGGTCACGATCACGACGGCGTTCGAGTTTACCTTGTACGCCGGGGCCGCGATGGCCGCGTAGAGGCCGTCGGCGACCTTCCGCAGCTCGAAGAGGTCCCTGGTCGCGGTCGCCGCGTGGGCGGGAACCGAACAGCAGAGCTCGTGAGGGTCGAGGGTGTGGATCGCCGCGGCTGCGATCCCGACCTGAGCCAGTACCTGTCGACGTGTCCAGAGCCTCGTCATCGCACGCCCTCCCGGATGGCCGGATGGTCAGGGTCGATTCGACTCGGTGGGGCGATGGGTACCGTATGGAGTGGCGTCCGTCAACCGTGAAGATCGGACGTGTATCGACGTCTGGGCAGGGCGCGACCGATGCTGCCGAAGCTCCTCGTGGGCCGGTCCGTCTTCGGGCCCGTGATGCGCGGCGGCGGACGGCACTACGACTTCAGGATCGAGGCGACGGTGGCGGCCCTCTTCGAGGCTCGGCGCACCTCAAGTCCCCCAGCGACGGGCGAGGCGCTGGCCGACGCTATCTTCGGCCCGGTTGACGATTCCTTGCCGAGGATCTATACAGGTACCCCCGGCGCGTGACACCGATACACAGAAGGAGGAGTGTCGATGCCTTCCCAGGTCCGCTGGTTCTCGTCGGTCGTAAGTGTGCGGTCACCGAGGTCCCACTCGTCAACGCCATGGAAATCCTCCGTCGCCTGGTAACGTCGAGGCCCGTGAACCGAGCCGCGGCGGGGTTCGCTCTCCTGACAGCGCCCCACCGCATCACTCCGATGGATCCTCACCGGAGGCCCGGTAACGAGATTCGTGACGACGACATGACGGAGGATTGCCAATGACCAAACCGCCTCCCGCATCCTCGTCGTACTGGAAGCTGATTTCCCTGGTAGCGCGGGTCAACGTCGCCGTTTACCGGCTGAGTGGCGGGCGCCTGGGTGGGCGGTTCGGGCGGGCGCCGATCCTGCTCTTACAACATGTCGGGCGCCGGTCGGGGAAGGCGCGAGTCACGCCGCTGCTCTACCTTGCCGACGGTGACCGCCTGGTCATCGTCGCTTCCAAGGGCGGCACCGACCGGCATCCCGCCTGGTTTCACAACCTGATGGCGAACCCGGCCACGACGGTCGAAGTCGGCCGTGAGCGGCGCCGGGTGAGGGCCCGGCCGGCGACGAGCGAGGAGCGCGAGCGGCTGTGGCGGCGCCTGGTGGAGATGTACCCGTCCTACGCGACCTATCAGAGCCATACGGACAGGGTCATCCCGGTCGTCGTTCTCGAACCAGCATGACAGGCGGCCGCGCCTGGCTCAGCCCGGACCTCCGCGCCTTTCGTGGTTGACGTGGGGTAGTCAAGCAACGTAGCATGCGGTGCTACAACCCCTGGAGTTCACCAGGTTCGCGCGACCCATTGTGAGACCACCAATCGTATTCCTCTTGATCTCCGCGCTGGGGCTTCTCCTTGCCCTGGCAGGGTCGCGATCGCTCCCGCATGCTCAGCCCGCCCTTCACACTCTTCCCTCCACACCCACACTACCGCAATCGTGGATGGCTTCTTCGACCTCGGACACCACCAGCGGCTGGCGAGTCTATCGAAACGATTTGTTCGAGATCCGCTATCCCAGTACGGCGACGCTCATCGGTGCAGACGAGAGAGTAGTTCTCATGAGGCTTCCGCTTGCCTCAGGCAGCACGCTGATCGATAAACGCGTCCAGATCACCACGACAACAAGTACACCTGAGCGATGCATGGACCCCCGGGGCGCTTCTATCGTGGCCAGCTCCACGGTTCAACTCAATGGGATGCCGTTCAAAAGACTCATCCGCGAGGAGTTCGAAGTAGGATCACAGGTCGATGTGGAGGCTTACTCCACGATGCGACGTGATTTCTGCGTTCGACTGGAGTTCATCTTGCAATCAGTGAATCCAGAGAGTCTCCACCCATCACCGCCTCCAGCTTTCGACCAGGCCACAGAAACGGTCGTGTTCAGCCAAATGCTGTCGACATTCCGATTCATCCGTTAGCTCGACCAGACCCTCGCGAAGTTCGCCTTCAGAAGAGCCACTCTCGACACCGTCGAACACGATGACTCCGCTCCGAACGCGGCGAACGCGCGACTGAAGAAGGTTCCCCATGGTCGCCCCAGGGCTCCGTCGGCATGGCTGGGCGGAGGAGGAAGATGCGGAGCCAGGAGTGCGGCCAGTCGGTCGGCATACCCCAACCATAGGAGGCGGCTCGGTAGCGGTCACGTGACAGCGGCGATATACAGTGAAAGGCACATGGCCACGACTGCAGGGCGAGAGGTGGAGGCGAGCGGCAAAGGGGCGGAAGGATATTCCGGTCGAATACCTTGACGTCGAATCCGTCTTCCCTGATTCGTTGCCATACCGAGTCGTTCGGTGGCGGCCGGGAACCGTAGAGGAGTGGCACCTCTGCCAGGGCACGCGTGTCCGTCTCCTTGATGACATACAGGAGAATTTGCCCCAGTCGATCTCGTAGGAGTTGTCGCGAGCGGCTCGCTACCGGAGCACGGCCACCTTCTTCCGCTCGATCAGCTCGAAGTCGATGGCGGCCCCGAGCCCGGGGCCCGCAAACGCGTGCACCAGCCCCTGGGCGTCCACCTCGATGTCCTCCGCCAGCCCGTACTTCTGGGCCGCCGCCGGCAGCAGCACCTCGAAGTACTCGGTGTTCTTGATGGCCATGATCACGTGGAGGTTGGCCACGTTGTTGAGCGAGTTGCCGCCGTGGTGGACCTCGAAGTTCATGTGGAAGGCCTCGGCCAGGTGCGCCGTCTTCACGAGCGCGGTGATCCCGCCCTTCACCGCCACGTCGCCGCGCAGGAAGTCCGTGGCCCGGGCCAGGATCCAGGGCGCGTAGGCGGTGAAGCCCCCCGGCGCGTACTCGGTGGCCAGGATCGGGATCTCGAGCTGCTGCTTCAGCTTGACGTAGTTGTAGATGTCGTCGTCGGCCAGCGGGTCCTCGTACCAGTGGAAGTCGAGCTGCTCGATGGCCTTCCCCACTCGCAGCGCCTCCGGGTACTGGTAGGCCCAGGTCGGGTCGAGCATGAGCGTGAACCCGTCGCCCACGGCGACGCGGACGGCCCGGCAGACCTCGATGTCGAGCCGGGGATCGGTCGGCGGGTGGATCTTGTAGGCCGTCCAGCCCTCCGACTTGAAGCGCGCCGCCTCCTCCGCGTACGCCTCGGGCGAGGGCAGCACCGGCGAGCTGGCGTAGGCGGGCACGCGGTCGCGGTAGGCGCCGAGCAGCCGGTGGATCGGCAAACCCGCGATCTTGCCCGCGAGGTCCCACAGCGCGACGTCCATCGCGCCGATGGCCCGGAAGGTCGTCGAGCGGTTCCGGTGCCACATCGCCTGGTAGAGGCGCTCGCGCTCCAGCGGGTCCTGGCCCAGCACGATCGGCTTGAGGTACTGGATGAGGGACTCGCCGTCGAGATGGGCGCCGCGCATGGCCGAGCCGAGGAAGGCGTGGCCCTGCGGCCCGTCGTCGGTGTGGATCGCGACCAATCCGAGCTGGCTGCGGCCGCCGAACTTGCCCGTGTGCCGGCCGTAGTGGGTCGCCGGGATGCCGTCCCAGGCGAACAGCGTCAGCGTGACGTCGGTGATCTTCATCGCCACTCTCCTGCGGTACACTCCTTGGGTTCATGACCGACGATCTGCTCGCGACCGCGCGCGCCCGCGCCCGCGCCAATCTCTTCTGGCGCCACGTGGGCATCGAGGTCGAGGAGGCGCGGGAAGGCTGGGTGCGCCTGCGGGTGCCGATCCGCGACGAGCTCCGCAACGCCGCCGGCGCGCCCGTGCACGGCGGCGTCTACTGCACGCTCGTCGACGCGGCCGTGGGCGCGGCGCTCGGCACGCTGCACGCGGCCTCCGAGGGCGGCGTCGGCCAGACCACGCTCGACCTCAACGTGAGCTTCCTCGCGGCCCCGAGCGGGAGCGACGTCTTCGCCGAGGGCCGGATCCTCCGGAAGGGGCGCACCGTCGCGTTCGGCGAGGCGTCCATCACCGACGCCACCGGGCGCCTGCTCGCCGTCGGCCGCGCCACGTACATGCTCCTGGCGCCGCGCGCCTAGCCCTCACGGCGCGCGCTCGCAGACGACGTTGACCAGCGCCTGCTGCCCCCCGCGCACCGCCCGGAGCCCACGCTCGAGAGCGGGCCGCACCTCGGCCGGGTCCTCGACCCGCTCGCCGTGGCCGTCGAACGCCCGCACGATCTCCTCGAAGCGCGGCGACGGCGTCAGCTCGCTGAGCGGGAAGGCGCCGGTGGCCTTCGCCCAGCCGTCGGGATGCAGGCCGACCGCGGCGCCCTTGACCGCATCCCACCGGCGGTTGTTGTAGATCACGGTCAGGATCGGGAGGCCCTGGGCGCGCGCTACGAAGTGGCAGGAGGCCGGCTGGCTGAAGAAGTAGGCGCCGTCGCCGACGGTGGCGATCACCGTGCTCGACGGCCGCGCGAGCTTCAGACCGAGCGCGGCGCCCATCGCCCAGCCGAGTCCGCTCGAGTGCGGCGAGGCATAGAAGCTGCCCGGCCGCCGGAACGCGGTGTAGCGCCGATCCAGCGGATACTCGTTGACGACC
>Ga0209515_10007849_pt1 | contig 12707 bp, 13 predicted proteins | sample Subgroupgradi54m_FD_187454 | JGI IMG/M metagenome (GOLD analysis project Ga0209515, IMG submission 187454) | Subsurface groundwater microbial communities from S. Glens Falls, New York, USA - GMW60B uncontaminated upgradient, 5.4 m (SPAdes)... ... | reverse complement strand
AATGATGCAGCGCCTCGATACCGGTGGCCTCGGCCTCGCGGCACCATTCCTGCAATGCCTGCCGCAGGTGCTCTTGCGTGGTGGCGGAGCGTTGCCAGACGTCCTGCAGTTTCTGCTTCATGACATACACGGTCTTGAGCGTGCCGTTATTTTCCAGCGCCTTGTCCAGCCACTTGCGCGAGACTTCATCGAGCAAGCCCGCCTCGCGGATCATCAGCCGCCGCGCGCGCTTGAGCAGCGTCCAGGATTCGCGGTCAGTGCGGTCGGCCTTCTTCAGTTCCTCGCGATGCACATGCTGCATCACCTCGCGCGCAAACTGCGACATGACCAGGAAGCGCGCCGTGATCACGGCCTTCACCGTGTCGACATCGATGTGCTGCTTGGCGGAATCGCAGGTGAGCTCCGGCGGAATTTTTTTGACGCGCGCCAGCCCCAGCGCCTTCATCGTCTGGATGTACAACCAGCCGATATCGAATTCCCACCACTTGGACGAAAACTTGGCGGAGCTCCCGAAGGTGTGATGATTGTTGTGCAGCTCCTCGCCGCCGATCAGGATGCCCCAGGGGACGATGTTGGTGCTGGCGTCGCTGACCTCGTAATTGCGGTAGCCCCAGTAATGGCCGACGCCGTTGATGATGCCGGCGGCAAAGATCGGAATCCAGATCATCTGTATCGCCCAAATGGTAATGCCGATCGGGCCGAACAGCGCCACGTTGATCGCGAACATCAAGGCGATGCCCTTGTCGCTGTGGCGCGTGTACAGGTTGCGCTCCAGCCAGTCATCCGGCGTGCCGTGACCGTACTTCTCCATCGTTTCGAGATTTTTCGACTCTTTGCGATAAAGTTCCGCGCCCTGCCACATCACCGTGCGGATGCCGAACTGCCGGGGACTGTGCGGATCGTCCGGTGTTTCCACCTTGGCGTGATGCTTGCGATGGATGGCGGCCCATTCTTTCGTGACCATGCCGGTGGTCAGCCACAGCCAGAAGCGGAAGAAGTGACTGATGACGGGATGAATATCCAGCGCCCGATGGGCCTGGTGACGGTGCAGATAAATGGTGACTGCGGCGATGGTAATGTGAGTAAAGATAAGTGCAACGATGATGTATCCCCACCATGGGAGAACAATCAGTCCTTCAAGCATTCGAATAACCCCGTTTAATTTGACAACGCATTATGCAAGTATACCAGAAAGGGCCATAACCACGCGTTGTCGCGCGGGCCCGGACAAAAAGCCTCCTATTTCGAGAGAATATGCCCGCACCGAAAACGCCAGCGCTCACCACGGACATCATTATTGAACTGAAGGATCGTCCGGATGTGCCGATCGTGCTGATCCGGCGCAAGAACCCGCCGCACGGCTGGGCCTTGCCCGGGGGGTTTGTCGACGTCGGTGAATCGCTCGAACATGCCGCCGTGCGCGAAGCCGAGGAGGAAACGGCGTTGCGCGTGACACTCAAGATTCTGTTGGGCTGTTACTCCGATCCGACACGCGATCCGCGCGGCCACACCGCCTCGGCGGTGTATGTTGCCGAAGCGGTGGGCGAGCCGCGCGCGCAGGACGATGCCGCGGGCGTGGCGATTTTCAGTCCGGAGGGCTTGCCTTCGCCGCTCGCTTTTGACCACGCGCGGATTTTGCGCGACTACCTGATCTGGCGTCAGCAGGGGAAATTGCCGAGCCCGGGAATTCCTTGATGTAAACGTCGCGCTGCGGAAAGGGCAGGCTAATGCCCGCGGTTTTGAAATCCTTCCAGACATGCTGGAGCAGATCGGAGCGCACGTCAGCGCCGCGTTCCGGATCTTCGATCCAGACGAGCAATTCCAGATTCACGCCATTGTCCCCGAAACCGGTCAGCACCGCCGCGGGTGCGGGATCCTTCAGCACGCGGTCGTGCTCCAGCGCAATGCGCTCGAGACGCGCGATAACCTGTTCCGGATCGTCGTCATAGCCGGTCTGCACCGGCAGCCGCAGGCGGATGCGGCGGTCGCCCTCGTAGGACCAGTTGGTGATATCGGAGGTCATGAGGTTTTCGTTGGGCACGAGAATATCCATGCCGTCGCGCGTGCGAATCACGACGTGGCGCGTGTGCAGCGCCCTGACCGTACCGAAGGTGTTGCCGAAGCTGATGACATCGCCGGGGCGGATCGAGCCCTCGAAGACAAGAATAAAGCCGCTGACGAAGTTGCTCACCACGCGCTGCAAGCCCAGGCCCAATCCCACGCCGAGCGCGCCGCCGAAGATCGCGAACGCCGTGATGTCGATGCCCGACATCATCATGGCCAGGAGCACCGCCAGGGTCAGAAGCGTTATCTTGACGAGCTTGGACAGCGCGATCTTCATGCTGTCCTCGAGGATCTGACTGCGCCGCACGCGGTTGCGGATGGTGTTGGACAGCCACAGCGCGACCAGCAGCATGATGGCGATGGACAACACGAAACTGACGACGTTGAGCAGTGAAATGCGCAGCTTGCCGAAGCTGAGCGCGTAGTCATCGAGTAGTTGTTCGACCCAGGGCAGCCAGCCGAGGATATGCAGCGCTACCAGGGTCCAGATTGTGACCGTCAGTACGCCTTCCCAGGCCTTGAGCGGTCCGCCCGGACTGAAGCTGTGGCGCAGCACGAACACGCCCATGCGGATCACGGCGAGCGCGCCGGCGAGGATCATCGCCGGACGCAGCAGGCCAGTGGGCCAGCCCTGGTTGCGCAGGATGGCGGAGAACGCCAGCAGCCACAGCCACAGAAGCAGGGGAACGAGGGCTAGGGCGCCGGAACGCACTGCGGTGCGGCGCACGCCCTCGATACCGCCGGCCTTGGTAACGCTTTGCAGGCGCGGAAGCAGTTGGTCGCCGATCAGTTTGGCAAGCAATGCGCCGGCGAGAAATATACCGATCTGCCACCAAGTGGACGTCGAATTCAGGAAATCGCGGATCGCCGCGTTCGAGGGCAGAGCTTCAAGCAGTTCTTGCATTTTCTGTTGGACCGGGTCCGCCGACGGCGTCCTTGCGCGCCAAGAATAGCGAGTCACCCGATCAAAAAAAAGCCCGCGATACACGGCGGGCGGGAGAAGAGAGACAGTGTGCTGTCTCAGGGCTTGATGGTCGCATAGCCTTTCTGCTGCATTCCGGCCACCGGCTACGCTGAATCCTGTTTCACGGTTTCAAATAAGCATACCCTTCCTGCTGAAGTTTTGTTACCTCGACGACACCGGATGGAACCAGCTTCGCCTCCGGAATCACTTTTTTCGGGTCGATCTTCCGACGCTCCAGGGTGATTTTGCAGACTCGGAATTCCACCCCTTTCGCGGCAAGCGCCGCGACGGGGCCGCTATACGGGTTTCCATTCTTGTCTTCCGCGCCTTCCAGCAGGAAGTCAATCCCGGCGCTATGCGTCACTACCACAATCTTTGCCGTGGGGTCTACGGCCAGATGATTACTGATATTCCGCAGCGCATCGGAGGCCTGCTCATTTCCAAGGTTGACGTGGTAGATGACCTTATTGGCTCCGGCGGCATGGCCGGCGTTGACCGGAATCAAGCCGAGCGGGAGCACGGCCATGAGGCTAAGTAAAAAAAACTTACGCATGAATGATTCCTCCTTGCTGTTTGGTGATTTATATAAAATTTATACTTGTAAATAGGCCCAGCCCTGGTGCTGCCGGCGCATGATCTGCGCCACGCCGGAATCGATGGTGACGACGCCGGGCAGCAACTTCGCCGTGAGTCCCAGTTCTTGCTGATAACGGTCGATGGTATTCTGGCAGGCGACGAACGTCAGTCCGTGATATTCCTTTTGCATTTTCTGGATGCGCTCGGCGTAGGGCGAGATACCGGCGAGCAGCAGGCTCAGTCCCTCGCCGTTGGCAATCACTTCCACCCGCGCATTCTGATGCGAGCGCCGGTAATGCTTCATCAGGTCTTCGACATCATCCAGAACGGATTTGAGATGTTTGGCATTGCCGTCGCTCACGTGGAAAAGTACTTTGGCCTGTTCTTCGGCGCTCACCCCAGGCTGGGCGACGGCAATGTTCTGCGGCGCATGCGACTGATGCAGGAACCAGCCGCTGATACCGCCGATGACGAGCATCAATCCGGCGGCCACGCCGAGGCCGATTTTCCGTCCAGCGGAAAGCGTCGCCATCCCGCGCGCGGGCATGGGTGGCTCCTTGTAGGCAAGCTGTACCAGATCGCGCGTCTTGCGCAGTTCGCAGATCTGCCGGCTCAGTGCCTCGTTGCCGGACAGGCGCGCGTAGACCTGCGCCTTTTCTTCCGGCGTCAACTGGTCGTCGACGAAGGCGTTGATGAATTCGTCAGAAAACTTCTGTTCTTCGTTACTCATTTGATTCTCCGGATTTTTGAATCTTCAGCAGCGATTTTGGGAGCGAAATCTCCCAGAAGGTCCTTGAGGGCGTGACGCGCCCGGCACAGGCGGCTCATGACCGTACCGATCGGCACATTCAGAATCTGGGCCACTTCCAGGTAGCTCAGGCCCTGAATGTCTACCAGCGTCACCACCTGACGCTGACCCTCCGACAGTCTGGCGATGGCCTCCCTGACCTTGAGGACCACTTGTTGCTCGCTGCTCTCCTTCTCCGGGGTGGATTCATGGGTTATGGTATTTTCGTCAATCTCTTCCGTGACGCGGTTGCGGCGGAAATGATCGCGGTAACAGTTCGCGAGGATGCTGTACAACCAGGCCTCACCGGCATTCGGGTCGCGCAACTGGCCGGATTTCTTCAATGCCTTGGCCAGCGTCTCCTGCACCAGGTCGTCCGTCAACGCGGCGTTGTGTGTCCAGGCATAGGCAATACGGTAAAGCCGCAGGCGATGCTGCTCGAGCCTTGCCTTGTCTTCGCGGGTACGGCCCAGGAAATTGAAAACATCCATCGATGTGTCTGGAAAGGTGGTTGCCGATGACGGTTACTGTACCTAAACAAGACGGGACCGGTCCGGGATTTATTCCCGCACCGGGGTGTTTGTATCTTTAATAGATTCAGCTATCCGCCGGTCTGGGGCCGGCGGCAGGGCGGTGCAGGCCCTGTTCCGGGCGCTGTTGCCCGTCGAGCAACACCCGCCCGTCTTCGATGGACAGGCGGCCAGCGAGGAACCAGCCGATGGCCAAGGGATATATACGGTGTTCTTCCATAAGCACACGTTCTGCAAGGGTTTCGGGCATGTCGTCCGTCAGTACCGGCACGACGGCCTGAATAATGACGGGTCCGCCGTCCACCTCATGCGTCACGAAGTGCACGCTGGCGCCATGATGCGCCGCGCCGCTTTGCAGTGCGCGCGCGTGGGTGTTCAGCCCGGGAAACGCCGGCAACAGGGAAGGGTGGATATTGATGAGCCGGCCGGCGTAATGATCAATGAAGTCCTTGCCCAGGATGCGCATGAAGCCGGCAAGCACCACCAGCTGCGGCTTATAAGCCTCGATCCGCTGCATGAGCGCCTGGTCGAACCGATCGCGCCCAGGGAAGTCGCGATGATTGACGATGTGTGTGGGGATGCCCGCCGTGCGCGCGCGCGCCAAAGCCGGCGCGCCAGGTTCGCTGCTGATGACGGCGCGCAGGTCAGTCGCCAGCTCGCCATGGTTTATCGCATTGATGATGGCCTGCAAGTTGCTGCCACGGCCCGAGACCAAGACCACCACGCCACCCCGTGGCGCCCCGTGCCTGAGTTCAGACTTCTTTGCTGATGGATGCGGTGATGTCAATGTGTTGAGAATTTCTTTGGGCGCCTGGCCGCCACCGCCGAAAGAGCATTCGCCTCGGGCGGAGGCGGCCATTACTCATTTGAGAATGACGACCTGATCTTCTCCCGAATGCGGTTCGATGTGACCGATGATGGCGGCGGTCTCGCCGGAAGTCGCGAGCAGCTTGAGGGCCTTCTCGGCGTCGGCCGCGTCGAGCGCCAGCACCATGCCGATGCCGCAATTGAAGGTGCGGTACATCTCGAAGTCCTCGACGCCGCCCATTTCCTGCAGCCAGTCGAAAATCGCCGGACGTTTCCACGCGCGCGCATCGATTACGGCACGCACGCCTTCGGGCAGCACGCGCGGGACGTTGCCCGGCAGTCCGCCGCCGGTGATGTGCGCCGCGGCGTGCAGCGGCAGTTCGCGCAGCAGCGCGAGCAGCGGCTTGACGTAGATGCGCGTGGGTGTCAGCAGGACTTCGCCCAGCGTACGGCCGTCAAACGCCTGATCGAGTTTGGCCTTGCGCACTTTGACGATCTTGCGGATCAGCGAATAGCCGTTCGAATGCGCGCCGCTCGAGGCGATGCCGATCAGTGTGTCGTTCGGCTTGACCCGCGAGCCGTCGATGATTTTTGATTTTTCGACCACGCCGACGGTGAAGCCGGCAAGATCGTAATCGCCCTCGCCGTACATGCCGGGCATTTCCGCGGTCTCGCCGCCCACCAGAGCGCAGCCGGCCTGGCGACAGCCTTCGCCGATGCCGCGGATCACCTGTTCCGCGGCTTTGTTGTCGAGCTTACCGGTGGCGTAGTAGTCGAGGAAGAACAGCGGCTCGGCGCCCTGCACGATGATGTCGTTGACGCACATGGCCACGAGGTCGATACCGATGGTGTCATGGCGCTTGAGTTCGATGGCGAGCTTGAGCTTGGTGCCGACGCCGTCGGTGCTCGAGACCAGCACCGGCTCGCGGTACTGGCCCGGCGGAATCTCGAACATCGCGCCGAAACCGCCGACCCCGGCCAGCAGTCCGGGGCGCCGGGTGGCGCCCGCGATCGGCCGGATGGCGTCGACGAGCGCGTCGCCTGCATCGATGTCCACACCGGCATCGCGGTAGGTAAGGGAAACGCGCGGTTTATTCACGTCAGGCTCCGGGAATCTTCAGGGATGCGTATGTTAGGGCGAGCCGGAGTTGGCGTAAACATCCACCGATCCTTTTGTAGGGGCGGGGCTTGCCCCGCCCGGCCCGGTAGGGGGGCGCAGCAAGCAGCGCCCCTACTCTGTTTTGTTTTTTCCGGCGACCCTGGCATTCCGGCGTTTGATTTTGCTTTCTTAAGCGAAATCCGGGGTTGACTTGGACCGGCCCTGACTATAGTTTTCCGCGGTACCGGGCATGACCCGGACGCCCATCCTGAATCGCGAGCAACCCGATGGTGAGCATCTCCCAACTGCCGAACCTGATCACGATTTCACGCATCGCCCTGGCGCCGGTGCTGATTCTGCTCCTCAAGGATCAGGAATACGCCGCGTCGCTGGCGGTGTTCGTCATCGCCGGCGTGTCCGACGGGCTCGACGGTTTTATTGCCAAGCGCTTCCACTTTGAGAGCCGTCTCGGCTCCATTCTCGATCCGCTGGCCGATAAGATTTTGCTGTTGAGCAGTTACGTAATGCTCACGATGCTCGATCATCTGCCGTTCTGGCTCATGCTCACCGTGGCGTTTCGCGATCTGTTGATCGTCGGCGGCTATCTGGTTTATACCTCGATGGTCGGGCCGGTGCAGATGCGTCCCAGCTGGCTCAGCAAATTCAACACCGTTATGCAGATCGCGCTCGTCATCGTGATCCTGGCTCAACAGGCGCTGCACTGGGTTTACCCGCCGGCGGTCGAGGCGCTGACTTACGCGGTGCTGCTGACGACGACGGCCAGCGGAGGGCATTATCTCTGGACCTGGCTGGTGATCAAGCAAGTCGAGCCGATGAAGGAAGACGATGGCTGACGCGCGACCGTTGCTGACGATTGTTCTGATCGGCCTCGGCGGCTGGCTGCTGTATCTGCTGGCGCCCGTGCTCACGCCGTTTCTGGTCGGCGGACTGCTGGCCTATCTCGGCAATCCCGCGGTCAACCGCCTGGTGCGCTGGCATCTGCCCCGGCCGCTCGCCGTAGTGCTGGTGTTCGTGCTGTTTCTGCTGCTCCTGATCACACTGTTATTGTATTTAATTCCCGCTGTGCAGAACCAGGTGGCGGTGTTTACCGCCAAGATGCCGGTGTATCTTGACTGGTTGCAACACACCGCGCTTCCCCGGCTGCAAGCCTGGCTCGGCGTGGACTTGGCTCTGGACATGGCGGCGCTGCGTCAGGCCTTGCTCGATCACTGGCGCGAGCTGGGCAATTCGGCGAGCACGCTTTTCCTTTATGTCACCCGCTCGGGACTGAGCGTGATCGGCTGGGTGGTCAACCTGTTGCTGATTCCGGTGGTGACCTTCTATCTGTTGCTCGACTGGAACCGTCTACTGGTGCGCAGCCTGGCGCTGGTGCCGCCACGCCGGCAGACGTGGGTAGCTAATCTCGCGCGCGAAACCGACGTGGTGCTGGGGAGTTTCCTGCGCGGCCAGCTGATGGTCATGATGTCGCTCGCCACCATTTACTCCGTCGGGCTCACGCTCGCTGGGCTGGATCTGGCGCTGCCGATCGGGGTGCTCGCGGGCTTGGCGAGTTTTATCCCTTATGCCGGTTTCCTCGGCGGACTGATTGCCGCGGCGCTCGCGGCATATCTGCAATTTCATGACTGGTTGCCGTTGCTGTGGGTGTCCGGCGTTTTCCTCACCGGGCAGGTGTTCGATAGCCTGTGGCTTACGCCGCGGCTGGTGGGAAACCGCATCGGCCTGCATCCGGTTGCGGTGATCTTCGCCGTGATGGCGGGCGGACAGCTGTTCGGTTTCACCGGGGTGCTGCTGGCGCTGCCGGCGGCCGCGGTACTCAAGGTCTGGTTGCGGCATGGGCACCGGATGTACGCCGGCGATTCCACCAAAAAAGTCCGACCGCCTAGGCGCCCATCGTCATGAGTCAGCAGCTGGCGCTGAATCTGCGCCTCAAGGACGGGTCGTCGTTCAACAACTTTTTTCCCGGCCCCAACCGCGAGGCATTGGAGCGACTGCGCGCCGCCGTCGTGGCGGCGGCGACTCGCGAGAAAGCACTGGATAAAATGCTGTTCCTCTGGGGTACGGAAGGCGGCGGCAAGTCGCATCTGCTGCAGGCCGCCTGCCGCCTGGCACAGGAGCTGGGCATGGCGCCGGTGTATGTGCCGCTGGCCGAGGCCGCGGAGCTTTCGCCGTCGCTGCTGGAAGATGCCGAGAAGGCTCCACTCGTATGTCTGGATGACATGGAACGCATCGCCGGACGTACCGATTGGGAAGCGGCCTTGTTCAGCTTGACCGAACGGATGCGCGTCGCCGGCGGCATGCAAGTCTGCGCGGCCAATGTCCCACCCGCACGCTTGGGGTTACGGCTGCCGGACTTGACCAGCCGGCTCGCGTGGGGAACGGTGTATGCGCTGCAATCTCTTGACGACGCGGAGAAACTCGAGGCAGTACGGCTGCGCGCGCATAATCGCGGCTTCGAGATGCCGGAGGACGTGGTGCAGTACATCCTCAGCCGCTACCCGCGCGACATGCGCTCGCTGTTCGATTTGCTGGATCGCCTCGACCGGGCTTCGCTCACCCATCAGCGCCGCGTCACGATTCCGTTCCTGCGCGAGCTCGAGGCCATGAGTTACGAGGACGCCGGGATCGGGGAAAAATTCTGAACGCCGCGGAACGCCAGTAGATGGAAGTACCGGCTGGGGCGGGTGATTTCCTCAACGACTTGGCATTTTCCAGCCAAGGCGTATAGTTTGTATATAAGAGAACTCTTATATACAGAGGTGCGTATGAATCACGAGGAAAAGCACGCGCTCGCCGAGCAGGCCTATCAAAAAGCGTTTCGCTACGAGCTGGACTATGGCTGCTGCCCGCAGTGCGTACTCGCCGTGGTCCAGGAAACGGTCGGTTTTGTCGATGACAATACCATCAAGGCCAGTCACGGACTTTCCGGTGGCGGCGGGCTGATGGGGCAAGGGGCCTGCGGCGCCTTGACCGGTGGGCTCATGGCGCTGAGCGCGAAATTCGGCCGTGATCGCCACAAACTTGACGCCGGTCGCGGTATCAACAACTACAAGAAAAGCAAAGAACTGGTGGAACGGTTTCGCAACGAGTTCGGCGGCGTAACCTGCGAAGAACTTCAGAAACAGTTTACCGGCCGGACCTACGACATGTGGAGCGCCGAAGAATACAAGGCATTCGATACGGCGCGTGGCAACCAGTGTGCCCACGCGACCGCTACGGTCACGAAGTGGGTCGTCGAGATTCTGTGATATTTGTTGCGGTATAGAGAAACAGGGGGGCGGGTAAAACGTTCACCACCCCTGCGTCAAAGCCGGGTCAGCTCACCGCGATCCCCGTCTCAAATAATCTTTAACACATTCTCCGGCGGCCGCCCGAGCGCGGCTTTGTTACCGGATACGACAATGGGCCGTTCGATCAGGCGCGGATACTTGACCATCGCGCGTACGATCTCCGCGTCGGTGACGTCGGGCCGGTCGAGCCCGGCCCGTGCGTATTCCTCTTCCTTGCGGCGCAGCAGTTCGCGTGGCGCAATCCCCAGCAGTTTCAGCAGGTGCTTGAGTTCCGCCTCGGTGGGCGGGGTGACGAGATATTCGATGACCTTCGGCTTTATGCCGCGCTGCTCCAGCAACGCGAGCGTCTGCCGCGACTTGCTACAACGGGGATTATGATAAATTGTGACGGACATCGGGCCTCCGGACCTTGGCTGGGGCGATGAAAAGCCCCTGATTTTTACCGCAGGGCCACGTCGGCGGCAAGTGCCGGCGGTCAGAATTCGACTAACATAGGGACATGAACTTTTTCCGGGCGTCAATTCGGTTACTGCGCTGGGTCGTGCAACGGTTCCGCGAAGACCGTTGCACGCGCGTGGCCGGGGCGCTGTCGTTCACGACACTGCTGGCGCTGGTGCCGCTCACGGCGGTCATGTTCGCGATCTTTTCCCGTTTCCAGATATTCGATTCGTGGATGATGAGGGTTCAGGAGTTCATCTACGGAAATTTCGTTCCGGCCGCGGGCGAGGCGGTCAGCGGTTATTTGCAGAAGTTCGCTGCCAATGCGGGCAAGCTCACGATCTGGAGCCTGCTGCTTCTGTTCCTCTCCTCGCTCATGCTCATGGCCACGATCGAGCGGGTGTTCAATGACATCTGGCACGTGCCGCAAACCCGCAAACGCCTGCACCGTTTCCTCAGTTATGGCGCGCTGCTGGTGCTGGGGCCGATGCTGATCGGCATCACCCTGTCATCCACCTCTTATCTGGTTTCTCTGCCGCTGTTCTCGCGCGACGCGACCTTCGGCGGGCTGAAGGTTTTTTTACTGGCGGCGGCGCCGGTTATTTTCGAATGGCTGGCGTTCTGGGCGCTGTACGTCGTGGTGCCGAATTATCGCGTGCGGCGGCGTCACGGCCTGATCGGAAGCCTGTTTGCCACGATGATGTTCGAGATCGCCAAGCGCGGTTTTGTGTTTTTCGTGACGAACTTTGCTAATTACAAGGCGATCTACGGGGCCGTCGCCGCGTTGCCGGTGTTCCTGATCTGGGTCTATTTGTCGTGGACCATCATCCTGGCGGGGGCGGTTTTGACGGCGACCCTGCCCGAATGGCGGCGTCCGCAGGCGGTGCGCCAGTGGCGCCGAAAGCGGCCGGTGTAACCCCGACTCAGCTGTTCAAGATGTCGAAGCTGAATTGTTCGAACGAGTGGCTGGCCTCAATAAGTTTGGTGGGGGCGATCCGGCACAGCCGATAACCGTTGTCCATGAATATCTCCATGCCCGGCCTGGCCAGGCCGCGCTGGGCGATCAGAGTCTGCGGCTGCTTGAGCGGTTTGATTTCCGGCAGCAGCAGCGCCGGAAGAAAATCGCTTTCTATCTTTTTTTCCGACACGGTCTTGATCACCGCGGACTCGGCGCTCGGGGCCAGATGCTGGATGCCGATATCGACGCTCGATGAAGCGGTGCTTTTCACCCAGCGGATTACGCCGACGCCCCAGGCGCTGCCGATGCCGGGCGGGCGGGTAATCACAAGATCGCCGACATGCACCGGGACATTGATCTGGCCGCTCTTGGACAGCGCCAGTCCGCCGGCGCTTTCGTCCTCGACGTCCCAGGTCGAATATTCCCGTTCCGACATCCGCGCCGTGGCGGTTTTCTTTTCCTCAATCCCGAGCTGGGTGCGCTGCTGAATGGGTCCGACGAAATTCGAGCTGACCACGAATTTCCTTCCGCCGTTGATCCAGTAGTTGATGGCATCCAGTCCGACGGCGATGTCCACCTGGTGTCCGCTGCGATGGCTGCGGCGGAAGCTGCGCTGCGGGTTGATGCCCCAGGCGCTGATGACGCGCTTGAGCAGTTCCTGTCCGTTTTCCTGATAAAAGTTTTCCTGCAATCCTTCCGGCGGAGGCGGCTGTCCATTCTTGAGCAGCGCCAGTTGCGTATGCGCCAGGCGCGCCAGCTCCACGGTATTGAGCAGGCGGTAGGGGGGCGAGTGCCCGTCCAGCATGGTATCCGCCGAATAGACGATGCCGGCGCGGTCTTTTTCCCGGTCAATCAGGAACTGGCAGGTGGGATTGTACGTCGGCGCGACGTCGGTCAGTTGCGCGAGCGAGGCCCAGCGGTCCAGGTAATGGCGCACCCGGTCGACCATACGCGGCGGGAGATGAAACGGATCGCTGAAATCCAGCAACAGGGCCTGCTTGTACACGTGGCTGATCTTGCTGCGGGACAGGGTCTTGTTCAACGGGTCGTCCACCTCGACGTCAACGAGCTTGAGCCCTTCCGCGTGCGTGTACAGGGTGTGAATTTCCTTCCAGGTTTCCGGCGGATCAGGCGAGTAGGTCTGGTAGGAAACCGCCAGTACGTCCGTGAGGCAGT
>Ga0209515_10007848_pt1 | contig 12707 bp, 11 predicted proteins | sample Subgroupgradi54m_FD_187454 | JGI IMG/M metagenome (GOLD analysis project Ga0209515, IMG submission 187454) | Subsurface groundwater microbial communities from S. Glens Falls, New York, USA - GMW60B uncontaminated upgradient, 5.4 m (SPAdes)... ... | reverse complement strand
GCTGCCCCTGCCCGGTCATGAGCGGCGCGTCGGCCTCGCCGAAGAAGCCGCCCGAGGTGCGGGTCAGCCGCGCCGCGTTGGAGGCGGCCGCGACCACCGAGGGCTCCTCGACCGCCATGGGCACGAGCACGTCGCGCTGGTTGACGCGGAAGTTGAGCGCCACCGACAGGGGCAGGCCGTGGCAGGCGATCACGTTCTCGCTCATGCGGTCGGCCACCGCGATGGGCAGGCCGCCGCCCTGCTCGAGGTGGGCGCGGCCTTCCGTCGACAGGAGGCCCAGCTCGCCGAGCAGGGCCACGCGCCGCTCCACCGATTCCTTGTAGAAGCCCGAGATGCGGCTGGTCGGCCGCCCCGTGCCGTTGCCGCTAGACATGCTGGCTCCTTCCCATCACGCCGGCGACGAGCTCGGCCATGGCCGCGGCAGGAACCGCCTGCGGCCCGTCGGAGAGTGCGTGGCCGGGGTCGTCGTGCGTCTCGATCATCAGGCCGGCCGCGCCCGCGGCGAGCGCCGCGCGGGCCAGCGGCGCGATCAGGTCGCGCCGGCCCGCCGCGTGCGACGGATCGACGATCACCGGCTGCCCCAGCGTGTGCGCGAGCAGCGCGACCGCGCCCAGGTCGAGCACGTTGCGTGTGCGGTCGTCGAAGCCGCGGATGCCGCGCTCGCAGAAGATCACCGCGGGCGCGCCGTGCAAGAGGCAGTACTCGGCCGATCCGAGCCACTCCTCGACGGTGGCGGCCATGCCGCGCTTGAGCAGCACCGGCTTGCCTGCCTGCGCGACCACGCGCAGGAGCGCGTACGACTGCATGTTGCGCGAGCCGATCTGCACCAGATCGGCGTAACGAGCCACCAGGGCGGCTTCCTCGCCGCCCATGGCTTCGGTCACCACCAGCATGCCGTAGGCGTCGGCGGCCTCGCGCAGCCAGCGCAGCGCCGGCTCGCCGTGGCCCTGGAAGGCGTAGGGCGAGCTGCGCGGCTTGTAGGCGCCGCCGCGCAGGAACTTCACGCCCAGGGGCGCGAGGCGCGCGGCCAGGTCGTGCACCTGCGCCTCCGACTCGACGCTGCACGGGCCTGACATCCACACCGGCGGCGCGCCGCGCCCGAAGCCGATGTCGCCGATGCGCAGCGGCGCCGTGGTCGCGCCCTGGCGTGCGCACAGCGGGTGCGGCTCCTTGGCCAGGGCCACCGCGTCGACGCCGTCGATGCCGGCGACACTCGCCGCGTCCACCTGGGCGGAATGCTTGGCGACCAGGAAGTGCGTGCGTCCGGTCGCGTCGATCATCGGCTCGACCCACAGGCCGCGTCTGACCAGGGCGTCGCGCACGCGCGCGGGGTCGGCGCCCGACTTCACAATGACCAGCATGCTACTGCTCCCTCGCCAGGGTGGCTTCGGCGACCGTCTGCAGGGCGCTGCGCGCGCGGCTCGCGGGCAGCGGCTGCAGGCACGCGATGGCCTCCTGGGTGCGGCCGCGCGCGAGCTTGCGACACTCGTCGTAGCCGCCGCTCTTCTGGATGGCCTCGACCACGCGTGCGCACAGCGCGGGCGGCGGCGCCACGTCTCCCGGCGCGGCGGCGATCTCGCGCACCGCGGGCAGGATGGACGGCTCGCGCTCGAGCGCGATGATGAGCGGGTAGGTCAGCTTGCCCTCGCGCAGGTCGGCGAGCGAGGCCTTGCCGGTGGTCGCCGGGTCGCCGGTGAAGTCGAGCAGGTCGTCGATGGCCTGGAAGGCCACGCCCAGGTGCAGGCCGAAGCCCTCGAGCGCGCGGCACTCGTCCTCGCCCAGGCCGGCGGCGCGCCCGCCCGCGTACATGGCCCAGCGGAACAGCGCCGCGGTCTTGCCCTCGACGACGTGGAAGTAGTCGGCGCGGCCGTTGCCGACCTTGCCGCGGTTCTTCAGCTGCACCGCCTCGGCGTGGATCATCTCCTCGATGACCGCGAGCAGCTTGTCGAGCACGCCCGGCACGGCGGCCTGGCGCACGCGCTTGAGCGCCTCGATGAGCAGCCAGTCGCCGGCGTAGATCGACGCCGCGTTGCCGTAGAGCGTGCGCGCGGTGGGCGCGCCGCGCCGGGTCTCGCCCACGTCGATGACGTCGTCGTGCAGCAGGGTGGCCGCGTGCACCAGCTCGACCGCGACCGCGAGGTGACGCGCGGCGGGCGAGAAGCCGGCGCCCACGCGTGCGGCCAGGGCCACGCACAGCGGCCGCAGCCGCTTGCCACCCAGGTCGAGCAGGTGGTGCGCGCTCTTGGCCACCACGTTGGCGGGGCGCGCCAGGAGCTGCAGGTCGGCCTCGGTCTCGGCCATGTCCGAGCCGGCCAGCTCGCGCAGCTCGGCCAGACGCTCGGCCAGGCTGGCCAGGGCCTGTCCGTCGGCGATGGCGCTCAGCACCGGCAGCACTTCAGCACGAGCGGGCGGGGTCGCTACTTTCGCGAACGGCGTCATTTCGGGCCTTCCTGGCCGCGGGCGGCGGCTTCTCGGACGTGGCGGCCGCGTCCAGCGCGGCTCCTTCAAGGACGTTGATTATGATGTTTCAAATATCTTTGAAGGTTCATGAAGGTTCTACGAGCAACCGCGGTGGACGTCAAGTGGCGCTTCGTCTAGCCTTCTCGCGCCATGGCACGCGTCTCCAACTTCAACGCCGGCCCGGCCGGCCTCCCGCTCCCCGCCCTCGAGCGCGCCCGCGACGAGCTGGTCGATTTCGCCGGCACCGGCATGTCGATCATGGAGCACTCGCACCGGGGCAAGGCCTACAGCGGCGTGCATTTCGAGGCCATGGGGCTGCTGCGCGAGCTGCTCGCGGTTCCGGAGTCGCACCACATCTTGTTCATGCAGGGCGGTGCGACGCAGATGTTCGCCCAGGTGCCGATGAACTTCCTCGCGCCCGGCAAGAGCGTCGACTACATCGTCACCGGCCACTGGAGCGAGCGCGCCGTCGAGGAGGCCAGGCTGGTCGCGGGCATCCAGGGCGGCGCGGTGCGCATCGCCGCGTCGTCGAAGGAAAAGGATGGCATCGCCTACCGGCGCCTGCCCACGCCGGCCGAGATCCACATCGACCCGGCCGCGGTGTACGCGCACTTCACCACCAACAACACCATCTTCGGCACGCAGTGGTTCGCCGAGCCCGACGTCGGCAGTGTGCCGCTCGTCGCCGACGTGTCGTCCGACATCCTGTGGCGCAAGGTCGACGTGTCGAAGTACGCGCTCATGTACGGCGGCGCGCAGAAGAACGTCGGCCCGTCGGGAGTGACCATCGTGATCGTGGCCAGGTCGATGCTCGAGCGCGCGCGCACCGACATTCCCGGGCCGTTCCGCTTCAAGACCTTCGCCGACAACGACTCGCTCTACAACACGCCGCCCACGTTCGGCATCTACCTGATGCGCAACGTGCTGGCGTGGATCAAGTCGGTAGGCGGCCTGGCCCAGATCGAGGCCTGGAACCGCGAGAAGGCGGCGCTGCTCTACGGCGCCATCGACGCCGCGCCCGACTACTACGGCGCTCCCGTGGACAGGTCGGCGCGCTCGGTCATGAACGTGGTCTTCCGCTTGCCCACGCCCGCGCTCGACGAGCTGTTCGTCAAGCAAGCCGAGCAGGCCGGCATGGTGGGCCTCAAGGGCTACCGCTCCACCGGCGGCATCCGCGCCTCGCTGTACAACGCGGTCACCGTCGCCGACGTGGAGAAGCTGGTCGCGTTCATGAAGGATTTCGCGGCCCGGAATCCTGCCTGACGCCCACACCAGCCTACAGGCAGGTTGTCTGAAGCTGCAATTGGTCGGACCTGTTACACGCGCGACTCCCGAGCTAGGATGCCGACACTAGCGGGAGTCTGACCCATATGCGGACTGGCCTGACGCGGGTGGCAGTGCTGTTTGGTCTGTGCTCGGTGGGCTGCGCGAGCAGCAACGGGCCAGCCGGCGATGCGGACGGCGGCCTCGGGTCGGACGGAGCCATCGTCGACTCCGGACCCGATCCGACGTTCATCGACGCCGACCTCACCGACGCGGCGCCGCGGCTCGGCTTCGGCGAGCCGTGCACCAGCCGGGACCAGTGCGAGTCGCGCATCTGCGTCTTCTCGGGCATCAGCGGCGTGTGCTCGCAGGTCTGCAATCCGCCCGACTGTCCCGTGGGCTACGGCTGCTACAGCGTGCTGGGTGGCATCGAGCCCGGGCAGCTGGCCGAGATCTGCGTGCCCGAGAGCGACCAGCTGTGCAGCCCGTGCACCGACTCGAGCGAGTGCGCCACCGCGGCGCAGGATCTCTGCGTCGCCGACGCCGACGGGCTCAAGTGGTGCGCGCGCGACTGCAGCGCCATCTCCTGCCCGGGCGGCTACACCTGCAGCGACGTGCACGTGGGCGCGAGCACCTTCCGCCAGTGCCTGCCCACGTCGGGCGCGTGCGACTGCGACGCGACGTCGCAGGGGTCGGTGAAGGCGTGCATGATCCCGACGCCGTTCGGCATGTGCCTGGGCTCCAAGACCTGCAACGGCGCGGCCGGCTGGGCCATGTGCGCCCCGCCGTCGTCGCTCGACGTGCCCGACGGCAACTTCGCCGACGAGAACTGCGATGGCATCGACGGCGACATGCAGAAGGGCATCTTCGTCGCCACCACCGGCGACGACGCCGCCACCTGCGGGCTCACCTACCAGACGCCCTGCGCGACCGTGCAGAAGGGCATCACGCGCGCCATCATCGCCAGCCGACCCCACGTCTATGTGCAGGCGGGCGTGTACAGCGGCGTGGTCACGCTGCAGAACAACGTGTCGATCTTCGGTGGCTACGACACCGGCTGGCAGCGTGGACCGCGCGGCGTGGCCGGCCACGAGACGCGCCTGGTCGGTGCTCTCGACAGCGGCGAGGGCCAGTTCATGACCGTGAAGGCGATCAGCCTGATCGTCCAGACCACCGTCGCTGACGTGGTCATCGAGGGCCCCGACGCCAGCGGCAGCGTGGGGCCGAACGGCCGATCCTCGTACGCGGTGTACGCGCGTGACGCCAGCGCGGCGCCCGCGGCGCTGCTGCTGCAGCGCGTGACCATCGTCGCCGGTGACGGCGCTCCCGGCGCGGCGGGGACGAGCGGTGCCAACGCCACCAACGTCTCGCCCACGGTGGGCATGGAAGGCCAGCCGGGCGGCGGTGCGAGCGAGTTCACCACCACGTGCAACAGCTCGTCGCACGGCGGCGGCGGACCACGCGGCAGCAACAGCTGCAGCGGCGGCTCGGATCCCAGCGGTGGCGCGGGCGGCAACGGCGGCGAGATGGACAGCTCGTGCCCGTGCGCCTTCAGCAGCTGCGACGCCACCAGCGGCGACGGAGGCGGCAACGCCGCGGTGGTGGTGGCCTCGCTCGGCCTGGGCGGCGGCGGCGCGGCCGCCAACAGCTGTCTGGACGGCCCTGGCGGCGGCGGCCAGCCCGGTCGCATCATCAATGGTGCGGCGGGCTCGACCGCGACGGCCGCAGGCAGCCTGTCGCTCGGCTACTGGATCGGCCGCGCCAGCAGCGGCGGTGGCACCGGACAGAACGGCGGCGGCGGCGGCGGTGGCGGCGGCTCGGGCGGCTGCGACTCGGGGACTGACTCGTACGGCGCCGGCGGCGGTGGCGGTGGCGCGGGCGGCTGCGCGGCACCCGCGGGTGGCGGTGGCGGCGGCGCGGGCGGCTCGAGCTTCGCCGTGTTTGCCATCGGCTCGACGGTGAGCGTGGCGGAGTGCGCCATCCAGCTGGGCGTGGGCGGAGCCGGCGGCGCGGGTGGCGTGGGCGGCCGTGGCCAGAGCGGTGGCCCCGGCGGCGGCGCCGGTCCCGGCAGCGGCGACTCGGCGCCCGGTGGCGGCGGCGGCGCGGGCGTGCACGGTGGTCACGGCGGCGGCGGCGCGGGTGGCCCGGGTGGCAACTCCTTCGGCATCTTCTCCTTCGGCTCGACCGTGCCGCAGAGCTGCACCTTCTCGGGCGGCGCCTCGGGCGGCGGCGGCGCGGGCGGCGCCAGCGCACCCTCGGCACCCACGGCCGAGCGCGACGGCAACGCCGGCCCGAGCGGGCCGAACGGTAACAAGAGCAACGTGGGGACGTGCGCCGGGGCGGGCGGCTGCTAGCCACCTGGGGCCGCTTGGGGCTCTGGCAACACAGAGAAGCAGAGGGCCGGGCGGAGCCAGATGGAGAGCCAAGGGACGGGACCAGTCCTGGCTTCTTGTTGGTCAGAGGTGCAAGCGGCTACTTGCGGTTGCGGCCGGGGAGGAGCTTGCGCGCCATGGCCGCGGCGAGGCTGCGGCCCTTGAACATCGACTTGGCCAGCTCGAGGGCGAGCGCGATGGGCGTGGTGCCCTTGGCCTCGATGGCCACGCTCTGGCCGCTGGCGACGTCCTCCATGGCGCCGCGCGCGATGGTGCGTGTGCCGTCGGACCGGATCTCGACCACCAGGCGCGCGACCACGGGCGGCTCGGGCGGCGTCTGGGCCACCTCGCGCCCGGGACCCGAGCCGTGGGGCAGGATCTCGACGTCGCCCTTCTTGTCCTTGTCGTCGCCCACGCGTGCGCCTAGTTCAGGTACCGCTTGGCCGCGGGCGTGGGCGCGACCAGCAGGAAGGGTGCGATCTCGGCGTCGAACTGGCTGCCGTCCTCGCGGTGCATCTGGTAGGTGCCGTGCATGGTGCCGCGCGGCGTCTTGAGCACGCAGCCCGAGGTGTAGCGGAAGGCCTGGCCCGGCTTGAGCACGGGCTGGGCGCCCACGACCCCGGGTCCCTTGACCTCCTCCACGTGGCCACGACCGTCGGTGATGATCCAGTGACGCGTGCGCAGCTGGACGACGCCGGCGCCCTCGTTGGCGATGGTCACGGTATAGGCGAAGACATAGTGCTCGGCGGTGGGCGACGATTCGTCTGCCAGGTACTGGCTCTCGACGGAAACGCGAACACCCTGGGTGACTGCAGTGGACATCGCTAGAAGAGTGCCGCGTGCGCGCGCGGCGGGCAAGCGCGACCACGAGCATGCTATGAAGAAGAGAACATGCTGCGGGTGAAACCATGAGTGAGTACGTCGAGCAGCGGGAGTTCACCCTGCGCTTCGAGCTGCGCGCCCAGTTCGGCGAGGACTACCAGGGCGAGGACGACGGCTACGAGTGGGCCAAGGAGTTCCCCGCCATCGCGGCGGAGATCGTCTCGGCGGCGGCCGCGGTGGTCGCGCGCCACCCCGGCTGGACGGTGCGCGGTGGCAACCGCGGCCGCTCCAGCGACGACGAGGTCACCCTGGTGCTGGAGCGATCGTGCTGAGCGCCGAGGTCATCCGCGCGCGCATCGTGGCGGCGCTGCCCGACGCTGACGTGGTGGTCAACGACTACACCGGCACGGGCGACCACTTCGAGGCACGCGTGGTCGCGCCCGCCTTCGAGGGCCTGTCGATGATCGAGCAACACAAGCGTGTCTACGCGCCGCTCGCCGACTGGCTCGCCACCGGCGAGCTGCACGCGCTGGCGCTCAAGACCTATTCTCCCGCCGCGTGGACGGCGGTGCAGTCGGGAGGCAAGAAGTGAACGACGATCTACGCAAGCGAATCGACGACATGGTCAGCTCCAAGCGCGTGGTCCTGTTCATGAAGGGCTCGGCCATGATGCCCATGTGCGGCTTCTCCGCCTCGGCGCTGCAGTCGCTGCGCCAGGCCGGAGCCAAGGAGATCGCCACCTTCGACGTGCTCAAGGACGCCGACCTGCGCGCCGGCATCAAGGAGTACTCCAGCTGGCCGACGGTGCCGCAGGCGTACATCGGCGGCAAGTTCGTGGGCGGCTCGGACATCCTGAAGGAGCTGCACGAGCGCGGCGAGCTGGCCACGTTGATCGCGGGAGCCTAGGGCCGCCCGTGGGTCGGGGGCGCCCGCGCGTCGTCGAGACCGCAACACCGCCACCCCTGTAGCGCCGCAGTGGCGGTCGTCGCGCCCGGCTGCTGGCCGGTGTGCGCGCGAATTGGCCAATGGTTGCCGCGCGCCTGGCCGCGCTCGGCGCGGCACGTTGGTTGCTCTGGTCATCGCGCGTGCCGAGGACGCGCCGTGGACTGGCCACGGCCCGCGTCGCGGCGAGTCGAGACCTGGAGATGCCAATGCCACCCATGAAATCAATGCATCGTTCCGTCGCGCGTGCTTCTTGCGCCTGCGCGCTTCTCTCCCTGCTGCTGGTGCCGGCCTGCGGCGGCGACCTGAACGAGCCAGGCGAGAAGATCGACGAGATCGAGAGCCCGCTGGTCGCCACGTGGACGCCCATGAGCGGCACGACCGACGTCACCCCGTCGCCTGTATCCTTCGCTGGCAAGCTGTTCCTGTTCGCCAGGGGCATCGGCGACCAGAAGGTCTACGTGAGGTCGAGCACCGACGGTAGTGCCTGGAGCGACTGGAACGTCCTCAGCGGCACCACCACCGATGTCTCCCTGGCGCCCGTCGTCTTCGGCAGCACGCTCTACGTCTTTGCCAGAGGTGCCAGTGACTCGGGCATCCACGTCAACTCGAGCACCGACGGCAATGCCTGGAGCGGCTGGTCGGTCGCGTTCACCGGCACGACCAACGTGGCAGTTGCGCCGGTCGTGTACGGCGGCAAGCTGCACGTCTTCGTCAAAGGCATCAACGATCAGACGGTCTACGTGACCTCGAGCGCGAATGCACACGGCTGGAGCACGTGGTTGGCCATTCCCGGGACCACTGACGTGGCCCCGGCGGCCGTCGTGTTCAATGACCAGTTGATCCTCTTTTCCAAGGGAATCGCCGACCACGAGATCTATTACTCGACGAGCACCAACGGGACCTTCTGGGAACCGTGGAAGCAGTTCGGCGGCACGACGGCCACCGGCGTGCGCGCGGCGGTGTTCGCCGGCGATCTGTACGTCACGGCTCCCGGCCTCGCCGACCACCGCATCTACGTGGCATCGAGCAGGGATTTCATCCACTGGACACCTTGGATCGAGCTGCCGCCCATGAGCCGGACGACCCATGCCGCGGTCGGCATGACCGCGTTCGCCAATGGGCTCTACTTTTTCGCCCTGGGCGCCAACGACAACAAGATCTATGTCGAGTCCACGCCCGTCTATCGCCTCCCTTTCACCGACCCCGCCGGGTGGAACCTTGCCAGCGGGAACTGGGATGATCCCCACGGTGGGCATGGCTTCGGCCAGGCATATGCGTTCGACTTCGTTCACGCCGAGGGCGCGGTCGTGCGCGCGATTCGAGGCGGAATGGTGATTGGCGCCGCGAGCAACCGCACCTGCAACGTGTGGAACGTCCACGCGGGAAACCCCTGCTTCGGGCAGCCGGGCGAGGGCAACTATGTGCTCATCCGGCATGTCGACGGCACCGTGGCCGCCTACGACCACCTGAAGGCGAACGAGGTCTTCGTCAGCGTGGGTAACCAGGTGGCGGCCGGCCAGACCCTGGCCCTCTCGGGCAATACCGGCAACTCGAGTGCCCCCCACGTGCATATCGACGTGCGGCAGTACTGGTCGAGCGGGAGCGACCTGGGCCCCACGATCCCGATCTACTTCGGCGACAGCCAGCATGCGGCCTGGCGGCCCCAGGACGGCGACGCGTTTCTGCCCTGATGGGCAAGCGTGCGAGCTACAGCCGCGACAGCTCGTAGGTCTCGAGACGGCCAGTCCCGGCGTCGTAGAGGAGCACGTCGCTCCCCGGCGCGGCAAAGGGCACCACGGCGGTGGCGCCGGCGCTGAGCTCGACCGGCGGCGAGGCGCTGGAGTTGCTGCCGTCGGGCGCCAGCGTCAGCACGCGCGCCGCGCCGCTGGCAGGTGCGTAGGCGAGCAGCCTGGGCGGTCCGGGCGCGTCGAGCAGCGCCAGCTTCAGTCCGCGCTCGCAGCGAATGACGGCCATGATGTCCACGCCCAGCCCCGCGAACGTGACCCGGTCGTAGTGAATCTCGCCGAAGCCGCCCTTGTAGGCGACCAGGTACGCCTGGTCACCCATGGTGTAGCAGACGACCGCCGTGATCTCGCGGCTCCACCTCGACGCATACGCGACCGTCGAGGCGGAGCCGCGCTGGTTCACCAGCTCGTAGCGGATCTGTCCGTTGCTCTCGTCGTAGAGGTGCACGTAGTTCCTGCCCCGCAGCACGAAGGGCGTGACCAGCGTGCTGCCCTTGGGCCAGGCGGCCGCACCCAGCAGCAGCGCACCCTGCAGATCGGGGCGCACCTGTTCGAAGCGCACCAGACCCGTCGCCTGGTCGTAGGCGATGAGGAACGTCTGGCCACCGACCTCGTAAGCCACGATGTGCGAGAAGCCAGCGGGCCAGCGGCCCGTCCAGCGGGTCTGCCCGCCTTGCCCGTCGGCGCCCAGGCGCTCGAAGCGCACCCGTCCACTCGCTGCGTCGTAGGCCAGGGCGTGCGCACGGCCCTCATGGCGAAACCGGGTCAGTACCGTCCACCCCGGCGCAGCCGTGTGGGATTGCGCGAGCAAGCGTACGCTCGGAGCGTGCGGCCCTGCCGTCGGGGCCAGGCGCTGCTCGGTTGCCCAGGTCACTGCGACGGCGAGTGTCGCAAGCAGGGCGAGCAGCGCGACCAGCCGTCTCCTGCGCCGGGAGGGCTTGCCGGCGGATGAGGCCGAGAGCGGCCTCGTGAGCGCGGTGAGCTCGCTGTAGACCTCGTCGCTGCTGACAGGCCGTGCCGCCGGATCGGGCTGCAGCAGGCGCGTGACCAGCGCGCAGAAGCGAGGATCGATGGCGGGCGCCAGCTGCGCGAGCGGAGTCACGCCGCCTGCCAGTGTCGCCGCGCGCAGCTCCTCGACGTTCGTGCCGGCGATGGCTGCGTGACCCGAGGCCAGCTGGTAGAACATGGCGCCCAGCGAGTACAGGTCGCTCTGCACCGTGGCGGGCTCGTGGCGCCAGATCTCGGGAGCCATGTAGCGAGGCGTGCCGAGCCACGCGCCCTGGCGAGTGAGGTCACCCTGGCTGCTGCCGCCCGGCGACGTGGCTGCGGCCACCACCTCGTCGGGCGCGGCCTCGATCAGCTTGGCGAGGCCGAAGTCGCACAGCTTGACGTCGCCGTCCTCGCACAGCAGGGCATTCGCGGGCTTGAGATCACGGTGCAGCACGCCGCCGCGGTGTGCTGCCGCCAGCCCCGACGCCAGGCCGGCGCACACGCGCAGGAGCTCCGCCGGCACGAGCGGCAGGGGCAGCTTGTCGAGGCTGCCGCCCCGGACCAGCTCCGAGACCAGATAAGGCAGCCCGGCGACCTCGCCGGCACGGTAGATCGCGACCACGTTGGGATGCTGCAGCCGCGCGATGGCCCGGGCCTCGCGCAGGAAACGCTCGCGAATCCGGCCGCCCGGCTCGAGCGCCGCGATGAACTTCACCGCCACGGGACGATCGAGCACCGTGTCGTGGGCGAGGTAGACCTCGCCCATGCCGCCGCGGCCGATGAGCCGGACCAGCTTGTAACCTTCGAACTCCTGGAAATCGGCCCCTGCGGCGCTGCCTTCGGGCGCGGCGAGCACAGCCGCGCGCGCCTCGGATGGCGGCAGCGACCCTGGCGTGACCGGGAGGGTGGCTCTGGCCGCGACCGGAGCCGCCTCTGTCGTTGCCGATGGCTTGTCGCCGTCTCCCGCTCCCGTACCCATGGGCCTCGGGAGCTATACAGCGAGATTCGTGAGTGCGTCATCCATATCGGTGTCCTGCGGCCGCCGCCGCGCTATGCTGGCGGCCTGGTGATGGTGACGTTCGGCCGCTCCAAGGCGCTCTTCGGCCTCTTGTCGGCGGCGGCGGTGGTTGCGCCGGCGTCGGCGCTGGCCTGGCTGGGCGTGCGCTCCAACCTGGCCGAGCGTGAGCGCGCGCGCGCCAGCTTCGTGGCCTCCAACCAGAAGGAAGCCCGCTTCATCGCCTCGTCGCTCGATGACGAGGCGGCGCGCACCCTCGACGCCCTGGCGCCGCTCTTCGGCGACGCGCCGCCCGACGCTGGCGCGCTGGCGACCCAGGTCGACCGCCTGCCCCTGGCCGAGCACGTCTTCCACGTCGATGGCGCGGGCAACCTGTCCTGGCCGGCGCCGGTGGGAGCGGGCGCGCGTTCGTCCCGTCGACCGGACGCGCCGGGCGCGCCCGCGGGCAGCGAGGGTCTGAAGGACTACCTGCGCCGCGTGCGCGACGAACGCCGGCAGGCCGAGGTCCTGGCCGAGGCACGTCGGGCCGAGGCGCGCAGCGACGGCGGGGCGCGCGCGCGCCGCGGCTACACGACGCTGGCCGCGGGCGAGGGTGGCGACGCGGCGGCGCAGGCCCTGCTCGGGCTGGCCCGCCTCGACCTGCGCGCCCACGCCGACGGTGACGCGAGCATGCGCTTCGCCGAGCTGCGCACGCGCTTCGGCGAGGCCAGCGACGACGAAGGCGTGTCCTACGCGCTGCTCGCCGACGTGGGCGAGATGCGCGCGGTCCACGATCCTCGCCACGAGCTGGCGCTCTACCGCGGCCTGCTCGAGGACGCCTACCCGGCGCCGACGCCGGCGCTCGCGGCGCTCGAGCGCGAGACCCGTGCCGAGCTGGCGGCGCGCCCGCCCGATGGCGCCCTGGCCGAGGAGCTGCGCCGGCTCGATACGCGCGCCGCCGAGCTGCGCTTCGGCGTGGGCCTGCGCGACGCCGCCGACGATCTGGCCCGCTCGGCCGCGGGTGAGCCGCAGGTGCGCCGCGCACCCGGTGCGGGCGAGCGCCTGCTGGTCTATCGCCGGCACGGCGGCGGCGCGCTCGGCTTCGTGGTGCCGCTC
>Ga0209515_10007846_pt1 | contig 12708 bp, 6 predicted proteins | sample Subgroupgradi54m_FD_187454 | JGI IMG/M metagenome (GOLD analysis project Ga0209515, IMG submission 187454) | Subsurface groundwater microbial communities from S. Glens Falls, New York, USA - GMW60B uncontaminated upgradient, 5.4 m (SPAdes)... ... | reverse complement strand
CCCCGCCCGCGGGGCGCGGGGCTCCCGTCGCCGGCCAGAACCGTCAGCAGGACGAGAGCCAGACCGCCGGCACGCAGTCGTTCAGCGACAACATGGTGCTGAAGTTCACGGCTGACGGAAAATTCCTGATGCAGATCGGGAAGCCGCGCACGAGCAAGGGAAGCAACGACGTCGAGAACCTGCGGCTGCCGGCGAAGACGTTCCTCGACAAGCAGACCAACGAGCTCTACGTCGCCGACGGGTACGGCAATCACCGGGTTATCGTGTTCGATGCTGACACCGGCAAGTACAAGCGGCACTGGGGCGCGTATGGCAACAAGCCGGACGATGTGGATCTGGGGCGGTACGATCCGAAGGCCGCGCCGGCCAAGCAGTTCCGGAACCCGGTACACTGCGCGGATCTGTCGGTCGATCGGCTGCTGTATGTCTGCGATCGCGTGAACGATCGGATTCAGGTGTTCAAGCCCGACGGCACCTTCGTGAAGGAAGGGTTCTTCAACAAGGAGACGCTCGGCTCTGGCTCCGCGTGGGACATCGCGTTCTCGAAAGATCCGCAGCAGAAGTACATCTACCTGGCCGACGGCGAGGACGACAAGGTGCTGGTGATTCTCCGGGAGACACTCGAGCATCTCACGAGCTTCGGCGAAGGCGGACGGCAGCCCGGGGAGTTCTACGGCGTGCACAGCCTCGCGACCGACTCGAAGGGGAACCTCTACACGACGGAAACCTATCGCGGGCAGCGCGTGCAGAAGTTCGTCTACAAAGGGCTCGCGCCGGTGACGAAAAAAGATCAGGGCGTCGTATGGCCCTCGCGACCGAAGCCATAGAGACAGGGACTAGGGACTGGGGGCTAGGGGCTAGCGGAGGGCTAGCGGCGGTACGTTTGAAGTCAGCTGCATGCCGTGACGACATCTTGTGACATTTCGCTTGCCCTCCGCGGTGGTTCCTGCTATTTTCTGCAACCGATTACATGATCGTCTGCAATCGGTTCCGCTCGACCGCCATTCTGCACGTTCCGAAGGAGGGAGTCATGGAGAGGTGCGAGACCGTCACGCATCGGCCGCCGTCTTCGTTCCGAGCGATTGGTGGGGCGCTCGTGCTGCTTCTGAGCATTGCGGCGCCAGCGCTCGCGCAGTTCGACAGAAGCTCTATCTCGGGCACCATCAAGGACCAGCAAGGCGGCGTCATGCCTGGTGTCACGGTCACAGCCACGACGACGCAGACGCGGCAGTCCCAGAACACCGTCACCAATGGCACCGGCTTCTACATCTTCCCGAACCTGCTGCCCGGTCAGTACGACATCGTCGCGGAGCTGCAGGGCTTCAAGAAGGCGAACCGCACCAATATCACCCTTGACGCGACCGGCACCCAGACCATCGACTTCGCCTTGCAGACCGGCACGATCAGCGAAGAGGTCACGGTGACCGGGTATTCGCCGGTCCTCCAGACTGACGTCACGCTCAGGAAGACGATCGAGGCCAAGGACATCGAGCTGCTCTCCTTTTCCGGACGCAATCCCATCGGGGTGGTCGGTCTGAAGGCGGGCGTCATGGGGGGCAACTTCAATTCGCGCGGCTTCTCCGACCTCGGCAACGGCGGCTACAACATCAACGGCAGCCGCACCGACGAGAACAACATCACGATCGACGGCGCCACAGCGATCCGCACGCGCGCGTCGACCAACATCATCGGGATCCAGAACGTCGACGCGATCCAGGAAGTCCAAGTCCTGACTGCGAACTACATGCCCGAGTTCGGCCGCGCGAGCGGCGGGCAGATCCGGTTCGTCACCAAGAGCGGCAGCAACCGCTACAGCGGCAGCGGCTCGTACTTCCTGCGCGACGACAAGCTGCAGGCGAATACGTGGACGCGCAACCGCAGCCCGAACGCGATCGACAACAGCGGCCCGGCGCCGTTCGACTACAAGCAGTACGGGTATGCCTTCGGTGGCCCCATTCCGGGGAAGCTGTTCAAGGATCGGCTGTTCTTCTTCGCCGCCCAGGAATGGGTGAACTACCTGGCCGTGCAGACCAACAGCGCCACGGTGCCGACCGAGGCGATGCGGCGGGGCGACTTCGGCGAGCTCTTGAACCCGGCGAACAAGTTCTTCGGCCGCGCGGTGACGCTCACCAACCCGCTCACCGGCCAGCCGTTCCCGAACAACGTGATCCCGGCGAGCCAGCTGTCGGCCAACGGGCTCGCGCTGCTCAATGCCTACCCGCTGCCGACGCCCGGTTTTCAGCTGGGTACCGCCAACAGCATCTTCAGCAGCGAGAACCCGCAGGATCAGCGGAAGGACAACATCCGTTTCGACTACCGCTTCAACAACAGCAATCAGGTCACGTTCCGCTACTCCAAGTACAGCTGGAAGGCGATTGATGCATTCCGCGGCACGTTCCCGTACGCGCGAACCGACTGGAATCGTCCCAACGCCACACAGGTCGTCAGCTGGACGAGCACCATCCGGAACAATCTGATCAACGAGGCGACGTACGCGCACTCGCTCGATCAGGTGTTCATCAACGTGTTCACGGGCACCGATCTCTTCAAGCGGAGTCGTACGGGCATCAACTACCCGTACATCTACCCGGCGAACAAGGAAATCCCCGACAAGCTTCCAACACTGTCGATTGCCAACTTTACTGAGATCGATGGCGGTCCGTATCCCTCGTCATCGCAGGGCCCGATCCACACGTTTTCCGATGCCGCGACGCTCGTCAAAGGCCGCCACACGTTCAAGGCGGGCGCGATCCTCGAGTATTCGGGTGAGGACGACTTCGATCAGATCAACGTGCAAGCGATTCCGGGCAGCACGAACAACCAGAACGGGCGGTTCGAGTTCCTGGACAACCGTGCGGGAGGCTCCGGGTTGGCGATCGCCAACACGGCGATGGGACTGTTCAGCAATTACGCCGAGATCGGCCAGCGCGCCTTCACGCAGTGGCGGGCACTGGGCACCGACTTTTTCGTGCAGGACTCGTGGAAGCCGGCCAGCAACCTCACGATCGAAGGCGGCGTGCGCTGGGTGATCTGGCCGCCGTGGCGCTCGCTCACGAACAACATCGCCAACTTCGAGCCGCAGTTCTACGACAAGGCCACCGCGGCCATCATCGATCGCGCGACCGGGCGGATCACGGGTGGCAGCCGGTACAACGGTGTCGTGCTGCCCGGCACCGGATTCCAGGGCGACGGCACGAGTCTGGTCGTCGCGACCGATCCCGCCGTGCTCGCGCTGTTCCGCAATCAGCCGGAGGGTTTCTCGCAGACCCACTCCAACATCTTCGAGCCCCGGCTCGGCGCAGCCTACTCCATCACCGACAAGACAATTCTCCGCGCCAGCGCTGGGATCTTCCACAACCGCGTGACGCTCAACGACTCGTCGCTCCTCGGCGGCAACCCGCCGTTTCAGCCGCAGGTCAGCGTGAGCAACGGGCTCGTCGACAACCCTGGCGCGGGCGGCGCGGCCAACCTGCCGTTCTCGATGACGGCGCAGGACCTCGACTTCAATCATCCGACGTCGTACATGTTTTCCACCAGCCTGCAGCGCGAGCTGCCGTTCGGGTTCGTGCTCGACGCCACCTACGTCGGACGCCTGGGCAAATACCTGCAGCGGGAGCGGAACATCAACCAGCTGCTTCCCGGGACACTGCAGGCCAATCCGGGCGTGAACATCGCCGCGCTCCGGCCGTATCTCGGCTACGGCGCGATCCGGCTGGCCGAGAACGCGGGCCGATCGACCTACCACAGCCTGCAGATCAGCGCCGACAAGCGGTATGCGAACGGCTTGAAGGTCGGCGCGGCGTACACGCTCAGCAAATCGGAGGACAACGGCAGCACCAAGCGTGACATCGTGTGGAATACCTACGACGACGGCAGCTTCTGGGGGCCGTCGAGCTTCGATCGGCGCCACGTGCTGAACATCTACTACATCTACGACCTCCCGTTCTGGAAGGACCAGAACTCGCTGTTGAAGAACCTCGCCGGCGGGTGGCAGGTCTCGGGCGCGACCTTCTTCCGAACCGGGACACCGTTCTCCGTCACGCGCACCAACGACATCGCGGGCGTGGGCGACGGCTCCAATCAGCCGTTCAACGTTGTCGGCGATCTGCTCGCCGGCGCCAATCGTGAGTTCTCGGCCGGATCCGGCAACGACCAGAATTTCTGGTTCAACACGGCCGCATTTGCCGCGCCGGCCGCGGGCACCTTCGGCAACGCATCACGCAATCTGATCTACAACCCGGGCGAGCAGAATTGGGACATCGCGTTCTTCAAGAACTTCCGGCTGTCGGGCAACCAGAAGCTCCAGTTCCGGATGGAGATGTTCAACTTCATCAACCATCCAAACTGGAACAACATCGCGTCGAGCGATCCAAGCAACGCGAATTTCGGGCGGATTACGAGCAAGAGGGACGAGCGTCGGGACGTGCAGCTCAGCCTGCGCTATCAGTTCTGATCGCGCACGATCTTCTTCTTGTCGGGTAGAATCGCGGCGCATGATGCTCGAGAAGCACACGCTCAAGAAGTAGATGTGCGCCGGGCCCGCGGCGGGGCGGTGCTCGATCGGATCGTCAGCGTGTGGGGCAGGGTGACCGATTCCGGCGCGTTCGCGTCGCTGTTCAGGATCGCCAGCAGCAAGCTTACCGTGCCTTCGCCGATCGCGCGCATCGGCTGCGCGACGGTCGTCAGCGGCGGATCGATGCAGCGCGCGAACCGGATGTCGTCGAAGCCGACGATCGACACGTCGAGCGGCACGCGCAGGCCCCGGCGCTTGGCGGTTTCGACCGCGCCCATCGCCATCTCGTCGTTGAAGCAGAAGATCGCCGTCGGCCGCTCACGGCGCCCGAGCAGGCGTTCGGCGCAGGCGGCGCCCGACTCGATCGAGAAGTCGCCGTTCATGACGATGAAGTCGCGCTCGGCGCGCTGCTGCCTGGCGCGCGCGGTCGCGCCGCGCAGCCGATCGCGGCTGAGGGGACTGACGAGCGGGCCGGTGATGATGCCGATGTGCCGGTGGCCGAGCCGGTACAGATAGTCCATGGCCTCGGCGGCCGCCTTGGCGTTGTCGATGTGCACGCTCGGGATCCCGAGCTTCGGCGAAAACTCGCAGCCGTTGACCACCGGCGCGCAGCGCGGCGCCATCGCGCGGACGAGCGCCGCTGCCGCCTTCGGCAGGCGATGGCCGAGGAAGATCAGGCCGTCGGCTTCTTTCCGCTTCAGCATCAACGCGTAGCGATCTTCGCGCTCCTGGTCGTGCTGCGTATCGCCGAGCAGCACGGCATAGCCTTCACGCTGTGCGGCGTCTTCAATTCCTTGGAGAATCAGCGAAAAAAATGGATTGGAGATATCCGGCACGGTGACGAGCAGCTTGCCGGTGCGCAGGGTCCGCAGATTCTTGGCCGCCGAATTGGGCTCGTAATCGAGGAACTCCACCGCCTGCATCACTTTGCGGCGAGTGTCGGGCGTGACTATCTCCGGCTGGCTGAGGACGCGCGAGACGGTCGCGGTGGAGACCCCGGCGCGCTTGGCGACCTCGTAAATATTGGACACGGCTGTCGCCCATCATACCGGTACGACATTTTTGTGACATTTCGCTTGCTCCCCTGACGGCCTTCTGTTACCGTCTGCAACCGATTACATAAACGAATGCAATCGGTTACGTTCGTCAATCCGGTAAACGAGAAGGAGAGGACATGGTCTCTGCTCGAAGCGCTTTTGCCGCCGTCGCCGTCCTGCTGATCCTCACCACCGCCGCGTTCGCCCAGGTCACCACCGCCGACATCGTCGGCCGCGTGACGGACGCGAGCGGCGCGGTCCTGCCCGGCGTCACCGTGACCGTGGAGAACGTCGGGACGCACGACACGCGCGTCGCGCCGACCAGCGTCTCCGGCGACTACACCTTCAACCTGCTGCCGATCGGTCCCTACACCGTACGCATCGAGTTGTCCGGATTCTCCACGCAGACGACGCGCGTCGAGCTGTCGGCCGGCGATCGCGCACGCGTGGACGTCAAGCTCCAGGTCGGCGCGGTCTCCGAGACCATCACGGTCACCGGTGAATCACCGCTCGTCCAGACGGACACCGCCACGCTGAGCACGCTGGTCACCGAAAAGGCCGTGCAGGATCTGCCGAACAACGGCCGCAATTTCATGGCCGTGGTGATGGGCGTGCCTGGAGCGAACCCGGGCCTGCCCAACTCACTGGCAAGCGGAACACGACCCGACGATCGCCGCCAGACGTCGGCCGTGTCGATCAACGGCGCGCTGGACAACCAGAACAATCAGCTCATCGACGGGATCGACAACAACGAGCGGGCGATCGGCACGATCGGCGTCAAGCCGTCGATCGACGCGATTGCCGAAGTGAAGGTCCAGACGAACCTGTACACAGCCGAAGCCGGCCGGACAGCCGGCGGCGTGGTCAACATCATCACGAAGTCCGGCAGCAACCAGTTCAAAGGGTCGGCGTTCGAATTCGTCCGGAACGACAAGTTCGACGCGCGCAACTATTTCTCGGCCACCAAGCCGCTCTTGAAGCAGAACCAGTTCGGTGGCAGTCTTGGCGGTCCCCTCCACAAGAACCGAACGTTCTTTTTCGGCGATGTCGAGGGGTTCCGTCAGAACCAGGGTGTCACGAATGTGATCACCGTGCCCACGCTCAAAATGCGCGCCGGCGACTTCTCCGAGTTGTCGGCCGTCATCTACGATCCGGCGACGTCGCCGCGGACGCCGTTTGCGGGCAACGTCATCCCGGGGAACCGGTTCGATCCGATCGCGATGCGGTACATGGCGCTGTATCCGCAGCCGACCTCTGGCGGCCTGGCGAACAACTACGCCAGCACGACGCTTCGAACCCAGGACAGCGACACCGCTGACGCGCGGATCGATCACCGCTTCGACGACAACAACACGCTGTTCGCCCGCTACTCGTACAACAACGTGAGCACGTTCACGCCCTCCGCGTGTCCGGCGACGACCGACGGCATCCAGCCGGGCTGCGGCGGCGGCCCGGGCTTTCCCGGTCCCAACATCACGAAGGCGCACGGTGTCCAGGCCAATTACGTGCGCATCTTTGGTCCGACACTCATCGGTGAGTTCAAGACCGGGTATCTCCACTCCGACATCGAATCGCTGCCGCTCAACTACGGCACGAACCTGAGCAAGACGTTCGGCATCCCCGGTGTGAACTTCGACGCGGTGACGTCCGGGCTCGCGGGTATGAACCCGGCGGGCTTTTCGGGCCTCGGCGATGCGACGTTCATTCCCCTCATCCAGATTGACAACACCTGGCAGTTCGCCGGCACCGTGACGAAGACGCGCAACGCGCACAACGTCAAGATGGGCGGGGGCGTGATCCTTCGCAAGTTCACCGTGTTTCAGAGCGCGTCGCCGGTCGGGTCGTTCGGCTTCACGACCCAGCTCACCGACAACGGCGCGGGCACAGGAGGCAGCGGCCTCGCGTCGATGATGCTCGGGTTCCCCTCGACGGTCGCCCGCAGCCACTCGTTGATCTATCCCCATTACCACACGAACGAGCCGTACGTGTTCGTGCAGGACGACTGGCGCGCGACCGACTGGCTCACGCTGAACGTGGGCGTGCGTTACGATGTCTTCACGCCGTATACCGAGGAAGATAACCAGTTGTCGAACCTCGATTTCACGACGTTCAAGGTGATCCTCCCCGGCCAGAACGGCGCGTCGGCGAGCGCGGGCGTCAAGACCGACTACTCGAACATCGCGCCGCGGCTCGGCTTCTCGGCGTCGATGCCTCATGCGATGGTCCTTCGCGGGGGCTACGGCCTGGCGTACTTCCCCGGGAACTACATGTCCCAGTCGTTCCTGAAGAACGCGCCCTTCGTCAGCACGTACGCGCCGCCGATCAGTGGAGCCAGTGGGGCGCTGCCGACGCTGCGCGTGAGCGACGGGTTGCCCGCGCCGGTGGCGACCGATGCGAACAACCTCAGCGGCACGTTCATCGGCGTCGCCCAGGACTTCAAGTCGACCCGCGTGCAGCAGTTCAATCTCACGGTGGAGAAGGAATTCTCCGGTAACGTCGTGGGTGCGGGCTACGTCGGATCGCGCGGCGCCAACGTGGCCGTCGCGATCGGCAACCTCGACTTGGCGCCCGTCGGCGCCGGAGCGATTCAACAGCGGCGCGCCTACTTCGCCCAACTCCCGAATGTGACCTCGGTCGGTCTCTTCTCCAGCGCCTTCGAGTCGAGCTACAACGCGATGCAGCTCGTGTTTCAGCGGCGGCATCGCAACGGCCTCACCGTGAGCTCGAACTACACCTTGGCGCACAACGTGGACACGATACCGTCGCCGTGGGACGTCAGCCTGATCGAGCGCGCCGACGCGGGCAACGACATTCGCCACCGCTTCGTGCTGGCGGCAAACTACGAGCTCCCGTTCGGGCAGTCGCGCAGCGGTATTGCGAAGCAGCTCCTGGCCGGGTGGCAGCTCAACGGCGTGGCGGCTTTGCAGTCCGGGCTGCCATTTTCGATCACGAACCAGACCGCCCGCACGAACACGGGTGGCGCGGATCGACCCATCCAGATCGCCGATCCGATCTTGAGCGATCCGACAATCGCCAAGTGGTTCGACACCTCGGTGTTCGTCGCCCAGACGATCAACACGGCCGGGAACGTCGGGCGGAACACCTTGCACGGGCCATCGCAGCGGCGCGTGGATCTCTCGTTGTTCAAGGATGTGTCTCTCACCGGCACGGCCCGGCTCCAGCTTCGGCTCGAGTGCTACAACGTCACCAACACGCCGAGCTTCGCGAATCCGAACGGGGCGCTTGGAAATGCGGCCTTCGGGACGATCACGAGCACGGGCAATTCCATCCCGCGGCAGATGCAATTCGCCGCCAAGCTGCTGTTTTGAGGTAAGGTGCGCCTATGCAGCACAACATGGGACGCAAAGCACGCAAAGCGCGCAAAGCAGTCTTCTTCTTTGCGGGCTTAGCGGCCTTTGCGTTCCTTGCACTGGGGAGGTCGACGCTCAACGCCCAGCAGCCGCCCGGCGGACGGGGCGGGAGGGGCGCCGCGCCGGGTGGCCGGCCGGAAGCCTATCCGCCTCGTCCACCGGCCGATCCCGCGGCCGTGGAACGGGGCAAAGCGCTGTACGGCGTGAACTGTCAGTTCTGCCACGGCGCCGACACCCGCGGCGGCGACAGCGGACCGAGCCTGCTGCGTTCCGGCATCATCCTCGACGATCAGCACGGCGAGCTGATGGCGCCGGTCCTGCGCGCCGGCCGTCCCGGCATGCCGGCGTTCACGCTCACCGACGATCAGATCGCCGACGTCGCCGCCTTCGTGCACACGTTCAGGGCCGCCGGCTACGACGAGTCTCGCTTCAGGCCGCCGAGCATCATCGTCGGTGACGCGAAGGCGGGCGAGGCGTTCTTCAACGGGACGTGCGCATCGTGCCATTCGGCGACCGGCGACCTGCGCGGTCTCGCGGCGAAGATTGCGGAACCGCGGCTGCTGCAGCAGACGTGGCTGCTGCCCGGGAGCGGCGCCGGGCGCGGCGGGCCGCCACCTGTTCGGGTGAAGCCGACGACGGTCACCGTCACGCTCCAGTCCGGCGAGAAGATCGACGGCACGCTCGATCGCGTCGACGATTTCATGGTCGCGCTGACGATGGCGGACGGCACGCGCCGCACGTTCAGGACCGTGGGTGACACGCCGAAAGTCGAGGTTCACGATCCGCTGCAGCCGCACAAAGATCTCCTGCGCACCTATTCCGACGCGGACATTCACAACGTGACGGCTTTTCTGGTGACCCTCAAATGACGAGCAAGAAAACGTCTCTGCCTAAAGGCGGACACTACCGGGATTTATCCATGTGGTCGGTGATCGTCGCGCTTGTCAGTTCGGCATCAATGGCCCTTGTCGCCCAGAGTGGTAGCGGCCTCGATCCGGCGCAACTGCTCAAGCCGCTCGCCGACTCGTGGGCGAGCTACTCCGGCGACTACACCGGGCGGCGCTACAGCGCGCTCACGCAGGTCAACCAGTCGAACGTCAAGAACCTGACGCTCGCGTTCGCGGCAAAGATCACCGGCGGTCCTGGTGGCGGCGGCGGAGGCGGCTTCGGCGGTGGCGGCGTGCCGCCGGCCATTGTCGGCGGCGAAGGCACCGGTGGCGTCACCGTCGGCGGCGCGACGCAGATCAAAGGCGCCGTCCTGTCGGTGAACGGTGTGCTCTACGTGACGTCGCCCGACAACGTCTGGGCGCTCGACGCGCACGACGGCAAGGAGATCTGGCACTACTTCTGGAAGACGAAGGGCGGCACGCACATCGGCAACCGCGGCGTCGCGATGTGGGGCAACTATCTGTACTTCGTCACGCCCGACGACTACTTCGTGTCGATCGACGCGCGGACCGGCAAGGAGCGGTGGCATAAAGAGGCGGCGCCGTTCAGCCAGCAGTACTTCATGACGTCGGCGCCCATGACCATCGGCAACCACATCATCGTCGGCACCGGGAACGATCTCGATTCGCCCGGCTACCTCATGTCGTTCGATCCGGAAACGGGCGCGCAGCAGTGGCGTTTCTACACCGTGCCGATGCATGCGGGCGATCCCGGGCTTGACACATGGAAGAGTCTCGACGCGGCGCGGCATGGCGGCGGACATCCGTGGTTGCCCGGCGTCTACGATCCGGAGTCGCACCTCTACATTTTCGGCACGGGCAACCCGACGCCGGCCTACACGTCGCAGACACGCGGCGAGGGCGACAATCTGTTCACGTGCGCGATCGTGGCGCTGAACGTCGACACCGGCAAGATGGAGTGGTACTACCAGACGTCGCCGCACGACACGCACGACTGGGACTCGGCGCAGACGCCGGTGCTTGTGGACGGCGACTTCCGCGGCAGCGGTCCGCGCAAAATGGTGCTGACCGCGAGCCGGAACGGCTACTATTTCACGCTCGACCGCCGGACCGGCGAGCACATGGTGACCAGCACGTTCTCCGATACGGTGAACTGGGCGATGTCGGTGAACCCGAAAGGGCAGCCGGTGCGCGACCCGGCCAAGGATCATCACGTCGCCGGCGCGCTTGTGTCCGCTGCGAACGGCGGCGCGACGAACTGGCCGCCACCGGCGTACAGCCCCGACACCGGGCTGCTCTACGTACCGACGGCGGAAACCTACGCGATGTATTACCTGACCGAAACAGACCCGCGCGGTGCGATGGGGCTCGGCGGCAAGGACGAAGTTGGCGTCGGCACGATGGGGAGCTTCATCAGCGCGATCGATTACAAGACCGGCAAGACCGTCTGGAAGCACAAGTTCCGCACGATCGGCAGCACGCGCGGCTCACAGGGATTGTTGACGACGGCGGGGAAGCTGCTGTTTGGCGGCGACGTGTCCGGCAACTTCATCGCGTTCGATCCGGCCAACGGCAAGACGCTGTGGCATTCGCAGATCGGCCAGGTGACGAATGCACCGGAAACCTATATGGTCGATGGGCGCCAGCACATTCTCGTGGCCGCCGGCGACACGTTGTACTCGTTCGTGTTGTACCAATAACGCACTAACGGTAGTTGTCCGGCTTCAGCCGGACCATCGAGGTCTTTATGCTCACTCGACGTGAATTTGGAACAATCGCGCTGGCCGCCGGGTTGGTCCGGCTGAAGCCGGACACTACCGCAGAGGGCGCCGCAGTAGAGGGCGCGGCCATCGAGTCGACGTTCAACGGCGTGCGCCTCGGCGTGCAGACGTACAGCTTCCGCGATCTGCCGCGTCCGGCCGGCGCCGCCGACTCGGTGGACCTCGTGATCAAGGCGATGCTCGACGCCGGCGTCGGCGAGTGCGAGCTCTTCGCGCCGCAACTGGAGCCGCAGTTCGCGCAAGGCGCCCGTGGCGCGCGCGGAGCCCGTGGCGCCCCACCGTCGCCCGAGGCCATCAAGGCGCGCGAGGATCTGCGCAGATGGCGGCTCGAATCGTCGCTCGACCACTTCCGGAACGTCCGGAAGAAGTTCGATGCGGCCGGCCTCACGATCTTCGCCTACTGCTACAACATGAATGCCAGCTTCACCGATGCCGAGATCGATCGCGGCTTCGAGATGACCAGAGCGCTCGGCGTCTCCGTCATGACGACGTCGACGCAAATGGACGTGGCGAAACGGATCGCGCCACTGGCCGACAAGCACAAGATCGTCGTCGGCCTCCACGGCCACTCGAACATCACCGACCCGAACGAGTTCGCGACACCCGAGAGCTTCGCCGCGGCGATGAAGATGTCGAAGTACCTGAAGGTCAACCTCGACATCGGTCATTTCGTGTCGGCGAACTACGATCCGGTCGCGTACATCCGCGAGCACCACGCGGATATCACGAACCTGCACCTGAAGGATCGCAAGAAGAACCAGGGCGACAACACGCCGTGGGGCGAAGGCGATACGCCGATCAAGGAAGTGTTGCAGCTGCTCAAGAAGGAGCGATGGCCCATTCCGGCGGACATCGAGTACGAATATCGCGGCACAGGGACTCCCACGGAGGAAGTGAAGAAGTGCATCGCGTTCGCCAAACAGGCGCTCGCGTGAAAGGCTTGCGCGGCAAAATGAAGCGTCTCGGGATGGGCCTTGTCGGCCCGGGGTTCGTCGGGGCCCATCACATCGACGCGGTTCGCCGGCTCGGCTTCGTCGACGTCGTCGCCATCGCCGCTAGCAACGAGGCGTCCGCGCGACGGAAAGCGGATGCGCTCGG
>Ga0209515_10007845_pt1 | contig 12711 bp, 9 predicted proteins | sample Subgroupgradi54m_FD_187454 | JGI IMG/M metagenome (GOLD analysis project Ga0209515, IMG submission 187454) | Subsurface groundwater microbial communities from S. Glens Falls, New York, USA - GMW60B uncontaminated upgradient, 5.4 m (SPAdes)... ... | reverse complement strand
CAGCGCGTTCTCAGTCAGTGCGATCCCAAATTGTCGGTTGACCGCCTCGCGCAAACCGGCCAAGTCCCAGGCATCTGGTCGTAACTCTTTCGCAGCAAACGCGTCGACGAGACTATCGACCACTTCACCGATAATGTCATGGATCAGCCCCTGCAGATCGATGCCCTCGAGAATCCGGTGGCGCTGCTCGTAGATCACTTCGCGCTGCCGGTTCATCGTGTTGTCATATTCGAGGAGCTGTTTGCGGATATCAAAGTTGTGCCCTTCCACACGGCGCTGCGCGGTTTCAATCGCTTTGCTCACCATCCCATGCTCGATCGGTAAGCCCTCTTCCCACTTAAACCATGGCAGTTCCATCAGCTTGGCGATCCGGTCAGAGCCGAAGATGCGCATCAGATCATCCGCGAGCGAGAGGTAAAACCGTGAGGAGCCTGGATCGCCTTGACGACCTGAGCGGCCGCGCAGCTGGTTATCAATGCGGCGCGCCTCATGGCGCTCGGTTCCCAGCACATGCAGACCGCCGACAGCGACCACCTCATCATGTTCCTTGGCATACGATGTCGCGTAGCGCGCGATGATCGTCTTCTGCTGCGCCTCATCGAGCGGGGCTTGGCGCTTGGCCTCTTCCTCGCGGATCTCATCCGCCGCCAGCGCTTGCGGATTGCCTCCGAGGAGAATATCGGTGCCACGACCGGCCATGTTGGTCGCAATGGTCACCGCCCCCTTGCGCCCGGCTTGAGCGACAATGCGCGCCTCATGCTCATGGTATTTCGCATTGAGCACATTGTGCGGCAGCCCAGCCTTAATCGTGGCGGCGGTCTGGACAAGACGCACGATCTCCTCCAGCCGATAGATCAGGATCGATTTCGGTGTCTGACTCTTCAGTTGTTCCAACAATTCCTTCGCCTGCGCCTCGATCAGCATCGCCGGCCGCGTGAGTAGCTGTTCCAGTTTCTTGTGTAACGCTTCATCGAGCGTCTCTTTTTTTAATTCATCCAGCGCCCATTGCGCCACCGTGCCTAAGCGCTTGATGATCGGGCCTGGCTCTTTGAACATGCGCGAGAGCCGCTCAGACTTTTCAATCGAGATTGTGCCGATCAGGACCGGTTGCCCAGCGCGATGGAGCTGCACGACTTCCTGGACCACCGCAGAGAACTTCTCTTCCTCGGTTTTGTAGACCGTGTCTGGAAAGTTGGTGCGTCCGAGCGGCCGGTTCGTCGGAATCGCCACCACATCGAGACTGTAGATCGTGCTGAACTCTTGCGCTTCAGTCGAGGCAGTGCCGGTCATCCCCGCAAGTTTCTCATACATACGGAAGTAGTTCTGAAACGTGACGGAGGCGAGCGTCTGATTCTCCTGACGGATCTTCACCCCTTCTTTGGCTTCAATCGCCTGGTGCAGTCCATCGCTCCAGCGCCGCCCTGGCATCAAACGCCCGGTAAACTCATCGACGATGATAATCTCCCCATCCTTAATCATATACTCGACGTCGCGCTGGTACAGCTCGTGTGCCCGCAGCGCTTGATGGATATGGTGGATGACGCGCATGTTCATCTCATCGTAGAGGTTTTCGATGCTGAGCAACTCTTCGCAGTGTTTGATGCCCTCTTCGGTGAGGCTGACCGCGTGCTCTTTCTCATCGACTTCATAGTCAGCGCCCTTAGCCAACTTGTCGACGAGCTTATCCAGCCGGTAGTACAGCTCGGTGGATTCTTCAGCTGGGCCGGAAATGATGAGCGGGGTGCGCGCTTCATCGACCAAGATGCTGTCCACCTCATCGACGATCGCGTAGTGGTATTCTCCCTGCGTCAGGTCTTCCTTGCGGAAGCGCATGTTATCGCGCAGGTAGTCGAAGCCAAACTCGTTGTTCTGCCCGTACGTGATATCGGCGGCATAGGCTTCCTGGCGCTGGACCGGCCGCAGATGGATAAACCGCTCGCCGCCCTGCATCCAGGCGGGATCATACATAAAGGACAGCGATTCCTCCCCCCCGCGACGCTCAATCGGATCAACTCCTTGGATCACGCCGATTGATAAACCGAGCGAGTGGTAAATCGGCCCCATCCAGCGTGCGTCGCGGCGCGCGAGATAATCGTTCACCGTGACGATATGCACCCCGCGCCCCATCAGCGCATTCAGATACGCGGCGAGTGTGGCGACCAGCGTCTTGCCTTCACCGGTCGCCATCTCCGCAATCTTGCCCTCGTGCAGCACCATGCCGCCGAGGAGCTGAACATCGAAATGGCGCATGTTCAGCGTGCGGTGAGCCGCTTCTCTGACCACGGCGAATGCCTCAGGCAGGATCGCATCGAGCGCTTTCTGCTGAATCGCCCGTCGCTGCTTGCGTAGCTCAAGCCGCTCATCATGGTTGCGCTCATACCACTCCGGGCTAGCCGGGGTGAGAAAGGTGTGGGGCGCGAGCGCTGCCTTCAGGCGGGCGCGCAACTCATCTGTCTTCGCGCCCAACTGCGCATCGGAGAGCTTCTGAATCTCTGGCTCGAGCCGATTGATCTGCTCAACCTTCGGCCAGAGCCGCTTGCATTCCCGCTCGTGGTACGTCCCGATTATTTTTTGAAGGACCCAATTGACCATCGGTGGTGTAATCTGTTATGGCATACGTTTACGTAACATCGCCATGCGGACGGCTTGGACGGTTTCTGGCGTGGCTTCCAGTGTTTGAAGATTCGCAAGAAATGGCGGAAGACCTGCATCCTGTTTCTTCTGGGAGGGCACTAACAGCGATGCTCCAAGGCGTACCGGCCCTGACACTCCACACTGATAGCTGATCACAAGAGGCTTGCGATCATCCGTTGTGAGGATCCCCTTCATCACCTGACTCACGCGATAATGCACGCGCTGGTAGCTGATGGCTATGCCGCATTCAAATGGAAGAGGCTCGATCTGTTCCACCGTTCCGACAAAGATCAACTCAGCGCGGTTCAGCAACGCGGGTGCCAACACTGTCGTTGATGTTGAACGCGCTGAGCGATCCGCAGTAAGTTCCGTTGCCTCAAGCGCCATCCCGCCGAATAAGGCGATTGCGCTACCACCACCGCTCATCAGCGCACTAAGCAAACTCACATGCAGCGCCTTCCGCGTTCTGCGCATACCCATTAGGACCCTCTTCTATGTCGTGCCGCCACGCGGTTGATGGCTGCTACCCTGCGACACTTTCCACTTCAAATACGCTTCCATAAACGGATCCAACTTACCATCCAGCACCGCCTGAGCGTTGCCGGTCTCATGCGCGGTACGGTGGTCCTTCACCATATTATACGGATGCAGCACATACGAGCGAATCTGCGAGCCCCACTCGATCTTCTGCTTCCCCTGATAATCTTTCGCCGCGGCCGCTTCCTTCTTCCGGCGCTCCAGATCCGCCAACCGCGCCCTCAGCACATGCATTGCCTTGGCTTTATTCTGCAATTGCGAGCGCTCATCCTGGCACTGAACGACCACACCCGTGGGTAGATGCGTAATGCGCACCGCCGAGTCGGTGGTGTTCACCGACTGGCCGCCCTTCCCGCCTGAGCGGTAGACATCGATGCGCAACTCTTCGGTCTTGATCTCAATCGGCGCATCTTCGTCAGACTCCGGCACGATATCGACTGATGCAAACGAGGTGTGGCGGCGCTTGTTCGAGTCGAAGGGTGAGATCCGGACTAACCGATGGACCCCTTCTTCACCCTGCAGGTAGCCGTAGGCGTAGGGGCCTTTGAAGATTACCGTCGCACTCTTGACCCCAGCCTCTTCACCCGGCTGCAGATCGATCACTTCGGTCGCAACCCCATGCTCATCCGCCCAGCGACGGTACATCCGCAGCAGCATCTGCGTCCAATCGCACGATTCAGTGCCGCCCGCCCCCGAGTGCACCGCGAGAATGGCATGTTTACTGTCAAGAGCATTCCCGAGAAGCCGCTGGATCTCCAACTGATCGCAGTGGGCTTCCAGCGCTGCGACGTCTTTCGTGAGTTGAGCCAACGAGGTCTGATCGTCGTAATGGGTCAGCTCGAGGAGTTCGGTGAGATCGCGTAAGCCGTGTTCGAACCGATCGATGGGATCGCGCTGGCCCTTCAGGGCTTTCAGCGTTTGGATCGTCCGGCTGGCGCGCTCTTGCTCCGACCAGAAATCGCCCTGTGCCATCGCCTGTTCGATCTCAACGATCCGCGCGGAGAGCCCTTCCCGGTCAAAGATACCTCCGCAGTTCGCCCCAGCGCTGCTGAAGGACGTGTACGCGATTGCGTAACTCGACGAGTTGATCGGGAAGGCTGCTCGGAACCATAATGGTTTATTAGTGTAACACGGATGGTGCGGCAGAACAATGAGCGCTGTCGCTCCCGTGCGGGGAGATTCAGGTGGGCTTTGGTTCGAGCGTGGTACTCAGGCGCTGTTCTTTCTCGGAGAGGACGCGCAGAAACGCCTCGACCACAAACGGGTCGAACTCTTTCCCTGCACATCGCTGGAGTTCAGCCTTCGCATCCTCCAGCGGGAGCCGCTTGCGATACGGCCGGTCGGTCACCATCGAATCATACGCATCAGCCACCGTCAGAATGCGCGCTCCCAGTGGAATCGCCTCGCCCTTCAGTCCACTCGGATACCCGCCGCCATTATACTTCTCATGATGGTGGCGCACGAGTCCCACGACCTTCTGCAGCGAGTGCACCGGCTTGACGATCGCTTCGCCGATCACCGGATGCTGCTGCATGATTTTCGCTTCATCCGGCGTTAAGGGGCTCGTTTTCAAGAGAATCTCGTCCTTAATCCCAATCTTGCCGATATCGTGGAGCACCCCCGCGTCGTTGAGTGTGCGCAGCATTTCTTCATCTAACTCAAGCGCCTGGCCGATTTTCGTCGCATAGTGGCCAACGCGCTTCGAGTGGCCCGCACTATACGGATCCTTGGCCTCAACCGCAAGAGCGAGTGCCAGGATCGTTTCCACATACGTCCGCTCCACGTCAAGGTTCAATCGGTAGTTTTCAATCGCCACCGCCATCTGGGAGCCAATACTTGCCAGAAGCATTTCCTCATCATCCGTGAATGCGTGCGAACGATTCGCGCGCAGCACGGTGATCACCCCGATCGGCTGATCGCGCAACTTGAGCGGGACACACAGCACCGCTTCCTCCTCGTGCGAGATCTTCGTAAAGCCAATCGCGCTGGCCTTCACACTCCCGCGCATCGGACGGCCTTCGCGTGCCACCCACCCAGGTACCCCTTCGCCAAGTTTGATCCGCAGCCCGGCATTAGTCACTTGTCCGTTATTCGACCACATCGTTTTCACGGTGAGTTCTTGCTTTTCCCCATCCACCAGCATGAGGCTGCCCATCTGCGCTTCGAGGGCAACCGCGGTATTCTCCACGATCAGGTTGAGGATATTATCGATGCCCTCGTACGAAATAATGGCCGTCCCAATCCGCGAGAGGAGTTTCTTCACCAGTTGACGGGACGATTCTAACTCCTCGATCTTATGCTCCAGCTCATGGGTAATGCGATTGAAGGAGCGGGCGAGTTCTCCGATCTCATTCTGCCCATCGGCCTCGATGGTCCCTACGGCCTGCCCACTGGCAATGGCCCGAGCCTTTTCGGTCACCGTCATCACCGATTTCACCATGTGGCGCACGACGAAGTATCCGATGAATGCTGAGATGACAATGGGATACATCACAATGCTGAGGTCCATGTGGTAGACCATGGCCCACGCCAGCATGAGGATGGGAATAAACGACATAAATCCAAAGGCGAGGGTCAGCTTGCGATCCAATCGCTCTTCGCGGAGCGACGCAAGCCGAAACCCTCGTTTTGGCTGGGGACTACTCGGGGATGTTGGTGTCTGTTCGGTCATGGCACGCTATTGAGAGTATACCTGAGGCAACGCGCCACTCACAAATCCTACGCAACTTTACGCATGTCAGAGTCTTGATGGCTCGTCCGCAGAAGGTGAACGAGAAGAGATCGCCCAGCTTAGTAATGGGTCAATTTGCCTGTCGACACTACAAAAACACAGAACCACAGAGAACTACCTCGTCGAAAGACCTCTGTGCCTCTGTGGAATTTTGTGGTTCTGTGGGATCAAGGCCGAAATCGATCCACCACTCGCAGCTTAGTGGGCGTGAGTAACTTTTCTCCAGCTGTGGTGGTTCTCAGAGACTCCTGTCCATCCCTCTTGGAGGAGGAGCCGCTGTTTGCGCGCAAGGCCGCGCGCATAGCCGCCAAGCGTTCCATCAGCACGAGTCACTCGATGACAGGGTACGAGCGGCATAAAAGGATTCCTGTGGAGCGCGTTACCTACCGCGCGGGCGGCACCTGGACGCCCGATCTGCTCGGCCACCCATTGATACGACCGAGTCTGGCCTTTGGGAATCCGGCACACCGCACGGTAGACCTGCTGCTGAAACCGGGTGAGCTGACTCCAGGCGTCGTGCGACACGCCGCGAGGTACGGGAAGATGCGAAGCGATCATACGACTATTATGCTCCTTTCGGTTGTGCTGAGATCTGGCGCAGATGATCGCGCACATCCTTGGCTAACGTGGTTGGCAGACGCCCTGCTTTCGCAATGTCATCGACCGAGGCCTCGGCCAGCGACTCGATCGAACCGAAATGGCGCAATAGCGCCATCTTTCGTTTTGATCCCACCCCAGCGATCCGATCGAGCGCTGAAGCGGTGATCGCATGGCCACGGATGCGCCGGTGATAGGTAATGGCAAACCGGTGCGCTTCATCCCGAATATGTTGAACCAGGTGGAGGACCGGAGAGGTGGGAAGCAGCACAATCGGCTCTGAGATCTTCGGAAGAAAGATATGCTCAAAACGCTTCGCAAGGCCAATGACCGATATCGTGAGCGAGCGCGCGGCAAGCTCGGCTGCCGCAGCCGCCAATTGCCCTTTTCCTCCATCGATAAGAATCAAATCAGGCTGAGGGAGCGCGCTCGAAAGCGTGCCGCTGTAGCGCCGGCGGATCAGCTCGCGCATCATTTGATAGTCGTCAATGCCCTGCACCGTTTTAATCTGAAACTTCCGGTAGTGCGCCTTATACGGTGTCCCCTCTTGAAAGACCACCATTGATCCGACGGCACACTCGCCAAAGATGTTGGAGATGTCGAACGCTTCAATGCGCCGTGGCGGCTGCGGCAACTTGAGCGCTGCCTGCAGCTGCTCCAAGGGACCGGCGAAGAGCGACTTCTCCTTTGCGACAATGACTGAGGTCAACGCCTGGATTTGGTCGCGCAAGCGCCCAGCCTCCTCAAAGCGCTGATCGCGCGACGCCTGCTTCATCCGGCGCGCCAGATCATCGAGCAGCCGATCACGTTTGCCCTGGAGAAACGCGACTAAGTCGTCGACGATTCGCTGGTAACGCGCCTTCCCAATATAGTCCGCGCACGGCGCTAAGCACTGCCCGAGGTGGTACTCGAGGCACGGCGTTTTAGGAAACGTCTTGCAGGTGCGCAGCGGAAAGACGCGGCGCAGAAATCGCACCGCCGCATGCATCAAGGATGGCTCCGTATAGGGACCAAAGTACAGAGCACCATCCTCCAACGTGCGGCGAGTCACCATGAGGCGCGGGAAGGACTCGTTCGTGATCTTCAACATCGGGTAGGTTTTGTCGTCACGAAAGATCACGTTGTAGCGCGGCTTGAGGCTCTTAATCAGCTGCGCTTCTAAGAGGAGTGCTTCCGCCTCTGAGGCTACCGTGCGCACTTCAAGGTCAGCAATGTGTGTGACCATCCGGGCCACGGTGGGAGGCAAGAGCGACTGGTGGCGCAAATAGGAGGTGACGCGCTTGCGCAGGCTGCGCGCCTTTCCCACATAGAGCAATTGCCCTTGCGCGTCCTTAAAGAGGTAGACGCCGGGCTGATCCGGAAGTTGCGTTACTCGCTGACGAACGGTGGAGGGAATAACCGAGCGATGTTGAGCCATCGAAGGACCGATGAGAGTTCAGGCACACGACACAGGATACACGCTCCAGTATAGAGGAGTACGCTGCACACGACTACCAGCAAGAGCCCAACCCAGGGAGTGAGATGCGATCCCACATACTGCCATGAGACCCAAGAGCCAATCCCCATGACACAGGATGCCGCGAACACGCGCGAGAATGATTGACCTAACGGACGCAACACCGGAGTGCCAAGCCGCCGCTCCATACGTTGTACCAGGCGGAAGGCGTTATACGTATTCGCAATGGCTGCCGCCAACGCCAACCCGCTGACATGCATGGGCCACATGAGCCCGATACTGAAGACGATGTTGACGAGCAACGCTTCGATCGAGAGCTTCACAGGAGTCCACGTGTCGCGCAGCGCGTAGAAGGCCCCGGTCAGCACATTGCTCAGGCTATAGGCTAAGAGGCCGCAGGAGTACCAGATGAGCGTCTGGGCGGTCATGATCGTTGCGTGATGATCGAACGCCCCTCGCTCAAAGAGTCCCCCGACGATTGGAAAGGCCAACACCATGAGCCCGATGGCTGAGGGGATCACGATAAATCCGACCACCCGAACAACACTCAACACCGTCGACGTAAACCCATGCACGTCGTTTTGTGCGGCCTGCTCTGCAAGCGAGGGCAGGCTGGCCTGGGCAAAGGTGTTGCCAAACAGCGCCAGCGGGAGTTGGACTAGGCGGTTCGAGAAGTAGAGTGCGGCGACCGCACCGACGCCGACGATCGAGCTCAGCGATGCGAGGGCGGTGTCAATCAAGACATTGACTTGGTACACCGCCGCCCCAAGAACGCGCGGCCCTAAGAGCCGCATCGCCTCATCCGCCCCAGGATGGCGCCAAGCCCAGCGCCATCGAAACCCGAGCCGCCAGGCAAACGGCAACTGGATCGCCAGTTGAATCACGCCACCGATCATGACGCTCACCGCGACCGCCAGGACCCCTGGACTCGTATGAGGCACGAACCACACGCACGCGACAATCATCGCCACATTGAGAATCGCCGGCCCAAGCGACGGCACGGAAAAGTGGCGCAGCGTATTCAAGAGTCCCATGAAATACGCCCAGAGCCCCACGAGCGTAATAAAGGGAAAGAGCAGCCTGGTGAGCTGCACGGTCAACGCAAATTTCTGCGGATCAGCCGCAAATCCTGGCGCCACGAGCCAGACAATCTGCGGCGCAATCACGGCCCCCACGATTCCAATGCCAGCAACCAGGACAAAGAGCCGTGTGAGTAGTGCTGCATTCAGACGCCAGAACTCCTCCGCGTTCTCTTTCGTTCGGTACCAGCTGAGCACGGGCACGAAGGCACTGGTCACCGCCCCCTCAGCCACCAAATCGCGCAGGAGATTGGGCAGCCGGAAGGCCACGACGAACGCCTCTGACTGCAGCGTGGTCCCAAAGAGCCGCGCCATCAGCACATCCCGCACAAAGCCGAGCAGCCGGCTCAGACCAATGCCGATGGCCAGCACCCCAGTTGAGCGAGCAATGCGCTTAGAAGTTGCAGCACTCATCGTGAGGCTTTACTCCAATCCCATCTCAGTTGAGGAGGCGGCTTGCAAACACAATATTCCATGATAGAATGGTGGTCTATTTAAGGAGGATGGAATGCCCATCAAACATGCAGCACTGAAGCAGATCCGGAAAGACCGCGTACGCCAAGAGCGCAACCAGGCGATCCGTTCAGAATTAAAGACGCTCACCAAGCGGATGCACGCGCTCCTGGATGGTCAAAAGCTCGACGAGGCGACCACACTGTTACAACTCGTGGCGAAGCGGTATGATCACGCGGCCTCAAAGGGGATTGTCCATCGCAATACCGCTGCGCGGTACAAATCCCGGCTCACGCTTCACATCAATCGCCGGCGCAGTAAGTAAGCGTTCTGACCCTTCGCAACACCTTACCCTCGCACTATCGCCGGAGCAACACACGCGGCAATCACCAGCTGCTCAAGCGCTAGCTCTGGAATCGTACGCCCGCTCTTCGCGTCAGCATCAGTTCGCCAACACTGCTGAAGCAGTTCCTGCAGCGACGTCACCGAGCGCTGCGCCACCTCTGATTGCAACCGCTCCACCTGCCACGGTTTCAAGCCGCTGATCTGCGCAATCTGCTGGGGGCCAGAGCCGGCATCCAACAGCCGCCTGACGAGCAGCCAACGCTGCACCTGCCACGCGATCAGCGCAAGAAGCTCGGTTGGTTCGCGTCCACTCAGGAGTTGATCATGGATCGCGGCCAGCGCTCCGGCACTGTCCCGGCTGCCGAGGGCATCGACGAGCGCGAAGGGCTTGACCGCCGGCACATCGCGCCCAGCGAAGCGCTCAACCGGAAGGTGCGCCTGTGCGAGTGGATGGCGAGCGCTGAGCTCTGTCTCAACGAGCAGGAGCACGCACGCACACTGTGCAATCGCCTCGGCATGCTGGAGCAGGGCCTGGGCACACGCAGGTTCCAGACGATGCGCTTGATCGACCACGATGAGGCGTACTGGGCTTGCGGCGGGTTGCTGACGGCAGAGTGCGAGGAGTGCGGCAGGTGTCACCATCGTCGCATCAATATGGTGGCGATCAAGCGGCTGGATCTTCAAGGAGCGCTCCAAGGCCTGGATGCGCTCAAATTTTTTTGATCGATCTGATCCGAGGAAGAGATGGAGTCCGTGCTCAGGCATCGTGCGAGACGCGCCCACGGCGGTGGGGGCGAACGAATTGGAGGTTACCAGTTTTCAACCGTGCGCTCAACGATCCGTCGGGCAAGATCGGTCACGGCGCGATCCAAAGCGCTCGGCTCAGATTCCGCGTTCGTTCCGAGCGCGAAGTAGGTCGTGTCCCCAGTAAAACGTGTTTCTTCCCACAGCAGCGCGTTGGTCGTTTGGTCGTAGAAGCGCAGATTGACGACAATATTGAGTCGCCACTCTTCGACCTGTTGCTGCGCATTGTAGCGCAGCGCATCCCGCCTGAACTCCACCAGCTCCCCCTCGAGTCGTGAATCCGCGCGGTTCATATTCGCGGGACGCAGCAGTCCGGTGAACTGGTAGCGATCGACGACCGCATTGGTGAGATCGACCTCCATGCGGTGGCGGTAAATCGGGAATTGGTTATTGCCTGTGGCGAGCTGTGTCACGTCGATCTTATTGGTAAACGGTTTAACGTAGACGGTCTTTAAGTTGGAGGCAAGGCCAGGACGGGTCGTATATCCGCATCCCAGCGGCAGGACAGCTGCCGCCGCCAGGGCGAAGAGCGCGCACCGTCCGAAGGAGCGCTGAGCCCCCGCACAGCTCATGGGGTATGTAGTTGAAGGACTTGCATGCGCTCCGCCGCTTTCGGTGCCAGTGCACTCTTGGGGAAGTGCTCGACAATCGCCCCGTAGTACACGAGCGCTGAGGCGGGATGGTTGCGACGCTCATAAAATTGCGCCACGAGAAACTCGTGCTGAGCCCGACGCTCTTTGAGCTCGACGAGGCGTTTGGTCGCTTCATCAACCAATTTGCTTTCCGGATACTCGCGCACGAACGCCTCGAGCTCACGAATGGCCAAATCGGTGGGCGATTGATCATAGCCTGGACTAAACGTCCCTTTCAGGCTCGCCTGAGCAATCTGGAAGCGGGCATCATCAATCAGCGGCGAGTTCGGATAGCGGGAGAGGACCTGCTCAAACGCACTCACCGCCGCTTCGTAATCTTGCAGTGCCAAGTGCGCCAACCCTAATTTGTACTGCGCCAACTCGCCGTACTGGCTGAAGGGCCCATCGTCCACAATCGCCTGAAAGATTTCAACCGCCTTATCCCGAGCCGGCAGCAGCGCGGCAATGCCTAAGAACTTGCGTTTTTTCCCACTGAGAAAGTAGTTGCCGATCTGATACTCGCGCTCCAGGATTTCATCAAAGCGCTTCGTGGAGGGATAGTTCTTGATGGTCTTCCGGTAGTCTTGAAACGCTTTATAGTAGTCACGATCTTCCTCACGACAACGACCCAGAAAATATTGCGCCTCGGCCGCCTCCCGGGACTCTTTGTAGGCGCGCAGCAGTTTTTGGAATTCCTTCCGGGCACGGTCAAACTCATGGCGCTCAAAAAATCCGGCCGCGTACAGCAACTGCTCTTCTGGAGTGTCCTTCACCACCCCGGTCGGACCGATCCAACCGGTTTGCGGCGACCAGATCCATCCGGCCGACGCGGAAGGAGCGACCGCGGCGCTGATCAGGCAGAGTAAGATGAGGCAGATAAGCGTGGCGCGTTTCATCCCACCACCTAGTTGGGACCGCCTATGGCGGTCCGCAGTGCAGAGAGAAAGTACATTGCGAATCATTCGCGCTGCGCACGGCGACGGTGCGCACTCCCACCACGCTTGGAGTCGCCGTGACAACTAGGTGGTGGGATCATCGACGGAGACACGTTACCAAATCCATCCTAAAAAGTCAAAGGAATGGCATTACAGCCGAGCGAGCAGCGGAGTGATGAGGAGCAGCCAGGGAATCGCAACACATGTCGTCACAAGCCACAACGCGTTGGCAAGTTTGCGATCGAGACCAAAGAGCATGGGGAGGATGAGCGGAGAGACCGCAACCGGCGTTGAGGCTTGCAGCAACACGATGACGCGCGGCAGCCCGGTGAGGTGAAACGTATGAATATGAAGCAGCCCCCAAGCAACAAGTGGCGTGTAAAGAAACTTAATGCCGCTCATCACGAGACACGCGCCCAACCACTGCCGCGGCGACACGATGGTCAGCTGCGCGCCAATCGCCATGAGATAGAGCGCGGTGCCCAGAGGGATCAGCAGCTCATTGCAC
>Ga0209515_10007844_pt1 | contig 12712 bp, 19 predicted proteins | sample Subgroupgradi54m_FD_187454 | JGI IMG/M metagenome (GOLD analysis project Ga0209515, IMG submission 187454) | Subsurface groundwater microbial communities from S. Glens Falls, New York, USA - GMW60B uncontaminated upgradient, 5.4 m (SPAdes)... ... | reverse complement strand
GGATTAAAATATGTTCAATCTAATACCTTTGGTGATTTAAGTGCAGGAACTTGGTATTTTGTAGTTGGCACTTGGGATGGTACAACCCTTTCCCTTTCTATAAATAATGGGACTGCTGATACAAGTGCCCCAGGTGCTAGTGTTGGTACTAATAGTGGCAATTTACAAGTCGGTAGTGATACTGCATTTACCAATCAAAGTCTTAAAGGAAATGCAGATAGTATATTTTATGCACCTTCAGTTTTATCAGGGACAGTTATAACTTCTCTTTATAATTCTGGTGCTGGTAAAAAATGGTGTCAATTAACAGCAGTAGAACAAGCTTTGTTTGGGGCTTGGTATGAATTAAAAGAAAGTGATGGAAGTATAAGGAATGACAGCACTGCAAATGCAAATAATTTAACTGATGTAAACACTGTTACACAGGTGGCAGGTAAAACAAGTGGGGCTTGTATTTGCCCGTAAATAAAGAAAGGATAGAAAAAATGCCAGCAGCTAATATGATCGGTGTGGTCAAAGATGGAATTCTTATTATGACAGCAGTAGGTGGTATTTCCACAGGCTTTTATAATTACGTTGCCAAGCCAGTTTTGAATGAAACCAGGCTTGCACAGCTTGAAACAAAAATAAATGAAATTAAACCAACTGTTGAAGAAGATCATATCAACGTAGCAGTTTTAACTTCAAGGTTAAATGAATTAAAAGAAAGTCAGCAACAGATTCTAAATGTTGTTTTGGATATAAAAAGAAAGTTATAAGTTGACGCATTAACAAGATAGCCACTCATTAAAGATACTGAGAGAAGATTCAAATCTTCTCTTTTTTGTCTTTAAGAGGAAAATATAATTGGAAATTAGTGAAAAAGGTATTAAGTTTATTCAAACCGAAGAACGGTTTGAACCAAAATCTTATGAGTGTAGTGCAGGGCATTGGACAATAGGATACGGATCAACTTATTACCCAGATGGTACACAAGTAAAATCACCCGATCCGCCTATAAGTGAACCAGACGCAGATTTATTAATGCGTCATGTTTGCGGAAATTACCAAGATATAGTTAATAAACTTTTATTTGTTCAGTTAAACCAAAATCAATTTGATGCAATTATGTCCTTTGTTTATAACGAAGGACCAGGACAATTTAAAAGCAGTACATTACTAAAAAGAATTAATGAAGATCCAAATGATAAAACAAGAATTAGCTATGAATTTAGCAGATGGAATAAAGAAGAAGATCCAAAAACAAAGAAATTAAAACCATCCAAAGGTTTAACTGCAAGACGTAAAAGAGAAACAGATTTGTATTTTAGTTAATTGTGGTTATTAGAAAAAATACTTTGAAGCGGAAGATTGAAAGAAAGATCGCTAAAAAAGCGATTGAGAATGTTGTCGAGGAATATATGGAGGACAATATGAATAAAATAATTGGTTGGCTTTGGGAACATAAAGCAATGTTAGCTGTAGGTTTGAAGTTCTTAGAAGGTGGAATTCAAGGTACTGGATATCCAGTACCAGCATTTGCAGATGCAATTCTTAATGGCTTAGGTGCACTAGCAGTTGCATTGCATGTAGGCATACCAAATAAAAAATAATCCTTATTAAAAGTTCGTTCAGGTTCAATTACACCTGAACTGTACCTTTTTTGTGCTCGTGAATATGTAATGGCGTTTCGACGCTGGCTACGGCATTGGAGGATTTTATGAACTTTTTAAAATATTTAGTCAGGCAAATACTCAACAGAATAAAACCAAAAAAGAAACCTAGCACTGTTACTCTCATACAACCACGTCCTGAACCTCAAGTAGAAATAAATCCAAAAGCAGCTTGTTTATATGTTAAAGATTTAGAAAAATGGTTTAGTCCTTCAATTGTTAGAAGTTGCTCTTATAAATGGTTCAATGAGAAAACAAACGGTCAAGGAATTAGGCTTGCAGTTTTAGATGAAGGTTTAGTAAAACACAGATTATTGGCCCCTCTTGAACATAAGATTATAAGAAAAAACTTTACTTTAGCACCAGGAGTAGATGAATACACTGATATTTCAGGACATGGTACACATGTTGCTTCATTACTCATAGGGCCTCCTAGTTTGCAAGCTGGTGATGTTGACACTGGCTTATGCCCTGAAGTGGATCGCTATTATCACTTCAAAATGATGAATGCAAAGATGGGATTTATAGATGATCTAAATAAAGCTCTTGAATACATTATCAATATGCCAGATAGTGATCGTCCACATTTTATTTCTATGTCTATAGCTGCCAGCATTAAAGAAAATGAATATGCTGATGATGTAAAACAGGCAGAAGTAAACTTTCAAAAATTAAAAGATTTAGGTGTAAGAGCTTTTGCCTGTAGTGGTAATACTGGAGCTCATATCCCTGGTTTTACTGATCCTATAAGTGACAGAGTTACTTATCCTGCGAGATCTCCTTATGTAGAGGGAATTGGTGCAATAAGTTTAGATGAAAAAATTGCTCCCTTTTCTTCACAAGGACCAGAAGTTGATTATGTAAGCTATGGTGTTGATGAAATTGGTTATTCTAATGACGGACAAGGATTTGCTAAAATGTCCGGTACCTCAATGGCAACACCTCGCCATGTTGGTTTTGAAGTCTGTTTTGCAAGCTGGTTATTAAATAAAAAGAATATGGATATAAACTTCATTATGAAAAATATGGATGATTTGCTTAGGCAATATAATTTTGTCCATGATTTAGGAGCTCCAGGAAAAGACCCTGATTATGGATTAGGATTATTGAGATTTGGTATTTAATTTTTTTAGTTAGTAATTCAATTATTACGGAGCGACTTTCAACATTTTTTTTATTCCTTCCAATCCAAAACCCAGTTTGGCTCAACACAATAAATATCACATAAAGCCTTAAACTTGACTACATCACAATTAGATTCTTCTCTTTCAATTTTTGCCAATTGGGATTTACTTAAACGTATTTTGTGAGCTTCATACAAGAGCTTTAGAGCTTGGCTAAGAGATAACTCCATTTCTTCTCTAGCTGACCTAAGTCTTTTATTCCAAGTGTCATTACTCTTTTTTACTTTGCTACTCATCTACTTGTAAAGATAAAAGAGTCAAGTTATACTCGTGTCGTTTAACGACACTTGTCGTTTGTCGACACACCAACTTATAAGTTTCAAGAGGAAAATGTTTAGGCTTAAGTATATATTTCTAATTCTGACTATTTTTACTGGTTTTCTTTTCCCAGTAAATGCTGTAAAGGTCGTAACCGAAGTTAGGTTGTTGGGTTATTTAAAGCCATTTATACTTTAGTAACAGCTATAAAAATATCAGAAAACACTGAGCTTTGCTTAGATATATTTCATCAAAAGGCTCTAGTGAATAATAAATTAATATCTCTTACCAAGATTGAGTTTCAGTTGCTATATATTTTTGTTAAAAATGCTAACAAGATTTTAACTCGCAATTACCTCTTAAAGATGGTTTGGGAGTTTGAACCAGAAAGAAGCCAGACTTTAAAGGTTCACCTATACAGATTAAAGAAAAAACTCTTTAAAATTCTACCGAAAGAAGATCTTGACATTGTATCAATTAAGGGAAGTGGCTATATGCTCATTGTGAAAAAAATTATAAATTAGGATCCTTCTATCCTCTTAAGCAGCCCTTTAACTTGTACCAGGAACTATTAATATAAAATCTGACAAAAGAAGTACTGACTATTACTTCTTTAGTTCATCAGCACTTGCTGCTACTAAAGCACCTTTTGCTACCGATCTAAGTGGTTGCAAAGCCATTTTAACTTCACCTACTTCTAGCGGAAACTTAGACTTTAAAAGAAGTTTCTTAAATCTCTCAGCAAAACCTCTTGGCAAAGAGGTTCCTCCAGAAAGAATTATAGGGATTGGTTTATCTATTTGTGGCAGTCTCTTTTGCCTACTTATTTCTTGTTTTATATTCTCTATGACGTATTCAATTAAGTGATTGTAATAGATTGATAGTGCAGATTCTATCTTAGATGCACCTTCTTGCCTATTTAGATCAAAAGAAGACTCTTTAAAAGATACAACACGGCTTGCTGTTTCATTTATTGCTAAAGCTACCTGCTGGTCAATCCAATCCCCTGACTTTGCAACTGAAAATTTAAAAACAGGAACAGACATAAAACTCAAGCACGCATTTACCATACCACCACCAAAAGATAATCCAATACCTGTGAAATCTTCTTTAGAAAGTTCACCAAGCACTACTGCATGAGCTTCATTTATTGATTTTGGAGTATATCCAAGTGTTTTAAGAAAACCATAAAGAACATTCTCATGGTAAATAACATTGAAATCTGCATCTATTGGTTCTCCTGGTATAGAAAAGTAAGCAATTTCACCTTCATAATCTGGTCTTCCAATTACACTTTTAATTAAAAGTTCAATCATAGAAAGGGCTTCTTTTTCTGTAGAACTTATGACCCCTCTACTTAAGGGACGTCTTGTTTCTCTATTAAACATATTTGCAAATTGTAAGGCTTCATCACCTACTACATAAAGTTTTCCATCCTTAACTACATATTTAACTTCTGATTTATTTAGTATGTTCTTCGTAAAATCAGTATGTTCTATTTCAAAGAAAGCATTACGCTGGCTTTTAAAGGCTGTTTTATCCCCTTCTTTATAAGCACACTTAATAAAGGTTGTACCAATATCAATCCCTTTTCCTGTTTTTGCTCCTTGCTCTATTGGATTTTCTAATTCTATCTCTTCATTTTCCTTACTAATCGTTATCATATTTTTTCCTCCTTAATTTTGCTTAGGTTTTTCAATAATCTAATAGATTCCTTTAGGGAATCCCCTTTTTCTTTTTCAAGTTTTGCACCTACCTTATGAATGTTTGTTTCAAGACCACTGGTTTCATCTTCAATTGGAAGCATAAAATCTGTTTTTATTTTAATTGGACTATAACTTACTCCTATTTCCTTTCTTTCAAAACTTTCTTTCTTATCACCTGCCATTTTATTAATCATTTGAGTTGCAAGTTTTAAAATTGATTTCTTGTCTATATCTTTTACAAGATTTGAATCTGTTCTAAACTTTTTATCTGACTGGCTGGATGTAATCTGAATACCCCCTTGCGAAAGTGAGTATTGCCTGTTAGAGAACACCAGAAAGTCATTCCTAACCAGGTCCTTACAGATGTAATCTATATAGCTAGTTGAAAAACCAATTTCTTGTTGTATCTGAAAAGTAGTTGCCCTTTTTAGTTTAGCTATAACTTTTATTACGTTTTTTTCTGTGCCTGTTGGAAACATAGATTACTTCTCACTTTTTTTGTACCAAAAAATCAGGAATGACAAACACTTCGCTTGCCATTTTTCTTACTTTATCCATAGTAGTAGAACTGGACACTTCTTTTAAAATTAATTCTTCTCTTTTAACTTTCAATTTACCAAGAGTCTCTTCAAAGTTTGTCATTGTGGTGGATTCAGTATTTTTTAATTTTTTACTTAGACCAGTAGCTATTATAGTTACTTGAATTTTGTCTTCTAGGGTAGGATTACAGGTAGTGCCAAAAACAATATTTGTATTTTCTCCTACGAGCTCATAAATCAAATTTACTGCTTCATGAACCTCATGAAGTGTTAGGTTTTCACTACCAGCAACATTTAAAATTATTCCTGTTGCCCCTTCTCTTATAGAAGTTTCTAGTAAAGGACAGTTAATTGCAATTTGAGTTGCTTCTTTTGCACCTCTTTCTGATTCCCCTACCCCCATAAGAGCAAGTCCTGAGTTTTGAATTATATTTTTAATGTCAGCTAAATCTATATTAATTAAGCCACAGGTTGAAATCATATTAGCAATGCTCTGTACACCTTGAATTAACATATCATCTGCAAATTTAAAAGCATCTTGTAGACAAGTTTTTCTGTGGATGTTATGTAACAATTCACTATTTGAAATAACAATGAGTGCATCAATATTTTCTTGTAAGGTCTCAATACCTTGTTGAGCTTGAAGCATCCTTCTTGTACCTTCAAAAAGAAATGGTTTTGTAACTACAGCTATTGTAAGAATGCCTAAATCTTTTGCGACTTTTGCAATTTCAGGAGTTGCACCCGTACCTGTACCTCCACCCATTCCACATGCAAGGAATATTACATCAGCACCAATAATAACCTTAGTAATTTTATCTATGTTCTCTCTTACAGCTAATAAACCAATTGCAGGATCCCCACCTGCACCTAATCCAGATGTAAGGGTTCTTGCAAGGAGGATTTTATTTTTAGTTTTACAGATTGCTAAAGCTTGAGCATCAGTATTCACTCCCCAATGCTCAACACCATTGAGGTTAATGCTGACCATTTTATCTATAGCATTACATCCAGCACCACCAATACCAATGACTTTTATTACAGTGGTGTAATGATCTAGTTTTTTTTCTTTGGCTTTTACACTATCTTCCATAATTAGTATGCTAATGATTTAATCCTAAATTTTACATAAGTGAAAATGCTTATTATATTTTATAAACAGTTTGTTACTATAAAATTATCTAGGATTATACTTTACAACACTTAAAACTTGTATGAAACTACTGATTGGATATGTTCCAAAGGAAAAATCAGTTTTGGTAACAAGATCGTTACTTTAATTTTTCTTTTGATTAATTGAATTTACCTTTAAATAAAGCTTAAACTCATAGAAATATTTTTTTTACCTGCATGGGAACTTTTAAGAAGTAAATAGAAAAAAGATGGAGAGTACAAAAGAATTAATAAGTAAAGAGGAAACAAAGTCTGATTTGTGGATTTCGTTTAATAGTGAAGTTGCATTACTTCACCAAGAAAGACGATATCTACTAGCAAAAAGAGTAACTAAAGAAGCATTAAGAATTGCTGAAGAGAAGGATGGAGCTTCTCACATTAATCTTGTTAACCCGTTAAATTACTTAGCTTTGCTTTATCAATCTGAAGGAAAGTACTCTGAAGCAGAGAGCCTTCACATGCGTACTTTAGTAATTATAAAAAATCATTGTGGAGAATGTAATCCTAATGTTGCAGCTATTTTAAACAACCTAGCAAAACTTTATAAGGCTCAATATAAATTTGAAAAAGCCGAGCATCTTTTAAAACAAGCAATAACAATTTTAGAGAAAACCGTAGGAAGTAATCATCTCTATTTTGCTCTCTCTTTAAATAGTATGGCAAGCCTTTACAAAGCTCAAGGCAAATATTATGAGGCAGAGTCTTTATTAAAACAAGCACTTGTAATATTAGAAGGTGCTCTTAACAAAAGTCATCCAAATATTATCTTGGTACATACTAACTTGGCTGGACTTTATCTTGTCATGGAAAAGTATACTGAAGCAGAGCAATTGTTTAAGATGACTATAGAAATAACAGAAAAAATCTTTGGGGCTAATCACCAAAGTCTTGCTACAAACTTAAACAACCTGGGAGTACTTTATAAAATACAAGGTAAATATTCTGAAGCAGAACAGCTTTACAAATCCTCGCTTACAATCTTAGAAAAATCGTGGGGGTATTACCACTCTAAGGTAGCAACACCACTAAACAATCTGGCTGGACTTTATCTAGCACAAGGTAAATATGGTCAGGTGGAATCTCTTGTAAAACAGTCCTTAGAAATACGTGAAAAGGCACTTGGTATGGATCACCCAAACCTTGCAGTTATATTAGAAAACATGGCAAGCTTTTATAAAAGAGTTGATAATCACAAAGAAGTAAATAGACTCTTGGATCGTGCAAAAAGAATACGACTAAAAAAACAACTCAATGAACTTAACCCTACAATGGATCTACATGAAATCCCTAGCAGTCAGCCGCCTTTGGCGAGACTCGCCTCTGACGGGCAACCTGCTCTCAGAAAAATAAAGTCACTAACCTTATTGTCTTTTAATCTTGAATAAGATTTGTCTTTTTACACTTTTGCTTACTGTTTGGGGTAATTATATTGGCTGTATCTTCTAAACTAAACCTGGTTTCTCTTTCTGTTTCACCTGTATTTTTATTGCTTCCACTAAATCATTAGGAGTAACAAACCCATGCTCAAGTAATATTTGTCCTATTGGTTTATGTTCTTTGCCTTGCGAGTCTAATGTTTCTTGTTCTTTCAAGGCTAAGTTTAACTGCTCTTCAGTTAATATACTAAGGTTTATTAAAATCTCACCTAATAAATATTTTTTTGTCATTTAAAAAAATACCTTACTTTCTTATATAAATTCTTTGAAGGGCTTTTTTTTCACCCTATTCTCTTAATTAACTCTTTTACTTGGATTAAATAACTTGATATCTCCTCTTTTCTCTCAAGAAACATTGATCTAGTCTTTTCATCTAATCTATCATCTTGTGAATTTAAATCTATTGCTTCTAAAGATTCTTCAAGCTTACGCTTAAGGTCAGTTAACTTAGCTAGAATGACTTGTTTTTCCATGCTAGAAATTTCCATATGCCTTCCTATTGTACCTTATCTTTTATGGTGTGTACTGTGTAAGTTTACGCCTTTGTGATTCTTTATTTACTTCCTGTAGTTTGTCATAGAAATCAAGTGTCCACTTACCCCTATTTGCTCTTCCCACTCTGCGCATTTTATCTCTAGTAAAGAGCAGGAGTTTGTCGCTCCACTTAGGGATTTCTCCTCTTGTCTTTTTTACTTGCTTAAAGAAATCAATTGCGTTTTTTATTGCACTATTCATAAGAAAATACTAGTTTTTACCAATAATTGTCATTATAAAAATAAGGATTAGCAACAGAAACAGAACTAAGTAAAAAGGATATCTGGACATGTCTTGTTTAGACTTCCGTTTACCAAGTCCCATAACCTTGTTAATTTTTTCAATAAGTTTTTCGTTTGGTTGATTCATTCATTCATTAACTTTTATGCAACAACCTTAGTTTGTAAACCACTTCCATGACACTCAAAACACCAGAGACTTGCTCCACGTTTTGTATCAATTCCGCTGCCAAAGCATTTTGTACACTCTTTTCCATTCCTTCTCTTAGTTGATATTACCCCTTTTCCACTACAAGCAGTACAGCTTAAGCGGCTAGTTGGGTAGACTCCGCAACCTTTACAAAATTTGCAATCTACATATGGCTCAAATACAATTATTTCTTTCTTGCCACCACAAATTGGACAAGTTGCTAGTTTGCTCATTATGCCAAACGGGTCAATGCCCTTACCTTTACAGAACCTGCAATCAATAAATCTCTTTACCAGCTCTTTTGCCATGATTTTACCCCAGTTTCTTTTCAATCATTTCTTCCAAACGAGCAAGCTTTAGTTTCAGTTCTTTGTTTTCTGCTTCTATGGATGAAGCTTTTGAAGAAAAATTAGGATCATAATTCCACCAATCAATCCCAATTTCTTTTGCTTTATCTACTGAGCAAATAACCAACCTGAGTTTGATTTTTAATAGCTCAATATCTGCAATAGAAATTACTACATCACCTGCAACAACAATACCTTTATCTAGTATTCTCTCTACTAGATCTGCAAGGCTTCGCCCCTCTGTTGAATGTACTACTTGTGCTTGTTGAGTTGTCATTTTATACCTCCCTTTTTATTGTTATTAAACATTCCTGCAACCTTTGCAGTTTTTATTACAATTTCTACAGCTTTTTGCCTCAGATCTGCAATTGTTTGGCAGGATCTGCAATTTAGATTTTTTTCATCATACGACTTGCATTTTAATAAAACAGCTACTTCCTTTTGAAGTTCATTTGCATAAGATGCTTTTTCATTTATGTCTTTTGAGGCATTTATTTCAGCAATGATAGATTGCATCTTCTTTTCTTGAGGCTGGAAGAGATCAATTGGACATTCTATTTGTGTTGTGTCTGGTTCTTGCATTTCCCCCTCCTAATCTATATCCTGTATAGGTCCCAGCGAAATATTCAAGTCTTCCTCACTTAAATTAAATGCTTTCCTAAGCTCTACAAGTTTTTCTTCTAGCTTCATAAATGTTTCTCCCATCCTTTCAATTTCTTCATCAGTAACAGATCCATGTTCAATGCGACGCATTGCTTGTTTTTCTAGAAGTTGTCTAATTAACTCAACTAAAGAAAGAACTAGCTTTGCTAAGCCTTGTTCAACCTTTTCAGCATCTAGATTAAGTTTTTCTGGTAAAGAACCTTTACTCTTTTTAGTTTCTCTAGCAAAAGCAAGGGCATCCTCAGGATCGACTTCTATTTTATTTTCTTGAATTAACTGAGACATAATTCATCCTTCCTGCTTTCCTTTGCTTTTTCTATATGGAAGTCTACAAAACTATAAGGTGGCCACGGTCCACTTAATAAAAAGGCAAATTCTTTATGGTCTGCTTTTATCTTATGAAATTTTTCTTTAAAGTTAATTATTGACTCTTTAGGAACTAAAAAAACAGAGTTTAAAATCATATAGCTATTTGCAGCTATTGGAAATGTAGCTGCTTGCTTTGAATATTCTTCAAGCAAACTGTAAATAACTTTACCTTGATCTTTATATCTTTCTTGTAAATAAAAAGCTTCTTTGTGGATTGCAAATTTATCTAAGATATACTTTTTAGCTTTTGATAGTTTCTCAACTTGATTTGACAGATCGGTTAAATTGTTTTTGATCCCTGTTTTTTTTTCTTTATCTTCTTTTGCTAATATTTTCACTCCCATTTCAACACAATTAGAAACTTTGAGGAGATTTGTTTCTATTTCAAGACTATATCTTTTTAGGGTGCCCGTAAGAGCTTCAATACTATCAAACAAAGTGTTAAATCGTACCGGAAGGATTGGGGTATGCTTCATGAAAAACTCAACTACATTTTCATGCCCGTAGATAGCTTCTTTGCTTAAATTGACTTCTTTAGTAGTAAGTAATGTACTAAGGACAGGAGCAAAAGATCCACAATTTATTTGATATACTCCCTGATTTTCAATGCCAGGCGGAGGATCTAATAAACTCACAACCTCACTAGCAATAGCATACAAATAAATCATCTTTTGCCCCCCTTACCTTCAGCAACTAATGCGTTTAAGGGTTTACTACTTAAAGGTAATTTGTTTCCATCTTTACGAATTTCTTCAAGTTTATCTATTGAAGTAAGAAGAACATTGAGTCCCAAATAAATTAAATCTACATTTGCTACTGAGATGCTTATTTCACCATGGACTACAACACCTCGATCTAATATACGATCTAATAGTTCAACTAATTGATTACCAGTTGTGCTAAAGTTAGATTTTTCTTTATCATCAAACATCTAGAAATTCCTTTTCTAATTTTTGATTTTGTAAATTTACAAAGCTATATGGGGGCCATGGACCTGTTATCTCACATTCTATAGAGCTTAGTTTTTCTCGTGACAAAATATCTTTTATCATTCCCTTAAACCAGTCAACACTACTAGATGGCAGTAGACATGCAGCATTAAAGAACATTTTCTTTGAAGTTTCACTAGGCTGGCAACCAAGTAGATGGATATTGTTTGAGAGAGATTTTAACGACTCAAAAAGTTCTTTTGAGACTTCATTTACCCAAGCTTGAATCTTGTTTTCTAGAAGTGCATCAAGTTTCTTTTTTAAGAAATGTCCTTTTCCAGGAGTTTCACTTTGTATCTTAGTATTAAGTTCTCTTCCTTCTTCATCACTTGTTAGAAGCTTATCATGTAGTATTTTACTATCAATAAAAAATTTAACTCCTAATTCTAATTTCCCTCCTAGAGTTTCTATAAGTTGTCTAACTTGATCACTATAGTTCTCAAGGGATTTTAAAATACGTTCCTCAGTTAGATAAATAGTTCCAAATCTTACTGGTATAAAGGTTGTTTGCTCAAAGAGCTTACAGGTTATTTCATCATATGCCCTTATATTTTTTTCTAACCACTTTATGTCCTGTAAGTTTTCTTGTAATTTATCTTCACCAAATTCTTCTAGTGGCACTTTACTTACAATACAAGCCAGATCACTTGAATCATTAAAGCTAATAGTTTCTAATAAACATGAACCATCTAATCCACAAAACAACTGAAGAGGCTTTTCACCTTTTTTGTAGAATCCATATAAGCAATAACCAACTTCACTCATATAGCCACCTTCCAAGTTCACTCAAAGCACTAACACCTTTAATTTCTGTAGGAGCTAAAGGAACTTCTATGAGGTTATAGTCTTTAAGTAAACTATCACTTGTAAAAGCAGCCAATGATTTCTTCTGATCAAGCTCAATAGCTACACAAATTTCACAAGTGTTTCCTGGTATAACCATATTTACAATGACATTTTGACAACTTACCCCAAGCTCTTTTAGTTTAGTTAAAAGCCTTTTCGTTTCATCCTGTACCATACCTTCTGGGTATGTAACTGCTACTAATTCTGTTTGCTTATTGTCTTTAAGTTTTGATATAACTTTTCTAAGATCACTTGAGAGATCTACTAACATCTTTGATGTTTTATCTAACCGTACTACGCTACGATATTTGTAAAGTACTTTAATAAAGGATTTAACCCAAGGAGCTGCAAGTTCTGGAGTTTCTAAAAACCTTAGCAAATGTCCCGTAGGAGCTGAATCAACAATAATCAAGTCAAAATTACTTTCTTTTTGAATTTCCAGTATCTTGTTCAAAGCCATAAGTTCATCTAATCCAGGAGGACTAAGGCCCACAAGTCTTTCTATAATTTCAATGTCATATTGAAGTTTTACTCCTTCTCCTGAAATTAAACCCTCAAAAAATCCTTTCACTTCATCTATATATTCA
>Ga0209515_10007843_pt1 | contig 12713 bp, 16 predicted proteins | sample Subgroupgradi54m_FD_187454 | JGI IMG/M metagenome (GOLD analysis project Ga0209515, IMG submission 187454) | Subsurface groundwater microbial communities from S. Glens Falls, New York, USA - GMW60B uncontaminated upgradient, 5.4 m (SPAdes)... ... | reverse complement strand
TTTACCCCTCGGGAATTCGGCTGGGGACGCCCGCTATCACTACGCGCGGGATGAAAGAGAAAGAAATGCAGCAAATTGGGATTTGGATTGCCCAAGCGATTCGTGAGGTTAGTCATTATCGATTGCCGTCGAGCAAAGATGAGCGTGTGATCTATCTGGCAAAATTCCACGAAGATATTAGTAAAGACAAAAAACTTTTGGCAATTGCATCAAAGGTAAAAAAACTCTGTAAACAATTTCCAGTACCCTGATTTATATCATTGGAGTATAATAAGGTATATGACAGAAGGAAAAGAAACTACTTTTATTTCCATAGGATCTGCAAAGCCAGCTTCTGCTCAAGCAAACTTAATTGAGCGTTCTGGTTGTTCGGATATTCAAGAGGCAATTGAAATGGGTAAAAAGTATGGTTTAACCCCAGACGATCTCAGTAAAAAAACAAGAGATGAAGTTGTCAACGTTATGGCCTCTGCAAAAGAAGTAGGCGGACAGGCAGCGCCGAGACCCCCGTCTGAACCTCAAAAATAATCGATCCTTGTTTTTCCCCGAATTTACCTGTATAATTTATTTTATTACACACACTCATGGATATCTTCTTTCTCCGATTACATCGAGAGTAAATGAGTGGAGGAAATAAAGAAGATACGTAGCTAATGGCGCGTATCGCGCCTTTTTTTATGGAAGAAATTACCTTACAAGCATTACTTGAGGCGGGGTGTCATTTTGGTCATAAGGCCGAGCGGTGGCATCCAAAAGCTGCCTCCTCTATCTATACAGAAAAAGACGGCATCCATATCATTGATCTTGCTCAGACGAAAAGCAATTTGGAAAAAGCCGCCAACTTTGTAAAAGATCTTGTTGCTGGCGGCGGCGAAGTGTTATTCGTGGGCACCAAGCGTCAAGCAAAAGGGGTAGTGAAAGAAGAAGCGGACATTGTCGGGGCGCCCTATTTTGTGGAGCGCTGGATCGGTGGATTTTTGACCAATTGGGATAGTGTTAAAAAGAATATTGACAGAATCAATCATTTAACGAGCGAGCAGGAAACTGGCGGCTGGAAAAAACTCCCGAAGCACGAACAATCAAAACTTGGTCGATATCTCCATAAACTCAAAGTATTTTATGGTGGAGTTTTATCGCTTACCGCAGTGCCGCAAGCGCTATTTGTGGTGGATGTACGCAAAGAAGATGCGGCGGTACGGGAAGGCAAACGCCGAGAACTTCCCATTATTGCTGTTGTGGATACCAATTCCGATCCTACCGGTATTGATTACCCGATACCAGCCAACGACGATGCCGTCGGATCCATACAATACGTCACGCATGTGATTGCCCAGGCGTATAAAGAAGGAAAAGAGTTGCGGGAAAAAGAAGTAGGGAAGACGGAAAAGCAAGAAGAGAGCAAGGAAGAAAAAAAAGAAGTAAAATCAAAAAAAAGAGTGGTAAAAAAGAAAACAGAAGAAAAGTAATGTATATGAACATCTCTCTAGACCTCCTTAAAAAACTCCGAGCAGAAACCGATGCGGGTGTAGCCGACTGTCGACAAGCGTTGGAAGATGCAGGGGGCGATTATGACAAAGCCAAAAAACTTTTGTTAGCCCGTGGTTTGGAGAAGGCGACAAAAAAAGAAGGGAAAGCAACAGGAGAAGGGATTATTGCATCGTATATTCATAGCACGGGAAAAGTCGGTGTCTTAGTGGAATTGCGCTGTGAGACAGATTTTGTGGCCCGTACTGATGATTTTAAAAACCTTGCCCATGAACTTGCTCTCCAGATTGCCGCTATCAATCCAAAAAACACGGAAGAACTTTTGAAGACTCCATATATTCGTGATGCCAGTATGACCATCGAAGCGCTTATTAAAAGCACTATCGCCAAACTTGGTGAAAATATCACGGTGGGGAAGTTCCACAGGATCTCCTTGACCCCGTAAGGTACGGGGTTGACGTAAGTCGTTTGCTTCGCTTAAGATAGGTAAATAAATGATTGAACAAATCCTCAATCAAACTCGCGACAAGATGCGCAAAGCCTTCGAGGTAACTTCTAACGATCTTTCTTCTATCCGGTCTGGTCGGGCAACCCCTGCACTCGTGGAACATGTCGTGGTTTCCGTTTATGATGGGAGTCAACGACTCAAAATCATGGAGCTTGCTACCACTACCACGATGGATGCCAGGACTATAGTTATTTCACCATTTGATCCATCGATTGTTGCAGAAATTGAAAAGGGGCTGCTTGAGGCAAATATTGGACTCACTCCGGTGGTTGATGGTGATATTATCCGTATTACTATCCCGGCACTGACGCAAGAGAGACGTCTGGAATATCTCAAACTTGCCAAGGCAAAATTAGAAGCAGGCCGCATTATGATCCGGCAAGTGCGGCAAGAAGCGATGCAGCATCTTAAACGAAAAGCTGCGGATAAAGAAATTTCTGAAGACGAACAGACACACGGAGAAAAACTCGTACAAGAGTTAACCGATGAAATGATTGCCGAGGTCGATGGGCTAGGCGAGCGTAAAGAACAGGAATTGATGCAAGTGTAGATATATGTTGACTACTGCCATTATTTTTCTCATCATCTTATCTCTTCTTGTCTTTGTCCATGAATTGGGGCATTTTGTGGTGGCGCGCCTTATTGGCGTAAAAGTGGAAGAGTTCGGTTTTGGCCTGCCGCCCCGGATCTTTGGCAAAAAAATTAAAGGAACTATTTATTCGCTCAATTGGCTTCCGATTGGTGGATTTGTGCGGCTTGCCGGGGAAGATGATCCCGCCTCCGCTGGAGCTTCGGCGGGTAAAGGGGAAAATAAGGAACATCGTTCTATTGGGTTTACCCAGAAAAATGTGAAGCATTTGTTTTGGGCACGAAGCAAGAAGGAACGGGCTGCAATTCTTTTGGCTGGTGTTGCGATGAATTTTTTGTTGGCGGTAGTCCTCACCACATATCTTTTGGTCCAAGGGGTGCCGGTGCCTTCTGGGCGAGTTCACATTGAGAAAGTTCTTTTAGGAAGCCCTGCAGAGAGTATAGGACTCAAAGCGCAGGACATTGTTATTGCCATTGGAGGGAAGATGCTGACAACTCCTAAGGAACTTATAGAAGAAACAAAGACTCGCTTGGGAGAGCAAATTACCTTGACAATTCTGCGTGATGGAAAAGAATTGTCGATGACGCTTACGCCTCGGAAAGACTATCCTAAGGGAGAAGGGCCGATGGGCGTGGCTATTTCAGATTTGGAAATTAAAAAATACCCCCTTTCCACCGCCCCAATTGAAGCGACCAAAATTAATCTCTCGCGTGCCAAAGAGATGGTGACTGGTATTGGGCAGATTATCACAAGACTCGTGACCCTCAAGCCATTGGGAGCAGATGTTGCCGGTCCCATTGGGATTGCGCAAGTCACTGGACAGGCGGTAAAATTTGGTTTGAGTGCAGTACTTGAATTTATGAGTATTCTCTCTCTTAACCTAGCCGTTCTCAATGTGCTCCCTATTCCTGCACTTGATGGAGGCAGACTTCTCTTTGTGTTTGCCGAGAAAATTTTAGGACGGAAAGTTGCGCCTGCATTTGAACGATCCACACATCAGATCGGCATGATTATTCTTTTTATCCTTATCCTTTTAGTTTCTATCAATGATATACTCCGTATAACCAGAGGTGGATAAATGAGGCAAGTGTTAAACTATATCACGTGGGGATTCCTGATACTTCTTGCTGCACCAACTATTATGGTTGTCGCCTCGTGGAATAGTCTTCCCGGAGACTCTCTCTATAGCGTGAAACTTGGCTTGGAACAAGTTCTGTTCGTTTTGGTGAGCCCTTCCTTTGCCACACAGGGAAACTTAAGTGTTAAATATACAGAACGCAGATTTTCTGATGCAAAGAGACTTCTTGTAGATAAAGGGTCGGTAGAAGGTTTGCAGTATTTGGATAAACAAGTGACGAAGACGAGAGATATTATTGAAAAAGGAAACGATGCGAAAACCCAAGCAGAGCTTGCACAAAAATATATTGATACGTTAACCAATCTTTCTGCAGAACTAACAGCGCAACAGCAGGCAATGGTAGGGACAGGCCCATCGCAACAAATACAACAAACCGCACCCCCGGCGCCACAACAGGTATTTGTTCCACCAAGTCAGCCGACGAGTGGGCAGCAACAAGCCCCATCGACTCAACCGTCGACCCTTCCTTCCTCAGGACAAGCCTTTTCTCCGTCAACTGGCGGATCGGGACAAGCCGGGCCAACACAACCTCAATTCCAACCAGCTGTACGGGCGCCGCAAAATCAATTGCCACCATCGTCGGTTATTACCCAGGTGCAAGCACCGATCCAACGAACAGCGCCGCAGCCGGTGAACGTACCTCCTGCGCCCATCGTTGCTGCGCAGATTAGTCAGACACAAGCAAATATTGCTCAAACCATTAAAGAACTTGAGCAGGTGACGAAGAAGTCCCAGCAACAAGAAAATAAGCAGGAAGAAAAGAAAGAAGTGCCCCAACCTCAAGAAAAACATAAAGAAGAGAAAGGAAAGGGAAAAGAGCAATGATAATCAGATAGTTGGTTTTTTGTGAACCGTTTTTCATGATATACTTATGATGGCGGTTTTTTTATTGAAAATTTATGGCACAATTTGAAAAAAAAGAACTCAAGAAAAAAAGCGTAAACCTATCAGACTGGTATACGGATGTGGTGCTCAAAGCGGAGCTTGCTGATTACGCGCCCGTGAAAGGCACCATGGTCATACGGCCCTATGGCTATGCCATTTGGGAACACGTGCAAGAGATTATGAATGGATTTATGAAGGCCGCTGGGGTGCAAAATGCCTATTTTCCGCTCTTTATTCCTTATTCACTTTTGGAAAAAGAAAAAGAGCATGTGAAAGGATTTTCGCCGGAGCTAGCAATCGTGACGATTGGTGGCGGGGAAAAACTCAAGGATCCACTCGTCGTCCGTCCTACATCGGAAACCATTATGTACGAAATGTACAGAAAGTGGATTCACAGTTGGCGTGATTTACCCCTTCTTATTAATCAATGGAATAACGTCATTCGCTGGGAAAAGCGTACGTATTTATTTTTACGGACCATGGAGTTTTTGTGGCACGAAGGACATACGGCACATGAGACGGAAAAAGAAGCGGTGAGTTTGATTATAAAAACTTTAGAATGGTATAAATCAATATATGAAGAATATTATGCAATCCCAGTAACGATAGGAACAAAAAGTTCTTCCGAAAAATTTGCTGGAGCAAAAGATACTTATACCGTAGAACTCCTGATGCCTGATGGAAAAGCGCTGCAAGGAGCTACGTCTCATAATCTGGGACAGAATTTTTCCAAACCATTTGAAATAACATTTCAAAATAGAGAAGGGAGGGAAGATTTTGTCTGGCAGACATCTTGGGCTATTACCACGCGTTCCATTGGCGCGTTAGTCTTGGTCCACGGTGATGACAACGGGCTTATTTTGCCGCCAAAAATTGCGCCAATGCAAGTGGTGATTGTTCCCATTATGAAAACCGGAGGTAACGCCAATTTGGTATCGGCCTATTGCCAGGATCTGAAAGAAGCATTGATCAATGGGGGAGTTCGGATTCATTTCGATGATCGCAATGAGCCCAGTGTTGGCCGCAGGTTTAACGAATGGGAAGTGAAAGGCGTGCCTTTGCGATTTGAAGTCGGAGAAAAAGAAGTCAAAGATCGGACTGTGACTATTGCTCGCCGAGATACGGGGAAGAAGGAAGTTGTTGACCGAACGCATGTGCTCGGTGAAACGCAGAAACTTTTGGAAGAAATCCAAACACACCTTTTTGCAAAAGCGAAAAAATTTCTAGACGATAACACACACGAGGTGAGCTCGTGGGAAGAATTTGTGCATATTATGAAAACGACGCGAGGATTCCTCCGGGCGTTTTGGTGCGAAGATGCTAGCTGCGAAGCAATAATTAAAGAAGAAACGAAAGCCACGACACGCTGTCTTCCATTAGATAGCAAAAAAGAAGAGGGGAAATGTATCCACTGCGGCAAACCTGCCACCCACCGTTGGATTTTCGCCCAGGCATACTAATAACAACTGACCCTATTGACAACCTTTTTAATTGTCTTTATATAAAGAGTATACGAAAATGAAAAAAATTAGCATCTTACTTGCAGTCGTCTTGATAGGTGGTACAGTTTTCTTTTTTTCTTCAAAATTTCGACGTAAACCTCCCTCGTCTCCTTTTCACCCCTCACGATTAGTAATAAAAGGTTCCGATACGGAAGTACAGCTTGTTTCCAATGTAGCGGAGTTGTTTTCAAAAGGTAATCCCGGAGCAGACATTCGGGTCACCGGAGGTGGGAGTGGCGTAGGAATTGCATCACTTCTCAATGGGGAAATTGATATAGCCAACTCATCTCGCGCAATCAGCGACAAAGAGATTGAACAGGCCAAAAGCAAGCAAATGAATATCCGAGAATTTCGATTAGCCAGAGACGGTATCGCGGTGATTGTGCATCCGGAGAATCCCATACAACAACTCACACTTGAACAGGTCGGAAAAATATACAAAGGAGATGTAGCGAACTGGAATATGGTTGGTGGAACCAATGGCGCTATCTCACTCTATGGTAGGCAGACGACATCGGGTACGTTTGTGTTTTTTCGCGATTTTGTCGTAAAAGCGGAGTATGCAAGTAGTATGCGGAATATGGAGGGCAATCAAGCAATTGTTGATGCCGTGAAAGAAGACCAGAAAGGCATAGGATACGTCGGTATAGGATATATCAAAGATGCACAAGGACAGTCTCGGAAGGATATAAAAGTAATCCCTATCGTGGTCGTTGCTGGGCAACAGCCAGTTTCGCCGCTTAATAAAGAAGCAGTACAAAAAGGAGAGTATCCAATATCCCGCACAATTTTCCAATACATTGCCAGTACTCCCAAGAGCGGTTCTCTTCTGGAGAAATTTTTGCGTTTTGAAGTATCTACTGAAGGACAAACAGCGGTTGAGCAAAGTGGTTTTTATTCACTTGCCCAGAGCGATAGTGCAAAGAACCAACTATTTTTTGAGACGATCAAATGAGGACATGGAAGTTTACCAAACACCTTAATTTTACTGCTGAACGGTTGTCGTATAATGTATCTCGCTTATTTGCCGCCACGACAGTCCTTCTCCTTGTAGGGATTTTTTTGTTTCTTACCATCACCGGTATTGGCACCTTTCGGCACGTGCCGTTCGGAGAGTTTTTTTTAGGGACCAACTGGAATCCTACCGCATACCAACAGCAATCATGGGGAATACTTGCGCTCGTTGTAGGAAGTCTTATCGTAAGTAGCTTAGCCCTTGTCTTTGCAATTCCATTGGGATTTGCCATTGCTCTGTACCTTTCTGAAGTTGCTTCACCGAGAAAGCGGGAAATTCTTAAACCACTTGTGGAGACGGTCGCAAGTGTTCCTTCTGTGGTATTAGGACTGTTAGGGCTTATTGTATTTGCTCCGGTCATTGCACGGCTATTTCATGTCTCAAGCGGACTGAATGCGCTCACCGCATCATTTTTAGTCGGGATCATCGCGGTACCGACTATCGCTAGTATTTGTGAGGATGCCCTTAGGAATGTAAACATGAAGTTTCGTGAAGCGAGCATGGCTCTCGGAGCAACGAAATGGACTACTATTGGCAAAGTGGTCGTTCCTGCAGCCGTCTCTGGTATTACTGCAGGAGTTATGTTGGGATTTGGCAGAGCTGTGGGAGAGACAATGATTGTGCTGATGGTGGCGGGTAATAGTCGAGCATTTCCCACCTCTTTCCTTTCTCCCGTACGACCTATGACTGCAACTATTGCTATAGACATTAAAGAGGCGGTGGTAGGTACGCTTCACTGGCAGAGCCTTTTTGCTATAGGGCTGGTATTGTTTATCGTTACTTTTTTTCTTAATTTCATTGCTGATATAATTCTTCACATACGCAAAGTATGAATAAAACTCTTCATATCAAAGAAGCCATATACTTTGGACTTTTTCGGCTCACTACTATCAGTGTGATTGCTTTTTTGGGATATATACTTATCCTTCTTTTTTCCATTGGAGGGTCTGTTATCAACAGCCGATTTCTGACTGCTTTTTGGCAACATCGGGATATTACACAAGGAGGAATATTTCCGGCAATTCTCGGGTCTATATACTTGGGAGTTGGCGTAACACTCATAAGTTTCCCACTCGGTATCGGCACGGCGCTCTATATGACAGAATATAGTAAAAGTGGGTTTTGGCAACGAATTATTCAACTTGCGATCCGCAATCTTGCAGGAGTGCCGTCAGTGATCTACGGTTTATTCGGATTGGCAGTGTTTGCACAGTTTTTTAGGTTAGGGGCTTCACTCCTTTCAGCAATCCTCACGTTGTCGGCAATGACTATACCGTGGATAGTCACCACATCAGTAGAATCATTGCGAAGCGTACCGCAGCCGTTTCGAGAGTCAAGTTTTGCATTGGGGGCTACAAAGTGGCAGACAATTTATCGGGTGGTTTTGCCCGCGGCACTTCCCGGAAGTATTACCGGTGGAGTGATCGGTATAGCTCGCGCTATGGGAGAAACTGCTCCGCTTATACTGGTAGGCGCCACGTTTTATTTATCTCGGCTGCCTACTTCTCCCTTGGATCAATTTATGGCGCTCCCGTATCATACATTTATCTTGGCAACACAACATTCAAGTCCATTTGCACGATCGTACGCCGCAGCAACCGCTCTGGTATTAATACTCTTGACCTTTGTACTGAGTTTAGGCGCAATACTCCTGCGCTTGTATCTTCGTGCCCGACGAGATTGGTAACTCTATGAAAGGTATTCTTACAACCGAAAAGCTTAATGTATGGTACAACGGACTCCACGCACTTATAGATGTATCAATACGTATCCCCCAATGTAAAATCACCGCTCTTATTGGTGCATCAGGAAGTGGAAAGTCCACATTTTTGCGCTCACTGAACCGCATGTTGGATATGATTTCCAATAGTACCGTGCAGGGAAAGGTTTTCTACAATTCGGAAAATAGTCTTGAGTCTAATACAGATGTTGTAACGCTGCGCCGTGCTATTGGTATGGTGTTTCAAAATCCTACACCGTTTCCAAAATCAATTTACGACAACGTAGCATACGGAGTAGAAATTCAGGGAACGAAAAATAAGCACCATAGATTCTTGGGTCTTATCAAGCCAACGATAACTGGAGATGAAATTGAACATAGCGACGATCCTCTCGATCGGATTGTTGTCCGAAGTTTACAGGAAGCAGCATTGTGGGAAGAAGTAAAAGATAGGTTATTTCAATCCGCGTTTCGATTGTCTGGCGGGCAGCAACAGCGACTTTGTATTGCTCGCGCCATTGCCGTACGGCCCAAAATACTCCTTCTTGACGAACCGTGTTCAGATTTAGATCCACTTTCAACACGTAAGATTGAAGAACTCCTGTTACGGTTAAAGAAGAACTATACGATCGTGATTGTCACGCACAATATCCATCAGGCAAAACGAATTTCTGATTATGTTGGTTTTTTTCATTTGGGTAAATTAATAGAAATTGACACAAGCGCAAAAATGTTTAGTAACCCCAAAAATGCTCTTACAAAGCAATATATTCAAGGATATTTCGGATGATGCAATGTGAAGCCTACTAACTTGTCGGTTTTCTCCAAAAACGGTATACTTAGTCAGTGAAAACCATCGTTACCCATATCGGGCCGGATTTGGATGCCATAACGAGTGTTTGGCTTGTCAAAACGTTCTTTTCTTATTGGGAAGAGGCAGCGCTTGCCTTTGTTCCGGCAGGGACGACCCTTGAGAAAAAACCAGCCGACAGTGATGGAGAAGTTTGGCACGTTGACACCGGATTTGGAAAGTTTGATCACCATCAGACGAATGCCGATACGTGTGCGGCACTTCTCGTGTATGAAGAACTCAAAAAAACGCGAGGAGAAGATGAAGCACTGCGTCGGATGGTGGAAGTGGTGAATGACATTGATCACTTTCGCGAAGTCTTTTATCCTAATCCCACTGCTGATTTTTGGGAATTTAGTCTCGCGACGCAGATTGATGGGTGGCGGCTTTTGTTTGCCGACAATCCTATCAAAATCGTCGAACTGGGCATGCAGGCCTTAGATGCAATCTATAAATCGTTTCAAAATAAAGTGTGGGCTCAAAAAGAACTGAAAGAAAAAGGTATAGAATTTGAAACGAAATGGGGAAAGGGAGTCGGCATCGAGACGGTCAATGATGAAGTGGTGCATTTAGGACAAAAAATGGGGTATGTCATTGTCGTTCGCAAAGATCCGAAAAAAGGGTATCTGCGGATTAAGTCGTTGCCCAAAGACGAGATAGACCTTGAGCCAATATATAATACATTAAAACAACAAGAACCAGAGGCGACGTGGTTTTTGCACGCCAGCCATCACATGATACTCAATGGAAGTAGTAAAAATCCGGATATGAAGCCGAGTAAAAAACCATTGAAAGAAATTATTGAGGTAATAAAACATGGATGATTGTATCTATTGTCAAGTGATTTCAGGAAAATTGCCGGGAACATTTTTATACAAAGACGATGATGTGGTGGTGATTAAAGATATTCATCCACAGGCGTTGGTGCATTGGGCGGTCGTTTCTAAAAAACATGTACCGGAGTTTATTGAAGCGGATGATATGATTATTGAAAAAATATTTCGTGTTGTAAAAAAAATTATCAAAGATGAGCATATAGTCAACTACCGCATCGTCAACAATGGCAAAGGTACGGCACTGATCGATCACTTACATGTTCATGTGCTGGGGAAGGTCGAAAAATTTAGGAAACTTTAAGGGAGGTGTTTTTAATTTATGGTATTTGTGAAAGCGCAACCAGGAGATACATCAGATTCGCTTATTCGAAAATTTACGCGCAAAGTGTTGGCAGAAGGAATTTTGCAAGATTTAAAAAAGCGAGAATTTTATCAAAAGCCAGCGGAAGTGCGGAAAGAGAAGAAACGGGAACTTGCCCGTCGTCTCAAACATCCGAATCGGTATTAACCCCGCCAGGCAGGGCAAGTTATGCTTTTAGATCAACTTCGACAAGATGTCAATGCGTCGCTCAAAATTGGCGACAGTCTCCGTGTGCAAACACTGCGGTTTTTGCTTGCGGGAGTCAGAAACGTTGCCATTGCAAAATATGGTGCCGTTGGCGAGGCATCCATTACTGATGTCGATACTTTGGATGTAATTAGAAAACAGGTCAAAACGCACCACGAGTCGATCGTTGCATTCACAAAAGGGAATCGGCCAGAGCTAGCGGAAAAAGAAGAAAAAGAACTTGCAATTTTGGAAGCATTTCTTCCCAAACAAATCTCCGATGAAGAACTGAAAAAATTACTCGAACCTGTGGTTGCTTCGGGTGAGAAAAACTTTGGACTTTTAATGAAACAAGCAATGGCTGCAGTAGAAGGGAAAGCAGATGGAGGAAGGGTAGCGGCGATTCTCAAACAAATGACGTCAACGCGCTGAGGTCGCTCGTCCAAATTCAAGTCCCGCCAGGCGGGACGAATTTGTCCAAGCTCCCCGCGCTTTTTTCGACGTTTTTTCATTATGATTACCGTTTTATTTCAAACTGAATCCCATTTTCCGGTGTCGAGAGAAAAGGTGAAAGAGGCCGTCATGACGGCCCTTACCAAAAAAATACAAAGTGATGTAGAGGTGAGCGTGTCCATAATCGGTGATCGACGAATGCGAGAACTCAATCGTACCTATCGGCAGATTGATGCCACGACTGATGTACTTTCTTTCCCACAAAACGATCCTTCTCAAGCCGCCAAACCATTTGTCGACCCACCGGATAACATTCTTCATTTGGGAGATATTATTGTTTCTTATCCACAGGTAATGGTGGAAGCAAGCGAAGACAATATGATGGTGGATGATAAAATTATTCAATTAGTGCTTCATGGCCTGGATCACCTGATGGGCGTCCATCATCCGGAGTAATTATGTCATTTTATAGAATCTATCGTCCACAAGTTTTTGAAGAATTAGATAACGCCAAAGTTCGTGAAACGCTTCTTTCATTTTTATCGAAAGAGAAAAAGGATCTGCCGCATGCATTTTTGTTTAGCGGGCCAAGAGGAACGGGAAAAACGACGGCTGCGCGGCTTATTGCCAAACTTTTTCAGTGCGAAAAACCCAAAAAAAATGGACAACCATGTGGCATTTGTGATCAATGTAAGGCAATTGCTACTGGTCGGGCAATGGATGTGATAGAAATAGATGCAGCCAGCAATACCGGAGTAGATAATATCCGCGATCTTCGCGAAAAAATCATGCTTGCTCCGAGTGTTGCCAAATGGAAAGTGTACATTATCGATGAAGTGCACATGCTTTCTACAGGTGCGTTTAATGCACTTTTAAAAACACTTGAAGAGCCTCCCGGGCATGCAGTATTTATTTTAGCCACTACTGATGTGCAAAAAGTGCCCCTCACCATTCAATCACGCTGTGTGTACCTTACATTTACTCGGCCTAGTGTCGAGGAGGTGGTGGGTGCACTCAAGCGGATTGTGGAAAAAGAACATATACCAATTGATGATGAAGCCCTTCGTGTTATTGCTTCTTCTGCTGATGGTTCGTTTCGAGATGCGGTGAAATTCCTTGAACAAGTGAGTTTCAATAAGGGAAAAATTACATCAGAGCGGGTTTTGGATTTTCTTAGTCTTGCTA
>Ga0209515_10007841_pt1 | contig 12716 bp, 15 predicted proteins | sample Subgroupgradi54m_FD_187454 | JGI IMG/M metagenome (GOLD analysis project Ga0209515, IMG submission 187454) | Subsurface groundwater microbial communities from S. Glens Falls, New York, USA - GMW60B uncontaminated upgradient, 5.4 m (SPAdes)... ... | reverse complement strand
GCCTTTGCCGCTGCAGGCTGCGCAGCGTTCGAGTTTGTTGAGTTCGATTGTTTGCTCGCTCTGCTTGGCGGCATTTTCTAAAGTGAGTTCTAATTCGTATAAGAGATCAGATCCTCTTCGTCCATGAGAACTTCTTTTCCCGGAGCCGCCAAAAAGATGATCGAAGATATCATCGAAGTCACCAAAAGAACCTGAGCGAAATTGGGACATAATGTCAGAGTAATCAAAGCCTTGACTGGAGTTTCCTGAAAATGAATCACTGCCAAATTGATCAAATTGCTGGCGTTTTTTATCATCACCTAAAACGGCTGCAGCTTCGCTGATTTCTTTGAATTTTTCTTCGTATTCTTTCTTTTTATCATCGGGAGCCCTATCTGGATGATATTTCATCGCAAGCTTTTTGTAGGCTTTCTTGACTTCTTCTTTCGATGCGTTTTTATTTACGCCAAGTGTTTCATAGTAATCTTTTGGTGCCATTTTTAAATTTTTATTTTAAAGATTTATTTTACTGCTTAATTCTTCTGGTTGAATTGCAAGGTGCTTAAATATCTTCTGCTGGTAGTCTAATTGTTCTTTTTTGATTTGCTCCCAATCTAAATTTCTTTTTTGTATCCAAGCACCATATCTTTCAAAGATGTAATTCATTCTTTGCTCAATTGGCACTACTTTGTTGCCTAGAACACGCCAGTCAACATAGTGGATGAAATGAGCTTCTTCTGAGACCCTTGGATGGGGTTCATGGGTGAGTTTGTCTAATTCGAGGAATAACTCTGCAAATTCAGGATATTTTTCTTTAAGGATGAGGTTGGTTACTTTGGTCTCTGACATCTGAGGGTATTGCTCTCGTAATTTTTGATGCATTTCTACCTCTTCAGCAGTTGGCTGATAATGATATGGAGGATTATCTAGTTTGTCTAATGTTACGGCTTTCATGAAATCGTGTAGCAGCGCGAATGGACCGATGATAGCGGTATTAATAGGATAGCCTTTCTTTTTGAGTTCTTCTCCTAAGTACGTTGCAACTTTGAAAACAGTTTGGCAGTGGGTTCGTACGGTCCCTGGTACTTTATACTGCTCAAAGAGTTCATGGCATTCTTCGATGGTTGGTGTTAGCATTTTAATAGGCTTTTTAGTTTTTTTTTAGTGTCCTCTCAATTTGCCAGACACTGTCTGATATTTTTTCTAAAAAAAATTATATTGAAAGTTATTTTGTCAGTCAAGCTACATCTGTTATTACCAGTGCACACGTATTCAATCCACAATTTATTGGTGTTTTCCATTTTTGCGAATCAATCAAAATAAAAAATAAAATAAAAAAATCTATTCTTTCTTTTCTTTGAATTTGGCATCTACGACGTTGTCATCATTGTTACTTGATGCAGATTCATCATTCTCAGAAGCTGCTCCTTGTTGCTGCTTTGCTGCGGCTTCCTGATAAATCTTGGTGCCAATTTCTTGGATGACTTTGTTGAGCTCTTCAATTTTATGATTGATTGTCTCGGGATTGCCATCTTTTCGTGCATCTTCGAGCTCTTTGACTTTATCTTCAATCTTTCCTTTGGTCTTTGCATCAACTTTTTCTTTGTATTCTTCCAAGACTTTTTTGCTTTGGTAGATGACTGAATCAGCGTTGTTTTCAGCTTCAATCTTTGCTTTGATTTTTTCGTCTTCTGCTTCGTGCTCTTTTGCTTCGTCTTTCATTCGTTCAATTTCTTCTTTAGATAAAGTCGTTGAGCCCGTTATCTGAATTTTCTGCTGTTTTCCTGTTCCTAAGTCTTTTGCAGCAACATTAACGATACCGTTGGCATCGATGTCAAAGGTTACTTCAACTTGAGGAACGCCGCGTGGTGCTGGAGGTATACCCATCAAGTCAAATTGACCAAGTGGTTTGTTGTCTCCAAACATAGGCCGCTCTCCTTGACCTACTCTGATTGTAACTGCCGTTTGATTGTCCATGGCAGTTGAGAAAATCTGCGATTTTTTGGTTGGAACGGTTGTGTTTCTTTCAATTAATTTGGTAAAAACACCGCCTAATGTTTCTATACCAAGACTTAATGGAGTTACGTCAAGTAAGAGAATGTCTTTAATTTCTCCACCTAGAACTCCTGCTTGAATTGCAGCTCCTACGGCAACGGCTTCATCAGGGTTGACGGATTTATCTCCTTCTTGTCCAGTTAATTTTTTGACGAGTTCTTGAACGGAAGGAATTCTTGTTGAACCTCCTACAAAGATAACACGATCAATGTCTTTTGCAGTCATATGTGCATCACGCAAGGCATTTTTAACCGGTGTTTCTAATCTTCTTAAAATATCTGCAATGAGTTCTTCGAACTTTGCACGGGTTAATTCTTCTTTGATGTGTTTTGGACCTGTTTGATCTGCGGTGATAAATGGAATATTGATTTCCACTTTGCTTTTGCTTGAGAGTTCAATCTTGGCTTTTTCTGAAGCCTCTTTTAACCTTTGAACGGCAGTTGGATCACTGTGTAGATTAATTCCCGTTGATTTTTTGAAGTTGTTGATGAGATAGTTCATAATCAATTCATCAATGTCATCTCCACCTAAAATGTTATCACCACTGGTTGATTTTACTTCGAAAATACCATCACCCAGTTCTAAGATGGAGACGTCAAAGGTACCGCCACCAAAGTCAAAGACAAGGATGGTATGATCTTTGCCGATTTTATCTACGCCGTATGCTAGCGATGCTGCGGTTGGTTCGTTGATGATTCTCAAGACGTTAAGGCCGGCAATTTCTCCGGCGTTTTTAGTTGCTTGACGCTGGGAGTCGTTAAAATATGCTGGAACGGTGATAACGGCGTTTTTTACTTCTGTTCCTAAATATGCTTCTGCGTCACGTTTTAATTTCTGCAAGATCATTGCGGAAATCTGCTCAGGGGTATATTCTTTTTTGTCTATTTCTACTTTTTCATTGCTTCCCATCTTTCGCTTGATTGAGCGAATTGTGTGCAGAGGATCGATGATAGCTTGGTTTCGTGCAACTTGACCAACGATAACTTCATTCCCTTTGACGTGCACGACGCTTGGTGTTGTTCTTGTTCCTTCTGCGTTGCTGATGATTGTTGCTTTTCCTCCTTCCATGACGGCCATTGCCGAGAAAGTTGTACCTAAATCTATTCCAATTGTTGCTCCCGTGTGTTTTGACATTTTATATTTCCTCCATTTAGTATTATTTTTTTATTTTTTATATTTAGCCCGTGATGGGATTTTCGTTTTCTGTCTTGATTCTGGTATTTTCTTTAATTGAGAGATTATTCTTTGGGGAGATATTATCTCTTAAATCTGCTCCTTTTTGATTGTAAGCTGCACTGACAACACCCAATTCAAAAGAGAGGGAAATGAGATTATTGAATAAAGGAAGATCTTTTATTTTCAACTCAGGTAATAAATGGTTCATTTCTTTTTCTAATAGTGATAGTTTGGTATGAAATATTTTTTGTTTGTATTGAGGGTTATCTGAAAGGTTAAATTCTTCTACAACTTGAGCGGTTTTGTCCAACAATACTAAACCAATATTTTGACGTTGTGTTTCTTTTTCCATTACGCACCTCATACTTTCTTTTTTCCTGCACTGATTTTAACACGGGCATGCCGAAGCATTTTTCCATGCAGCGTATAGCCTTTTTGAAATTCTTCCAAAATAGTATTTTCAGGAAAGTCTGATTCTACTTTCATCAATGCTTCGTGAAGATAAGGGTCGAATTTTTGCTTTTGAGTGGAAATTTTTTTGACGTCGTTTTTTTCTAAGATCTGTGTGAATTGGGAGTAGATCAATTCAATGCCTTTGACGAATGTTTCTTGTTCCAGTTTTGGATTGAGATTCTTGAAAGCAAGGTCTAGATCATCCATTATTGGTAAGAGTTGTAAAATGGTGTCTCTTGCAGCCATCTCTTTTATCTCTTCTATCCTTCGTTCGGTTTGTTTTCGAAAGTTTTCGAAATTAGCCTGCGTGCGAAGGAGTAAGTCTTTCATTTCTGCAAGGGGATCTGAGGTTTGCTCAGGGGCAGAGGAGTTAGTGTTAGTTTCAGCAATGGGCTCTTGATCGGTTTCAGGTTGGTCTTTTTCCATATTCATTTCCGTTGACTTTAAGTCAACCAAGTAGGCTTTAGATAGCACTTATATATAAACGTTTCGGGAAAGGTTTAAAAATTAAGGAAGATTAGGAGGAATATGGCTTACAAAGTGACGATTATTAAAGTTCGCCGTACTCCGACGGAGAATATCAATCAAGAGTTACAATGGATAGGTAATTCGCTCGGATTATTTAATCAACGAGATAAAGATAGTAGTTGTTTTCGGGTGTTTATCATATTAGTTAAGAAAGCTAAACGAAATGAGGCATTATCATCGGATGATATTGCAGAACAATTGCATTTAAGTCGAGGAACAGTTGTCCATCATTTAACGAAGTTAATGGAAGCAGGTATTGTCATTCGAGAAAAGGAAGGATATTTACTGAGAGAGATGATGTTGCAGCAGATCGTGTCTGACATTAAAAGAGATATGGAGAGTATTTTTTCTGAGTTGAATAACGTTGCGAAAGAGATTGATGAACGATTGAATTGAGTACTATTTAGTGGTAATTTTTAGAAACATTTATATATCACTCCTGTTTTTAAAGAAGAATGAGCGATATAATTTATTTAGTTGGACATTCGAAGAGGTTAAGTGGAGGGCATAAGTTAAAAATTGCTTTTCAACCGGGGAATGCAGTAACCGAAGTACCACAAACCCTATTAGAGATGGTGTTACAAGGGCCGATTTCACAAAGAAAAGTAATTACATTTGAAGGAGTTACTCCACATAAATACCAATTAATTCGTCGACCAAAAGGAGAGTTTCAATATGGATTATTTAAAACAAATGGCACAGGAGGGGTTATAAATGATGGCTATGGTAAAGCATATAATCCGCATGAATTTGGTCATCGACAGATTGTAGGAATTTATGATAGGATTGATTCATTAGGGGAATTTTTAAAATGTGAGCGGGATGTTGAAGTGTACAGGAGACTCCATGAATCAACACGTCAAGCAACGGATCAATTACTTGAGCTAAAAAGAACATTTTCATCTGAACGAGGAGTATTATATTAAAACGGTTTAATAGGGATCGGTTTTTCTCAAAGTTTTCTAAAGAGAAGTTTGAATAATTGATCTTTTCTACTCAAACTTTTCTAAGAGCCTTTGCAATGGTGCAATTTTAAGCTCATCTATGCACCTGTCGGTGCAAACTAAATATTAGAAATTGCTTTTTGCAAAGTTCTCTAAAGATTAATTCTTAAATGACAATAGGGACAGTATAATCCATTTATGCCGCTGAACATGAATGAGATGAATTTGTATTTACAATGAGAACATTCGATTGATTTCTTTTGAATTTGGAATCACCTATTTTTTTAGGAGATTGAAATGTTTTATAAAAGTTGTGGAAAGGGAGTTTTTAGGGGGGATAAATCATTCTATTTGAAATGACCACCACGAGGAAATATAAGGATTAAAAAATAAGAAATGAATAATAAGAATACTACTGAATTTACAAAGAAAAATATCTTTTCTATTGTTTGTAAATTATTACTCTCTTTTTTGAAATAAGTGATACTTAAGAGATAACTAAATAATCCTAATAAAGTAAAGAGAATCATTAACATTAAAATAATGAGCCTAGAATTAGATTTTAAATGACTTGAGAGAGGAAAAATTATCAAAGAAAAAGAAGTAAGTGAAAAACTAAAACTAATAATACTATAAAAAAAAGTTTTGTTTTTTGGAAACTCAACCATTGTCCTAATCAGATGCAAGTTTCCATATTGTTTTCATGCCAAGCAAGATTGCAGCAGGAACGACGAAAACAACAATGTTGCTTAAAATTGATCTTAAATATAATCCTAACCCGGGTATTAAACCTAAGTTGACTATCCCTGCGAGCATCAAGGCAATGGATGCAACTAAGAAAGGAACGGTTTCTTTTGCGGTTAGATTAAATAGACCAACTAAGAATCCGAGAATAACCAGAGTTGTGATGAGTACTTCAGGAGCTACAACATTGCGAAAGAAGCCGGCAACGATACAAATGAGTAATCCTACGAAGAAAGCATAATGAGCTAAACGATGCAGTTCAACCTTGCTTTTGTTTAGGGAAGTCCCTTTACTACTCTTTTTTGCCATTACTCTATCACCTCAATATAATAGTTCTAATGAAACAATTTTAGTATATAAATGCTTCGGTTTTGCTCTCTTTAGTGATTATTACATTTAAATAGAATTATTACACTATATTTATAAAAAATGAATTAATTAGGAGAGTTATGAAAATTGATTTTTCTCTTGGGAAGTGTAAGACGAAAGCCACGTTTTCTGCTAAATTGACGCATCCGCAAAAGCTCAATTTAGATAAGATTAAGAAGAAGTTTAATGTTGTTTTAGATACACCGATTCTGCTTGTTATTCATATTCGCGGCGTTGAGTTAATTGTCCATGGCTATGGGGAACTGTTGTTTAAAAATTGTGAAGATATGGATTTGATGAATGAGATTGCCAGGGAAGTTTATGAAGTTGGTTTGAATGGATGAAAATGAGTGAAAAAGATGGAAATTAAGTCTTATTTTTTTGTTATTTTTGTTATTACTATTCTTATTGTTAGAACATTTCTTTATATTAAGCCAGTTTCGGGACCCACCATTAACGGCTTTAGAACACACCATTATATGTATGGTTTATTACTTACTTCTATTGGGATAGTTATAGGTAGTGTTACGGTTTATGCACTAGGTGTTGGACTCTTTGTTGATGAGTTAGGGTATTTATTGATTGGGGGAAAGACTCATGAAGATAATTACTCTAAATGGTCGCTTATTTTGCTGGGATTATTTGTGATTCTTACGTTTTTTATGAAAGAAGAATTACTTTTTTGGTTAAAGTTATGAAAATAGAAGAGATTGTTGAGGAAAGCCAATCGAAATGTTTATATTCTCCTTTTAATTGATTTGTCTACTATTAGAGGATGTGTAGATGATACAAAAAAGTGATAAGGGTGGAATATTTAGATCAATTGGTCGAGGTTTAGCTAAAGGAATATTCTTTCTGGTCGATATTATTCGGAAAAGACCATGGGTTACGTTGATTCTTATATTTATGTTATCACTAATGTTATTTATGAATAAGTCTTCTAATACGCTGAAAGTTGATTTGAATACATGTACAACGACACTTGGTTCATGCAAACAAAATTTGAGCCAGCAGCTTACAATTACGGCTGAAGAAAAATCTTCTTTGGAACAGCAGTTGGTACAAGCTAATATGTCTTTGAAGGGATGTTTTTCTAAGATTGATGATGAAAAAGCAAAAGTTGAAGATAGCAAGCAAGAGACGGAAAACGTAAAGAAAGACGTTGTTAGTTGCAAGCAAGTTATTATGCAGAAAGAAACGGAACTGAGCAATAAGACATTGGAAGTTGTAAAAGTTGCTAATGAAAAAGAGATTTTGATGATCAATTATGATTCGATTGAGAAGAACTTTGCTCGAGCAAAGTGTTGTCCTACCTATCCTTTGTATACAAACAATAATAATGATATCGTCTGCTGTTATCAAGATAAGACAAATTATATTTGTGGTGCGGGATCAGTAACGTCCCAAAATAAGACTAAACAGTTACTGTGCAGTTGAAGCTGTAGAGGTTTAAAGATGCCATACCCAGAAGAACAACATCACTCGTTTAAGGACAAATTCAAGAAGAGGTTTAAGATACTTCTTGTTCTGCTTACTTTAGTTATTAGTGGTGCTTTATTTTTTTCTGCTTATACTGGTTCACCTAATTTTATTACGGCAGCGGTTGTCAGCGGCGCGCATGGAGGCGCTAAAGTTGGTCCATTTATTGTTTCTGGTACGGTTGCAATTCCAAAGCTTGCAGTTGATGCAAAGGATACTAATTTAGATTTGAAGTTGAAAGAGGGTGGCACGTTAGTATTGGGAGATATTAGTATTAATGCCCCGGCTTCCGCGCACTTAATTCTCTCTGGCTTTGTTGGAAAGTTGGCACTTGTGGAAGGAGGCGTTTTGGGTTTAGATGGTAGTGTTAATACGGTTATGTTAAATGATGCTTCTTTGGCTCGAAATAATAAAGCAGTTAAGATTAATGCGCAGAATTTAGGATTAGATCAACTTACGGTTTCTGCGATTACGATTAAATCGTTGAAGTTTGCATCTTCTGGTAATGTTGAAGTTAAAGATCGAGGTACGTTTGTTGTTGCGGGAGAAGGAATTGAAATTACGCCATTTATGGGAACGATTTCTATTGTTGCAGGGCAGCTTAAGTTTGAAGGAGAGTCGAAGTATTTTGCGCTCGATAAGACGCCGAGAGTAGTTGTTGGGCAGTAGATTTTTATTATTTTTAATTTTGTTTTAACTATATGAGAAAAATGCGCCCCAGATCAGATTTGAACTGATGACCTGTCGGTTAACAGCCGACCGCTCCGCCAGGCTAAGCTACTGGGGCACTGCTTCGTATTGAAGCCAATTCATTTATAAAGATTTCTGCCTCTGAATATCACTATGGAAATTAGCCAGGGGATTGAAATTATTGGAAAAACGTTATTGATACCAAAAGAGAGAATATTGATTTTAAATGATTTACATATTGGTTATGAAGAAGCTCTTTATCGTAAAGGAATATTAGTTCCGAAGTTTCAACTGAAGATTATTTTGGACGAGTTGAAAAGGATATTTGAAATAGTACAGCCACTTAAAGTGATTATCAATGGTGATTTGAAGCACGAGTTTGGATCTATCTTAAATCAGGAGTGGATAGAAGTTTTAGCACTTCTGGATTATTTGCTTACGGTAGTTAAAGAAGTTGTGATTATTAAAGGAAATCATGACCCGATTATTAAACCGATTGCAGATAAGAAAGGAGTTAAAGTGGTTGATTCTTTTATGGTGGGTGATGTGATGATTGTTCATGGGGATAAATTGGTCAAGACAAATGCTTTGCGGATTATTATCGGTCATGAACATCCTGCAATTAGTCTTTCGAAATCTGGAAAGGTGGAGAAATATAAATGTTTTTTAAAAGGAAAGTGGAGGGGGAAGGAATTGATTGCGGTTCCTAGTTTTAATCCCCTCCTTGAAGGAATGGATGTCTTGAAAGAAAAATTATTAAGTCCCTATTTTGAGGATATTAAGAAGTTTGAGGTTTATGTTGTGGGGGAGACGGGTGAGGCGTTTTATTTTGGAAAGGTTGGGGATTTAAAGGAATAATGGTTTTATTAAAATAATGATAATAAGGTGTAATAAAAACATACTTAATTTTTACCTCGAGCTTTGGCGTTATATCCTTTTTGGAGTTTTTGATGATAATCACAAAAGACTATTTTGGGAAGTGCTTTTCTTAGGCAACGAACACAAATGCCAGCTTTTTTTCTTTGAGTATAACTGCCACGACGCTCTTGATTTAATCTTTTTTGATTTAAGTGATAGAATTTGAGAAAGCGATTAGGATATTCTTGGTTCTCGTTTTTTGCATCGTTCTTTGGAGTGTTATTTTTTTTTGTGCTTTTCTTTTTTGATTTTTTGGTTGATGTTGGATGAGTTGATTCAGTTCTGGTTAATTTCTCTTTTATTTTTCCAAATATTTTTTCAAACATGTTCTCACCTTTTTATTTTTGGCACTCCGGACAATAATAAGTGCCCCTTGTTGCGATAGTTATTTTTTCTAGTAAATGATTTTTGGGACAATATTCTTTCTGATAAACTGCTAGGTAATCTTGAAAACCACCTTTTCCGTTTAAATTGGTATAATTTTCAACGGTTGTGCCGTTATGGTGTATAGCTAAAGTGAGTATTTTTACAATCTCTTGATGAAGCCTTTTTAATTTCAGTTCTGGAATTGCGGCTATTTTCTTTGAAGGAGAAATTCCTGCATGATATAAAGCTTCCTGTGCATAGATGTTGCCAATGCCGGCGATAACCGATTGATCTAATAGTTTATTCTTGATGATGGCATTGGGACTTTTGCTTAGCAGTTGTATAAATTCTTTTGCGGTGAATTTGGGAGAGAGAGGTTCTGGGCCTAATTTTGAGAGGGCTTTCGTTAATTGTGTTTTATTCATTAGGGTCATACGACCAAATCTTCGAATGGAGTTATGGGTTAAGAGTGAGTTGTCGTTTAAATAAAATTTGGCAACGCAGTATTTCTGATAATTTGATTCTGTTGTCTTTTCTTGAGCTGTAAGATAATGAAAATGACCGGTCATTCTCAGATGAGTGAGAATGTAATTGCTATTGCCGATATCAAAGATGATGGATTTGCCTCTTCTATTGATGTTGTTGATTTTGAATGGAATTTTGCCTGAAATCTTGTTATCAACTACTATTTTGTCTAAAATTTCAGCACTTTTGATGGTTTTGCCTAAAATTTTACTGCGAAGCTGTGTTACAATCGTTTCTACTTCGGGTAGTTCTGGCATTTTAAGAGATTTTGATTCACGCAAAATATTTAAACCTTTAGGGAAATCAATATTTTATGGAAGAAATTTCACCGGATAATTGGAAAGATCAAAAGAATGAAGTTATTACGGTGATTAAGAAATCAAGGAAAGCTTACCTCCTTGAATATATTTGCGGTTTTTTTCTGCTTTTTTCAATGTTTTTCTTTTCGTGGAAAGGAATTCATTTTCCACCGGTTGTTGTTTATTTTATCTTAACTATTAGTCTTTTTGCGCTGCTGAGCGCTGAATGGTCACGCTCACTGATGCGTTATAAGATTACCAATTCTAAGATTATTGTAATTAATGGTTATATCAAACAAAATAAGAAGAATGTCTATTTTCACCCTTTAAGTTATGTTCCTGATATAAATGTGAAACAAACAAGGTGGCAACGCATGATGAATTATGGTACCATCTATTTCAGAGGTTCGGAAGAAGCGCAGTTTGAGATTAAAGATATTGACAGACCTCATGCAATAATTAAGATGATTGAAGAGTTAATTGAAATGAGTAAGACTATGGAGAGTAGAAGAAGGTAGGGGCTAAGAGATTATCTCATTATTTAAGTTATACTTTGACCTTTACTGTCACACTTGTCTGAATTTAGATGATCGTTGAAACAAAGATTTGGAATTGATCCGTGAGTACTTTCGGGAACAAAAATTCCTTTAACATTTTCTGGACTTGTCTTTAGTATATTTTTGATATTTTGTTGTACTTGCGTCCCTTGCTCGGAGGAAGAGGCATACATTAATAGTTCTCCTCTTGTTGAAGAGGGTAATTTAGCAATTGGTTGGCACAATCCGTTGAAACAGGCATCAAAGAAGATTGTCTTTTCAACTTGAGGGGGTTGTTGGTTAGTGCTATAAATTTGCTGCAATGCACGACCACCCCAACTAAATCCAGCGAGAATGGTTGCGGGGGGCATTGGTATATCTAATGATTTTAGAGCGTTTTGCGCTTCCTCGTACAGACATTTAAATGCAATTTTATCTTGTGTTCGATGATTGATACTCAGTCCAATAAATAATGATCCTGGTTGCTGCGCTGCTCTCTCGCATAGTTTGTATGTTCCGGTACAATAAGCGGTAGTGCTCGCATCATCATCACCATGAATGTAGAAATAAGAAATTGAGGAAGAGGAGAGTGTTGAATAAATGATTGATTGGGTTTTAGCTTGAGGACAGTTACTTTGGTAGGTGTAGACTTTGACATTTCCTTGACCTGATGGAATTTCTTTGATTTGCTGCGCGGGTGTGAATGTAGAAATGGTGGAGGTTGATGATGGAATAGTGGTTCCTTGAGGACATTGCTGCACCGTTCCATCACCGTTGAAATCGCCGATGTTACCCTGCCAGTCAAAATGTTGAAGATCTTTGGCACCGCTAAACTCACCGCCCCAACGGAAATCATTTGCTTTGAAAATAGTAATTACTTCTTCGGGAATATCATAATATTTTCCATTATCGTGAATAGGGCATTCTTTGCCACCTCTGTAGAGTTTATTATCATCACCTATTGTACAATAAGGATTGTCTTGTGCATTTATATCTAATGCTAAACCGTAACTATGTTTACTTAGTTGTATTTTCCCGTTAATATCTGTGCAAGATGTACGGGTGTGGCAATCTTCTGGATCAGGATATTTTATCTCTGGTGAACATACACAACGCCAATTGAATGAACCTACTTCCTTGAAATTGTAAGTAATAGCTAAGTCAGTGATTTGTTGATTTATTTTTGTTAGAAGCGGTGCGATTATTCTATTTACTTGAATTGATTTCCCTTGAAAAGAAATAGTTTTTAATTTAGAAAGTGCTTCTTCTTTGCTTGACGAGATTGCTTTGTTAAAACAAGGACCTGTTCCTGAAAAGGTTGGGAGAGAAGCAATAGTTGTTCCTGTTAATCCTGATGTTGTTCCTGCGGGGGAGTTTGTTAAGACGGCTTTATATTCAAAATACAACTCATCATATTTTTTCCAACCACTTGTTTGATGATCCCAGACTTGATTGACACCAATTCCAATAAATGGACTTACTTTCTGGTCCCATGCTTGGTCAATTTCTCTGCACCGTGTTGGATTTAGACAACCTGGCACATCTTTGGATACTTTTTGAAGCGTTGTGCCTCCAATTACTTTTCCTGCACCAGATGCGCCTGCTTGACCTTTGCTGATTATTGGTTGTGTTACTGCTGCTGTTTCAGTAGGGGG
>Ga0209515_10007838_pt1 | contig 12720 bp, 15 predicted proteins | sample Subgroupgradi54m_FD_187454 | JGI IMG/M metagenome (GOLD analysis project Ga0209515, IMG submission 187454) | Subsurface groundwater microbial communities from S. Glens Falls, New York, USA - GMW60B uncontaminated upgradient, 5.4 m (SPAdes)... ... | reverse complement strand
CGGCATGCACGCCGTGGGTGCGGCCGATCATCAGCGTACGCTTGTGGCGGCGCGCCTGCGAGGCCAACGCGGCTAGCAGCTGCTGGAGGTCGGCCAGCAATAGGTCGGTGGATTGCACCAGGAGCACCGCTAGCGAGGTGTCGAGCACATCACTCGATGTCAGTCCGAAGTGGAGATAGCGGCCATCGGGGCCGACATGGTCCTCAAGGTGTTCGAGGAAGGCGATGACGTCATGGTGGGTACGCGCCTCACGCTGCTGAATCTTGGTGAGATTCACGCGAGCTTTGCGGCGGATCGCTGCAACGGCGCGGCGTGGCACAATCCCAAGGCGAGCTTGCGCGTCGAGCACGAGCAATTCGACCTCGAGCATAACCTTCAGCCGATGCTCGTCACCCCATAGCGCCCCCATCTTTGGCAGCGTGTAACGAGGAATCATCCGGAACTCCTCCGAGCCTGAGACCTGAGCATCATGGGCAAACGGGATACGATAACAGCGCGCAGTCCGCTGTCCCTTCGTCGGGGCGGACAGACGGCAAACTCGCTTCTGACGGTGGGTGGCTGGTTAGCCAGTCGAGACGTGTCGTACACAGGCGTGCTCTTCGTAACGAAGTGCCATTCTAGCATAAGGGTGTGCCGGGTGTCAAAAACCGTCACACAGATTACTGGACGCACGAACCCGTTCACTCAGGAAACCGTTTATCGCCCCTCCGGAGCGCGTGCAGACTGAATGAGGTAGCCTGAAGGGGTGACGTAGATTTTTTGGACCGTTCCCGGCTCGACATACGCGTACGCTGAGGAGCCGTAGACAGCATCCACAAATGGGAGATGGCGTCCGCCCCAGTAGAACATTTCCCAGACCCAATCCATCGATGGGGCGAGTGGCTCAACGGTTGGCAGATGGGCGCGTTGCTGCTCAAGCTGTGAAAACTGCCCGCTCAGACGCATGGGTCGATGATAACTTTTGATCCCTAGGAAGTTCACCCATAGGTGCCACTTCACAATGCCACCGCTGATTGACCACTGATCACCTTTCAACTGGACCGTCTTTGCCCGGGCTGTGTCAGAACTCGCAGGCGTGTACACTAACTCAAACACACGTGGAGCAATCTGACGTGTGATCACCGTCGCGACGAGCGTTTCTCCAGTAAAGACAGAGAACGTGTGCTGGAGCAGCACAAGTGCTGTCAGCGCGATCCCACCCGACATCCAAAGGACTACTATTACGAGTCGCCGGAGACGACGTATGAGCCCACGCACACGGAACACACTGAGCACCAAGAGGATAGCCACACTCCAGGCGATCACCATCGTCACGACCAGCCACGACATTGACGGTTTCTCCTTGTGATCAATTCGTACGGTATGTTAGACTACGCTTGGTCAACTGAAAAGTCTATGGGGAGTTGCAGCTCGACGCTGATTAGCAGGTAATCGATGCTTGAACTCGATTTTGAGCCGAATCACGAGCAACGCACCGTCTATGTGCAGGAAGAACCTGCCCTAGAGATTGCACTCCCGCAAGTCTTTACCCAGCCAGCGCTCACCACACTCCAGCGCGGCAAGCTGCCTCATGTGGAGGCACTCGTCGCGCACATCTTCCGGCGACACCAGGCCGATCCGACCGCCGGATTGGGTCCGGATTATCAAGAGTTGGTGACAGAATTCCAGCCGCTCTTCACGTGGGCCATCGCCTCCTGGGATTATTTGCTCTCGACGGAAGGCTGCCGGTTCGTCCCGAGAAACGGTAAACAGCGCTTTGGCGCGCGTGGCGACTACCGGGCACTGACCGATACCGACTTCTCGCGCCTCATCCACGAGATCTTTCGCCACAACGTCCTGGAATTTGCCCAGCAGCCGCACGCCCCCTCGTTAAGCCAGTGGCTGCGTGAGCACTTCTGGCCGCTCACGCTTCAAGCGTACCAGCGCTTTGAGAATCCGCCGGACCCGCGGCAGCGCATGCTCACGGCCTACAGCTATTTGCGCTGTATCCCGTATCAATTCTTAAACGATTTTCACCACGACCTGGTCTATCGCACCGTCGAGCGGCTCCCGGCGAAGGAATGGCAGGCGATCGACGCCTACTTCCTGCACTTCTACACCGAAGCAGCCTCAGCCGAAACGCTGGGATGCTCCCCTGAGGAATGCTTTGGTTTCCTACGCCAAGGACTGCTCAAGCTCCTGCTCAACGACCGCCTGGTCTATTGCCTCCTTCGACAGATTGAGCGCTACTGATCTCGCAATCGCAAGACTTCCACCCGTTCGTCGGTACCTCGACGACCACGGCATGTTTCTCGCCGTTTATTCTCTTGCATTCCCTGACGCAATAGATGATAATCGTAACAGAGGTGTTGGCGTTTGTATGCGTAGCTGACACTGATCCTGTGGTGAATGTAGCTGGGGAGGAGTGAGGATGGCCGCGGTAGTATCAGCCGAGTTAGTTCAACCGATCGCAAAAACCAAATGGGAGATTGTCGCGGGGATCGCCATCATTCACCTCGGCGCCCTCTTTGCCCCGTTTACGTTTACCTGGAGCGCGTTTCGCGTATTCGTCGCCCTCCAGATGATTACCGCAATGGGTATTACGCTCTGCTATCACCGCCTGCTCACACATCGGAGTTTCCAAGTTCCGAAGTGGTTGGAATACTTCCTGACGATGGCCGGCGTCTTAGCACTTCAGGGCGGGCCGGTCAAGTGGGTCGCCACCCATCGCGTGCACCACGCGTTTTCCGATCGCCCGCAAGATCCGCACAGCCCGACCAAAGGATTCTGGTGGGCGCATATGTTGTGGCTCTTCGCCTACGATGAGATTCTCGACCACTCCACGAAATTCCATCGGTATGCCCCTGAGCTCGCTCGTGATCGCGTACAGATGTTCTTTGAGAAGACGCAGGTGCTCTGGACGGTACTGCTCGGCGTCGTGCTCTTCGCGATTGGCGGCTTTCCATGGCTGGTCTGGGGGCTCTTCTTGCGAACGACTTTCGTCTACCACGGCACGTGGCTCGTCAACTCTGCAGCCCATCTGTGGGGGTACCAGACGTACAACACGAACGAAGGCTCCCGAAACAACTGGTGGGTTGCCTTGGTCTCCTATGGTGAGGGCTGGCATAACAACCACCACGCCTATTTGCACTCCGCCGCCCACGGGCTGCGCTGGTGGGAGTTCGACATCACGTACGCGGCTATTCGGCTCCTCGGCTGGATGGGGCTTGCGACACGCATCCGAATGCCGCAAGGCAATCCGGCCAAGCTGCCACAGGCGCAGTTCATTCCAAAGCAGCGCCTGCACGTCCCGATTCCCAGCCTGTCCGTCTAAGCACGACAGGCTCTAAAAAACTATACGGCCCGTGGAGTGCTCCACGGGCCGTATCTGTTGACAACCACACAAGGTCAGGGAATCCGCACTACTCCGGATAGACAAATTGCACCGGGGCTGCGATGTCAGGGCGCAGGCTGTGATGAACCGGACACGTTAATGCGGTGCGCTCAAGCACCTCGCGCACCGATTGTTCAAATGGTCGCGTAAACGTAATCGTGGCGGCGAGCCGTGCAATTTGCCGTGGCGGGGTTATGGTCATTTCCTTTGTCACGTGCGCTCGCGTACCGGTCAAGTCCCACCCATGGCGCTTCGCCACAATCCCCATCACGGTGAGCATGCATGAGCCAAGTGCTGCTCCAACCAGATCAGTCGGTGAAAAGGCCGCCCCCTGCCCCTGATGATCCGTCGGAGCATCTGTCGTAATGACGCTGCGCGAAGGGCCATGCGTCACTCGGCAGTGTAACTGCCCCTCATAGACCGCTTCCATCTCCACCATCGCACCTCCTCAGCGTTCGATTCACAACCAATATAGCGCCATTCGACGGATTCCCGTGATGGAATGCACTACCGACGGTGAGGAAAGACCGGCCGTTAGAGCCGAACGAGGTACGTTGAGTAGAGCAGACCAAGCACGACAGCAATCAGAAGCAGCGGAACGATCGCGATGAAAGCCAACAGCCGTCGGTCAGACTGCAGGTGCATGTAGTAGAGGGCAACGAGCGTAGCCTTGATCGTTGAGAGGATTAAAATCAGCGTCACCACACCCCATCGAGGCAGCGGCAACCACCCACCGGAGAGCTCAGAGAGCAGGACCCCGAGGAGCATCAGCCCCGCCAGCCAGATGCCAATCACTAAGTAGTTGGGTTGCGAGAGGGCGCGATTCATCAGAGAAGATAGAGGAGTGGAAACAGAAAGATCCACACAATGTCCACGAAGTGCCAATAGAGCCCGGCCAGCTCAAGCCGGCCTTGCTGCAATCCCCAGGCGTTCGGACGAAACGTCTGCCGCAGGACAAAGAGATTGAACGCAATCCCCCCCAACACATGCAGCGCATGGAATCCGGTCAACGTAAAGTAGCACGACCAGAAGATATTCGTATGCGGGAAAATATGATGGGCGAATTTCGCCGAGTACTCTGTGCCTTTAATGCCAAGGAAGAGTGCTCCAAGGAGAATGGTGAGCAACAACCAACCGCGTGTGCGACCTATCGCACCCCGCTGCGAGGCAGCGAGTGCTAATACAATCGTGACGCTGCTACCAATGAGGATCAGCGTGTTGAGTGTTCCGATCGGCACGCTGAGATGCCCCTCGTGGCCTGGCCACTGCAGATTGCTGATCCGCAGCACGACGTAGGCACCGATGAGGCCGGTAAAGAACATGACCTCTGAAGCAAGGAAAACCCACATCCCGAGCTTGCCGTTTGGGATCCCGGTTCGCGTCTCCTCGAGATGGCCTGAGAGTGCTACCGCGTGAGCGTTGCTCATTCTGTGAATGCGCTCTGGCGACTTGTTTGATCTGACACGCTTCTCTTGGGATAGGACGCGATGCGCCGACCGTGGGCGTCGTTGACCACTATAGTGCCATCTGGTAGCGCGCGCGCCACAAGCAGCACATGACCCAACGCATCTTTCCCAACCGCGCCCCCATCCTGCAGCTCAATGTGCAAGCTGGCTGCCGGAGCATGATTGACCGTCTGCATAATCATCAATGAAGGTCCTTGCGGAGACTCGGCATAGCTCAGGAGCGCTGCGGCATCGCCACGGACGATGCGCCGCGTTGTTGGGAGCACGCTGCGTCGTCTTGGCGTTTCGTCGATTGGATTCCGCCCGGTCCAGAACTCCATGGAGTTAAAGATAATAGCGTCCCCAACCGCCGCAAGCCCATAGACAGGAACCCACGTCAGCACCAGAAACATAAATTCCTGTGGCCACTTGTCGCCAGCCTGCGCATTCCACGCATAGAGCTTGCGCGTCAGTTTGAAGGGGCCAAAACATCCGCTCGCACCCAGGCACAGCGCGAGAGCGAGGACACTCAGGCGAAACGCTAGTTGCCGATGGAGGAGAGGGCGAAGAGTCATAGCAGTAGTAGTTAGGGTATCACACGAGTTTTGATGACGCAAGCCGCGCCTCACAGCAAGCAACCGCCGCTGATGAGGCCGTATCACTCCGAGCACTGCGTTATGATGTGTGCGCGAGCGGCCCGAGTAGGCGCTCCATGCGCGCCTGCCAGGAGAATGGCAGTGCACTCGCCCCTGCCGCCAACGCCATCACGAGATACGCCGCAAGCGAGAGCCATAACCCAACCCCGATACTGATCGCATAGAGTGCGCGCGTATTGGTTGTCAGCAGGACCCACAGTCCGCTGCCACCGATGCCGGCACACACTAGCGCGGTGCCGGCCGCCATCCATCGCTGCTCACCACAAATCGTCATGAGCCAGGCGCATACCAGCGCGATCAGCGGAAGAAGATAGACCACCCAGCTCTTCAGTCCCACCTGCTCCTGTTTTTTGGTGAAAACCGCCACCAAGGACGTCGCCACACGAACGTTTGGCCGATTGGCAAGCATCGGTACCTGAAATCCGCTCACGCGAGAGGGAATGAGCGGCATGCCCCGCGAAGGCTTGCGTGAGCCCCAACTGGACGGCTTGGCTCCACTAAAAGCGCGCGCAAACCCTCGGCGCGCGTGGGCGGCAATCTCCCGCTCAAGCTGTGTCGTGCGGATATCGAGCGTGGCCCATGGCAAGAAAAATCCCACGATGACTGCGGTGGCGCTCAGCCACATCACCCCTTGGAACGTACGAGCCATCTCTTACCACGCGATCTGATCGAGACACACGAACGGGGCGGAAAGCGAAGCACGACGCCACGATTCTTCGCTCTCCACCCCGCTCATCATCTCGAGTGGACTGAAACGCTTATGACTTGGGCAGCGAAGCAAGCAGCTGCTGTGCCTGATCACCCGAGTACGAGGCGACGGTTTTTCCGTTGGCGTCCGTAATCGTGACCCCGCCATCGGGAAGCGCGTGCGCGCTAAAGAGAACCGCGCCGCCATTGTTCAGTGCAACCATCGCGCCCCCTTGACGGATGAGGCGTAAGCTAGCCGCTGGCCGACCATGCTGATACTGCTCAATCACGAGCTGATCGCCGTCCGGTGTGCTCACGCGCTTGAACACCGACTCGGTATCACCGCGGACAATCCGCTTCGTCGGGGAGATGCCACGCACATTAGCATTCGCCATAGGATTCTTGCCGGTCCAGAACTCGATCGAGTTAAAGATAATCGCATCAGCCAATCCGGCAATGCCGTATACCGGCAACCACGTCGCGACGAGGTAGACCACTTCCACGATCCACTTATTGTCGCTCACTTCCCCGTTGAACTTGTGCACTTTCCGGACCAGGTAAAACGGTCCATAACACCCGTTGACGAACAGCCCGAGGGCCAGCATTCCCACCATCAACCGATGCGGTCGTTGCATCGTGCCTCCTCTAGTTACTGATACGCTCCCACGACGTGGCGTGCCCTGTCTTGCCAAGTGTAAAGAAAAGCCTGTGCGTTGTAAAGTGATCTCATGCGCCCGGACGCAGGGTACAGTCCATGATGAGCCCTTCGCGCATCCAGTGGGCGCACCACGCCGTCACGGGGAGCATCTCATTCGGGTGCGCCTGCGCCAGCCGATCGCATGCTGCGCCAAGCGTGGCACCAGCCAGCAACGCTTCGAGCCAGAGCGTTTGCGCGGCGTCGATCGCTTCACAGTGGAGGTGTAAATCCCGTCGGAAGATCAGCACGCACTGAGGCCGACTGACCAGCTCAATGTTAATTGCCGACCGTGGTTGCGCGCGCGCATTCCAGAGATCAAGAATCGGCCATGCAGAGCTGACGAATCCAACGGAGGGCTGAAACACCAGCGCCGTCCGCTCCCATGCGTCCAACGATAATGATGCCATCAGTTGTGAATCAATGGGGTGTTCCTGCGTCGCATGGAACGCCAGAGACACGCGCCATTCTAGCTGGGCAAGATCTGGAAGAAACGGTAGCCGTTGGGTCAGCGGCCAGCTGGTCAGAAACTCGGGTAGATGTCGCCCCACCAAGCTCAGGTTCGACTCATGGGACGGATAGCGCTGCGCGTACGCGCTCGCCAAATCGGCAAACGTGCGCTCGCCAAGCACCTGGTAGATCGCTTCGTAGACTTCGTGCAGCGCTTCGCGCATCCGCACCACATAGCCTTCAGCGTACACGGCCAATCGCGTCTCGCCGGCTATCCCGCGCTGCGGATTCAAGAGATGCTCAGGCGTCCCACCGCCCGCAGCCTCGGCGCGTGAAGAGGCGATCTTCGATTGCATCCATCGCTGAAGGTCGTGCAAGGACAGCTCGGACATGTGATCACTCGCTGAGAGGCGCTGACCGCGCATCATGCGTTATGGCCGTTCGCTAGAGACAGAAACGTTGGGCTGGCCGCCGCAAACCTGGACATACAGGGCGCGCGCTTTTTCCGCCTCTTCGACGAGTCGTGAAAATGGGGGGATGTGCTCGTCCCATTCAATGAGCGTCGTGATCGGGCCCCAGCGACGCAGCGCGTCGACGTAGAGCTGCCAGACCGCATCGATCACCGGAGCGCTGTGCGTATCAAACAGATAGGTGCCCATATCCGTGTGGCCACCGAGGTGACATTGACCAATGAGGTCGGTGGGGATGTGCCCTACGTACTCATACGGATCGAACTGGTGGTTGTACGCGTTCACATAGAGGTTATTCAGATCCAGCAGGATCCCGCAGCCAGAGCGTTCAGCAATCGCGGTCAGAAATTCCCACTCCGGCATCGTGGAGTGACGATAGGTGACATAGCTCGAGACATTCTCCAAGAGAATGCGCCGCCCCAACAACGTTTGGACCTCGGTGACACGGTTGGCGATATGGCGAATCGCTTCTTCAGTAAAGGGCAATGGGAGGAGATCGTGCAGATTTTCTCCATCGACCCCGGTCCAGCAGAGATGGTCGGAAACAATGACCGGATCGATCCGATCAGCGAGTGTTTTGAGCCGCTCCAAGTACGAGCGATTCAGGGGATCGATAGAGCCGATCGAGAGTGAAACGCCGTGCAGCGCAACAGGGTAGCGACGCCGAATGGTCTCCAGAATGTGGAGCGGGCGGCCTCCAGAGTCCATGAAGTTCTCGGAGATCGCCTCGAACCAATCCATGGCCGGCCACTCACGGGTAATGGTGTCGTAATGCTTGCTTCGCAGTCCGACCCCCACCCCCAAGATGGGCCACGTCTGTCCCATTGCATCAGCCCTGTTGCGCACTCGACGTGTATCTTACGCGGCTGGCTCTTCGGTCAACCGGCCGCCCTCGATCTTAAGACACGTGTCCTTGGACAAGCTGATGGATCCTTGGCCTTTACACTCATTCTTCCCAGCACACGCGTGGCCTTTACCACCACAATCACCAGCCCCCTTGCACTTGTTGATGCCGTAGCACGCCACATCGCCGTTTGCCTCATCCGCTGCCTGTGCCTGCTGCCCCAGCCCCACAATCCCAACCGCGGCGACCAATCCTGCCACCGACGCGGCAAGCAACGCCCGTGATCTGTTCATATCTCTCCCCCGTTGCTCAACTACCTCCACATAACACTCGTCGCCCGATGCATCTAGCACCGTCTACAGCGCAACCCCCTCGACTTCAAGCGTGATCTCAACATCTTCTCCGAGCATCAACTGTCCACTATCCAGAACCTTGTTCCAGATCATCCCAAAATCTTTCCGGTTGATCGTCGTAGTTGCGGTAAACCCTGCCCGCATCGTCCCTCGAGGGTCCTTCCCTTCTCCGTGGATCACGAGATCCAACATAACCGGCTTTTCCACCCCATGGATCATGAGCATCCCGCGCAGCTTCCCTCCTGTTGCAGTCGCATCAGCTACTCCAGCGCTCGTAAAGGTCAAGACGGGAAATTGCTCAACGTCAAAAAAATCTTTGGAGCGCAGATGGTGATCGCGCTTCTCCACACGAGTATTGATACTGGCCGCTTGGATCGTCGCGTTGGCTTTCCACTGCTCCGGATGGTCGGGCACATACTCGATCTGACCATCCACTTGGTCAAAGGTGCCGCGGACGTTCGAGAAAAGGTGCCGGATTTTAAACGCCACGGAGGTATGGTCCGGATCGATCTTATAGGTGGTCGCCCATACCGGTAAGGCCCAGAGCAGTGCGACTAGAGAGACCCCTGCCTTGACGCGCCAAGACGCCATGCGACCTCCTCTCAGCTCTCGATTCGATGCGTTGTGCATGTCGAAGCCCAACGAGCGGTATGATGACGCGCCGTTTCCCGCCTGTCAACTCTCTCCCCACACGTGTTCGAGCAGACCAGACGCTTGCTGATGCGCTATCGTTGCGCGTTGAGCGACCAGTCGTAGTCCAGGTACTGAATCTTCGTCAGCTGGCGGTGATGAATGTCTCCGTGCACCACGTTGCGCGGGATGGAATCTCGAATGATGGGCAGGATGGTCTCCGGCGACAGCCGACGCGCATTTGGCACGAAGTCCCCCGCGTACCACTTGAAGATCGAAGAAAGCTGCAGCGTCGTGCCCTCTACGCGCAGCCCACGCTGCGGATCGGCAAGAAACCGCCGCGTCTGATCCGCAAGCTGCTCCTCAAGCCGCTCCGGCACGTAGGCTTCGCTGCGCAGCGTTGGACAACTGGAGGAGGCGCACACCACGCCAAAGTGGATGCGCCAGTCGCCCAGTGCCCGCCCCTTTGCCTCGATCTCATTCAAGGTCAATGAGGCGCCGGCCACCTCGTAATGAATCTTGTCAAAGAACCCTTTGACGTCCTTCACAGAGTTGATGGGGTAATGATCTAGTACCCCCTGAAAAACGCACGCGTTGTACGCGTTGATCCAGAACGCCATCTGCTCCTGCTTTGAAGTTACCTGCACAAGGTTGGTCTGCGTGAGGGCCGATAAATAGGTCTCGAGAAGCAGCCAACCGGGCATCTCATTCAGCGTACCCAGATAATCAATGTGTTGGACGCGAGGCGCCCGAAGTCCTTGATAATCGACCAGCCCCTGCTTCACAAACTGTTTCAGCAGAATGTCCCACGCCGTGTGATCCACTGTCTGCGCCGCGACAATCGTGTCCTGGCCGACCGCAAAGAATACTAGCAGCATGCTGATGAGGGCACTTCGGATTTTAGATGGTGGATTGTGGATGACTGCTTGGTTGGAACGGTTTCGTAATCCAAAATCTAAAATCAAAAATCTACAATGTGCTGATACGGTTCTCATCGAGCTACCGCTTCCATGCCAGGACTTGGCCGAGCAGCCGCTTAATACCAGAACTCAGTTTCGTCTGCAAATATGCGTTCGCCGTCTTCTTGATGATTTCAGATTGGGTTGGATACGGATAGATGGCATTGGCCAGCGAACCGAGCCCCTTGCCTGCGGTCATCGCCAGCGTGAAATAGGTGAGCAGGTCGCCGGCGTGCGCAGCCACAATGGTCGCTCCAAGGATTTGATCGCTCCCCTCCTTCAGATGGACCCGGACAAACCCTTCATCTTCCCCATCCAGAATCGCGCGGTCGTTATCAGCGAAGGGCACTGTGAGTGTCTGCACCGAATAGCCACGCTCTTTAGCCTGTGCTTCATAGAGTCCCACATGCGCGATCTCTGGATCGGTGTAGGTGCACCACGGGATCACGAGGCGACTCGCGCGCTGCCGTCCCCAGAAGAGCGCATTGACCATCGCGATCCGCCCAAAAGCGTTTGCCGTGTGCGTAAACTTAAACGGCGAGGCGATATCGCCGGCCGCGTAGATGCGCGGGTTGCTCGTGCGGAGATAATCGTTCGCCGTCACGCCGTTCTTATCGTAGCGCACGCCGGCCGCTTCTAACCCTAGTTCCTCCACATTCGGTGCACGGCCCACGCCGACCAAGATCGCCTCGCATGCTACTTCACTCTGCTGGCCGGTCTGCTCAACGATCACGACCCGTTCATTTTCTCGTCGCTCAACGCGCGTAATATTGGCATTCAGGACGAGTTGTACGCCATCATGTTGGAGCGCACGCTGAACAATCGCAGCCGCATCCGCGTCCTCGCGATTCAACAGATGGCCGGCAGTGTGGATCAAAATGACCTGGCTGCCGAGCCGCTGGAAGGTTTGCGCCATCTCGCAACCGATCGGGCCGCCTCCAATAACAACGAAGCGAGCTGGCCGTTCGGTCAGCTCAAACACCGTCTCGTTCGTCAGAAACCCGGCCTCTTGAAGGCCTAGGATCTGCGGCACGACGGCGCGACCACCGGTGGCGATGACCGCACGCGCAAACTTGAGCTGCTGTCCATCCACTTCAACTGTGTCGCGATTAAGAAACTGCCCTTGCCCGAGAAACACCTCAACACCCGCCTTAACGAGGTGGTGGACTGAGTCACTTGGGCTGATGCGCGCCCGCAGCCGCCGCATGCGCTCCATGACCGCAGGAAAATCGACCGCGATATTCCCGGACGCGTGCACACCATACGCTGCGGCGCGTCGCAGCATCGCTGCCACTCGCGCAGCGCTGATAAGCCCCTTGGATGGCACACAGCCGGTGATGAGACAATCGCCACCGGTTAAATGCCGCTCGATGAGCGCCACGCGGCCTCCAACCGCCGCGCATCCGCCCGCAGCGGTCAGGCCGGCGGTTCCTGCGCCGATTACGACGAGATTGTAGCGTCCGCGCGGCTGTGGGTTGATCCAGTCAGACGGATGCGTCTCGTGCAGAAGCTGGCGGTTATGGACATCATCCGGCAGGATGCTAGGGGCGCGGCGTGGCACAGCGTTGAGCACGTGCGTCGCCTCACTCATACGCACGGTCTTTCATCGAGCGGCCCTGCGCTTTGGCTTTCAAGACCCGCTGCAACAGCATGAGCCCCACGATCAACACAATCGCAAGACCGAGCTTCCAGAGCTGCTTCGGACTGGTCAGTGAGTAGCCCAGATACACATAGGCGAAGGAGCCTGGAATAATCCCAAGGAAGGTCGCCAACGCGTATGGCGCAAAGCGGACCTGTGAAAAACCTAGTCCATAGTTCTGCATATCGAAGGGAAGGTTGGGAATCAATCGGATCAAGAGGACGGTCTTAAAACTATTCTCTCCCAACTTCTGATCGAGCGCAGCCACTTTCCCTTTCAGCAACTTCGCAACCGCCTCACGACCAAGAAGCCGTGCGACACCAAATTGACCGCAGGCCCGTAGGGTGGCACCCCCCAAGGCAGCCGAGATGCCCCCTAGCAGTCCAAACGCCGGCCCGGCCGCCGCGGTCATGATGCTCGCTGGAAGAGGAATCACTGGCTGTGCGTATGCCAACACATAGATCATCGGCGCCCAGATGCCAAACGAGAGCACGAAGGATCGAATGTGCTCTGGGGTCAC
>Ga0209515_10007837_pt1 | contig 12722 bp, 11 predicted proteins | sample Subgroupgradi54m_FD_187454 | JGI IMG/M metagenome (GOLD analysis project Ga0209515, IMG submission 187454) | Subsurface groundwater microbial communities from S. Glens Falls, New York, USA - GMW60B uncontaminated upgradient, 5.4 m (SPAdes)... ... | reverse complement strand
TTGCACTTGTCAAGCAACATAAGGTAGCTCCGAAAACCACTCTGTCTGATTCTTGTCAAGTAATACCGTAATAAAAAGAATATACTTCCCTTTGGATTACGCATATATGGGGAGAGGGTCAGAAATTTTCTCAACACCTATTAAAACGCCTGGACTAGGACGAGTTGAGGTCACAGCACAACCTATTGAACCAAAACAGCAACGCAGAAGGGGGACTCTTGTTGTTGTTCCTGGTTTTTTACTTCAACCCGGTGCGCACTCGGCAAACAGACTTGCGCAAACCTTCTCTAATGTTTTCGGTATGGAGGGCGTTGTTGTACAAACACGAGCAGAAGAAATCATTCCTAATTCCCTACACCATGAAACACAGGTAGCCTGCCACTATCTCACCTCTTCCAAATTCAATGAACCATTTATCTTTATTGGCAATTCACAAGGAGGCACAAAAGCAACAGAAGCAGCAAACACCTTAGAAGGACAGGCTGCCGGATTGGTGTTGCTTGACTCCATGGGACTTCACCAATTATCCCCTACGGAACTTGTCAAATTATTCCTTCGTGATGCGGCAGGGGGTGCTTCCTCCCTCTTGCGCAAGACTCCTCATCTCACCGAACATACAGATTTCAAAAAATACATGCGAAGATTAGCTTGCGATGAGGTGCTGGGTTTTGGTTCCGAACTTGTTCTCTCCGGTTCGCATTTTCTCTCGCGGATGAGAAATGATATTGCTCAAATCGCAGGCTACGTACCAGATACAAGCAATATCACCTGTCCAGTTATTGATATCCATGGAATAATGGATCGTCCGTCACCACCAGGGATAATTTTTGAAGATCCCCAGTTAAGGAGGGGAGAACGCGAAGCGAGTATGTTGAGACATTTTCCTAACAGCAACCGCGTACACTCAATTCTTGCCAGATATGCTGGAACTCACGCGATGCCTTTTGAGAGAACACTATCAGCTGCCATAGCAGCAGCACATTTTTTAAAAGAATAAAAAAGCATCAAAAGATATAGAAATAAGTCATTTTCTATCAAATCTTTCTTGCAAAACGAGTATAATAAATTCTAACAGTGCTTGTTGCCGCTTCCATCGCCAGGGCTGAGCAATGAGACGGAATAACCATTCCAACCCCAAACGTCTGAGAAAACGCGGAGCCCGCATCACATCTCCACTGAGATAATCAAACGCCCCTCCGACCCCCATCGCTGCTTTCACAGGAAGCTGCTCAAGATTTTCATAAATCCACTCCTCCTGTTTGGGAAAACCATAAGCAACAAAGAGAATATCAATCATTTCCTCAGGATCTTTCCACTCCTCCCCAACGAATGCAACCTTGATCCATGGATACTTTTTCTTCAAGCACTCTGCTGCTCTTTCTGCTACACCTGGCCCAGCACCCAAAAAGCCCATGGATATAGGCTTTTCTTTCGATACTTTACAGAGCTCTTCGATAAAGTCAACACCAGTAATACGCTGTTTGATCGGGTTACCCAGGAGCCACGCACCAAACGTGACTCCTACTCCATCCGCCAATGCAACCTCAGCCTTGTTTAGTTTGTTTTGGTAAGCTACATGCTTCTTCGCATACATGAGGATTTCGGGGTTGGGAGTAATGATAAAGAGCTTCTTGCCACCTTTATCAAGTCGGTCAAGCACATACTCTGAGACTCCTTCCGCTGTTTCATTCGTAATCCCTACTCCAAGCAGATGTATCTTATTCAACATATTTCACAGATAACTATAATCATAAAATTAAAAACGCAAAACTATCTAAGCAGTAAGTTATGGATATAAATACACCTCGATAATTATGCGCAAATTTTTCGCCACTAGATTCAAAGAAACAAAATCAAATCTTTTTCTTCATTCTCAGACTATGAGATCTTATAGCGCATGAAAATTCCTCTCTGCCTCTTCAGTCTCATTCGTTTTCTTGTCTAGAAACGGCTACTTACAGGACTCCTGACTTACTTCTTGTTAATGCTCCTCTTATACAACTCAATATTCTCCATCGCAACTCCCGTCCCCCGAGCAACACACAAGAGTGCGTCTTCTGCTACATGACAAGGAACACCTGTCATCTCCGTCATCAGCTTATCAAGGTTGGTCAGAAGCGAGGTCCCGCCTGACATGACAATACCTTTATCGATAATATCACTCGCCAGCTCTGGCGGGCATTGCTCCAAGACATCTTTTACTCCTTTGATGATATCCAAAAGCACTGGCTTGATTGCTTCATTGACCTGTAGCTCATCAAGGACAATAGTTCGAGGAAGACCAGTAATGTTATCTCTCCCCCGGACTTCCATACTATTCCCCTTCTGCTCTTTTACTGCGTCTCCCACAACCGCATTGGCTATGTGAATCTTAATCGTCTCTGCTGTTGTCTCCCCGATAAGCAGATTGAACTTTTTCTTGACATAGTTGGCAATTGCTTCATCAACACGATTGCCAGCAACACGAACCGAACTATGCACGACAACGCCTCCCAATGAGATAACCGCTGATTCTGTTGAACCACCGCCAATATTGACAATCATATGCCCTGCTGCCTGGGCAATCGGGATCTTCGCGCCAATTGCTGCTGCAAGCGGTTCATCAATCAGATACGCAACCTTCGCGCCCGCTGACATGGTTGCATCAAGTACTGCTCGTCTCTCAACTTGTGTAACGCCTGAGGGAATGCACACCATGACTTCAGGTTTGAAAAAACGCGCCCTGCCGCAGACTTTGTCAATAAAGTAGGACAGCATAGCTTCGGTGATCGTATAATCAGCAATCACCCCATTACGAAGCGGCCGAAGCGCCGTGACATTGCCTGGTGTTCGTCCGAGCATTTCTTTTGCCTCGTGGCCAACCGCGACGACGCGATTTTCCTCAGCAGTGACTGCGACAACGGTTGGTTCATTCAGAACAATCCCCTGCCCGACGACATACACGAGGGTATTGGCAGTCCCAAGATCTATACCAATTCTTTTGGTGGTAGGAAGATTGAATTTAAACATAAGGATTTAAAACTATATCAATAGATATACTTTCTCTATCATTTATCCGTCTAGCCATGTCTCCTTAGAGTATAACAACTCGGTTTTTGTTGCAAGGGGTGGTTTTTGGGAGTATAATTATTTCGTGATCCAAGAACAACCTATCCATAATAAATTCTCCCTGAAGAAGCAGCTTTTTCTTCCCTTGCTTGTTCTCCTGCTTCTGATCATCGTAACCGTCCTTGTTATTCTGTATGGAAAGGGCTATCGGCTTGGATTCCAGAAGGGTGAACCAAAAATCTCTAAAACAGGGATTCTCAATCTTACCAGCCTCCCAACCGGTGCACAAGTTGCAATTGATGGACACCTCACAACTGCAACGAATAATACCATCAACCTCACTCCTGGCAGATACACAGTAAGTATCAAGAAAGATGGTTATAATGATTGGCAAAAAGATATTGAGATCAAACGTGAAGTCGTCAGTAACGCGAACGCGCTTCTTTTCCCCAAAGCACCAACGCTGCAAAGCATCTCAACCCAAGGCATAGAATCTGCAATCATTGATCCTTCAGGAACGAAACTTGCTTTCAGGATTGCATCGCAATCATCCAAGCTCAAAAACGGTATCTATGTCTTGGACATGACAACGCGTGGTTTCCCTGTACTTGCAGGACAAAGCAACTCAACGCAACTCGTCAACGATACCATTGATATCTTTTCCAAAGCCACACTCGCATGGTCACCTGATGGCAAACAACTCCTGGCAACGATTGCAGTTGAATCGGGTACGCCTACCTACTATTTGCTCAAAACAGATGGCTTCAATGACGATCCCCAGGACATTACCGCAACGCTTCATCTCACGACCGATGCCTGGCAAACACAACGGCGTGATAAAGAAACTGCTCGACTCTCGTCGCTCAAACAACCAACACAAAAGTTCTCAAACCAATACTTTCATATTCTTTCTTGGTCACCTGACGAAACAAAAATTCTCTATCAAGCATCCCAATCAGCAGACATGCCAATTTTTCTTACACCTCGCTTAATTGGCAATAATCTTCTCTATGAACAGAGAAGCCTCAAAAAAGGATCTATCTACGTTTACGATAGCAATGAAGACATCAATACCAGAATCATTGAGAATAGCGATGACCTCTGCGCTGTCACCGCATCTGACTGTATCACACCCTTCACCTGGTTCCCTGATTCAACACATCTTACCTATGTGCATGATAAGAAAATTGAGATTGTTGAAGATGATGGATCCAATGCAACAACCATCTACGCAGGACCGTTTCTTGACCAATATGTCTTCCCCTGGCCGGATGGATCAAAACTCGTCATCCTCACGAACCTGAACAACCTCGGCGTCCCCCCCACCCTGTATACGATTGGCCTCAAATAACGTCAACGCACGAACCCATCTTAACCAAACCATTACTTGATCCTTTTTTGCCAGAGGTGTAGTATGGAATAAGGAGGCGAAAGCGCCTTTTCTTTTGCTATGAAACAACTGCCCAAGTTGCTAGTTTTTACTCTGATTATTTTCCTACTTGTTGTGCTTGGAATTCCTCAAGCCCAGGCTGCAACCGTCAGCTCAGTTGGCATCGCCAATTACTTAACCGTCAATGGCAAAGTCGAGGATGGAGATATTATTATTTCAACCAGCAAAGGCTACGCTGTTAGTAGCAGAAGCTATGACCCAGGAGTTGTTGGGATAATGACCAGTAACCCCGCAATTTCTCTCAAAACGGACCCACAACGCAAGGGCAATGTCCCTGTTGTCTATGCCGGAACCGTACAGGTTAAGGTTGTAGGCACCAATGGCGGAATCAAACGAGGTGACTTTATTGCTACATCATCTGTGGGAGGAACAGGCATGAAGGCAACAAAGAGCGGCTACGTTCTTGGTGAATCCCTCCAAGATGTTTCTTTTACCAATGACAAGGAAATAAAAATAATATCAGTTAACCTCAATCTCCACTTCGTTCAACTTGGCTCGCCGATCACCAATTCTATCTGGCAGATCTTTGCCTTAACGCAAATTGCAACCTATGAAGAACCACTGCGCGTCTTTCGCTATGTTGCATCAGCAGTGGTGCTGGTGATGTCATTTGTCTTTGGTTTCCTTATCTTCTCACGAACGATCAAAACGGGTATTGAGGCTATTGGAAGAAACCCATTGGCAGGTCGAATGATTCAGCTCTCTATCCTTTTCAATGTCGTTCTTGTTATTATTATAGTAATGACAGGAATTGGCATTAGCTATCTCTTCCTGAGGATATAAAATTATGATACTCGACAATATACAAATCATCTTCGTCATCGCTACGATCACCATCTTGGGAGGCATTGCGGTGTTTATTTACAGTATCTTAAAAAAAGAGCATGAATTTCAGGAGAAAGAAAAAGAAACCTTTCAGCAATACAAACGCATTCTCAAAAAAGCCCACACGCAGGCACGATCACTCCTTGAGACGACCTCTGCTGCCTCGCAAGAGCTGTGGACTGAAACCAAAGCAACCAATGAGGATCTTACCGAGAATCTTGATAAAGTGCTGCAAACAATGGCACAAAAACATATCGAGACAATGAGCAAGCAAGCGCAGCTCTTACAAAACGACTACAAAAATAAAGTAACACAAATGCAAAATCAAATAGATCAAAATACTGAGCAAATGATACAAAATGCTCAAAAAGATATCACCGGACAGGTAGCGCAATTTAGTCAAGTACTCATCAAAAACGCGACGAGTTCAGAGGAAACAATCAATAAAAAAACACAAGAACTGCTTCTTGCTGTAGAAAATGAAATCACCGAGTACAAAAAACAACGACTCGCGAAAATTGAAGCAGATGTCTCACAAATCGTACAAAAAACCTATCAAGAAGTGCTCCACACCAGTATCCCTGAGGATATTCAACAGCAACTGATTCTTGAGGCCTTGGAAAAAGCAAAACAGGAAGGAATCTTGACCCTATGACCGAGACAATGAATCTTATCGAGCTCTCTCCCTACCTCCAAACGACGGCTGATGCAAAGCTACTTAGTGGTCTTCTTACCAAACTCCATGAGAGCTTTTTCAAAAAACAGCAAAGCCCTGATGCTATATGGGCGAAAGAAATTCCGGCAACACTCAGTAGTAGTTTACAAAAACTTGCGGCAGAAAATAACGTGAGCACCTCAGATCCGAGCAGCATGCAATCATTTCTGGTCAAAGTCCAAGAAAGTATCACTGCCCTGCCACAACTCGAACTGACGCTCAGCATCGCACCCACGAAAGATTTTATAAAACAAATTACTCGAACCATTGCTCGTCAATCAAACAAACTAGTACTTATTGCTCTAAAAGTAGATCAATCAATCATCGCTGGTGCCCAGATTGGGTTTCAAGGGAGATATAAAGACTATTCTTTGAGGAAACAACTAGAAACGACAAACTAAAACGATGCATACCTATTCTTATTACCTGGACAAATATGGTGAATATGGTGAGGTTACCCAAATAACCTACCCGATTGTTTCTATCGTGGGACTTCCTGGTGGCAAACTCAATGAGATCGTTGTCTTTGAAACTGGCGACCGAGGACAAATTATCAGCCTGCATGAGGAGTATGCAAATGTCCTCCTTTTTTCTCAAACCAAAATTCAAACAGGAGTCAAGGTAAGTCGAACCGATGGACATATTACCACGCCAGCTGGCAAACAACTCTTAGGCTCGATGATCAATCCATTTGGCCAACCACTTTCAAAACATGTTACGCAAGTAGAAACAGAAGAAATGCGCCCAATCGATACCCCTCCGCAAGGCATTGGCAAACGCGTCAAAATCACCAAGGCACTGCAAACTGGGGCATCACTGGTTGACATCGTTATTCCCCTTGGGAAAGGGCAGAGACAGCTTGTTGTAGGTGATCGAAAAACTGGCAAGAGTACGTTTGTCTTAACTGCACTCAAAAACCAAATAGCAGAAGGCGCCATTGCAATCTATGCTGCCATTGGGAAGAAAACAGCTGATATTAAACAGCTTGAAGCATTTCTCGCTGAGGATGACCGCTGCGACAGGATGATTATTGTTGCAACCAATGCCTCTGACTCTCCTGGCCTTATTTACCTCACACCGTTTACGGCAATGACGCTTGCGGAGTATTTTCGCGACCAAGGGAATGATGTCGTCGTTGTTATGGATGACCTCTTAACCCATGCCAAGTTTTACCGTGAATTCTCGCTGATTGCCCAAACCTTTCCCGGACGAGATTCCTATCCAGCAGATATGTTTCATGTGCATGCACGACTGCTTGAACGAGCTGGTAATTTTCAAAATGCAGCCTATGGTGAACGTTCCATTACCTGTCTTCCGATTGTTGAGACGCAAGATGGAGATCTCACGGGCTATATTGTTTCAAACCTCATGAGTATTACTGATGGCCATTTGTTTTTTGACAATAATGTCTTTGCCCAAGGCAGACGTCCAGCAATTAATATCGGTCTCTCCGTGACTCGTGTTGGAAAACAAACACAGGAACGTCTCTTAAAAGACATCAATCGGGAGCTGAGTAGTCTGTTTGCAATTTACGACCGGGTTGAAAACCTTTCACATTTTGGTTCAGAAATGACTGATAGCGTCAAAAGTATCTTCGCAACAGGAAACAAAGTATACAGCTTTTTCAATCAACCAGGTGGCATTATCATGCCCAAAGAGATCTCCCTCATCCTTTTTTCCCTTATCTGGCTTAATATCCTCAGTGATGAGTCAGCCATAGAAAAGGCACGCACCAACCTACTCCATGCCTGCGAAGAAGATGATAATCGTCTCTTTCTTCGCTCTCTTCTCAATGTTGACAGTTTTAACGAACTACTGAAGCATGTTGGTGACAATAAAGACAAAATTGTAAGCCTATGCCAATCTTCAGACAAATAAAAGAAGACATCGATAGCAATAAGCAAATGAAAATGCTCACGCAAGCATATCAAGAGCATGCGCTTGAGCAAATCAATTTTGCTCGGTATTCTGTTCTCTCATCACGAGAATTTATGGAGGAGTTAACCGAAATCTTTTTCAATGTAAAATTATCCTATGAAAGTTTTCTCGCAACCCTCATACAAAAAGATAAGGCAAAACAACTTGCAAAACTCAAAAAAAATGGTAAAGAAGTGCTTGTTTTGGTCAGTGCCAATGGCAAATTCTATGGAGATATTATCAATCGAACATCCCGACTCTTTTACGAAAGAGCACTCACTGAACATGCTGATCTGGTGATTATCGGTAAGGATGGAAAGAGATTCTGCGAGCAGGCAGGACTGACCAAACCGTATACCTATTTTGAGCTTTCTGACACAGCTGTCTCGTTAGAACTGCTCAAACCGATCATACAGCTTCTTGTCCCTTACGAAAAAGTGACTGTCTTCTACGGGAAATTTGATAACATTGTCTTACAAGAAGCAGTCGAGGCGTCACTCTCCGGAGATATGCCAAAGGACAACAAAACAACAAAACCTCGAGAAAATTTTCTCTTTGAGCCATCGATTGCGAACGTCATGGAATTTTTTGAGACGCAGATTTTCTCACTGCTCTTAAATCAAACGATGAATGATTCAAAACTTGCTCGTTTTGCTTCCCGAGTCAAGGCTATGGAGTCAGCGCAGGAAAATTTGCAAAAGCAACTAAAAATACTTGCACACAAAGAACTTCGTTTTAAGGCAAGTGATATCAACAAAAAACAGTTACAATTATTTGCAGGCAGAAGTTTGTGGGGGAAAAGATAGCTATGGAAGAATCAATTGGGATCATCAAAACAATCAAAGGCAATATCGTTGAGGTAGCATTTGCGGTGTACAAGCCGGATATGCATCATATCTTAGTCTTAGAGGAAGATCCATCAGTTGTGATGGAGGTCTATAACTCCGCAAGTGCCACATCGTTTTATTGTTTTGTCTTGACCAATGCACAGCGACTCTCTCGTGGGGCAAAGGTCATAAACACCTATAAAACCATTGAAATTCCTGTCGGCCAGGAAGTCTTGGGACGAGTCATGAATCTATTCGGTGAACCAGTTGACGAAAAAGGAGAAATTAAAACAAAACAGAAAAAATCAATCTATAGCCATGAGGCAAGTTTTGACCGCATCATTTTAGCAACAGAGATTATCGAAACAGGGATTAAAGCAATTGATTTCTTCTCCCCTATTCTCAAAGGTGGAAAGATTGGCATTTTTGGCGGCGCGGGTGTCGGAAAAACAATATTACTTACTGAGATTATCCATAACATTGTGAATAAAAACCCATCAAATACCGCATCTGTTTTTGCTGGCGTTGGCGAACGCGTCCGCGAAGGGCAAGAACTTTATGAAGCATTGCAAGAAAGTGGCGTATTAAGCTATGTCAGTCTCTTTTATGGCCATATGGGAGAAAACGCCAGTATCCGCTTCAAGACAGCCTTAGCAGCAATCTCGCTTGCTGAATACTTCCGCGACGTCCTGAACAAAAATGTCTTGTTCTTCGTTGACAATGTGTACCGTTTTGCCCAGGCTGGCTATGAACTTTCAATGCTCATGAACAGTATTCCCTCTGAAGGAGGCTATCAAGCAACTCTGCCTTCCGAAATGGCAGCACTGCATGAACGCCTGTTCACCACAACCGAGCAGAGCATTACGTCATTTGAAGCAATCTACGTTCCCTCAGATGATATGCTTGATCATGGGGTCCAATCAGTGTTTACCTATCTTGATGCCAATATTACCCTTTCCCGAATGATCTATCAGGAAGGCATCTATCCGGCAGTGGATTTGCTGGCATCAACATCGGCTGCATTAAAACCAGAAATTGTCGGCGAACTCCATGCCAAAACGGTGATAAAAGCACAACAACTCCTCAAAAAAGCAGCAGGCCTAGAAAGGATTGTATCACTCATCGGCGAATCAGAACTTAATGAAACAGACCGCATCATTTATAACCGAGTGAAACTCCTCAAAAATTACATGACACAAAATTTCTTCGTCACCAAACTCCAGACGGGTAAAGACGGCGATTATGTGCCTGTTTCCGAAACAGTCAAGGATGTCGCTGCCATTATTGATGGCAAACATGACGGCCTTGATCCTTACCAACTCAAAGGCATCGCAACGATAAAGGATCTGAAAAAATGAGTGCCCAACCCTTACTTTCAGTCATCATCAAAAAACCAGGACAGATTATTTTTCATGGCGATGCCAAGGCAGTAACTTCAGTGAGTGTGCGTGGGAAATTTGATGTCCTTGCGTATCATGCAAATTTTATTGCCTTGATAAAAGAATCAGTGACAATCCACCAGGAAAATAAAGAGCCAGTGCTTATTCCTCTCACAACAGGCATCATCAAGGTCAAAGATAATACGGTAAAAATTATTCTTGGCATTGAAACAAAAGCCTCCTAAAAAACTTGCGCTATTTTTGGAAAAAAAGTCATTTTGCTTAACAGCATCAAAAGACCTCAAAAGATTCTTATAGCTATCATACTTGACTAGATAAAAATCTCTCTTACTTGACTACTTATAATAAAGCATTTACGCTGGAAATACGCCTATGAATCCGGTGGATTTTTTACGTAAAAAACAAAAAAGTAACGGAAATAGAAACCAAAAAGTACCCTTTCTCTTACTTTCTCTTCTCGTAGCCAGCCTTTTTATCATCACTGGTATCGTCCTCAAAGCCAACAACCACCTGCCCCAAACAATCATCGAACGAGTAAAGAGCTTGTCTACATCCTCAGGCGTCTTGGCAGCAACAACCACGCTTGAACATCTCACTGGAGAGATCTCATTCAACCTTCCTGCTGTCTTCACTGACAAAGTACTGGTCAACAAAGACGCAACGATCAGCGGCACGCTTACCGCCCCCAACGTAATCTATTCACTGACCGCAGGTCAAAATATCACGATCAGTGGCGGACAAAATCCGATTATCTCTGCAACCTCCAGCGGTGTGAACAGCTTCCAGGGGAAAAATGGTGATCTGACACTGACCAATGGTTCCGGCATCACGATTGATGCCCTGACCATCACCAACACCGATCCTGGCTCTGCCCAAAAGATTTTCAAAACCATAACGGTTGGCAGTACTGATATCGCAGCTGGAAGCAATGCCGATAAGCTGACCTTTGCTGCAGGAACAGGCATCACGCTTTCTCCTGATGCGGGAAGCAAAACAATAACCATTACCAACCCCTCTGCCCCTTCAGGACTGACCACCAATGGCATACTCTATGCAGCCTCTGCAAACAGCTTTGTCTCGCTCACACCCGGAACAACAGGCTATATTCTCCAATCCAATGGCTCTGGCTCCGCTCCGTCTTGGGTTAATAATTCAGCAGGCGCTCCTTCCTTTTCTGCCATAACCAGTGGCACTAATACCCAAGCAGCGATGGTTGTTGGATCTGGTGCAAGCCTGACGTACGCTGGTGGCACAGCAACGAGTGGCGTCATCAATGCGAACCAACTGTTGGGTGGAACCTGGGCAATTCCAGGCGCAATTGGGAGTACAACTGCCAACACCGGCGCCTTTACCACCCTCGCTGCTTCTGGAGGCATCACATTCTCCAGCCTCACCTCAAACGGTGGCCCTCTCTACACTAATGGCTCGGGGGTTCTTGCTCAAACAACGGCTGGTACTTCAACCCAAGTCCTCCACGGTGGAACTTCCCCTTCCTTCTCTGCTGTCTCCCTCACGGCTGATGTGACAAATACCCTTCCCATTGGTAACGGCGGGACTGGCCTCAGCTCAACACCCGCAAATGGACAACTCTTGATTGGGAATGGTTCTGGATACACGCTCGCAAATTTAACCGCTGGCTCTGGAGTGAGTATTACCAATGGATCAGGCAGCATCACAATAGCACAAAGTGGTGCTGGAAGCTCGAAATGGGATCAGTTCAACGGCACGATCTTCCCCAATATTGCAACACAAGATGTCCTCATTGGCGGAGTCTCAACTGCTTCCGCCAAATTTGGATTCATCAATGTGAACTCTGGCACACCAACGGCAACGATTGCTGGAAATATCGTGCTTGACAGTTCTGGGATCATCCAAACGACAAAGAGTCAAACCCTCACTCTCGGTGGGGCAACCACGGGAAACATCATCATCAATCCTCTTAATGCTGCCGCTGGTGGCTACATCAGACCAAATACCGACAATGTTTCTGATCTTGGTCTTTCCAACTTCAACTTCAGAAACGTCTTTGCCACGACCTACAACTCTGGGGTAAATGCTGGGCAGACGGTTGCTTCTGCTTCGTGTGTGACGAGTGTTGGAGGTATTGTGACTGGCTCGGCTAGCTGTCCGGTTGGGAGCACGTCAAGTCCTTTCCAATCAAGTGGGGCAATCATTGTTGAGAACAATCTGACTCAAGATCTCATTATTGGCGGCAATGCGACTGCTTCTGCCAAATTCGCTGTCCTCAACGTGGCTGGGGGAACGCCCACCGCCTCTGTCTCCGCTGGAACAAGTGGTGGTGCCTACCTCACGGCTGGGGGCAATCTCCAGACCACGGCTCTTCAGAATCTCACCATTGGTGGGAGTACGACAGGCAATATCGTCCTTGATTCAGGCAATGCCACGGGGGTTATCCGCCTTGCCGACCTCACCACCAACGGCGTTGTCTACACCTCCGGTGGCAACGGCACCCTTAACTCCGAGGCGCTCCTCAATGTTGCCCGGGGTGGTACCGGGGTTGATGGCTCCGCTGCTGGCAA
>Ga0209515_10007836_pt1 | contig 12722 bp, 10 predicted proteins | sample Subgroupgradi54m_FD_187454 | JGI IMG/M metagenome (GOLD analysis project Ga0209515, IMG submission 187454) | Subsurface groundwater microbial communities from S. Glens Falls, New York, USA - GMW60B uncontaminated upgradient, 5.4 m (SPAdes)... ... | reverse complement strand
GTTGATTTGGTTATTCTTAATGAAAAAGCTACATCTTATATTCAGGATCTTCAGGTTCTTCTTGAAACTATGGTAAGAACCAGCGTTAAAATGCCAGGAAGTCATATGCAAGAAGGTGGTGGCAGTATTTTTGTCTTGAGAGCTGACTTGCTTACTCAACAAGAAAAAGAACTTTTACAGACTGCAGCCAGATCAGTTATGTCTTGCAAAGAAGGAAGTCTTGCAGAACAAATAATGCGAATGAAACGCAGTGCTTATAGACCTGTTTATCAACTAAAACGGCGAATCAATGCTCCTGTAAAAAAAGATTGGTCAGTAGCTCACCCAACACTTGAATTTTTTAATGGACTTGGTGGTTTTGCTAATGATGGACGTGAGTATGTGACAATTCTTGGAAAATTACAATACACTCCAATGCCATGGATTAATGTAATTGCTAATAGTGAAATAGGATTTTTGGTTTCTGAATCCGGTTCAGGATATACATGGGCTTTGAATAGCAAAGAAAACCAGATTACTCCATGGTCTAATGATCCAGTATGTGATCCAAGTTCTGAAGTATTTTATATATGTGATGAAGAAACAGGTGAGTTGTGGACTCCAACAGCATTGCCGATTCGTTTTGACAATGCAACTTATATTGCACGACATGGTCAGGGTTATAGCAGCTTTGAGCATTTTTCACATGGAATAGAAAGCAAGCTCATCCAATATGTTAGTTGGGATGATCCAATAAAAATTTCCCATCTTACTTTAGAAAATAAGTCTGGAAGAGTAAAAAATCTTTCAGTAACCTCTTATGTAGAGTGGGCTCTTGGTTCTTCACGTAGTACTAATACCCCGTTTATCATTACTGAAATTGATAAAGAAACCAATGCAATGTTTGCCTATAACCCTTGGAATGCAGACTTTGGCAGAAGAATTGCATTTGCTGATTTTTGTAAAAAACAAAATTCTTGGACAGCTGATAGAACAGAATTCATAGGACGTAATGGGACTCTTGAACAGCCTGCAGTTCTTGTATATAAACAGGAGCTTAGTGGGAATGTTGGCGCAGGACTTGATCCATGTTGTGCACAGCAAACAACTGTAGAAATTCCTCCCCAAGGAAAAGTAGAATTGTTTTTTTTCCTTGGACAAGCAAATGATAGAGAGACTGCAAGTAAGTTAATTAAAAAATACAGGTCAATTAATCTTGATTCTGTATTTGAAAATGTAAAAGAAAATTGGGAAAATATTCTTTGTAAAGTCCAAGTCAAAACCCCCGATCGTAAAGCTGATCTAATGTTAAACAGATGGCTTTTGTATCAAACATTGGTTTGTCGCTATTGGGCACGTACAGCTTTTTATCAGGCTGGAGGTGCATATGGTTTTCGTGATCAACTCCAAGATGTAATGGCTCTTCTTCTTTCACAACCTTCTATTACAAGAGCACATATTTTAAATGCTGCAAGTCACCAGTTTCTAGAAGGTGATGTCCAGCACTGGTGGCATCCTCCTTTTGATAAAGGTGTACGGACAAAGTGCTCAGATGATAGCTTGTGGCTTCCTTATGTTGTTTATCGTTATTTAAAGGTTACAGGTGATTATAAAATACTTGATGAAATTATTCAATTTTTAGATGGACGAACACTTTTGACTAAAGAAGAAAGTGCTTATTACCAACCAATACATTCTGATGAGAGTGCTACTCTTTTTGAGCATTGTAAAAAGATATTAGATAGAAGTCTTAAAACAGGTATACATGGACTACCACTAATTGGCAGTTGTGACTGGAATGACGGAATGAATCGAGTAGGGCATGGTGGCTTAGGTGAAAGCGTTTGGCTTGGGTGGTTTCTTTATGCAACACTAACACAGTTTGCTTCTGTAGCTAAAGAGCGAAATGAAGATGACTGTGCAATCCAATGGCTTAAACATTCTAGTGATTTAAAAAATGCTCTTGAAAAAGAAGCTTGGGATGGTGCTTGGTACAGGCGGGCATATTTTGATGATGGGACACCGCTTGGTTCTGCATCAAATGCTGAGTGCAGAATTGATTCAATTGCTCAATCATGGAGTGTTATTTCAAAAGCTGCTGATACTGAGCGAGCTTGTAAAGCGATGGAATCTGTTGAAAAGTATTTAATTAGACCGGGTGATAATCTCATTCTTATTTTTACTCCACCTTTTGATAAAACTCTTCTTGATCCAGGTTACGTAAAAGGTTATTTACCTGGTATCCGTGAGAACGGTAGTCAATATGTTCATGCTGCAATCTGGAACGTAATTGCTTTTGCAATGTTAGGAAATGGAAGCAAGGCTTATGAACTTTTTAGTATGCTAAATCCAATTAACCATTCAAATACCCGTGCAGGTGTACATAGATATAAAGTTGAACCATATGTTATAGCAGCAGATGTTTATTCTGAGCCACCTCATGTAGGGAGGGGAGGGTGGACATGGTATACAGGCTCAGCTGGATGGATGTATCGTGCAGGAATAGAATTAATTTTAGGACTGCAAGTTGAGGGAAATCTTTTACATCTTAATCCCTGTATCCCAAATTACTGGGAAAATTTTACAATTAATTACCAGCATGGAAAAACACAATATGAAATCTTTGTTGAAAATTCTAATTCAGTTTCAAATGGTGTAAAAAAAATTGAATTGGATGGTAGTCCCATAACTTCAGTAAAAGATGGTATTCCGCTAACTGATGATAAAAAAGTTCACAGGGTAAAAGTTGTTCTTGGGTAAAATCAATCTGCTTAAACAGCTTCCCTTACGACGCTGTCCAGTATCAGAGAATGAGCAGGCAGGAATCAGAGAATTAGAATTTAGAACTAGACTTCACTAATTACATCAAACCCTTTAAAGCTACCAACAATTGCAAGTCCAATGATTTTTCCTTTACAGATTTTTCTTTCTCTTATTTTTTTTGCAGTCTCATTCAATGTAGCACCTGACCCTACGGCATCATCAATTAATAGAATATTTTTAAAAACTCCTGTCTCATTAACAACAATAGTGCTTTTGGCATTTTCAATTCGATCTGGCAATTTGCTGAGAGTTTTCTGAGGAACAATGATTGGTGTTTTTATTTTTGTAATTGATATAAGTTTATGATCTGTTTGTATAGCTCTTTCAAGTTCTCTCATTATTTGAATTTCTCTTTTTACTGTTGGCGGAATGATTCCAATTACATTTACTTTATTTTTCTTTATAACTTTTTCTATATTGGGTTTGATGAAAGCAATTAATTTCTTTATATACTCCTTATTTTGACTTTGCTTTGCATAAAGCAGGAATTGCCCAAGCTTGGTTTTGCCAAATCTTTCAATACTATAAAAATCAAGATATAAGATTTGGTCTAAATATATTTTTTCAAATGTATTTTTAAATTTGGAAGTTCCATCAATCAAGCCACCTCTTTTATATTTGCTGTATTTTTTCAGAGTTTCAATATATTCATTTGCTGTTTTTTGAATAGGTAGATTAAATTTATTACACCAATATTCAAATCCTTTCAGTCCTTCTTTTTCCTCACCCTTGGGTGTAATAATCAAAAAGTTTTCATTGATGATCTTTTCATCAATGCTTTCAATCTGCAATTTGCTTTCATAATCTTTGTGTTTATCTTTAATTGAATAAAAAACTTTTGGAGGTCTGCCTGATTTAATTAAAACACCATTTTCAAAAAGTTTTTTTAGTTGTTTCCTTATGGCCCTATCAGACAGTTCAAAATGATCAAATAATTCTTTTCCGGATACTTGATCCTTGTCTTTTATGTATTTGATTATCTTTTCTTCTGTTTTTTCTATCATTTGTTTTTAATTATACCCAAAAGTTCCTGGTTCCTAGTTCATCCTGTACTAGGAACTACTTATTAAAAGCTTAAAACTGTAGGAAATACTACTCCGGGTTGTGGTTCCGGTATGCGCGGGTTCCCCGCCAAAGGCGGGTCCGCCTCCGGTGGAAAATCCCGTTACCTGCCCCAGTTCTTTTAAATTTAGGAATGGTGTAATATTTGACACCGGGTGGTACAATAATTACACCACTTCTATGATCAACCTAAGATCAAAAATAACACAAAAGGTTTTAGCATTTATATTCCTTCAAAATGAAGAATTTTATGCAAGAGAATTGGCTAGAAGATTAGACTTAGACCATGGGAATCTAATAAAAAAATTACACGAGCTAGAAAAGTTAGGCTTGCTTACAAGTCAAGCAAAAGGACAAGAGAAATATTACAAATTAAATACAAGGTTTCCATTATTAAAGGAATATAGAGTTATCGTACACAAAACATTTGGCTTTGAAGATAAACTTAGAGAAGCCCTGCATAAAACTAAGCAGATTGAGCATGCCATATTATTTGGTTCTTATGTAAAAAATAAAATGGACAAAAGTAGTGATATTGACTTGCTAGTAATTGGAAAACACAGTACTATTAGTCTTCAAAAAAACATTGCAAAATTACAAAAAGAATATGATAGAGAAATTAATGTTATAAGCATGCATAGTAATGAATTTAATCATAAACAAAAAGATGATTTATTTCTAAAAAAGATTTTAAAATCACCTAAGATCGAGTTAGTATAATGCATTTTGATAAGAAATATTTTCAAGAATTTGATTTCTCAAAAGAGGATATTAAACAATATTTTGAAAATGCTATTCGTGATTTGGACATTGCACAAAAAGATAATATACCAGAAGTAAAATTTACATATAGCTACCAAGCATTAATTAAGGCTGGTATCACTTTAATTGCAAAAGTAGGAAGTGTAAAGGTTAGGAGTGCACCAGGACATCATATAAAAATATTAGAAAAAACAAGTGAAATCTTAAAAGATGAAGATATCCTAGCAATAGGTAACGCAATGCGAACAAAAAGAAACCTGGATTTCTATAGTGGTGGTGAAATAATTAGTGAAAAAGAAGCCACAGAATACTTGGAATTTGTTCAGAATGCTTTAAAGAAAATTGAAAAAATCATTTGATTATGTGATTCAATATAATGCATTACAAATTTAGGTTATTAAAATGAAAAAACTAAATATTATTGGCTATGCTCCCGATGCGCGGGTTCCCCGCCAAAGGCGGGTCCGCCTCTGGTGGAAAATCCCGTCACTTGCCCCAAATCAGATATCAGAGGATCAGATATCAGAAAATCAGAAAAAACGTTTTTTAGAACATTCTTTAACCTGTTTTTTTTGCATTATGTTAGACTTTACAAACATTAGAAATATGATTCGTTCTATGGGAGGACAAAATGAAAGTAAATTCTAGTAGTTGTGACAGTCGCAGACGTTTTGAGGAGTATTATTGCAGAGAGAATGGCAAACTAACCCTCAGGATTACAAACGATTAATTGAATATGCATATAATTCATCTCCATTACATGGACCTTATCCAGAGAATTCACATCGTTCTGTGGAAAAACACCGTAAAAAATAATTTAGCTACAACTTGTAATTAATCTCCTTAAATTGTTTTATCTATAATTCGGAATAAAAATGATTAGGCTCTATAAATAGTCAGAAATCAGAGAATCTGCCCTAACTATCCTTACAAATTGACACAGCAAAAAAAGCCAAGTAAGCTTTTAATAATTTATAATTTTTTTAAGGAGAATAGAAAAAATGATTAAATTGCTTAGAGCAGGAGTTACAAGCAGCGCAGCACTTGCAAGTGCATTATTACTAAATAATTTTATTCCAGCAGAAAGAAATTTTGCTAATGCAAAGTCTCCCTTATTGCAAAAATATGCTGAGGGTAATTGATTAACTAAAGAGAGAGCCCATGAAATGATGTCGCAAGAATTTGACACAAATAGAGATGGTATAATTTCAGGAGATGAGGAAGTCAGAGCAATTGCTTTTGTCGCTGAACTATATACAGACAAACTATCTTCTTGGGGCACTCCACTAAATATGGGACAAGCAAGATTAAATGCTTTAGATGCTTTATATAAAATGTCAGCAAATCCTAATGAAGTACACTCTAATCTTGTTAAAGAGATTGCTGATTTAAAGAATAAATAATATAACTTCTATACTCATAGGCTAAGACATTATTTCATTTTAGAAAATTTAATTAGCTACTTGCACGAGCAATGTCAACAGCTCTTCTTAAATCATCTGCAAGCTCATTAGCTTTCAAAAAATCATCAAGTGAATTTGGATCTTCAGCAAGTAATACTTCTAATATTTTTCTTGCATTATGCCTGACAGTTCTTTGTGGACTATAAAGCGTAATATCCACAAGCTCTGCTAACCCAATGTAATCTATTATTTCTAATAAACTTAAGGATTCAGTTTCTCCAGGACTTGGTTCTCCCAGATTTAAAGTGAAAGGAACCTCAAGTCCGTCAAGTCTTTTAAAAGCATCTTTAATATCAATATCTTTTAGCATCAATACCCTTATTAAAATTTCTCTATATTTGTCCTGTTGTCCAATTTCAGAACCATACTGACTGCTTGAATACTTACAGACAGCAGCAAGTGTCCAAGAAGGGTTCTTTTCTAAAAGATCTCTCTTGATTTTTTCAACCAAAGCATTACTCCCTGGATTTCCAGTAATATCCTCATCACACAATTTTTTAAATGCTTCATATCTGACTAAATGATCTTCATTATCTAAGAACTCTATCAGCTTATCTACAGCGCCTGACCCTTTTAAATTTGCATAAAATTCTACTCCCTTAGAAGCTCTGTACCCTGTTCTATCAGGCAAACTCCCATCGGCAACTTCATTTAAAAATGCTTTCTCTATTTTGATAACATCTGAATCATCTTCTGCATCATTGATCAAAACACATGATAGCCTGAGTCTATGCTCATCTCCACTAATTATTGGAAGCAGTTTTAATTTATCTTCAAAAGAAATATCAAAGAGATATTCTTCCATTCCGGCAATTAATATTTCTTGTCTATGAAGAACATATTGTTTTGTATATTGCTCCATAGCAAATGGAGTTCTGCCACTTTCATCAATTAATCCTATTCCTCCAGATTCATCATCATCAAGATCAAAATCTATAGCACTAGAAGTATCTATTACGTCAGGAAATGTAACAGCCTGAGAATACAAAAGCTTGCCAACATATTGAGCAATATCATCTGTTTCTATTGAAAATTGCGAGGGTTCAGGTTCTTTTTTATCAGTAGCAGCATCTGTCCTTAGCTTTAAATCTTCCCCAAAGTCAATTTCATCTTCAATCAAATCATCATTAACAACATATCTAATTGTATTTAGCGGCAAATCACTCTGACCAACATGCTCAGACTCTACATTATTAGTTTCATCTGAAACTTGTTCATCTGTAACTTGCTCAACTTCAGCTTCTTTATCTGAACCACTTATAATGGCAAAAAGTGATTTTATAAGTGGCTTAAGTTCCGGGGCTGTTGTACCAGGATTCATAAAGTAAGCTGAAATCAAATCTCTTTTTTGAGCATAATTAAGTTCAGAAAGAATTTTGGTTACATTACCAAGTTTTAAATCAGGCAAACAAAGAGAATCTGGCATAAAATCTTCTTTTTCAGTCAGCATAAAAACAGCTAATGAGCTTTTTGTTGCAATTGCATTAATATCTAATTCCAAATAACTAATTCCATCATGTTTTTCTCTTAGCTTTCTGTAAAAATGTTTTTTTGTTCCTTCAGAACAAAATGGATTTTTAGGATCTCTTCCACCCTTAATATCAGGTGGCAAAGCATGCTCATACATCTGAAGTAAACATTGTGCTGAACGACAAACATCTACATAATCTTCAAGCTGTATTTGCCCTAATTCTCTTTCAAGAGCAAGGTCCGCTGATTCAAGGCTTGATTCAGATGGTATTTCAATTCTGCTTTGAATATCTCTAATCATCTGAACAAATCCCCAGTCTCTAATTCTATGTAAGGTCGGTTGACCTGATTCTCTATTTATAATTCTCTTTGCTGTACTAAAAACTGCTTTTACAAAAACAGGATCAAGTTGTTTTCTTTTATCTGAATCAGGCCTTCCCAAAAGCTCAACAACTGCTGCTTTTCTATTGGGTGAGTGAGCAATTTGTTTTGCAAGTTTTTTAACTTCAGCAGGATTTATTGGTGGAATTGCCATTTATTCTTTCTTGAATTTATTATTTAATAGAATATCCTATCTTAAAAGATGATTTATTAAGGCATGTATATTTCTCTCAAAAGCCAAAAGAGGATTCAGCAAGTAGGCCAAGTAACCATTAGATTTGTTTAAAATTTATTAATTTAAGTTGAATTTGGTAATTAGTAGGTTTATTAGAAAAATTTAAGCTTAAGCTTTATAAAATATGATATTTCAGGAGCTTTGTAATTTAAGACAACATTATGATAGTACAGCAAATACAAAACAAATATCCAATCATTGGTACCAACAGTACACCAAGTGACTCAAGTAAACGGATTAAACCCGGTAGTTACTCTTTTAATAATATTCCCGAAGGAACACTTATTGTAAAAAATGATATTCCTATTACTCAAAATGAAGTAAACGGAGTAGTTCAAACATTAGATCAACTATCGAATAACTACAAAGAATTTCTTGGACCAAATTTAACCGTATTCATTGGGCAAAGAAAAGAAGTCGGGGACAAAGAAGCAGTTGGATCAGCATGCAGATTAACTGGCACTATAAAAATGTATAAAGAGAGCTTAAAGGAAGAAAATGTTTTTAGCGTACTAACTCATGAGATGGGACATCTTTTTTATAATTTATTTGATGAATATGCAAAAAGTATATGTCCTGAAAAATTAGATGGACTTAAAAAATTACATACTGAATTACAAACCAAATGTTTAAAAGAGGAGTTGAAAAGGATATTACAAAGAGAAATAACTGATGTAGATATAGAAAAGGTTGTTAATGAAATCCCTGTAGAAGGCTTAGATCCAAGACTTCAAGAAACTCTAGAATACTATACAAATAGAAGAGAGGTTTTTGCTGAGTTTTTCTTATACAACATGGAAGAAAAATTAGGATTAAATACCACTACTGAAGAAGATGATTATAGAAAAGAACTTTTGAAAAATTTTTTCTCTCCACTATATGAAGAATACAAGAAAGCTGTTTTGAATGATAATGAACTTATTGAATGTTTAACTCAACTAGACAGAAAAAATACTCAGGAATTCTATGCAAGACACGAAGCAAATAAATTAAAGATAGTCTTATCTCTCGAACAACAAAATATTGGTTCATTTGATCCAAGAAAACAAAAAGAAATTGAGGAAGCAGTGTCAGCTGTACTTGCTACATCATCAACAAAAATAATTGAGACTGAACAGGCTTTAACTTATGCTTTTTATGAAACTTTTTTTGCTGGCTTTGTAGAGAGAATTAAAGCTGTAGAACCTAATAAATTTACAGAAGCTTTAGGAGATTTAATGGATAATTACCCAAGTTTTCCTAATTGTAGTGTAGAAGAGATAAAGGATGATACTACTAAGTTCTCAGGATTAATGCAGCCGACAAAAGACTTATTACCTGAAATTGAAATATTTCTTCGACTTAACAGAGACTTGAAAGAAATTGAGAAGTGGAACTTTGGAAAAGTGGGGAGCGGTGAAATTGATTCTGGATATATTGGATGTTGCTTAAAACAGATAGTTCATGGAGAATTAGATAAGCATGACTTTGACTTGTTCAATGTAGAATACAAGCTTATTAGCAGTATTTAAACAATATACAAAGTGTAAGCTCAACCCTTTTTGACACCTTTCTAGTTAAAAATAATTTCACTTCCAATAAAGGAAAATTTAATAAGAGTTTAATAGTAACTTTATAAGTTAAGAATTATAAGGAGACAACCATGTTTAACCCTATATCAATCGCTAAGCCACCAGCTTATATATCAACCACTGATCCCAAGACAGGCAAAATTATTCATGTAGCATCGGATGATCCTACTGATACCGTTTGCATTTCTGAGCCTAATGGACTTGAAAATAAAGCAGCTGAGCTTCAGGAAAAAATATTAACTGCAATATCTAATGGTGACTTTAAATCACTTGGAAGCTTATTAATAAAGATGCTTAGAATAAATACAGTCATGGGGCTAGGTACAACAGTCAAGAAGTAAGCGATAAAAATCAATTTAAAAAGCTTAAGTTTGTAGCATTTTATTTTAAAAAACCCTTGTAAAATTTAAGATCAATCTTACATTTGGTCCTTTTTGAATATGGTTCAATTCTTTAATTATGGGAAGTCCCACCGATAAGTTTGTAATCCATTTTTTATTAAAAATTAACCGCATACCTGGGGACATATAAACAATCAGCCCTCCATGGTTTTCATCTGTAATGTGCATACCATAAGTATTTGTAACCGATTTTTGAGACCATTGTCCATTCCCTTCTAGTATTAAATCCCAAGTCAGATCTTTACCAGAAACATGTTCGGGAAAAATTTTATTTAACACTTTGTCAGTTGTACGCACTCTATGAGCAGCTGACAAATTAAATGTAGCAATATCTCCAACTGTAGTATTTTGAGTTCCTTCTGTAGAAAATTTATATAGCCCATTTGAACTTATTGAAATATGCTTAAATGTTTTACTAACTGCTAGTCCAATAGATGGATCCCATGAACCTGTTCCAGGCTGCTCATCTGTTTCAAACAGGTTTCCCTGATTATCCCTGAAGTGCCTCACACCACTAGGAATTTTTATTCCACCCAGAAGTGTAGCGTGTAAATTTATATCGTCTCTTTTTAAAAATCTATAAGCGCTAAAAAGTGTTGTATCTCCAACTCCTATAGAACTTCCAACATTTATAGGTGGTCCGTCACTAACTCTTTGGTTAAACTTAAAAACATAAGGTACATTTAAAGCTACATACCAATTATCAGTAATTCCATACCCTGCCGAGAGAGATGGAGTATAAATATTTCTGAATGTGTGAACATCTTCACCTCGTTTTCCTAAATTTATAAGTTGACTGTTTGTGAATGTGTCAAAATTTGTATAATTATTTCCAAATCCAACAAACTTTGTCCCTTTCGGTAAAGTATAAGCAGGGATGGTTATTATGGGTCCTACAAGCCCAGGACCATTAATATTTCCTTCTCCACCATGATGGGCATCAGCCTTTAACTGAAAACACAAACAACATATTATTAAAATTAATCTTAAAAAAGAATTCTTAAAATCCATACTATTTAAAAGTAACAAATAAATCTTTTAAGATGATTTTTGATTTACGATTCGTTAGAAAAAGTTTTAGGTAAATATATAAACCAGCAGGTTGTCATACATCAAAAAGTACCCTTTTCCATTAAATTAAAGCACTGATACTTTTCTCTATAGTTTTTATATTTTCAGTCAAATATTTTTCTAGCTTTTCCAAGCTAACAGACATATTTTTTCTGCCAAACCCAATTCTAAAATTCTTATTACCAAAGTCATAAAGTGTACCTGGAAGCACAAATACTCCTTTTTTTTCTATAAGATCAATGCAAAATTTTTCCACATCTGCATCAAATTTTATTCTTGGGAAAGCTATTGTTCCTGCTTTAGGAATAACACAGCTAAACAGACTCTGACACCTATTAAAGAAATCGTTTAGTATTTTTAAGTTGCTTAAAATTATGTCAAGATTTCTTTTAAAGATTTTTTCTTTATTTCTAAGCGCAATTATTGACAGAAATTCACTTGGTGCACTGCAGCAAATAGTAGTGTAGTCCTTAAACGCTGCCATTTTACTAAGTATTTCTTTATTTTTTGTAACTGTCCAGCATATACGTAGTCCTGGCAGTGCAAATGCTTTTGACATGCCACCAACAGATGTTCCATTTTCATATATTTCACACACTGAAGGCAATCTTTCTTTCTCATCATATTCCAAAAATCTATAAACCTCATCTGAAAAAACTAAAATGTTTTTTTCTTTTGCAATTTTTATTATTTCACTTAGCTTTTCTTTTTTCATCAGATATCCAGTAGGATTGTGAGGAATGTTGATTATTATTGCTTTTGTATTATTTTTTATATTCTGCTTAAGAAAATCAATATCCAGCCCCCAATTTTTTTCTTCATCAACAGCCCACTTTGTAATTTCACAACCAATGGATCTAGCAACTTCATATAGAGACTGATAGGCTGGAAACTGAACAATCACATGGTCTCCAGACTTCAGCATTACATTCATAAATATAAAAATGCCTTCTTCAGCACCTGAATGAACTAAAATATCATCAGGGGAAATATTTTTATATAATTTTGCAATTTCATTTCTTAATTCAGGATTACCTTTAGTTTCTGTATATCCAAGTCTTTGGTTTTTAAATTTTTCATAGGAGCCAGGTTCAAAACTCAACAACTCATCTATAGAAAATGATTCTGGATCAGAAGAACAAAGCAAATATGGAGCTGAAAACTCATATTTCGCAAAAAATCTCTCTAATTTAAAATCGTGCATCTTCATGATTTTATAACCATGAGGATAGCATAAAATATATAAGCAATCTACTTAATATCTTTACTGCATTTGCTTTCTTGCAGTATCAATGCCAGTTGTATTTTTTTCAAGATTCATATTTCCTTGATTTTGTGCATCCGCCCCTTGTGGTTGCACTATTGCAGCACTTTGAGTTACTCCACCTTGTGTTCCAGCGGTTCCATCAGAGGACTGTGCAATAACACCAGAAGCATTGATATTATTACCAGCAGAGTTATCTACTGGCTGACTATTTGTCTGTCCACCAGTTGCAGGTCCTGT
>Ga0209515_10007834_pt1 | contig 12724 bp, 16 predicted proteins | sample Subgroupgradi54m_FD_187454 | JGI IMG/M metagenome (GOLD analysis project Ga0209515, IMG submission 187454) | Subsurface groundwater microbial communities from S. Glens Falls, New York, USA - GMW60B uncontaminated upgradient, 5.4 m (SPAdes)... ... | reverse complement strand
TTCCTCCGGATTCAGCGAGTAGAGCAGCGCATTCTCCATGCTAACTTCACCTTTCCGCATCAAATCCACCAACGACCGGTTCAAACTGATCATGCCACTATCGGATGACGTCTCAATGACCATATCCAGCTCGTGCACTTTGTTTTCGCGAATGAGATTACGCACCGCGGGATTCGCAATCAAGACCTCCACTGCCGGAATCAGGCCTCCTGCGACCCGCGGGATCAGGCGTTGGGATACGATTCCGATGAGAGAGGATGCCAACTGTGAACGAATCTGTGCCTGCTGGGCCGCCGGAAAAGTATCTATGATCCGGTCAATGGTTTGCGCGGCGTTGTTGGTGTGCAAGGTTGAAAAAATGAGGTGGCCGGTTTCCGCGGCCGTGACCGCCGTTGCCATGGTGTCCGCATCGCGCATCTCGCCGATCATCGCAACATCCACGTCTTCGCGAAACATGCTCTTCAAAGCCCGCGGAAAATCAGAAGTATCAATCCCGACTTCCCGCTGGTCAATAATGGACCGGTCGGAAGCGAAGAGATACTCAATCGGGTCCTCAACCGTGATGATGTGATCTGCACGGGCATGATTGATGGAATCAATCATTGCCGCCAGAGTCGTGGACTTGCCGTGGCCCGTGGGGCCCACGACCAGAAAAAATCCCTGTTGGCGCCGGGCAAACTCCTCCATGATCGGCGGCAGACGCAGTTCCTCAAGTGTGCGAATCTTTGCCGGAATCAGACGCAGAGCAGCGCCCAGGTATCCCCGCTGGTGAAAAATATTGACCCTGAACCGAGCTCGATCATGAAAATTGTATGAAAAATCAATTTCTTTTTCTTTGAGAAGCGCACTCTCCTGCTCGGGAGTAAGAAGTGCGGACACCAGATCGCGCGTACGTTCCGCAGTAAGCACTTCCTCTTTCAGGAGCGGCGTCAAACCGCCATCCACGCGAATCGTAGGATGGCGCCCCACAGCGATATGCAGATCCGAGGCGTTTTCTTTCATGACCAAAGACAGCAGATTCTCCAATGCTTGCGTTGCGTTTGCCATAATAGTCGCGGGAATTTATTTACTGCCCCCGTGGAGCACTCCCTTTATTTTTTCCACGATCTCACTTGGCGTGAAATGAGCTTTTACCAGGTAATCGTCCGCACCCAGACGCATGCCTCGCTCCACATCCTGCTGCTGACCGAGATTCGTGAGAAGAATGATCTTGCAAGTCCTGCTGGAATCGCCCCGTAGCGCTTCCAGCACCCCGAATCCATCCAGCACCGGCATCACCACGTCCAGAAGAACCACATCCGGTTTATATTCCTTTATTTTCTTCAGGCCTTCTTTGCCGTCGTGCGCGGTCTCAATCATAAAATGCTCGTCTTTGAGCTTGATCACATACATATCCACGATGAACGGATCATCGTCTATGATCAATACTTTTGGTGTTGTTGTCTCCGCCATAACCTATACTTGTTATATAAGCGATTTAAACCCCGAATATGCCACAAATTACGGACTCGCAGTCTGAATCCCCTTTGCTTTTCCCGGAATGCTGTCTGTCTCCAGGGCATATGTCAGAGCATAGGTTTGCCCGCCCGATGAGTCGTAGCTGAAAATGTAGCTGCCGACATTGGTCGGATCCACGGGCATTGAAGGTATCTCGCCGGCATTCACAAGCTCCTGAGACAGCGGATCACTGCCCGTAATGGGTCCAGAATATATCGGAAAGGACCTCTTGGTAGTCACATAGAGCGTGAGAGCATTTTGGATGGTCTTAATTTCCTGCTCCCGCTGGACATCCCGGGCGCGTGTTCGCGTACTGGTGACTTGGATAAATATCAATGATCCGAGCATGCCGATAATCGCAATCACCACCAAGAGTTCAATGATGGTGAATCCATCCGCGCCTTTCCGATATAAGGCGCGGATGGCCGGTCCCGCTTCCGATGTTGTCCGATGTTGAAGCATATCTCGCGCCGACATTGCAATTTCTGCAGTCCCTTGGTTCGGCAACTGCGGCAGGCAATTGTCGGCACCGGGACAGCTTTATTTATTCTATACCGCTTCCAGAAGTTCCTCAAATCCGATTATCCCCTTGACGACTTTGCGGATGCCGTCCTGCTTCATGGTGATCATGCCCTGACGCGCGGCTTCGGCTCCGATCAGCGACTCGGAGTGCCCCGAAAGAATTATTTTTTCCAATTCCGGCGTCATAAACAATACTTCAAAAATGCCTGTGCGGCCGCGCGTGCCTTTGGGACACAGGGCGCTGGTCTGCGCCCCGTAGATCGTACCGCCGAGGCCTGAACGGATTTCCTCCTGCAATGCCGGCGGCATGGCTTCAACTGCCTGATCTATGGTCTCTTTTATCTTGCCCTCCACTTCCACGGCTTTGCGCGAGTCCTCGCACAATTTCCGAACCAGACGCTGGCCGACCGCCAGGATAAGGGTCGGGGCAAGAAGATATGGGTCAACGCCCATATCAATGAGCCGCGGGATTACGCCAATGGCGTTATTCGTGTGCAGAGTGGAAAGCACCAAATGGCCGGTGAGTGCGGCGTGTATGGCAAGAGCCGCGGTTTCTTTGTCGCGGATCTCGCCCACCATGATGATGTCCGGGTCCTGACGCATGATGTTGCGAAGGCCGGTTGCGAATTCATAGCCAATCTCGGGCCTGACCTGCGACTGATTAACCCCCGGGATGTAATACTCAATCGGATCTTCCAAGCTGATGATGTTATAACGCTCTTCATTCAATTTCTGAAGCATGGCATACAACGTCGTGGATTTGCCGCTCCCGGTGGGGCCGGTGATAAGGATGAGTCCGAATGGCCGCTTCATGCCCTCCTCAAGACCCACTAAATTTCTGCCGTCCATGCCCAGTTCCGTCAGCGAATTGATCCCGGCTTCCGGGTCCAGGATGCGAATGGCGATCTTCTCGCCGAACGCGGTGGGGAGGGTTGAGACGCGGAAATCAATGAATCGTCCTGTCACCTCTGCATGGAATCTTCCGTCCTGCGGCACGCGCGTCTCGTCAATCTTCATGTTGGTCATTACTTTGATGCGCGCAACCACTGCCGGGTGCACGTCTATGGGCAGGAGCAAACTCGTATAGAGAATTCCATCCACGCGGAAACGCACGCGCAAGTTCGCTCGTGTAGGCTCAATATGAATATCCGATGCCCTGCCCTCCACCGCGTGACGGATGACAACCGACACCATCTTGGTTACCGGCGCTTCCTCCACAATTTTCGGCTGCTCTTCTCCGGATCGGCGAATCTTTACGTCCTCCCCGAGCTGCTCGTATTCTTTCTCAAACTCACCCAAGGACTTGGTTACCTCACCCGAAAGACTCCGATACTCCTGCAGGACCGTCGCAAAATCGGAGGGAGTGATAACAAATATCCTCACCGGCAGATTGGCGCGGCCCGCCACGAATTTAAGCGCTTCTTGCGAGGCCGAATCCTCCGGCTGCAGCATGCCGATGTCAATAAAACCCTCGTGCCGGCCCAAAGGAATGATCTTGTAATGGCGCGCGGATTCCTCCGGAATGTCGCGCAGCACTTCAAAAGGAATCTGCATGCCCTTCAGATACTTTACCGGATATCCGGTAAGCATGCTCTTGGCATCAGCCACGTCCGCTTCCGTAATTCCCCGCGCATACAGGAGATCGTCCACCGGCACGGCTTTTTCGCGTGCTTCCTTGCGTATGCGGCTAGACTCCTCAAGTTGGAGGAGCTTTTTGGATACCAGAATGTCTACGACGTTTTTTGCCATCTTAAAACGGTAAGAAGGGATTCACGCGGCCCGGCGTCACATCCGGCTGGGGGATAAGCGGAGGCAGAGTCAGCGACAAGAACAAAGGATCCTGAAAGAGCGAAGTATCCAGCTGGATATTGTTGAATCTGCCGATCCCCGTAAGAGAAGTATTTTGACTTTGCGTTGTGTCCTGGGCCGGAGCACTCTGAAAATATCCATACCAAAGATACCCGGTGATTCCCAGCACCAGAAGCAGGACAATGGAAAAAATACTTTGTTTGCTCATGCGTTATTGATAATACGTTTTCGCTTTCAGAGTAAGATCAATCACGTTGGTGTCTTTTCCCGGAGCATTGAAAGAAATCTCCGAGACGTCTATCAGACGGACATTATGTTCCAGAGCCGAGATAAATTTCTTCAGCGCGTCGTAGGACCCGGCCACTTCAATACTGAACGCCAGTTCGGAAATGTCTTTTTGTGTTCCGGAAGAAACACCGGCACTCTCGCCCGTCCCGGGCTTTGGCTGGGACGGAACCGGGCTTGCTCCGGGCTTGGCGGGAGCGACTTGAGATTGCTGACTCACGGACGATTTCTTTTCCTCCGACGGGGTCACGACATCCACGCGCTTCAGCGTCACCCCGCCTGCAACCGTATAGCTCTCCAATACCACCAAAAATTCAGCCGCATGAGAACCCAAAGGAAGTGCGGCATCCACGCGATCCAGATTGTCTTTGGAAATGGAATTGACGGACGAAAGCATCACATCCCTATTTTTAATCACATCGTCATACTGCCCGCTCGCCACCGTAAGATCGTTGATGTGAGTCCCCAAATCCGAAAATTGTGTCCATTGCGGCCACACGTAAAAGAACCCTACGATAAGAGCGGCGATCAAGAATACAATAGCAAGAAGCGTGCGAGACATAAAAAATTTATTGCCTGATACTCAATAGCGTCGGTTTGAAAATAATAGAGAGCTTGAAACCCACGAATTTCTCCTCCGCCGTGGAAAGCCCCCCGAACTCCACCCGTTCAATCTGCGGCTCACGCTCCAATATGTTGATCTGGCGCGAAAGTGCCGTATAGCTCGTCGTCTCGCCCGACATATCCACTTTTCGGGAGTCAGTCGTAAAGGAAAAACTGGTAAAACGCACCTGCGGATGGGTATTCTGCTCAATCACTTTGAAGACGTTGGACACAAACACATGACTGCCAAGAATCAGGCGCAGATTTTTTAGGCGCTTGTCCAGCACGGCCACGGAATTTAAGAGCTCCGGCCGCAGATTCTCTTCTTTGGACTGATTTTCTGCGACAATCCGATCCCGTTCCCCTGCTCTGGTTTTATTCAAAACAATCAGCCCGCCCAGACACGCCAACATCAGGAGAAACAGGACAAAAGATCCGAAAAAGAACGAAGAGCCGCCCCGCTCAAAATCAAACCGGCGGGCGGGTGCGTCTTGTTTAATGAGAAACTCCGCCATAGTGTGTAATCGTGATTCAAATTATCTCGTGGTAATCTCCCGGAGCGCCAAACCGACTGCTATGGAAAAACTCGGGCCGATATCGCGCAAGAGCGGGGCCATAAATGCGGGGGTCACGACCCGGGAAAACGGATTGCCTCGCGTCACTTCCACTCCGAATTTTGACGCCGCATACTCCACGATTCCCTTCAGATCGGCGCCCCCGCCGGTCAAATTCACTTTCTGGATTTTGCGCTCCGCTTTTCTGTTATACAAAGAAATCAGACGGTCTATCTCTGCAAACAGGGTCTCCATAATGGGCGCTATCACCGAAGTAATCTCCCGCTCCTCAATTCGTTCGCTTATCCCCACATCTCTTTTCACGACTTCCGCCCGGTCCGCCGCCACGCCGAGCCCCCGCTCCAGAGCCCGCGTCAGTTCCTGAGATCCGCGTCCGATGGTATGCGCAATCCGGAGAACACCGCGATCCACAAACGCCACGGTGGTGGACTGATGCCCGAAGTTAATAATGGCCGTGGGGGTGTTATCCCGCCCCACCAACGAGCGCACCATGCTGAACGGCTCCACTTCCAGAGCCAATACTTTCACGCCGGCGAGTTCCGCGACACGCGCAACTTTTTCCACCACCTCCTTAGGCACTGCCACCAGCAACACATCAATTTCGTCGCGCGGCTCACCCGAATCCAGAATCATCCATTCAAATGCGACTTCCGCAATGGGTATCGGCACATATTTGCGCGCTTCATACGGCACTGCTGCGGCGATCTCGCGTTCCAGCGAGCGCGGAAACGACATGGACGTGAGAAACGCAGCGCTTGCAGGTATGGAAAATATGCCGTCTCGCGCAGTCACGTTTGATTCACGCAAAACATCCTGCAGGAGAGACGCGATGTCCTTGTCCAGATAATGCAGGGCGCCTCCCTGGGAAATGGAATCAGTGGTTTTCAAATAACCTTCGTTTTTCAACTCTCCGTACGTTTCCAGAATCGCCCGCTCGGATTCATATCGCAATTGTACCACTTTGGTGGAAACGCTACCAATGTTTATCCCCACCACACTGGAGGGCTTGGACCCCAGAAACTTCATGGAGAATTTGGGCGGCACCAGTTTTTTGAGAAAAGATATGTTCACCACTTCACCATTATACCTCACTTTCTTTATTTTCTGCAGAGCCGGATACGAAGTTATCCACATGGCAACTTCGCGGTATAATGCGATCATGAGTTTCTTCTCCTCTTTCAAGACCGCAGCATTGGACACGCTTTTTCCTCTGCGGTGCGCCGGCGGATGCGGATCAGAAGGAGTCGCTCTCTGTGCCGCATGTAGCGCTGGCATACACATGATTCCGCCGTCCTGTTTTGTGTGCAAAAAACTAATTCCGGCGCGTGCCGCTGTGCCATCCGGGCGCACCTGTATCCCATGCCGCAGAAAAACATCCGTGTACGCATTCTTATCGCCGTATTCCTACGACACCCCTATTATCAAAAACCTGATTCATGATCTGAAATATCGCCGGATTCGTGCCAATGCTCCGACACTCGCAAATCTTCTCTCTGCGTACGTCTGCTACTACCGGATCGCCATCCCGTCTGGCGCACTCCTTATCCCTATTCCTCTGCACAAAAAACGCGAACGCACGCGCGGATTCAATCAGTCCCGCCTGATCGCAGAGGCGCTCGCCCAAAAACTCGGCCCTGAACTACGGGGAGACGTTCTGCACAAAATTAAAAAAACGCAGCCGCAGATGGAGCTGGCGCGCGAAGAACGCCTGAAAAATATGGATGGTGTTTTTGCCGTGTCCGATACGTCTATAGTCCGCAATCGGACAATTCTCCTTTTGGACGACGTAAAAACAACCGGCGCCACGCTGGAGAGCGCTGCCCGCGTCTTGCGAGCCGCGGGCAGCAAAAAAATATGGGCGATCACCGTCGCCCATTAAGATTCTGTAATACCTCGCCAGAGAAATTCCAAAAATTTCCTCTGGGCGCCTGCAATCGCGCGATCCTCTATCACCACGGCAATCAGATTTTTCGGTGAAATCATGGCAACGGCATCGCCGTAGAGCAGAAGATCAATATCAAAAGAAAGATGCATCGGCAGAAATTTCGTCTCGCCCAGCGCCAGACGATTTTTTTCTTTCAGATACTCCCGCGCCTCCGGCGAATCCTCAATGAATTCCCGAATCGTACCACTACTTGCTTTCATAATATACAATAACCCGTCAAGTTCTCCCCGAGACATCATGGTGCGGAGTGTCCGTATGTCCACAAGAGCCAAAATCTCATGCGCATTGAAAATTTCTTTTTCATACAGCGCCAAGATGCCCTTCTTGCCTTCATAAAACCGTACGCGCGGTTTTCCCGGAGCGATGTTGCGCAATGACTTCAACTCGGGCAAAGCGACCTTGAATGCTAAAATCTTCTCATCAAGACCGCGAAGAATTTTTTCCGGATCCACCGCCCGATACAATGTAGTCGTGCCTTTCGGGATAACTTCGATAAGTCCATTTTCCTGCAGGCCATGGAGCGTGATGTATGCAGTCGGACGTTTAACGCCTGAGTTTTGGGCGATACGCAAATAGGTTTTCATGCTGGGTCCGAATTCATGGCCGCATTCCATGAATTTCCCCAGCTGAACGCATTTTTTACTGGACCGCGGCAGAAGACACGGGAATATTTAGAGGCGACATACATTCAAATCGGGCGTCGCAACTATTCGGCGTACGGCTGGGTAAAAGATCATGCCGAAGAAATTGAGCAGCGGCACTTCAGCGCCGCGCTGAGTGCATTTACGGCAATCCTGCATGTCGGCCCCGAAACCAGAGAATACTTTCTGGATGGATTTGCCCGGTTTCTCCAAATCCAGGAGGAATTCATGAATGTGTTAACCGAGTCTGTACCGCTCTGAAAGGAGAGAAGAAGTGGCAGATCCTCACCTACACACACATTCGCGCACGAGGAACTGATGCGTCGTTTGCGGCAATGTCCAGAGCCGCAATAAACGCTTCAGTGTCCAAAACCGTCAACGCCAGAAACCCGCGGGTTTCTGGCGTTTTTTCATTTTCTACTCTTTCTCTCCTTGTTATTTGCGACCGTCGGCTTTTATTTTAGGGATGTTGAACAAGGCCAAAAGGCCTACGGTAAGAGCAACCACGGTGATGCCGATAAGAAAAAAAATGATTGGACTCATAGGTTTTCTTTAGTTATTAAAAAGTAACCAATACCATAGAGTAATGCAAATATTGTTAACCCGAGCATCACCAATTCGCTTCGCACTCCATTCCGACCAGCCAATTCACCAAAAACAACAACGCCCGCTTCAAGATTTGCCAAGTCAAAAAGTTTCTGCGCAATAATCCTTCGCCGCTCGTCTTCGTGCATATATCCTATACTATTCTTTATCTGCGAATTACGCAAGGCATTCTACTCGCTGGTGACGCGCAGAACTTCCTCAATGGAGGTAGTTTTTTGCGCGGCGCGGATAAATCCTTCGTCAAGCATCGTCACCATGCCCTCGCTAACCGCCTGTTTTTCTATCTGATCCACCGTGGCATTTTTCATAATGAGCATACGGATTGCCTCACTCATCTCCAGGACTTCGTGGATGCCGATTCTGCCTTTGTAGCCGTCCGGGGATGACTCGGATTTTTTCGGGTGGGCCCATTCCATTTGTTCCAGCGTGAATTTCGGGTCCGCTATTTTTTCTTTTTTCAAAAACTCAAACATGCGGTCCGTGTCCATATCTTTTTTCAGGCGTTCCGTCTCCAAAGGCTTCAGGCGATACAATTCGGGATCATCAGACAGACGTCTCACCAGACGCTGGGAGATAATGGCGGTCACCGTGGACGCAATCAAAAAAGGCTCCACCTTCATATCCAAAAGCCGCGGAAGCGCTCCGGCTGCGGAATTGGTATGCAGAGTGGAAAGCACCAAATGGCCGGTAAGTGCGGCATTGATGGCAAGCGAAGCGGTTTCATTGTCGCGGATCTCCCCCACCATGATGATATTGGGGTCTTGGCGCAGGAGCGAACGCAGACCGTTGGCAAATGTCATCCCGATATCCGAGCGCACTTGGGTCTGGTTGACGCGCGGCATGCGATACTCAATGGGATCTTCTACCGTGGAAATATTCACTGCCGGCGTATTGAGCATTTCCAGGATGGTATAGAGCGTCGTGGTTTTGCCCGAACCCGTAGGGCCGGTGGCGAGTATGATACCGGTGGGCTTGCGAATGGCGCGCTGAATCCGCTCCAGATTAGACCCCCAGAATCCCAGTTCTTCCAGCGTAAATCCCTTGGCGTTTTCTGGAAGGAGACGCATCACAATCTTCTCTCCGTCAAACACCGGCAAGACGGAGACGCGAAGGGATATTTTGTATTCCGGCGTTTCTATCTTGAATCTTCCGTCCTGCGGAAGCCGATGCTCGTCCAACTTCAAATTCGCCATGACTTTTATGCGTGCGACAATACCTGCGGCAATGCGACGCGGAAGCGTCATCTCGTCATGCAATATGCCGTCAATGCGGTAGCGCACGATCACTTCCTTTTCCGCGGGCTCCACGTGGATGTCGGATGCCGCCTGCAGAATGGCGTGGCGTATAAGCGTATCCACGATACGGATGACAGGCAGATCCTCGGCCAATTTCTTTAACTCCTCACCCTCAAGCACAGCAGCTTGATCTTCGACAACACCCAGACCCGCGATATCGCCTTTCAGAATCTCTCCGAATTCGGCTTCCAGCGATTTCTGGTACTGGCCCACAATATGTTTTATGGACTCGGGCGTCGTGAGGCGCGGGAGAATGCGCACTCCTTCTTTCTTATGGATAAAGTCCACGGTCTGCACATCGTCCGGGTCCAGCATCGCAACCTCCAGGTCTTTTCCCGACCGGCGGTACGCGACGATATTGTGAGCACGAGCGATTGCTTCGGGGATAATCTGCAGTATCTCGGGCGGGACTGATTCACGCGACAAATCCACAAACGGGACTCCGAGGATATATGCTTCCAGACGGCGTACATCCTCCTCCCGAACGGCACCGGAGTTCAGCAAGACCTCGCGCAATGTCGTGCCATGCGACGTAGCTTCTTCCTCGGCCTTGCGCATGGCTCCGGGCTTGACCAGCCCCGCATCCAGAAGAAAAGTTTTCAATTGGGATTCTTGAATCCGCATAATGAACATTGATTATCTCTAGTCCCCAAGGATGTTTTTTACTTTTTTCACCACTTCCTCAAGTTTGTAATTGGTTTTAACCAGAAACGTCGTAGCACCCAGCTCCACCGTCCGCTCCACATCTCCGACATCGCCCAAATTGGACAGGATGATCACCGGAGTCCGTACGGTACCGGGGTCTTTTTTTAGCGCCGCCAAGACCTCAAATCCGTCTTTTTTCGGCAATACCAAATCCAGAAGAATCAAATCCGGATGCTCGCGAAGTGCGAGCGCCACGCCGATCTCGCCGTCAAGCGCGGAGAAAACCTGGTATCCTTCTGCAATCAGCACCTCGGTGACTGCTTTTTGCAGGGCGGATTCATCTTCAATAAAAAGTATTTTTTTCATAATTTTATACGAGAGAAATTAAAATGCGGCATTATCCTCCGATTTCGCTGCCGGCAGCGTAAACCAAAACGTGCTGCCCTCGTGCTCCTGCGACTTGAATCCTATGGCGCCGCCGCTCGCATCCACAATGGCCTTGGCGATGTAAAGGCCAATGCCGGATCCGTGCGTCTCGCGGCTGGCGCCGTTCTCGGCACGGAAGAACTTTTGGAAAATAAAACGCTGGGCCGCTTCCGGAATCCCGATTCCCTGATCGGTAATGCTCCAGCGCACGTTCCCGTCCTCGCGCACAGTCACAATCGCAACCGTACTTCCGGAAGCCGTATAACGGATTGCATTATCCACGAGATTTTGCACCACCATCGCCATGCGATCCTGATCCGCGCTGATGCCAGGGAGCGCTCCGTCCAGATCCAGTACGATGCGGACATTGGAGGCGCTCGTATATCGCTGTCGACTCTCCACGATTTTTCTGGTGAGTTCGTTGAGAGAGAAAATTTCGCTCTTCAAGACGATACTCCGCGCTTCAATCCTGCTGACTTCCAGAAGCGAATGCACGAGGCCGATCATGCCCTCGGTGGTATCCCCGAGCGTCGTCATGAGAGATGCGATACGTTCCAGTACTGCGCCCCCGGCATCAACAGGAGGCGGAGACGCACCCCTCATCTCCCGCTGCACCAGTTCCAGCGTCATTTTGAAAATGGAGAGCGGAGTGCCCAGTTGATGCGAAACAATGGAGATAAATTCGCTTTTGGTGCGATTGGCATCCACAATCCGGTCAAACCCGCTGATCACGAGATTACCGACCACAAAAAGCAGCACGGCTACGAAAATCACGATGAGTGCCGCCACTTCCGGCTCCACCGTGTAACGGGATGCGAACAGATACGTCGCCACCATGGACACAATGGTGATCAGCCCCATCAGGAGAAACAAAAAAGGCGGACACTGCCAAAACGGCACTTTCAGCATTCGGCACTCGCCGGCAACGTCAAAATAACTCCCCCACCGCGCCATGATGCGTACAGTATACCACACTCTCCCTGTCAATGCTCCAAAAGTATTCCACAATTGATGCGCGCCTATTTTTCAATTCAAAAATCTCCGGTCGTACGACCGGAGATTTTTGAATTTGCCCTATAAGATACCCGCCATAGGGCTACGAGCCAGTTATCGGAAATGATACGAATCCAGAAACAGTGTTTAGAGGAGAGAGAAGAATGCTCTCCACCCCCACCTTGCGATGCGGTGGAGTTTTCTTGACTCACACCGCCGCCGAATCCGATTCTGATACTGACTACATAGCCCTTTGATGGCTATTTGCTCTTATCCCTCTGATGAATTCACTACCGCCAGTATAGCGTAATGAATTCATTTGAGGGAGGTAGAATTGCTTCTACCTCCACGTTGTATCCCTTCATGTTTATCTGTGCGAGATGTACATGATATTCGTGGTGTGCCCATGGCCGGATTGGGATTTACCGGCTAACCAACTATTTAACTCCTCTGAAAAATCTTCACCTCTGTCGGGATGTACGTTATGTACACCCGAAACTGATCGAATCTTTCTGCTAACTTCTGCGCGAGGTCTTCAACCTCACCTTTCCACTCCTCATCCGACCCGACCGCATACAATGGGTTTTTGTCGGCGAAGAGGGTCAATGAGGGTTCGGCCTCCGCGTGTACGCCGTCTCCAGATGGATAAGCGTACACAATGTCCGTCTGTTGCACGCCGACCGGAATATAATTCCTGCCTGCGGTCACAGATCGCCGATATTCTTCTTTGAGAAAGGAGATAACCTCCTCCTTCTCTTGAAGAAAACCAGCGTACCCTTTCTTCAACTGGCCGGTACCCCATAAATTGGAATAAAGGTCGAAACAAATTTATGCTGGGATCATATGAAGAAAACACACCGCATCGCTCCTGATATACGGGAG
>Ga0209515_10007833_pt1 | contig 12725 bp, 8 predicted proteins | sample Subgroupgradi54m_FD_187454 | JGI IMG/M metagenome (GOLD analysis project Ga0209515, IMG submission 187454) | Subsurface groundwater microbial communities from S. Glens Falls, New York, USA - GMW60B uncontaminated upgradient, 5.4 m (SPAdes)... ... | reverse complement strand
CACCACGCTCATGCCGGTCGAGCCGTTGGGCGCGCTCTCCCACTCGCGCAGCAGGCCCTGGATCTCGGTCAGCGAGAGACCCATCTCCTGCAGCCGGACGATCCAGTTGACCCGCTTGACCGCAGCCTCGGTGTAGAGGCGGTAGCCGCCGGTCGAGCGCGACACCGGAACCAGCAGACCCAGCTCCTCGTACAGGTGGATGGCGCGCACGGTCTTCTGGACCGCTTTCGCCAAGTCGCCTACCTTGAGAAGTGGTTTGTCGTTCTGCATCTGCCCTGGTTTCTTCGACCCACCGCCTAACCCTTACGTACACGTTAGGGTGGAGTCGAATATGTGTTTAACCCTTACGTAAGGGTATGTCAAGGGAGACGATCCTGCTCGTGAGCCTACGAACCTGCCTGATTGCACTAGCGATTACCGGGATGTTCGCCTTCGATGCCGCGGCCGCTGACGCGCCGCAGCAGACTCCTCCGCCTTCACCTACCCGAGGCAAGGGGCCGCATGACGACGTGACGCTTGCCGCGGTCGGCGACGTCTTGTTCGGCCGCTACGACGAGGACAAGACGTACCTGCCCGTGCCCCACGTGGCAGACCCATTCCTGGAGCTGGCGCCGGAGCTACGCGCGTCCGACCTGGCCTTCTGCAACGTCGAGTCGCCGGTGGTGCCCGAGCCCAAGTCGTTCGGCGTGTACAAGCGCATGACCTTCCGCGCCGACCCCGAGAAGATGACGCTGGTGGCCAACGCCGGCTTCGACGTGGTCTCGCTGGCCAACAACCACATGTTCAACATGAAGGCGGTCTCGGTGCCCGAGACGGTCGCCAACGTGGCAGCCGCCGGGCTACGGCCGGGCGGCGCGGGCAAGACGCCCGCTGACGCCATGCGTCCGGTGGTCCTGGACGTGCACGGCGTGCGCGTGGTTTTCCTCATGTTCACGGTCTGGAACAACACCGGCAAGGGCGGGTTCACCAAGGACGGCTCGCTCGCCTTCTTCGAGCACGAGGGCAAGCTGGAGAAGACCGCGGTGGCCGAGATTCGCGCCGCGCGGCGCTACCTGGACGCCGACTTCGTGGTCGTCTCGATCCACTGGGGCCTCGAGTACCACGACCATCCGCACAGCGGGCAGGAGAAGCTGGCCGCGGCCATGCAGGAGGCCGGTGCCGACCTGGTGCTCGGGCACCACCCCCACGTCGTACAGGACGTCCGCTGGAAGCGCGGCCAGGCCATCGTGTTCTCCATGGGTAACTTCCTCTTCGACAACCCCACGCTCGATCGGCGCGAGACCATGGTCTTCCACGCCACGCTCTCCCAGCCTGGCCCGCTTCGCCACGTCTCGAGCGTGGAGCTCGAGCCGCTCATGATCGACCGCAAGACCCACGCGCCCGGCTTCGCCCGCGGCAAGGACTACGCGCGCTGGAGCAAGCGCCTGTCGAAGCTGGCGCCGGGGATCACCATCCGGCCGGAGCGCCCCGACGACGGCGCGGCACCTCGCTAGCTCCGGGGTGCAGAGGGATCGACACACACGCCGCTTGCGGCCAGCGGCGCGGGTAGCTCGCACAGCAGCCCCGTCGCACATTCGGCACCGTCCCGGTTCAGGTTGTGGCACTGACCGCCCGCGGCGTGGCGGCGCATGCAGCGATAGCCGTCGGCGGTGGGGTCGCAGGTGAGCCCGGGGCCGCACTCGTCGAAGAAGCACGGCTCGCCCTCCGCGACCACCGGCTGGCAGGTGCCCCGGGACCAGTCGCAGTAGAGACCCGCCGCACAGTCGTCGCGCTCCGAGCACTCCTCATCGAGCTGGTGGCCGACGTCGCACCAGCTCTCCTGGTTCCACCAGTGGAAGACGCATCTGAGCCCGTGGCCGCACGAGGTCTGGTCCCGGTCCCAGAGCGGCAGGCAGGTCTCGCCCGGCTCCAGGCGCGGCACGCAGTAGAAGACCTTCGTCACCAGGCCACCCTCGGCCACGTGGTCGCTGATCATGCACTCGCCATCGTCGCCGCACGGGTTACCCACGCAGGTGGACACGTGCGGAGCGCAGACGTGCGTCTGTCCGAAGTGATCGAACATGGGGAACTCCTCGCACAAGAGCCCGGGCGCGCAGTCGGCGTCGGATTGGCAATAGGGACGCTCCGCGGTCAGAGCGGAGCTACTCTGCCCGATGGGCTCCGCGGCACAGCCGAGAGCAGCGAGCGACAGGAACCACCACAAGGCGAGCTTGGCATTCATGCCGCGCTTGCTGTGCAGGTTCGAAGCCAGCGCGAGCCGGCCTCGCAAGCTGCTGGATCCCGCCGCCGCCGACGCGCCACACCAGCGTCTCGGCCACGCACGACCGGTCCCGGGACGGGTCCCGGGACCGGGACCACCCTATCCGGCGACTTCGATGGCTTCGCGCTCGCGGATCACAGTGACCTTGATCTGCCCGGGGAACGTCATCTCCGCGCTGATCCTGGCCGCGATCTCCGACGACAGCTCGACCGCGCGCATGTCGCTCACCTGGTCCGGCTTCACGTACACGCGCACCTCGCGCCCGCCCTGCACCGCGAATGCACGCTCCACGCCGCGGAAGCTGCCGCCGATGCGCTCGAGGTCCTCGAGCTTCGTCGAGTGCGACTCGGTCTGCTCGCGGCGCGCGCCCGGACGCGCGCCCGACATGGCGTCGGCGGCGGCGACCAGGTAGGCGTACACGCTGTTGGGCGGCTCGTCGGCATGGTGCGAGCCGATCGCGTTGGCGACGATCTCGGTCTCGCCCAGGCGGCGCGCGTAGTCGGCGCCGATCACGGCGTGCGAGCCCTCGATCTGATGCGTCAGCGACTTGCCGATGTCGTGCATCAGCGTGGCGCGACGCATGAGCTTCACGTCGAGGCCCAGCTCGGCCGCCATCATGCCGCCCAGGTAGGCGGCCTCCATGGCGTGCTTCCACTGGTTCTGCGTGTACGACGTGCGGTAGTTCAGCCGACCCACCAGCGAGACGATCTCCGGATGAGCCTTGGGAATCTCCAGCTCGGCGAAGGCACGCTTGCCCAGATCCATGATCTCGCGCTCGAGGTTCTGCGCGATCTGCTGCACCCACCTGACCGGATCCTTCTCGGCCTCGCGCGGCGCGGTGCCCTTGATCAGCTTGGACAGCGCACGCCGCACGACCTCGCGCGCGACACCGTCGCCCGAGTCGAGGCGGACCTTCTCGCCCGTCTCGTTCAGCTCCAGCTTGACGCCCGAGCCTTCCTCGAGCGCGCGCATGAGCGCGCCCTCGTCCTTGCCCAGGAACTCGGCCATGCCCGGAGGCAGCGGCACGTTGGACAGCAGGCGCTCGGTCAGGAAGTGCGCGTGGTAGCGCTGCACCGCGATGCCCATGACGCGTTTCGCCTGTCGCCCCCACTCGGGATCGGCGGTATTCTGATCGAGCGCACGGATACGCTGTGCAGCCTCCGCGCGCGCTTCCTCCGTCCAGGCCTCTGCCATGGCAAGTCGGACGGTTTCAGCGGTGGCACCGGCGGCGCGCTCGAGCGCCGTGAGCGATTCGTCCTCGAGGCGAGTAATGTCTCTTTGCTTGTTCTTCGCCCTGTCAGTTTGCGACTGCGCCTCGGCTTCGCGGGCGCGCACGGCGTCGACCGCGGCCTTCGCGGCGGTGGCCTCGACCTCGATGGCTTCCTCGCGCGCGGACAGACGTTGCTCGCGGCGAGCCACGTTCTCGAGGCGGGGCGAGAGATCCTTTTCCTGCGCCGCGCGGTGCTCGAGCGCCAGCTCGCGCGCCTCTGTCTCGGCGGCGAGCTGCGCCGCCTGGGCGTCGAGCTGGGCGGCCTTGCGCAGCGCGGCAGCCTCGGCGCGGGCGGCTGCCAGGCGCGCGTCAGCGTCGGACGATGCACGTCGTCGCATGATCGTCGCGACCAGCGCCGCGGCGATTGCGGTGCAGACCGCAAGAACGACGAATTCCATAGCCAGCATCATGCCTTGCGGCGCCCGACGCGGCAAGGACAAGGCACGACGTGCATCCGCAACAAGGCGCGCAACGGCGCATGAGCACAGCCGCGGGTGCGCGGCATCGAAGCATCAGTCATGGCCAGCGTGAACGACGACCGGGAAGACGGCTACCGGCGCCTCTTACGGGACATCCATCAGTTTCCGGTACTTGATCGCGAGACCGAACGAGAGCTGGCCATGCGCTGGCGACTCGTCGGCGACCGCACGGCAGCCGACGCACTCGTCTGCTCCAGCCTGCGCTACGTGGTCAAGCTGGCCGGGCAGTACCGCGGCTACGGCCTGCGCGCCTCCGACCTGGTCGAGGAAGGCATGGTCGGGCTGCTCGAGGCCGTGCGTCGCTTCGAGCCCGAGCGCAACCTGCGCTTCATGACCTACGCCAACTACTGGATCCGAGCCTACATGCTGGCCTTCGTGCTCAAGCAGTGGAGCATCGTGGGCGTGGGCACCGGGCCGCTGCAGTCGCGCCTGTTCTTCCGCCTGCACCGCGAGCGCGCACGCCTGGCCGGTGAGCTGGGCGAAGGTCACGAGAGTATCGACGGCGCGCTGGCGCAGACCCTGGGCACCTCCGAGGACCGCGTGCGCGAGATGACCGAGCGCATGGCCGGACGCGACACCTCGCTCGACGCGCCCGCCTTCCGCGACGGCAGCACCACGGCGCTCGACTCGCTCGCCGACGACAAGGCCGACCTCGACGAGCAGTACGAGTACGCCGAGCGCGACGAGCAGGTGCGCCGCCGCCTGCGCTCCATCTGGGGCGAGCTCGACGCGCGCGAGCGCCTCATCATCGAGGAGCGCCTGCTCCCCGGCGAGGACGGCGTGACCCTCGCCGATCTGGGCAAGCGCCTGGGCCTGTCGCGCGAGCGCGTGCGCCAGCTCGAGGAGCGCGTGAAGGGCAAGCTGCGCCGCGTCCTCGGCACCGTCGCGCACGCCGCGTAGCCTTCCAGCCTGCTCATGACGCAGTGCATCCTCGGGTGCAATCTCGCGTCCTTTGTGTAAATTACTCCGTCCCATGAGTACGCACACCGGATCGACCCACGATGACCTGAAGCTGGGCATCGAGGGGTTCACCTGGGCCGACCTCCACCGTCCCGCCCGCCTCGCCCAGCTGCACGATCTCTTCATGGCCGAGCTGGCCGCGACGACGCCCGAGGTGCATGCGCGGCTCTGCGCCTACCACGCCTGCCGCGGCGAGGCCATGGGTCCCGACGCCGTCTCCAGCATCATCGTCGACGCCGCGCCGCACCTGAGCGCCTTCGTGGCACGTCTGTTCGGCGTCGAGGCCGAGCGGCAGAAGCTCATCGACACCGCGACCGCTGCGTCGCCCATCTTCCGCATGAAGGATCAGCTGGTGAAGCGGCGCGCGCTCAAGCGCGGCCCCATCGCCCGGGACGAGGCCCTCGACGCCGAGGCGCGCGTGCTGCTCGCCACCGGCTTCGCCGTCGTCGATGCTGCCGCCGACGACGAGGCGGCCGTGGGTCGGGCCGCGTGCGCGCTGCTCGACCTCGAGGCCGAGCTGAAGAAGAAGGATCCTGCGCCCGGCGCCGCCGCCGAGCTACGCGCGCGCCTGGCCGCGGGCGGCCTGGTCCGCGAGGGCGAGACCGACTTCGCCCTGGTGGCGCGCTGCCTGGAGACGCTCGAGAAGTGGCTGGTCATGCGCAAGGACGACCTGGGCGACAGCGCGGCGCGCGCCTGGATGTCGTTCAAGCTGCCCCACACGCTCGACTACGAGAACCTGGTGCCGCTGCGCCGGCCCGACTCGACCCTGCCCGAGATGGCGGTCGGCCCGCTCGAGCATCGGCGCGCGCGCGACGGCTTCTCCCTGACCGATCGCCGGGCCACGCCGCTCGAGATCCTCGAGCAGGTCGACTACTGCCTCTACTGCCACGACCGCGACAAGGACAGCTGCTCGAAGGGCCTGCGCGACAACAAGACCAGGGCCATCAAGCCCAACCCGCTGGGCGTGGCGCTCAACGGCTGTCCGCTCGACGAGAAGATCTCCGAGATGCACCTGGTCAAGCGGGGCGGCGATTCGCTCGCGGCGCTGGCCATCGTGACCATCGACAACCCGATGTGCCCGGGCACCGGCCACCGCATCTGCAACGACTGCATGAAGGCGTGCGTCTTCCAGAAGCAGGACCCGGTCAACATCCCGGCCATCGAGACCGGCGTGCTCACCGACGTGCTGGCCCTGCCCTGGGGCTTCGAGATCTACGGCCTGCTCACGCGCTGGAACCCGCTCAACCCGCGCCGCCCGGTCGCCCTGCCCTACCACGGCAAGAACGTGCTCGTGGTCGGCCTGGGTCCGGCCGGCTACACGCTCGCGCACCACCTGCTCAACGAGGGCTTCGGCGTGGTCGGCATCGACGGCCTCAAGGTCGAGCCGCTGCCGCAGAAGCTCATCGACCATCCCATCCGCGACTTCGAGGCGCTGACCTCCGAGCTGGACGAGAAGATCGCTTACGGCTTCGGCGGTGTGGCCGAGTACGGCATCACGGTGCGCTGGGACAAGAACTTCCTGACCGTGATCTACCTGACCCTGGCGCGGCGGCAGATGGCGCGCTTCCACGGCGGCATCCGCTTCGGCGGCACACTGACGCTCGCCGACGCCTGGCAGATGGGCTTCGACCACGTCGCCATCGCGGCGGGCGCGGGCAAGCCGACCCTGGTCGACATCGAGAACAACCTGATCCGCGGCATCCGCCAGGCGTCGGACTTCCTCATGGCGCTGCAGCTTACCGGCGCGTTCAAGCGCTCGACCATCGCCAATCTACAGGTGCGCCTGCCCGCGGTGGTCATCGGCGGCGGCTTGACCGCCATCGACACCGCCACCGAGCTGCGCGCGTACTACGTGGTGCAGTGCGAGAAGATCCTCGAGCGCTACGAGACCCTGGTCAAGGAGCGCGACGCCGAGGCGGTGCGCACGGTCTACGACACCGAGGAGATCGGCATCCTCGACGAGTTCCTCGCCCACGGGCGGGCGGTGCGCGCGGAGCGCCTGGCCGCGGCGCGCGAGAAGCGCGCGCCCGACTTCAACGCGCTCATCGAGGCCTGGGGCGGCGTCAAGCTGGCCTACCGCAAGCGCATCCAGGATTCGCCCGCGTACCGGCTGAACCACGAGGAGATCCACAAGGCGCTCGAGGAAGGCATCCACTTCATCGAGAACGTCACGCCCAAGGGCGCCATCCCCGACGAGTTCGGCGCGCTCGAGAAGCTGACCTTCGTGCGCGGCAACGGCCTCGTGCTGACGCTGCCCGCGCGCACCCTGTGCGTGGCCGCGGGCACGTCGCCCAACACGATCTACGAGAAGGAGCACCCGGGCACGTTCGCGCTCGACAAGCGTGGCTTCTTCGCCGGGCACCGCGCCAGCGCCGACGACGCCGGGCACGTCACGCTCGAGCCGGGCGAGGGCTTCTTCACCAGCTACCTCGACGAGGCCGGCCACACCGTCTCGTACTACGGCGACAACCATCCCAAGTACGCCGGCTCGGTGGTCAAGGCCATGGCGTCGGCGAAGGACGGCCATGTGTACGTGGCCAGGCTGTTCGAGCGCCACGTGCAGGCCACCCTTGCCGACGGCGCCGGCCAGGCCGCGCGCGACGCCGCCTGGCACGAGATGATCACCCGCCTCGACGACGCGCTGGGCGCGGTCGTGGTCGCGGTCAACCGGCTGACCCACCAGATCGTCGAGGTCGTGGTGCGCGCGCCCAACCAGGCGCGCAAGTTCAACCCGGGCCAGTTCTACCGCCTGCAGAACTTCGAGGCGCGCGCGCCGCTCGTCGACGGCACGTCGCTGACCATGGAAGGCCTGGCCCTGACCGGCGCGTGGACCGACGTCGACAAGGGCCTGCTCTCGCTCATCGTGCTGGAGATGGGCGGCTCGTCGCGCCTGGTCGCGGCGCTCAAGCCGGGCGAGCGCGTCGTGGTCATGGGCCCGACCGGCGCGCCCACCGAGACGCCGCCGGGCGAGACCGTGCTGCTGGCGGGCGGCGGCCTGGGCAACGCGGTGCTGTTCTCCATCGCCAAGGCGCTGCGCGCGGGTGGCAACAAGGTGGTCTACTTCGCCGGCTACAAGAAGCCCAGCGACGTGTTCAAGATGGACGAGATCGAGGCGTCCACCGACCAGGTGGTGTGGTCGGCGGATTCCGGGCCGGCCATCACGGCGCGCCGGCCGCAGGACCGCGCCTTCGTGGGCAACATCGTCTCCGCCATGATCGCGTTCGCGCAGGGCGACCTGGGGCCGCAGACGGTCAACCTGAAGGACGTCGACCGCGTCATCGCCATCGGCTCCGACCGCATGATGGCCGCGGTCGCGCACGCACGCCGGACCACGCTCGCGCCTTACCTCAAGCCGTCACACATCGGCATCGGCAGCATCAACTCGCCCATGCAATGCATGATGAAAGAGGTCTGCGCGCAGTGCCTGCAGAAGCACGTGGATCCGTACACCGGCAAGGTCAACGTGGTGTTCTCGTGCTTCAACCAGGACCAGCACCTGGACCACGTGGACTGGAAGAATCTCAACGACCGCCTGCGCCAGAACACCGTGCAGGAGAAGCTCTCGGCGCTCTGGCTCGACCGGCTCCTGTCCAAGCCGAGAGCCGGGCTGGCCGGCACGGCGGAGTAGCGGAAGCTCTCGTGAATCGTCGCTTCTAGCGACAGCGGCCACGGTCGCCGATGCCGTCGCCGCTGCCGCTACCGCTACCCGCCGCGCTCGAGCTGGCCCCGGTCCCAGCGGCCGAGGTCGGCCGCGGCGGCGTAGGTCGCCTGGCAGAAGTCGAGCAGCAGCGCCTGCGGATCCGTCGCGCGGCGGACGTCGTCGTAGGGCAGGTAGAAGCCCTTGAGCGACGGATGGTAGTAGGTGCCGGGCGTGGCGATGGGCGCCTCGCGGAAGCCAGGTGGCTCGGGCGACGCATAGCTGTAGAACGAGGCGTGGTCGAGGCGGCTGTCGCCCGGCCACCATCCGACGCTGCTGACCTCGTGCGAGTACGCCTCGCGCTCGATGATTCCGGCGCTCTCGACCGGAGGTGCGCGACGCCCCGAGAAGCGCGTGACGGCGAGATCGAAGCTGCCCCAGAAGAAGTGCACCGGGCTCGACTTGCCGATGAAGCGCGCGCGGAACGTGTTCAGAGCCGCGGTCGTGAGCGCAACGATGCGCCAGAAGCGCATCATGTACTCCTTGTCGTAGGAGCGGTGCACCTCGTCGCGATCGAGGCGGATCTGGTCCTCGCATTCGCAGGGCACCGGCCAGACGTGCACGCGGATGTCCGCCGCGTGCAGCGCCGCCATGGTCTCGGCGTAGACGCTGGCCACGGTGCGCGGACCCAGCGGCACGGTGCGTTCGGCGCCATCGCTGGTGCGCAGGCGCAGGACGTCGGCGAAGAAGTCGAGCTCGAGATCGAACCAGCGGTCCTGCTGGCCGATCGTCGAGGTCCGCAGCCCACGCGCGCTCACCTGCAGCGGGACGTTCCACCAGTGGTTGACCGGCGGACTCGACCCCAGCTGGATCTTGCCCAGGATCTGCGTCCATCGGTGAACCGTGTCGCGGGTCGCGCGCCACTCGTGCAAGGGAAGATCTGGCCACTCCACCATGGAGCGTCACGGTAGCACCCGGTGTTGGTCTGGAGGCGCGGCGTCTGCCGGTTCCTAGAACTGCGGCGCGAGCAGGTCGGAGGTCGGCGTGGGCGGCTTCTCCGGCGGCGCGGCGGGCGCGGGCGCGGGCGGAGGAGGAGGCGCGGCGGGGTCCAGATCCAGCGTCAGCTCGGCGTCGGAGGTCGTCCTGATGCTGCGGTGCTTCTCGCCGCAGCCGGGGTGACGGATGACCAGGGCGCGCTCGCCGGTGCCACGCGGTAGCGACAGCTCGACCGGCGAGACGCCCAGGCGTTCGCCGGTTGCCTCGTCGAAGATCTCGGCGCCCGAAGGATTGGTGTTGATGACGATGCGCACGTGCGTCGGCGCCGGAGGCGGCGCGGACGGGGGCGGCGCATCGGGCAGCGCGAGCGGCGCGGGTACGGCCACGGCAACGCGCGGCGGTGGCGGCGGCGTCGTCGACGTGGCGCGACGAACGAACCACACGCCGCCCGCGAGCGCGAAGCCGATGACGACGCCGAGCGCCGCGACACGCAGCCCGCGTCCCCGGCCGGCGCGCCCAGCGGCCACGTCAGGCGGCAGGAGGACCGTCGAGCTGAGCACCGGCGCGGGCGGACGCAGGTCGGGCAGCTCCGCGGCGGCGGGAGGTGTCGTGACGCCGGTGCCGAGCAGCGTCCGCGCGGACGGTGACGCGGTCAACACCGGATCCGAGGGCACCGGTGTCGTGGCGCGTGGCAGCGGCACGGGCGTCGGCGCACGCGGCGGAGGTACCGGCAAAGGCGTGGCCGCACGCGGCAGCGCCGCCGCCTCGGCCACCGGGAGGGGCGTGCTCGGACGTCCCAGCCAGCGGTCGGGATCGAGCAGCGCGGCGCGCAGGTCGGCCATGCCCTGGAAGCGTTCCTCGGGACGCTTGGCCAGGCAGCGCAGGATGATCTGCTCGACTGCGGGAGGAATGTCGGGATTGACGCCGCGCGGCGGCGCCGGCGAGCGCGACACGTGCTTGACCAGCACCTCGCCCATCGAGCCGCCCACGAAGGGGAGCAGGCCGGTGGTCATCTGGTACAGCACGATGCCCAGGGCGTAGACGTCGCTGCGGTGGTCGATGGTGCGCTTCGACTCCGCCTGCTCGGGCGACATGTACTCGGGAGTGCCGAGGATGACGCCCTGCTTGGTCACGCTGACGCCGCCGTCGATCATCAGCTTGGCCAGGCCGAAGTCGAGGATCTTGACGAACTCGCGGTCGCCCAGCTTGTCGATCAGGAAGACGTTGTCGGGCTTGAGATCGCGGTGCACGACGCCCGCGGCATGCGCCGCCGCCAGGCCATCGGCGATCTGCGCGCCCACGTGCAGCGCACTGGGCACGGGCAGCTTGCCCTCGCGCTCCAGCCGGTCGGCCAGGCTCTCACCGACCAGGACCTCCATGACCAGGAAGTGCTCGCCGTCAGGCGTCTGGCCGAAGTCGGAGATGTCGACGACATGGTCGTTGCCGATCTGGTTGACGGCCCGGGCTTCGTTGAAAAACCGAGTGATTACCTCGGTGTTCTGCGAGAGCTCCTTGTGGATGACCTTCAACGCGACGCGCTTGCCGATGAGCGGGTGCTCGGCTTCGTACACCACGCCCATGCCGCCGTGGCCGAGCTTGCCCACGATGCGGTAATTGCCCAGGTCCTGTCCGATGCCGAGCATCCGCGCGCCCGGTGATAGTATCCCGACCATGAAGTTGTGCCAGTTCGGGCGAGCGCCCGGGATTCTTTGCCTTCTGCTCGCCGCCTTCCCCCTCACCGCCTGCGGAGATGACGCCAACAGCCCGCACGATGCAGCCACTCCGGATGCCTCGTTGCCCGACGCTACTCCCCCCGCCGACGCGGATCCCAACAAGCTGTCCTCGCAGGGCCTCTACTCCGACATCAAGACGCACACCATCGGTCCGGCCGCCATCGAGTACACGCCGAACTACGCGCTCTGGGCGGACGAGGCGGCCAAACGACGCTGGATCGTCCTGCCTCCCGACACCAAGATCGAAACGTCGGACATGGACCACTGGCAGTTCCCGGTGGGCACGCGCCTGTGGAAGGAGTTCGCCACGCCCGAGGGCAAGCTGCTCGAGACCCGCCTGATCGAGAAGAAGCCGGACGGCACCTTCTTCTTCGGCGCGTTCGTCTGGCAGGAGGACGGCCTCGAGGCGATCCTCACCCTCGACGGCGCGAGCAACATCCTGGGCACCATGCACGACGTGCCCAGCAAGGCCCGCTGCGTGCTCTGCCACAAGGGCGAGTCCGGGCGCATCCTCGGCTTCTCGGCCATGCAGCTGTCCAAGGACGGCGCGGCGCCGACGCTGAAATCACTGGCCGCCGACCACCTGCTCACCGACCCGCCGCCCGCGGACACCGACTACCGCTTCCCCGGCGACGCCAAGGCGCAGGCCGCCATGGGCTACCTGCACGCCAACTGCGGCCACTGCCACACTCCCGACGGCACGGCCTACAACGACACGTGCATCGCGGGCACCACGAACGAATGCATGCAGCTGCAGTTCCGCGTCGCCGACGCCGCGCCGCATGCCGCTGCCGACTCCGCGGTCATGAAGTCGCTGGTCGGCATCCCGACCCACTCGAACACGTTCCCGAGCACGACCCGCCTGACGGCCCACAACACACAGATGTCGGCGATCTACGTGCGACCCTCGCAGCGTGGCGGCGCCATCCAGATGCCGCCCGCCTTCTCCACCGAGGTCGTCGACACCACCGGCATCGCCGCCCTCGAGGCGTGGATCGACTCGCTCTGACGCCTAGCGCACGGCGCAGAACTGCTCGTAGTCGATGAGCTCGATCTTCGAGCGGTCGACGCCTTCGCCGCAGGTCGGGCACTTGGGGTCGCGGCGCAGCTTGAGCTCGCGGAACTTGATCTTGAGCGCATCGTAGATGAGCAGCCGGCCCGCCAGCGACGTGCCGATGCCGAGCAGGATCTTGAGCGCCTCGGTCGCCTCGAGCAGGCCGACCACGCCGGGCAGCACGCCCAGCACGCCGGCCTCCTGGCACGAGGGCGCCATGTCGGGCGGCGGCGGCGACGGGTACAGGCATCGGTAGCACGGGCCCTCGTCGGGGATGAACGACGTGACCTGGCCCTCGAAGCGGTAGATCGACGCGTGCACCACCGGCTTGTTCAG
>Ga0209515_10007832_pt1 | contig 12726 bp, 10 predicted proteins | sample Subgroupgradi54m_FD_187454 | JGI IMG/M metagenome (GOLD analysis project Ga0209515, IMG submission 187454) | Subsurface groundwater microbial communities from S. Glens Falls, New York, USA - GMW60B uncontaminated upgradient, 5.4 m (SPAdes)... ... | reverse complement strand
GGCCGCCGCGCCACGATGAACATTCTGGTTGCCGAAGACGATCGGGATATCGCCGATCTGATCGCGCACTACCTGCACAAGCACGGGTGGGACGCGCACGTCGCGGGCGCCGGCGATGAGGCGCTCGCCTACGCGAAGCGCCATCCAGTCGATCTCGTCATCCTCGATCTCATGATGCCCGGTCTGAGCGGCCTCGAGGTGTGCCGGGCGCTGCGCGGCGACAAGTCGACCGAAGCGATCCCGATCATCATGGTGACGGCGCGGGCCGACGAAGCGGACCGCATTCTCGGCCTCGACATTGGAGCCGACGACTACCTCGCCAAGCCGTTCAGCCCGAACGAGCTGGTCGCGCGCGTCCGCGCGCTGATGCGGCGGTCGAAGCGCACCGGTGTGCCTGCCGCGACCTTGTCCTTCGGTCCCATCGTGATGGACCTCTCGCGGCACACCGTGACGGACGGCGGACGCGATGTGAAGCTCACGGCGAAAGAATTCCTCCTGCTCCAGTACCTGCTGGAGCACCGCGGGCGTGTGCTGTCGCGGGATCTCCTGCTCGGCGACGTGTGGGGGTACCGCTACACGGGTGGGACCAGGACCGTCGACGTCCACGTCCGCCGGCTCCGCGAGAAGTTACCAGCGCTGGTCGATGCCCTGGTGACGGTGAAACAGTTTGGTTACAAGCTTGCGGAGAACGAAGATAGAGGTAACGTGAGGACGTGAGCCTCGGGTTCCGCGCCAAGATCTTTCTCGCGTCGCTCGGCGTTGCCGCGGCAGCGCTGGCGCTCATTACCGTCATCGTGGCGTCGGAGCGCCGCCAGGACGAACGCTCCGGCATCGAAATGCGCCTCGTCAGCCAGGCGCAGCTCATCGCGGAACTGCTCTCGCGGAATCCCGCCATCGCGTCGGACCAGGAGCTGGACGACGAGGCGGACCGTCTTGCCGAGTTGATGAACGCGCGCGTCACGTTGATCGCAGCCGACGGACGCGTGCTTGGCGACTCGGATCTCGAGGGGCAGGCGCTCGCCGACGTGGAGAATCACCTGCAGCGGCCAGAGGTGCAGGAGGCGCGCGCGCGCGGCGTCGGCGTCGGCGCGCGGTACAGCACCACGGTGCGCATCGAAATGCTGTACGCCGCGGTCACCTCGCGACACCCGCGCGTGCGGTACGTCCGCGTGGCATTGCCGCTGACGACCGTCTCGGAGCAACTCCGCAGGGTCGGCCTGCAGGCGGTGCTCGCCTTCACGCTCGCAATCCCCTTCGCGCTCGCGCTCGCCTGGCTCGCGTCGGCTGTGCTGAGCACGCGTGTTCGCGCGATTGCGGCCGTCGCGCAGCGGTACAGCAAGGGCGACCTGACGCGCCCCACCTACGACTACGGCCCGGACGAACTCGGCGACGTCGCCAGAGTGCTCGACGGGTCCGTGCAGGAGCTCGGACGCCGCCTCGACGAGCTCTCGCGCGACCGCGCGCGGCTCGACGCGATTCTGTCGGGGATGGTGGAAGGCGTGCTCGTGCTCGACGGGAACGGCCGCATTCAGCTGGCCAACCGCGCCGCGCAGGAGATGCTGCGGATGGACGGCTCGTCGATCGGACGGCCGTACGTGGAGGTCATCCGTCACCCTGACATCGCCGCGCAGCTCGGCACGGCGCTGCGCGGTGAAGAGGTCGACAGCCGCGAGCTCGCGCTGACGCGCGACCCGGGACGCACCTTCGTCGCGCGTGCGGCGCCGGTCGCGCGCGGCGGCGGAGGCGGCGCGGTGCTCGTGCTGCATGACATCACCGACCTCCGGCGCGCCGACCAGATCCGGCGGGACTTCGTGGCCAACGTCTCGCACGAGCTGCGCACGCCGCTCACGGCGATCCGGGGTTACGTCGAGGCGCTGCTCGACGATCGATCGGACGCGGAGGATACGAGGAGATTCCTGGAGATCATCGCGCGGCACAGCGCGCGCATGGAGCGTCTCGTCAGCGATCTCCTGCGCCTGGCGCGCCTCGATGCGCGGCAGGAGGCGCTCGACCTCACCTCGTGCGACATGCAGCAGCTGTTCAACACGGTCGCCGGCGATGTGGCGCCCATGTCCGAGTCGAAGCGCCAGCACATCACGTCCGTCGTCGATCCTGCTGCGTGTCGTATCACCGCCGATCCGGCCAAGCTGCACGACGTGCTTCGGAACCTCGTCGAAAACGCGGTCCACTACTCCCCCGAGGCTGCCACGATCCAGCTCGAGGCGCTCCGCGAGGATGGCGTCGTTCGCATATCGGTGTCGGATTCGGGTCCGGGAATTCCACCAGAGGATCTGTCGCGTGTATTCGAGCGCTTTTACCGCGTGGATAAGTCGCGATCGCGCCCCGGCGGAACGGGCCTCGGCCTCGCCATCGTCAAGCACCTCGTAGAGCTCCACGGTGGCGAGGCGACGGCAGAGAACAGGCGCGACGGGGGCGCCCGTTTCGTCATTACCCTGCCCGACCAGCGTTAGAGTTGCTTTCGCATGATGATCGCGGATGACGGGCAGGCGTAGGCGAACTCGGCTGATGTCCTCACGCTCGCCGGCACGTCAGCACGATCGACAACCTCGAAGCCGAATCTCGGAAAGAACCGCTCCGCGGTCGTCGTCAGCAGATACACGGCGCTGGCGCCGCGCTGCTGAGCGAGGCGGAGCGCCGCGTGCGTGAGGCCGCTGCCGAGCCCGGTGCCACGATGCTCCGCATCAACCGCCACCGATCGAAGCAGCGCGCCGTCTTCATACAGCTCCAGCGCCGCGCAGCCGACGATGCGGCCGCCGGCACGCGCGACGAGCGCGTGGTCGAAATGATCCTGGAGCCCTGCGAGCGGCAGGGGTTCTCGCTCGAGAAGCGCCTGGACGATGTCGTAGTCGCGTGCCGTTGCACGAGCGATGGCGACCTCCGTCATCGGTGAGCCTTTGAAGCGGCGGCGCAGCACGCAGGGGCGGTCGCTCCCGCCATCGGCACGCAGCATCCTGTCCGCTTCTCGAAGCGCGCTGCATCTTTCTTGAGCGCCTCCACGTGGCCGAGCACATGCGTGGTCGCATCTTCAATCGTCGCCATGATGGGATCAGCGGACTTCGACAGGCTGTAATGCACCCACAGGCCTTCGCGCCGCGTCGTGACGAGGCGCGCGCGCCGCAGGTACGCGAGATGGCGCGAGGCTTTGGCCTGCGGAATCTCGAGCGTGTCGTGGATGTCGCAGACGCACACCTCGCCAGCCATCAGCAGCCGCAGGATGCGCAGCCGCGTCGCATCCGCCAGCGCCTTGAAGAGCGTCTCGAGCTGGCCGAGCTGGTCCTTCATATATTCGCCTTGACAAATATATCATCGCCGATCAACGCTGTCTATATTCGCTTTAGAGAATATAGAAAGGAGGAGCGTATGTGCAGCTGTGGTTGTGGCGGCGGATGCTGCGGTGACTAACCCGCGGACGGCTCCGCGGCCTCGATTCGATCTTTGACCGCTGGGAGCGACATCCACACGCGAAGCCGCGCGGCAAGGCCGTTCGCCACCGAGGCGAACGCGCGGCGCCGCGCGCCTTCTCCCTCGACCGCGGCCGGATCCTCGAAGCTCCAGTGAATGCGCTCGGGATCGCCCGGGAACACCGGGCAGACTTCTGCGGCGCGATCGCACACGGTAATCACATAGTCGAACCGCTCTCCAAGAAACCGGTCCATCGACTTGGGAACCAGGCCGGACGTGTCGATGCCGTACCGATATTCCAGCGTCTCCTTCGCGAGGGGATGAACCTCCGGCTGCGGCGCGCTGCCGGCGCTGAACACCTCGACGCGGTTCTTGGAGAGCTGCCGCAGCAGCGCTTCCGCCATTTGCGAGCGCGCCGAATTCCCCGTGCAGATAAACAACACGCGCAGCGGGGAATCCGGCACCGATACAGGCTAATCAGAAATTGAAGCGAAGAGCAAACTGCACCTGGCGCGGCGTGCCGAGGCCCACCGTGCGTCCCACGGTACTCGTCAGGCGGCCGAACGTCCCTGCTGCGCCCGCCGTGTACGGCTGTCCAGGCTGAACGCGGTTGGCTTCCGTCAGCGCGGCGCTCGGCAGCGCGTTGGGCAGCGTGCCCACGGGGTTCGCGAAGTTCGTGACGTTGAAGATGTTGAAGATCTCGGCACGCAGCTCGACGTTCGGGCCGTTCCTGACGCCGATGTGCTTGGCAATCATGAGGTCCGCCTGCCGGAAGCCCGGTCCGTGGACCTGGTTTCGCGTGAGGTTGCCGAACGTTCCCGGCTTCGGCGTCGCGAACGCCGCCGGATTCAGGAACAGCAGTCCGCCGCTCTTGGTGAACGGATCCACGCCCGGGATCAGGTCAGGCCGGCGCTGGTTGCGCGACGAGCCGCCGCCCGGCGTGTTGACCACCGCCGTGCGATCGACCGCCGGATTGTTGAACACATTGCCCGCCGCATCGACGTAGACGATATCGTTGCGCTGAATCAGCACGGGGACCGGGATGCCGCTGCGCCCGTTGAGAATGCCGGCGATGCTCCAGCCGCCGAGAATCGGGCCGCGGCCAGGCACATCGTAGAGCGCGCTCAGGTTGAACGTGTGGCGCACGTCGAAGTTGTTGTAGCCGTTGTCGTATGCGAAGTCCGCAGGCGTACGGGCGTTGTTGTTGGCCGTCACCGCTTCGTTCGATCCGCCCGTGTTGCCCTTGCTATAGCCCAGCGTGTACTGCGCGTTCATCGTCACGCCGTTGTTCGAGCGGCGGGTCAGCGAGAGCTGCATCGAATTGTAGGTGTTGTGGCCTCCGCTCGTCTTGTAGTCGACCTCGGCGAACGGCCTCTGGATGGTCGCAATCGTCGAACCGGGGCACAGGATGCCCGTGCCGGCCGTGCCGTTCGCGCACGTGACGATGTCGAATTCGCGAACCTGTGTCGCCGCGGCCGCGCCGTTGGTCTGCGCGCCGATCGTCCGGTTCGCGATGCTGCGCAGGAACTGGTTCCGTCCCTGGCTGCCGACATAGGCGACCGTCGCAGCCATGTTCCCGGGCAATTCACGCTGCACCGATGCCGTGTACTGATAGACCTTCTCGGGAAGCGAGTAGTCGTTCGCGTAGGCGCGCGGCTGGTACGACCGGTTGTTCGGGTTGTTGATGAAGTTCGCGCGGATGATGGCAGGATCAACCGGATAAGCGGCGCCTGGAGCGCCGGCCGAGAGCGTCGTGCTGATGCGCTCGGCCTCGATCGGCTGAATCTGGTCCTCGGTCTGGCCCGGGCCGACAAAGATGCCGAACCCGCCGCGCAACACCGTCTTGTCCATCGGCGTGTAGGTGGCCGCGATGCGCGGCTGCCAGTTCGTCTTCATCGACTTGTAGAACGGCGTCGTGTCGGGATCGAGCTTGCCGGTGTCGATGTTGAATTTCACGATCCGGTTGTCGCGCTCGTGGAGCGGCACGTAGTAGTCGTAGCGCAGTCCGTAGTTGAGCGTGAGGGCCTGCTTGATGTGCCACTCATCCTGCGCGAAGCCGACGTAGTACTCCTGGTTGATGTGCTTCATCCCCGACGCGCCGTTGTGGAACGGGCTCGGTTCGCTCAAGTCGCCGAAGTACTGAATCGTCGCGGGCGTATTCGCGAGGAATGCATCCAGGTTCGCGAAGCTGTAGGTGATACCGCCCTGCTGATCCGTGGTCATCCGAATGATGCGCGTGTCGCCACCGACCTTCACGAAGTGCGTGCCAGACACGATATTGATCGCGTCGGTGAAGCTGAGTGAATACGGGTTATACGGTGCGGAGCGTCCGTTGCCGGCGCTGTTCACGCGAACGAGGCCGCCGGGAATCGCGAGCCCCGACGTCGCGCCTTGACCGGCGATGCCGGTGTTGGCGACCGACCCGCTCAGATTCAGGATGATGTTCTCGAACCCCGCGGGCGCCACGCCTCGCTCGGTCGATTTCGCCCCGTTGTACCCGAACTTGAACTCGTTGGTCATGCTGGTGCCAAGCAGCCCCTGCAGGTTGAACACGGCATTGGTCGGCTTCGCCGTCGTCTGGAAGATGCGGCCGGTGACGCCCTGCGGCTCGTTGTTGGTCCCGTTGTCGCGGAAGACGCGGAAATAGCTCGACCAGTTCTGCGTGGCCTTGAAATCCAGCCGGGCGCTGAACGCGTTCTCGGTCACGCGCTGCTTTGTCTGGAGCTGCGCGATGTCGAAGTCAGGGTTGGCGGACGCGCCCGACAGAATCACGCCGCCGGGAGCGAGGAACCCGTATCGCAGCGGCGCGATGGCGGACGCGGCACGCGCCCATGCGGCGCCGCTTGGAATCGCTTCGATGAAGTTCAGGCCGGCATCGAGTCGATAGCCTTCGTAGCTGCCGAAGAAGAACGCGCGATCCTTCGCGAACGGACCGCCGATCGAGCCGCCGAACTGATTCTGTTTCAGCGCGGACTTCGGCAGCGCGGTGATCACGCTGCCGTCGAGCGCACGGGTCGAATCGAAGTAGTTGCGCGAATCGAACTTGTCGCGCCGGACGTAGTCGAACAACGCGCCGTGGAAGCCATTGGTGCCGGACTTGGTGATGACGCTCACCTGGCCGCCGGTGCCCGTGCCGTATTCCGCCGGGTAGCTGCTCGACTCGACGCGGAACTCCTGGACGTTCTCAAGGCTCGCCTGCAGCTTGAATGGTGTGTTGTTCTCGCCGTTCACGTTGCCCGGCGCGGCGTCGATGATCGCCGAGCCCTCGATGCCGTCGTACTTGATCACGTTCTGCTCGACGGCGCGTCCGCTGAACCGGATGTCCTGCCACGTCCCCGTGCCCGCGTTCTGTGACCCGGGCGCCTGCAGGAGCAACTGCGACATCTGCCGCCCGTTGACCGGCAGCTCTGACACCTCGCGCTCGCTGACGTTGGCGCCGATGCGTGCCGAGCTCAGGTCGATCGTCGCGACGCGCCCTTCGACCGTCACCGTCTCCGACACGCCCGCGGGGCGCAGCTCGAGGTCGAGGCTGAACTCCTGCCCCACTGCCAGCGTCATGTCGGTGTATTCGAGCGGCTGGAAGCTGCCGAAGGTCGCGCGGATGGTGTAGACCGACGGCTTCAGGTTTGACACCACATACAATCCCTGCGCGGTCGACGTGACCGTTCGTTCTTCGCCGGTCCTCTGGTTCTTGACCGTGACGGTCGCCCCCGGCACGAACGCACCTGTTTGATCGAGCACGGTTCCCGAGAATCGCGCATCGCCCTGGGCGTACGCCGGCGCCACCATCGCTGCGAGGATGACGATCGCCGCCAACCCTCGAAAAGTCTTCGATAGATTCTGCATAGCACTCCTGTTGAGATGCTGAGGTCTCTGGCTCATACCGTTTCGAGGATAGGGAGGCTATGTAACGGGGTTGTGACGGGATGGATCCCGATGGGTAAAACCTGCCGCTAGGGCGTGGAACGAGCGGTGAACGCGCCGTCCTGGGCGGTGGTCGCGTCGCGGATGCGCCTCTCGAAAAACCGGCGCTCGACAGGGTTCCGCGCGAGCGTCGCTGCCGCCGAGAAATGACGTCTCGCCGTCGCCGGGTTCCCACGGCGCAGCTCCAGTTCCCCCATTGCGGCCGGATAGAACGGATAACGGCGCAGCCGGTCGCGATCGGAAATCGTCCGGATGGACTCGAGCCCCTGTTCGGGTCCGTCGCGCTCCCCAATCGCAATCGCGCGATTGAGCGCGACAACGGGCGACGGCGAGATCGCCATCAAGCGATCGTACAGATCGACGATGGTCGTCCAGTCGGTCTCCTCGACGCTGCGCGCCGTCGCGTGCGCCGCAGCGATCGCCGCCTCGACGTGAAAGGCCGTCACGACGGAACCGGCAGCGGAGCGGTCGAGCAACGCAAGGCCCTGCTCGACGAGCCGCGCATCCCACCGCGATCGCTCCTGTTCGAGCAGCGGATTGAGGTCGCCCGCGGAGTCGAGCCGCGCCGGAAGCTTCGCGGCATGCAGGCACATCAGCGCCGCCAGCGCGTGCGTTTCCGGAAACGCCGTTTGCGGAGCCTCGAGGAGCAGGAGCGTCAAGCGGATCGCTTCGGTGCACAGCTCGCCGCGCACGGCGTTTTCGGCGGACGCGCCGTGATAGCCCTCGTTGAAGAGCAGGTACAGCCCGCGCTGCACCGCTGACAGCCGCGTGCCGAACTCGGCGTCCGACAGATCGAACAACCGCTTCGAGCCAGCGAGCGTCTTCTTGCCGCGAGAGATACGCTTCTCCGTGGCGGCGCGGCTGATGAGAAACGCGCCCGCGATCTCACCGGCGTCGAAGCCGCAGAGGATGTTGAGCACGAGCGCCACCTGGACCTCCTGCGGCAGCCGGGGATGACAGCACGAAAACATCATCCTCAGCTGCTCGTCTCGGATCGTCGACATGGCGAACGCTTCCTCGACCGCCGGCGCGAGCGTCCATTCTGACTCGAGGACACGGGTCAACTCTGGTGCGAACGTGCGGGCGGTGCGCTCGCGCCGGACGATGTCGAGCGCGCGATGCTTGGCGACCGACATCAGCCACGCGGCGGGGTTCTCGGGGATGCCGCGAACTTTCCAAATTTCCAGCGCCCGGCAGAAGGCGTCCTGGACGACGTCTTCCGCTAGCGCCAGATTGTGCACGCCGAAGATGCGCGTCAGCGCCGCGACCAGGCGCCCTGACTCGTGGCGGAACAGATGGTCGCTCAGCTCCATGGGATCGTTACATATCCATCTTCATGATCGGGCGCACTTCGACGGAGCCACCGCCGTCGAGGATCGGACAGCCGCGCGACAACTCGACGGCCTGGTCGATGTCGCGCGCCTCGACGAGCGAGAAGCCGCCGACGAGATCCTTGGCCTCGGTGAACGGCCCGTCGGTCACGCTCTTCTGCTGCCCGCGCACGACCTTGCCCGTCCGCTCGAGCGGCTGGCCGCGATCCTTCAGATGCCCTTTTGCGTCGAGGTCGCGCATCCAGGCCATCCAGCGCTGCATGCTCTGCTGGGCGCGCTCGGGCGTGCCCATCGCTTCCTGCCGCGCTGCCTCGGCCATCCGGTAGAGATAGAGAAACTGGCTCATGACGCTGCTCCTTCCAGCACCCTCAACCATACTCCGGGTGCTTCAGCGATACGACGTCTGGGGCGGCGTCCGCCGGACATTTTTCTTGCGCGATGATGGCGCGTTCAACGCGTCGACGGCGACGACACCTTCAACGTCCGGGCTGCGGCGTCCGAAATCGGGGAAGATCTATGATGAGATTGCCCGCGCGCATCGCGCCGGCGTGGTGACCTCGGTCCTCGAGGAGGCGATGTGAGAACCGCCCTTTCGGCCAGCGTGACTCTGCTGGCAGTGCTGACGTGGTCGACGACGGGTCATTCAGCCGGCGCGGCGGCGGACGTTTCACCCGTCGTGCACCGGTTCCTCACGTCCAACGATCGCCCGCTCTCCGGCTTCGTCGCCGCACGCCACCTCGAAGCTTCGTCTCGCAATGGGTCCATCCGCGGCGCGCTCGACGCATGCACCGAGTTGGCGGGTGACGTGTTCCGGTACCGCATCATCCACGAGGAGGGGTCCGGGCAGATCCGCAGGCACGTGCTTGTGGCCGCGCTCGAGGCCGAAGCCAGGATGCGTCAGAACGGCGACGTCCGCCGCTCGTCGCTCGACCCAATCAACTACATGTTCGCGGACAATCGCGAAGAGCCGGACGGCCTGACGCGCGTGGAGGTCCGCGCGCTGCGACAGGACGTGACGCTCATCAACGGCGCGATCTTCGTCGAGCCCGAGGGCGATCTCGTCCGCGTCGAGGGCGTGCTCGCGAAGCGGCCGTCATTCTGGACGCGCCGCGTCGAGGTGGTTCGCCGCTACGCGAGGATCGATGGCGTGCGCGTGCCGGTCTCGATGGAATCGATGGCGGACGTGCTGATCTTCGGCCGCTCGTCGTTCACCATGACCTACGACTACCAAGCCATCAATGGGACGCCACTTGCGCCGGCAACTGCAGCGCTTCGGCCAAGATGCGGTCCTGAGCCTGTGGGAGAGTGATTCCGGCGAGCGCCACCTGCCCATCGATGTCCGTTTCGAATCGGCTCGCCTCCCGATTGTCTCGAACTTCACCGGACACCCTATGCCTTGATGAACGCGAGCAGGTCGGCGTTGATCTGATCCTTGTTCGTCGAGCACATCCCGTGCGGCTGGCCCGGGTAGACTTTCAGTGTCGAGCCCCTGACCAGCTTCGACGACAGCATCGCCGAGGCGCCGATCGGTACGATCTGATCGTCGTCGCCGTGCATGATCAGCGTCGGCACGTCGATCTTCTTCAGGTCGTCCGTGAAGTCCGTCTCGGAGAACGCCTTGATGCAGTCGATGACTCCCTTGAAGCCCGCCTGCATCCCCTGCATCCAGAACGAATCCCGCAGCCCTTGCGACACCTTCGCGCCAGGGCGATTGGCGCCATAGAACGGCCCGCTCAGGTCCTTGAAGAACTGCGACCGGTCGGCCAGCACGCCGGCGCGAATCTGATCGAACACCTCCATCGGCAAGCCGCCTGGATTGGTGGACGTCTTCAGCATAATTGGAGGAACGGCACCGATCAGCACCGCCTTGGCAACGCGCGCCGTGCCATGGCGTCCGATGTAACGCGCGACTTCCCCACCGCCGGTGGAATGACCGACATGGATCGCGTCACGCAGATCCAATGCCTCGACGAGTGCCGCCAGATCGTCGGCGTACGTGTCCATCTCGTTGCCGCTCCACGGCTGAGTTGATCGTCCGTGGCCGCGGCGGTCGTGCGCGATGCAGCGATATCCGTGCAGGCCGAGGAACACCATCTGGTCTTCCCACGCATCGGCGCTGAGCGGCCAGCCGTGGCTGAAGACGACGGGCTGTCCCTTGCCCCAGTCCTTGTAATAGATCTGGGTCCCGTCGCCCACGGTGATCGTGTTGTGGGTGGCTTCTCTGGCAGTCATGATAGTCATGACGCGTGCTCCTTTCCGCTGTCGAGACCGTGTTACTCAGCCTGCACGAGCGGCGTATCGACGACGTGCTCCGCTACGAACCAGACCTGGAGCTCGTTGCCTCGAATCACGTCGCTCACGATCAAATCATTGGTGCCATCGTCGCCGAGCTCGGCCGCGAGACCCGCCATCGTCCGGGCTTCCTTGAGCACAATCTCGTGCGCGTGGAGCAGCCGGGAGATCTGCACTGGCGCCTCCTCGCGACCTTTGGGTGGCCGTGGAATCAGCGTCGTTTCGGCCACGTCGTGCGCCATGGCGATGCTCACCCCACCGAGCAACTGGATGCGCTCGGCGATCGCATCGACAAGCTCGTTCTGCTGTTCGTAGTGTTTGTCGAACAGCAGGTGCAACTGGTAGAACGTCGGACCCGCGACCTGCCAGTGGTGTTTCTTGTACAAGTCGCGCAGCGTAATCGTGTCGGCCAGCAGCTGATTCAGGTTCTGCACGCTTTCCTTGCAGGCGTCCTCCGACAAGGCGATTGGCAGCTTCACCAGGTGTCCGTACGGTTGGATTTCATGCGCGTGCTGATGCACAAGCGGTCTCGCGCGGTTGATGATCGCGTCGGCATCAAGTGTTTTCGTGGTCATGATTCGGGCTCCTCTCGATATTCGACTCGCAAAGGATCGAGGCTCCTCCTTCTCTCGACGACGTGTCAAGCAAAGATCCGGCAACGGCGTTTCGGAGAGATGGCTGAGCTGGAACGGTTGCTGAGTTCGAGGGCGCTCGCGCGCGATCTACTCGGTGCGTGAAGGCGCCAGGAGACGACGGGATCTCGCTGGTGCAACAACGGCGTCAATAGCGCGTTCGGTCGTAACCGCCGAAATCACGGATAATCGCCATTCCCCATCGACCGACGCTCCTCAATGGGCATTTCATTCGAATTCTTCGGCTCGGGCAGCGGCGCAAGCGCTGAGGAGCTGCGCAACCGCCTGCGCAGGCTCGAGGCGCTCATTGCGCGCGCGCCCGTCCCGATCGCCATCGCGCACGATGCGGAGTGCCGCGTCATTTCGGCCAACGAAGCGCTCGCCGAGCTACTTGGCGTGCCGGCCGATGCGAACATTTCGCTGACGCCGCCGGCCGGTCAGACGCCGAAGTACCGGATTCAGCTTCGCGGTCAGGACATTCCGGAGAGCGAGCTGCCGATGCAGTACTCGATCGCGCACCGGACCGCCATCAGGAACGACATCGAGATCCTGCGCGGCGACGGCACGGTGCGCTACATCCAGAATGACGTCGAGCCGCTGTACGACGCCGACGGCACCGTCATCGGCTGCGTCAGCGTCTGCGTCGATCTGACGGAACAGCGGCGCGCCGAGCGGCTGCTGCGCGAGGCAGATCGGCGCAAGGACGAATTTCTCGCGTCGCTCTCCCACGAGCTGCGAAACCCGCTCGTGCCGCTGCGCAACGCGCTGGACGAGCTGCGCCGCGCCGGCGGTGACCCTCTTGTCGCCGGGCGCGCCTACGCCATCATGGAGCGGCAGCTCTTTCACCTGGTCCGCCTGACCGACGACCTGCTCGACGTCTCGCGCATCACGCGGAACAAGATCGACCTGCGGCGTGAGCGGATCGATCTGCGCCTCGTGCTGAAGAGCGCGATCGAAACGACGCAGCCGCTCATCACCGTGGCCGGACAACTCCTCACGGTGGACATTCCGCGCGAAGCGATATGGGTTTACGTCGACTTCACGCGCCTGGCGCAGGCCGTCTCGAACCTGATGAACAATGCGGTGAAGTACACGCCGCGCGGCGGACGCATCACGCTGCGCGC
>Ga0209515_10007831_pt1 | contig 12726 bp, 9 predicted proteins | sample Subgroupgradi54m_FD_187454 | JGI IMG/M metagenome (GOLD analysis project Ga0209515, IMG submission 187454) | Subsurface groundwater microbial communities from S. Glens Falls, New York, USA - GMW60B uncontaminated upgradient, 5.4 m (SPAdes)... ... | reverse complement strand
CATAGCGAGACTATTTTCCCCATCAAGTCGTTTTCTTTTTTATTTTCATCTCTCATAATTTATTCAACCACCATGCCTCCAGTAGGAGGAAATAAAGGATCATCGTCCAACCACGCGCGAAGTGACATTTTATTTATTCTTACATCCACATTAGCAAAATCATCATGTCCAGTCAAAATGCTATCATTTATTATGACCGGCGTAGCACCAACTTGAGAAAGTGAAGGAGTAAATATGACCTGAAAAGAAACGTTACGACTTGTCGCACTGATACCAGTACCCCTTTGAATTCCACCTATATTCCAAATTATTTCTCTGGTGGAAGGATTGTAAGTTAAATTTTCATCAGAGGGTAAAATAGGACCCGCAAATTTTATCCATGAGGGAATAGTAGAATGAACAATACCTTTTGAAATACTATTGGCTGTATTAGAAAGAGACCAGACTATGGTATAAGAAGTTTCTTTTCCAACTTTCGGAGGCACAGGGCCGGTATTAGGGAAGGGTCCAGAGTAATGAAGCGCCTTGGTCGCGAACCCAACATCGGAAATAATTCGGACTATCGAAGAGTCAGAATTATTTAAATCGGCGGTTGCATAGCCAGTAACTAACTGCTTGCCGGAAATAGAAATATTTATATTAATAGCAGGGTTAGGAAGTATCCCACCGATAGCAGAGAACAGTGAAAGTGAAGAGACAGAAAAGTTTACAGACCCAGAATCACCCGGGTTCACTTCATTAAATCCATTTTGAGAATTTTTATTCCAAGTTATTATATCGGTCGATGAGTCATAAAAACCTTGTTGCGCATTTATTGTTTTACGATTAAAGGCATTTCCGGAAATTTTTGCTCGAATCTCCAAATCATTTACTTTTGTATCTAAATTATTTGTCCATCTAATTTCTCCATTGATTGGAGTTTTTGTATTTATAGCATATTCTTTCTGGTATACGCCATTTACAAAAAGTTTCGCTTCAATGAAAGGTTTTTTTATTGTAACGGCATATGAGAGAGAATTAAAAACTACATCAATCATAGACTTATCCTTCGTAGATTGTGACCCACCTGATATATGAAAACTTTTTTCTTCTCCGTCAACAACATCAAACATCTTGCCAGTTACAGAAATATTGCGCTCTGCGCCAGAAGCCAGATCCCCTAAACTCCAAATACTGTTTCCAAGCGATGGCGCCGGAATAGATGATTTGAATTGAAACCCGACCGGATAATTCAACTTGAGAAGCATTTTGGGAACTGCGTAAGGAGAGTTAAGCGTCGCTTTTATATTGAGAGTGATATCTTGATTTGGATTTATTGTAACAGGAGCATCAACGGAAATGTTTAAAGGCGCAGAACTTATGGTGACTTCATAAGATTTTGTTTTCACAAAAATACTATTTGATCCTTCCACCCGATACTCAAGAGAAATTTTTATAGGACGGATGCTTCCTTGCTCGCCAAAAAGTACTACTTTTAAATTTTCGTTGCGTACGGCTCCAGCAGGAATTGTACCTAATAAAAAACGATTTCTCTCTGTCCCAAGGGGCAAACCTGCATTTGCGCTCTCCGAGCTCTTTGGGTATTCCATGACAAGATTAACTAAATCCAAGGCAGAACTATTTCTATTTGTAATCCCAACAACCAGCGATAACTCTTCTCCACCGGCAATAAAATTGTTTCCAAATATGGAAATATCAATATTGTCACTAGAAACAATATTACCCCCGGCAAAAAATACATAAGAAGCGTACAAGAGTGTTAAAATAAAAAAAACTAACGAAAAGATAAAAAAAATTTTAAAAATAGAGGTTTTCACAAAAAATTTGTCTTGATATGAGACAGAACCAGTCTCTTTCTTCCCATTTTCCCAAGTATCTGGTATATCTTTCCTACTGGTGCGTGAAAATTTATCTCGGTGTTCTATCTTTGTTTTATAATTTTTACTGAAAAGTTTACCTTTGAGTTCTTCTATTCTGTTTAGTTTATCTCCATCATTTATTGGCATTCTAGAATTGTACCACCCCGAAGGAGATTTTGAAAATCCCTACGGGGCAGACATTTTTTTACAGATGTGTCTCTTTGAGGGCTTTATTTATTTGATTTAATATATGGGTTCTTGATTTTGCAACCTCGAATATCAAATTTTCCTCAAATGGGGATTTAATAATATTTTGCAGTATTTCATTTTCGCCTATATATCCTAAATTATTTAGTATGCGCAAGACAATAACAGCTTCAATGTTTTTTAAATCATCCTTTATCTCTAATTTTTCTAAAATAGATAAATTGTGGAGCAGGTCGATAAATAAAGCTTCGTTTGGTTCAACACCGACAAGCAAGCGTTTTAATAAGCGCGCAATATTTGCAAAAACTTTAAAAGTATATGGCTGTTTAGTGATTTGTTCTAACATATTTGTTTTTGATGAATTCGTCACCCGAAAGATGTTTCTACTTTGCACAAGATCAATTTTGATATATGCAAAATCTTGCAATACAAAACGCAACTTGGAAGACATTTTTCGTACTCCCTGGGCAGAGGCCAAAATCATCCCTAAGTCGCGGGTAAAAATAGAATAATATTTTCCCGCTTCTCCGAAATTCTTGCTCCCTAATATTATTCCTTCCGTGTGATAAATATGATGCATGTTTATAGGGTTCTTCCATTTTAGCATAAAATTTCTTCAATAGCCCCAACTAAATCTTCTGGATTTTCTATAATTTTAACAGGATCCCCTTTTTCAAGAGTTAATTTATTATGGAGACCCCACGTCACAGCAATGGACTTGACCCCGCATTCCCGCGCCTCTTTAATATCTCCGAGTGTATCTGTAATAAATATAGAATTTGATGCATATAGATTATATTTTTTAAGAATTGCTTTAATTTTAAATGTTTTACTCTTATGAATATCTGCACCCCAAACATCAGAGAAATATCTAGCTAAATTTTCCTTTACAAGAAAATTATTGATATGCGAACTGTTGGTAGAGGAAACGATAACAAGTTTATAATTTACAGCTAAAGATAAAATTGAGTCATGTATTATTTCTTCTGCAGTCAAAATATCCAATCCCTTTTTATAGGAACTATTAAAATCATCCGGCGGTATATGACTGCCGCTCTTTACAGCTTTATTATAAACTTCATGGAAATTTCCAATTGAATATTCTTGAAAACGCTCCCAAGTTAAATTAGGATTCTTAGAAGTATGGATCTTATAAGAAAGTTCAATAGTATTGACCAGTACTCCATCAAAATCAAAAATAATTAACTTCATATTTTATTTTTCAATTTTTACTTTAAATACCAACTCATCAATTTTTACTTCGTCACCGTTGTTATTCTCAAATTCTATTTTTGAGACAAGAACAGTCTTTTTCATATCAGTTTCAAATTTTTGTATTAATTTTTTACCTATATCATTGGTTTCAAATGCAAGTGAGACTATGTCACTGGGCGTCAATCCGAGTTTTTTCCTCATATCCTGTAAAGCACGCGCAAGCTCGCGATAATTTCCTTCTTGTTTTAAATCTTCTGTAATATTTATATCAAGCTCTACTTCACCCCGAATAGAGTTATCAAAGATAATTTCTTTCACATTTAGTTCGTCTTTGATTAAATCAAGATACTCACTTAATAACTTTCCACTTTCTTTCGACTTGAGCCTAGCGAGAGGTTGACGAACGGGAATACCTAATTTCTGTCTTTCCGCATTTCCCACAGTACAAATATCGCGAGTAATCTGCATATCTTTTAAGACTTTACTTTTCCCCCTGCCAAAAATGTCAAAGGGCATCTTTGACATTTTTGGCCATTCGGTTAAGTGCACGCTCTCTACGTCATTTTCATTTCGTAATTTCAGCCAAATATCCTCTGCCGCAAACGGCGCGAATGGAGCCATTAATTTAGCCAAGGTTTTTAACACATAATAAAGCGCGCTTTTTGCCTCTTTGTCTCCATCCTTGATTCGCTCTCGTGACCGACGCAAATACCAAGTAGAAAGATCGCCTATAAAGTCTCTAATCGCTCTTGTCGGCTCAAGCAATTTATAATTATCAAGATTCTTTGTTGCAATTTTTATCAATTCATCCAGTCTGGCTAAAATCCATTTATCCAAGATATTAGACCTCTCCCCAACCCCTCTCTTTAATAAGGAGAGGAGCGAAGGCTTGCCCGCGCAGGCGGGGGCGAGGTAATCTTTCTCTAAATTTTTAGCGCGGTACAGTTCATAAAACGCTAACACATTATAAAGCAATCCAAAAACTTGCTGGTGAAGCAGGGCGACAGTTTTTTCATCAAAATTTTTAGATTCTCCGGGCTGATTTATGGAATACATCCAGAGACGTAGCGTATCCACGCCATATTTTTCCATCATGAGCCATGGGTCAACGACATTACCGAGAGACTTGGACATTTTTTTTGCGTTTGCATCAAGTAAATGCCCAAGACAGATTACATTTTTGTAAGCCTTACCTCGCCCCATAAGCGCTCCTACAGCATGTAAAGTATAAAACCACCCGCGAGTCTGATCTATTGCTTCAGAAATATAGTCTGCCGGATAACCAGCGCCATCCACCCACTTTTTGTTCTGAAATGGGTAATGATCCTGCGCGAAAGGCATCGCGCCGGAATCAAACCAAACATCCATTACTTCTTTGGCGCGTACTAAATCACCGCCGCAAACTTGCCCTGAGTTAGTCGAATGGGTACAGACAAGAGAAATTTCATCAATGTACGGTCGGTGTAAATCAAGCTCATAGTTTTCATTATGGGGAAGTGCTATAAAATCTATCTCCCTAACTTCAGCCGTATCCAGCATTTCTGCCTCAGTAAAATTATCACTCTTATGCCAAACAGAAAGCTTCTCTAGCGCCCACAAAGGACTTCCGTGAGAAATAATGAGAATATTTTCTCCACTATGGTTAGTCTCTGTCTCAAAGATAAATTGACCTATCCGTTTATGCACGATATCTAAATCTGATTCGTTAAATTCATGCAGACGCTCATCAACCATTAACATTTCATTTTCTAAACCGAGATCTTGCCGCACTATTTCAGCCGTTTCTCTGGTACGCAAAAATGGTGAAGTTATAATAAGACTGATATTTTTTTGCTTTAATTCTCTGGATGAAGAAATTGCCTCTTTTTTTCCTTTTTCTGTAAGATGATTATTAGGATCTCCTTTTGGGTCCCTGATATGTTTAGCATTATCTATAGCCTCTCCATGTCGCATTATGAAATATTTATTGCCGGACTTTTTCGTTTTATTTTGAAGTTCTTCTATGCTCCCAACGACATCAATTTTTTTGCAAGACTGGCAGACCCACACCGGTAACGGCGTCCCCCAATATCGTTCGCGGGATATGGCCCAGTCTTTTATATCTTTCAGCCACTCGCCGAAACGCCCATCACGAATATGCGCAGGCTTCCAATTTATATCTTTATTTTGGCTAATAAGTTCTCCTTTTATTTTCGGATCAGACATTTTGATATACCAAGAATCCCGCGCATAATAAATTAATGCTGTTTTACAACGCCAACAATGCGGATATGAATGTTTATAATTTTCTTGTTTGAAAAATAAATTTCTCTTTTTTAAATCTTCTATAATATCTACCGCGAGTGTCGGCTTGCCATCCACATTCACCTCTTTAACAAATCGACCCTCTAGAAATCCCGTGTTTTTGATAAAATTCCCTTCTGGATTTACTAAATGATGTTTCGGCAAGCCAATTTTTGTCCCAAGCTCAAAGTCGTCTTGTCCATACATCACCGCTGTATGCACAATTCCCGTTCCGTCATTTGTATTAACAAAATCCGCCCCATAAACTTTGTATGCTTTTTCTAGTTTTGATTTTTCACTTCCTGATATAGTGTCTTTAAGAAATGGGAAAAGCGGTTCGTATTGCATGCCAACCATATCTTTGCCTTTGTGCTCGGTCACAATTTCATAAGGCTCAGTAATTACAGAAAGTCGCTCTTTAGCAAGAACAATAATTTCTTCTCCTAATTTAATCTTTACATAATCAATATCAGCTCCCACTGCAAGAGCTACGTTTCCCGGCAACGTCCATGGAGTAGTAGTCCAAGCAAGAAAATATGTACTAATATTTTCTCGTCCTGAGTTTGTCGAAGAACTTTTTCCCTCGATTTCACTCGGGACGGCTTTCAGCCGAAATTTCACATAAACCGACAAATCTTTCACATCTTCATAACCTTGCGCCAGCTCGTGTGAAGAAAGAACTGTCCCGCATCTCGGACACCATGGCACAACTTTATAATCTTTATAAAGTAAATTTCGGTCGTTTACTTTTTTTACCACATTCCAGACAGATTCAATATAATTATTGTGATATGTAACATATGGATTTACTTGATCAGCCCAATAACCCATGCGTTCAGTAAAACTTTTCCATAATCCGATATATTCCCAAACACTTTCTTTGCACAGTTTATTAAACTCGGCAATGCCGTAATTTTCAATATCATTTTTTGATTTAAATCCGAGCTTTTTTTCTATCTGGAGCTCTATGGGTAAACCATGCGTATCCCAACCACCTTTCCGACGAACATGAAAACCGCGCATAGTTCTATACCGTGGAATGACATCTTTGAAAGAAAAAGGCACCATCGTATGCAAAACTGGTTTAGAGTTTGCTGTAACTGGACCATCGTAAAAGATAAATTCTCCTTTGGGTGATTTTTTTTCTAAAGATTTTTCAAAGATTTTATTTTCACGCCAAAATTCTAGAACCCGCTCCTCGCGGAGCGCAGCGTCAGACTTTTTATTTTTTTCATTTTCAGCCATTATTAGCTGATTTTAGCACAAAAACTTTGAATTACGAAACTCTAAAAATATAACTTTCTGCAGGGGTTTCGAGGCTGACGAGCCGAGAACTTCAGCCCCTCCCCACTTTTAACATTCGTGTTTATACCACAATTAAAATTTTACAAGCAATGAATTTTACATCAATATTAAGGTAATTATTAAAAGTGGGGAGGGGTGTACCGGAAGAAAGTTGATATTTTTATGAGTTTCGTAATTCACAGTTCAATGGTGTGAGGGTTTGCTAAAAGGTATGGAAAAACTAAAAGTAGATCCTTTGCCTTTTTCGGATTCAACTTTTATTTCTTCACCTAGACGTTTGAGAAGCTCTTTGGTGATAAATAATCCCAAACCCGTGCCTTCAATATTTTTAGTCTCTGCTGTTTTAATCCTATAAAACTCTTTAAAAAGATGCTCCATTTCCTGCGGAGCCACACCGATACCATTATCTTTTACTTTTATCATTAGTTTTCCTGATTGTTCTTCAGCTTCCAGCCGCACCCACCCGCCGCTTTTATTATAGTTTACAGCATTTCCCAGAAGGTTCATAAGTATTTCCTTTAAATAAATTTTGTTGGTTTTAAGAATGGGTAATTTTTTATCAAGGACCGGCCAATAAATGGAAATTCCTTTTTCCTCCGCAGGTTTTTTGACATTTTCTCGAAGTTCCGTAATTAAATCTTCAAAAACCGTGTCTTCTTTTTCTATACTCAGAGTCTCGGCTTGCAAGCGCGCCACATTCAGAAGGTCTGACATCAGTTCCAATAGTTTTTTGTTTTTCTCGCGTAGATTTTTTAGAAGCTGCATATAATCGTCAGGCAACAATTTTTTTAGCTTTTCATCATCCAGCATAGCGCTTAAACCCCATTCAACAGCGGTTACGGGTGTTCGTAATTCATGAGCGGCTACAAACACGAATCTTTCGCGAAGTCGCCTGATTTCTTTCTCATTTTGAATTTGCGCCTGATATGATTTTTCAAGTTCTTCAGTTTTCTTTTTTACCAATTCTTCTAATCCGCGATAAAAGCCGTTTAAGGTTACGGCTTCTTTGCTCCACCTAAGCACGGTCCAGGTAATTATGAACATGGTTATAAACCAAATTACAAAAATTGGTATAACTACGATTACACCGCTTTGTACTTCTGTGAACATATAGGCGGTTGCTGTAATACCCAGGCTATACATGCTTACAAACCATCCTAAAACCATGGCGAGCACAAGTTTTCCGAATACCGTTTTGCCAATATTTTGATAGAATTTTATAGAAACTATAGTAAGGTATACACTTCCAGCAATTAAAATGGGCCAGCCAGTGACAAGGATAAACGTCCGTATTAATTCAAGATTGGTTTGCATATTGTTAATTGATGCATTAGCCTTCGGAGTAAAAAAACACTAACAAAAAATAATTAGCGTAAACAAAAGACGCAAGCGCTTAATTTTGAACCTTAAGCTAAGTATAGCAATATCTAAAAAATACTGGAAAAAAAAATGTGGAAAACTACATTTTCTCCGGAGCTTCAATGCCAAGCAGATGCAAGCCTTTTTTCATTACGAATGAAAAGGCGAAGGTTAGGGCAATCTTATAGGGAGAATTTTTGTCTTCTTTATCTACTATTGTATTGTTCCCATAAAAACTATTGAAAGAACGCGCAATTTCGATGAGATAATTTGCAATGTAATGCGGTTTATATTCGGAAACTGAGCGCAAGACAACTTCCGAAAATCTATATAATAATTTTTCCACTTCGAAAATCTCAGGTGGAAAAGCATGAGGATCCGGCAAAATATTTTCTTTTTGCGCTTTCTCTGTTACTGAATTCGCTCTGGCGTAGGAATATTGCAGATACGGCCCGGAGTCGCCTTCGAAAGAAATCGAGCTTTCAAAATCATACACAATGTCCCCGCCGATAGATTGTTTTAATATTGAGTATTTCAGAGCTGCCACGCCGACAATCTCTGCGATTTTATTTTTTCCTTGCCCTGAGCTCATCGAGTCTGAGACTCTCAGGGTCGAATGACCTGTCGAAGAATCTTCTTCAGCCCAGTCTCTATTTTTCATTTTCTCGTTTACCAGTGCAATAGTATCCTGAATGAGTGCTTCGCCTGTTACCGCATTACCTTTTCGTGAAGACATTTTCCCCGTCGCGAGACGCATCATCCCGTGTGTTATGTGTAGCATTTTATTTTCGTATTCCGGATGAATAAGAGAAATGGCTTTGACAACCACTTTCATATAGTCCGCCTGTTCTTTGGCTGTGATGACTATTGATAAATCGATAACCGGTTCGGTTTTGAATTTCTCTACTGTGAGTCCAAGCTCTTTGGCCTCATAAGTAGGCAAACCACCGGACGTGATAAAAACTCTAGTGTGTAATTTTGGGTCATACTTCTCTCCCCTGAAGATTATGGCGGCGCCTGCCCCGTACCGAGCTTGCTCTGGTTCGGGGTCGGATTCTTCAAAAACTTTGCCAATGTTTGTGCGGACAATATGTTCGCCAATCGGGGCCATCTGGCTTTCCAGGAAATAAAATTCAAACTTCGTGCCGAGCATTTTATATAAATCTTCAAAGGCATCCATCGTCACCTTAAACCCCCAGTCATATATTTCATTTATTTTCTCGTCATCACGAGCGTAAATATTTTTATTAATTTTATCTATTTCCTTTTTTGCTCCAGAACCGTTAGCGTCATTTTTATAAGCTTCACTGCCTAATACATAGGAGTCTCCTATGTATTCTGCGAGAACAGATATTGGGGCGGACATATCTCTAGGCATACCCTTCTTTTTCATGCCATAAAAAGCTTTCGCGACATGGAGTCCGACGTCGCCTTGATAATTTGCGCGAGAAACGATAGCGCCAGAATGCTCAAGAATCCGCGCGATAGACTCACCAATCGCATTGGTCATCAAATGCCCGATGTGAAAAGGTTTGAAAGGATTCGGGTCTGTGTATTCAATCATTATTTTTTTCCCCGATAAACTTTTATTTTTACCCACTTCTTCTCCTTGGTTCACAATATCTTCGACGGAACTAGCAAAAAACTTATGCGACAGATAGAAATTGATAAAACCCGCTTGTGCCACTTCTATTTTATCCACCACCGGCGGCAGGTTTTCTTTTATTTTAGCCGTGATTTTTTGTGCTAATTCTTTCGGGTTTGTTTTTAATTTTTTCGCACTCGCCATGACAACATTCGTGGAATAATCTCCATTTTTCAAATCTTCCGGATGTTCCACCACAAAATCCACTTCTTGAATTTTAAGATTTTTAAGAGCTTCTTTTATTAATTTTTGTATTTTTTCTTGCATCTACTTTCGACTTTATAACTTTATGAACTTTCAACTATTTATGCCCTGTACTTCCTTCGCGCCCATGACCACGAACTGTTTCAGAAAGCTCCTTTACCTCAAAAATATCACAATGTTCAAACTTTTGGATAATCATCTGGGCAACTTTATGATCTTTTGCAAGTAAAACTTCTTTATCGGAAACATTCAGAAGATTCATTATAATTTCACCCCGATAACTAGAATCAATCACTCCACCCATCACCTTTAGTCCTAAATTAAAAGAAATGCTGGACTTATCCCAAATTAAACCGACATATCCTTCTGGAATTTCAATCGCCACACCTGTGTGCACCCTCTCCTGCTTACCGGATGGAAAAATCACATCTTCTAAGCAATAAAAATCCATCCCCGCATCCCCGGGATGCCCATGTGTCGGCAACTTTGCGTCTTTATTTAATTTTTTAACTTTAATTTTCATTTAAATAACTTTTTTAACCTTTTCATAAATTTTTTGATGGATTATTTCTCTAGAGAGAATTTCATCTTTAGACGCACAGTCAATCTTTATAAAATTTTTCAAAAACTTGGAAAGCCAGATTGCGCTCTTGCGAGAATTAATTAAAAAATCAACATCGTTTTCGTGGACATCTTTTTTCTTCTTTAAATAAGCCCGCTTCATCTTACTGCTTTCACGATATTTTAAAAGACGCAAAACAATCCGAGTAGGCAAATCCAAATACAATGTAATATCCGGCTTCGGAATACCAAATACTTCGTATTCCATTTTATCCAACCACTTAATAAAATTATTTCTCTTTCCAGTATTCTTGATTTTCCCCCCTTGATGAATCTGATTTGCTGAAACATAACGATTGGCAATGACGACATAACCTTTTTTAAGCCAGCTTTTCATTTCCTTACTAGATTCAAAACGATCTGCCGCATACATTACCGAGGCAATCTTTGGATGAACATTTAAAAAATTATAATACTGCTCAGAAAGACAGTGGCCAATGAAAGCTCCAAAAAAATTTTTGTAATATTCTGGAAAATCAACTACTTTAACAGCTCTACCTTCTTTTTTTAATCTACTGGCCAAAAGTCCAACTTGCGTAGCTTTTCCGCTCCCGTCTGTGCCATCTATAACGATTAATTTACCTTTATATTTTTTCATAACGACAAACTGCTAGATATTTGTTATCTTTATTCTTTAATAAAATTTTCACTCCGACTTGTAGTTCCATACATAAATTACACAAATTTCTTTGGTATCGGAAATTTTTTGGCCAAAGCTTTTATTTCTTTATGCACGGATTCTTTTAATTTTTTGTCGTCTTTATTTTTTAGAACTTTGATCATAAGCTCAGCGACGCGCGCGCATTCTTTTTCTTTAAAACCACGTGTCGTGATGGCCGGCGTGCCAAATCTAATGCCCGACGGATCCATTGGTTTTCTAGGATCATCCGCAATCATATTCATATTAAGTGTTATGCCGACTTCATCAAGAACGGTCTGCGCGTCTTTTCCCCCTACTCCCAGTGACCTATACACATCTGCCAGCACACAATGGTTGTCTGTTCCCCCGCCAATTAATCTAATTTTGTTATCCAAAAAAACCTTTGCCATAGCTTTAGCATTTTTAATAATTTGCGCAGAGTATTTTTTGAAAGCTGGGGTCAATGCTTCACCAAAACACACAGCTTTGGCGGCAATATGATGCATTAGCGGCCCCCCTTGAAGTCCCGGAAAAACTGACTTATCAATTTTTTTCGCAATTTCTTCATTGTCACGAGTTAGAATCATCCCACCGCGCGGACCACGCAAGGTTTTATGTGTAGTCGTTAACATAACATCAAAACCATAGTCAAAAGGATTTTTGTGCGCACCTCCCGCAATAAGTCCGGCAATGTGCGCCACATCAGCAATAGCCAGCGCGCCAACTTTTTTGGCAATGGCTGAAAACTTCGCATAATCTAACTCTCGTGTATAAGCAGAAAAGCCCGCCATAATTATTTTTGGTTTTTCTCGCATCGCTACTTTTAACATTTCGTCATAATCAATTTCACCGGTTTCTATATTCTTCATTTTGTAACGAATAAATTTAAAAATTTTACTTATATAAGTGACAGGATGTCCATGGGTTAAATGTCCACCATGTGATAAATCCATACCCATAATGGTATCCCCCGGTTCCATCAAAGCAAAGTAAGTGGCAATGTTCGCTGGAGCTCCAGCATGAGGTTGTACATTGGCGAATTTACAATTAAATAATTTGCAAGCTCGTTCAATTGCCAAACGTTCAATAGCATCAGTAAAATCTTGTCCCCCATAATAGCGACGTCCTGGATAGCCTTCAGAATATTTATTAGTAAAAACAGAACCATTCGCCTTTAACACATCTTCGGAAACATAGTTCTCAGAAGGGATAAGCTCCAGCCCTTCCATTTGCCTTTTTTCCTCACTTCTTATTAACTTTTCTACTAGTTTGTCTCGCATAATAGTAATCCTATAATCACTATAACATACCTTGAATTACGAAACTCTAAAAATATAACTTTCTGCAGGGGTTTCGAGGCTGACGAGCCGAGAACTTCAGCCCCTCCC
>Ga0209515_10007828_pt1 | contig 12728 bp, 14 predicted proteins | sample Subgroupgradi54m_FD_187454 | JGI IMG/M metagenome (GOLD analysis project Ga0209515, IMG submission 187454) | Subsurface groundwater microbial communities from S. Glens Falls, New York, USA - GMW60B uncontaminated upgradient, 5.4 m (SPAdes)... ... | reverse complement strand
GCCCTGATTTTAATAGACGGCGGAGTAGGGCAGGTGAACGCCGCGCGAAAAGTGCTCGAAAAATTCAAATTACAAATACCGGTCGTCGGCATCGCGAAGGGGCCAGAACGGAAGAAAAATGAATTTATCGGGAGAATCCCGGCCGGCATATCCGAGAACACGCTCATCCGCGTCCGCGACGAAGCCCATCGCTTCGCGATAAAATATCACAAAGAACTGCGGAGTAGGGAATTCATTAATTGAGATTGGGGCAAATCCTTATTCGCCCATTCGTACGAATAAGACCTATGAAGATTTTACGATTTCAGAACTTTCGGCTTCTTACCTTCAATCTGAATTTTTGTGAGTAGGAGTTTTCCGTCTTGGATTTGCGTCTCCAAGAGCTTTACCCGCTTTCCATTTCGCATAGTCCACACGCCCGGTTCGGGATTCAGGGCGCGGATTTTCCGTTCGATCGCTGCCGCTTGCTCCGGATTTTCCCCGCGTTCAGCCAACTCTAGGTCGCGATGATTTATAAACCCGTCTTCGGTCGTAAATTTTTTCGTAAACGTCGCCTGTGATCTATCTTGCGGCTGAGGCGTGATTTCGCCCGCCAGAAATTTCGGTAAAGCTTCTGCGAGCAAATTTCCTCCAAGCTCGGCTAATTTTTTAAGTAGCGTTTCATACGTTTCTCCAGTGGCTAGTGGCAAATGGCTAGCGGCTACTATGGGCCCGTTATCCACCTTCTCGTCCATCAGATAAAGCGTAACGCCCGTTTCCGTTTCGCCCCCTAAAATCGCACCCCGAATCGGCGACGCTCCGCGATATTTTGGAAGTAGCGAGGGGTGTACGCCGATCGCGCTGAGGCGGGGGATATCCAAGATTTCTTTCGGGATGATTTTTGCATAGGCGGCAACGATAAAAACATCTGATTTAAGAGCTTTTAGATCTATTATATCTTCCGGTTGCAGAACCGGAATATTATATTTCTCTGCAAGAATTTTCGTCGGAGGTTTTGCGATAACTTTCTTTCTGCCGACCGGCCGGTCGGGGTTGCACACGACCGCCGCGGGCGGAAAACCGGCCGCAATCAACTTTTCGAGAATGATGGCGGCAAATTCCGGCGTACCGAAAAAAATATAGTTCATTGTAAATAATGCAAAATGCAAATATTAAAAATCAAAATGACAGATTAAAATGTAAAAATATTTCTTTCGACGCGGCTCACCGTCATAAGCTTGTCGAACGATCATTTTTCATTTTGATTTTTAATTTTTACTCCATAAATGTCTTTCGTCAGGTCAATGAATAATTTTCCCTCCAAGTGATCAATCTCGTGCTGAAACACCCGCGCGAGGAGCCCCCACGCCTTGATCCGCAGGGGTTTATTGTTCCGGTCAAGGCCGACGAGCGTCACGCGCTCCGGTCGGGGGACATTACCATACCTATTCGGAATACTTAAGCATCCTTCCTCCTGCGCCGACTTCTCGTCGCTCGCTTTCTCGATTTTCGGATTGAATATCGCATAGAACTTAGACGCGCCCTGCGCCTGCGGAACGCGCGCGACAAATATTTTGTGCGGCAATCCGATCTGATTCGCGGAGAGGCCGATGCCGTTCGCTTCATGCATTGTTTGTTTCATGCCATGTATGAGTTTCGTAATGTCCGCGCGGCTCCACTTCTTAAAATCAAAATCCTTCGTTTTTTCCCGCAGAAACTTTTCGTCACTTTTATTGTCTATCGTAAAAATTTTCGATTCAATCATCGTTGCCATTGGTTATTTGTCATACGTTCTTATTATCGTCATGAAATAAGCTCCTTTGTTTTTGACGTTCTTATTTTCCGCGATCATTTTTGCAAGCTCGCGCAATTTTTGGCCGCCGCGCTCCTTCGCGAGCTTTATGTAGAGCGATTTATGTGTTTCGTCTTTTAAAATCTGCGCAATTTCAAGCCCGTCAAGCTGATACCGCCGATACACGCGGGATTCTTTGCCGCGCTTTTTGAGTTCCGTTAGATATTTGCTTTTGAAAGACATATTTAATTATAGCTTATTTTTAATAGAGATTTCAATTCGGCGCGCGTTTAGTCGTCAATAGCTTGGAATAGGTCGGCGATTTTTTCGGCTGGCGTTTTCATCTCGAGCGCCATGTGCGGACGCTCGGTGTTGTAGTAATGCAGATACTCCGGAATCGCCCTTTGGTAACCGCGGAGAGTCCTTGTAATTCGGGAAAGGCACTCGTCCTGGATGGTGCGGTTGAACCGCTCGAGATGGGCATTGTCGTTCGGCGTCCTCACGCGCGAATGGCGATGTGCCATGCCGCGTTCCGTGATTCGTTTCGTGAACCATTTTGAAAATTCTGAGCCGTGATCCGACTGGAGCGTTTCAAACGCGAATGGCGAAATTCCTCTCGCCGTGTCCACGAACCGAAGGCTTCGATGCGTATTGATTGCGAGCGAAGGAATGGCATGCGCCCACCGCGAGCAGACATCGAGAAGCGTGTAGAGATACAGCCGATCCTCATGCGGTCCGTCGTGGATCGTGTCGATTTCGACGAGTACGCCTGGCTTTTCCGGCAGGGGCCGGGGCGGATACGTGTGCCACTTCTTCCATTTTGAGAAGCGGGTGAGCTCATTTCGCCGCAAGGTCCGTTCTACCGAGGAGAGCGATATCGCATAGCCGTCCTTCCCGAGCAGGTGATGGAGCACCACCGCACAGCGACGATATTTTCTTCGATACGCGATAATCGTTTCCGTCATGTCTTCCGAGAGTTCGGCGGGATGATGATGGGGTTTTGAGGAGCGAGTGGGGATCACTCGCGCCCGGAGATCATGCGGTGCGCGTTGCATCCATTTCACGATCGCGCTCTGGGAGTATCCAAGATGCCGCGCGACCTTGACCGTACTCCATCCGGAGCGAACGAGACGAACCGCCGTCATGCGGACGTGCGGCAACTGCGGATTTTGTGAATATGCCATGTACATAGCTTGAATGACCGCGGGGGGGTATTCCAAGCTATTGAAGCATTACGAGGTATTGACACGTATATATTTCTATGCTAACATACTTCTGCAAGATTAGGATTATTTATACGTCCTAATCTTGAATGTTCTTTGAAAAAAGCATTTCCCGCCTGTTAAGTTCATGCACTATCGTGGATTTAATCGGCGGGAAATGAAAACTCCTTCCAGCCAGCCCCGAATGCGGTTCGCCGCTTTGGTTCGTGGGGCTTCGTTGCCGGAATGCGCTTCGGCGCTTGGATAAAATCAACTTCGTCTTGGTCTCGAAAACCAAGTCCGTCTTCCGCCATAAACGGAACGGAGAGGATTGGGAAATCTAATCACGAAGAATCTTGCTAGTTCCTGGCACAGACCAGACGAGGAGTGAAAATATGATAAATAAAAAAGAAAGTGTAAAGATGGTAGCAGAGGCTACCGCGGCTGTCGTTTTTGGCAGCTTGGAATACCGGGTGATGGAAATCCCGGCCTCGGATCTAGACACCGAGGAAGATTATTTTTTAGTATTGGTGGCCATTCCGGCCGGGGTGAGCATCCCCTCATTGGATGCTAGCCGATCGAGGGGTCAATTGGAGGTGCACTGCACCCATATTGATGAGATCGGAGAATTCTCCTTGGAGCAAGTGGCTCCCCCAGAAAATTGTTTTATCTGGGATCAAATAAAAAAAGAATGGAGGAAGTTAGAGGTGGTCAATTTAACCACGAGATCCTGGACATGGGGATAGGATTTTGCAGCAGAGCAACTGCATTACCAAGCTCTCGGCTTTCGGGTGCCGGAATCATCAAAACCCGAAATACAGCGCGATTGCGGTTGCACAAACCCTTTCGCGCTTTTTTATTTGTCCAAATATATTTATATTTCTACTCCATCCGTCCTCATTCGCCCATTCACGATTCGCTCATTCGCGCGAATAAGCGAATAAGGACGATCAAAATCAGAATAAGAGAAAAAATCAGGATTACTTACAGCAAGGAAATAATATGCCGCACGGCGGGAAATTGAATATGAGCGATGCCGTAAAAAACCTGCGAACTTCGCTGTTCCTTTTCTAAAATATCTATGACGGTAAGTATTGTAAGATGCTTTGAGGTTGCCTTAAACGAGAGATTGATGGCGTTTGCAATATCCCTTACTGCCGCTTCGCGATGCTCCTTGAGATATTTAAGAATCAGAAGCCGCCGGCGATTCGCAAGTGCTTTTAATTGTCTCTCTAATTCCCGTTCTGTCATGTTTCTTTAGTATAAGTATACCTCATTCGCCCATTCGCGCGAATGAGGTATATAAGAAATCAGGTTTATAAAAACAGTATTCTCCATTCTACATTCTAGATTCTCGTCAGAAAAACCGCGCGAAGAAAAAGATGACGACCCCGACGACGCTCGCGACTGCCGAGAGAATCCAGAACCGCATGGTGATCTGCGATTCCGGAGATCCCTGCGCCTGGAAATGATGGTGGATGGGGGAGGAGAGAAATATTTTCCGATGGAAGAATTTTCTCGCGAAGAGCTGGATGATGACAGAGGCCGATTCCACGACGAGCACAAAGGCGATGATTGGCAGGAGGAGAACGGTGTTCGTTAAAAACGCGATGACCGCGAGCGTGACGGTGAGCCCCATAATTCCCGTCTCCCCCATGTAGAACTTTGCCGGATGGACATTGAACCATAAATAGGTAAGGAGCGCGCCAGCAAGGACGACGATAAATGAAACCAAATCATAGAGCCCCTTCGTGTAGGCGATAACGCCGAACGCGAGAAAGATTGGCGCAAGGACTCCCGCGGAGAGGCCGTCGAGGCCGTCAACGACGCTTGTCGAATACGTCGCGACGGTCACGACGACAAAAAGCAGAAGATAGAGCCAGCCGATCTCCACGTTGCCGTGAAACGGCACATAGATGCTGTGCCACTCGAGCTTGAAGTAGAACCACCACGCGCCGACGAGAGCGATAAGAAAAATCATTGCGAGCCGCACCTTAAAGCGCATTCCCCCGCCGGTTTGCGTAGGTCCACGTTCCTGTACAATTAAAATATCTTCGAACAGGCCGAGGAGGGAGGCCGCGAGAAGCGTGAAGATCGGGAGCCACGTCTCCGAACGGGACACAAAGTTGAGCTGGGCAAAAAATGAACCGGGAAAAAGTTTCGCGCCGACAAAGCCGATTGCCGTTACGATGCTTACCGTCCCCCAGATCAAAATGCCGCCCATCCGCGGCGTGGATATTTCTTTTTCGGCATGGAGTTTCGTGAAAATGGGCGTTTTCGCGCCGCCGAACGTCTCTTCGCGCGGCTTTTTCTTCCACGTTTTATGCGCATATAAAAATGCGATAAGGAACGGCGCCGCGGAAATCGCCACGCCGAATGAAAGCAAAAAGAGAATGGCGTTCCGAACGATGAGAAAGACGGAGGAAGAATACATAAGTAATTCAAAATTTAAAAATCAAAGTTTAAAATGAAAATTCAAAATGATAAAATCGGCGGACATTTTTAATTTTACATTGTCATTTTGCATTTTGATATTTGATTTTTACATTTTCTGGCTAGTAGTTAGCAATTATTAATTATGGACGCATAGCAACGAAGTTCGTTTTAAACCACGTAAGCAACTTCTCCGTCTCGCCGAATCGGTCATCCGTCCCCAATACGAGAACAAGGCCCGGCCTGCCAGCGACCGAAAAAACGGAGAGGAGATTTCCGCTCGCCTCATCAGTATACCCCGTTTTCCCTCCAAGAAAATCACTCCTCCCCGCAAAGAGATTAATACTCGAAAGCATTTGGACATTCCCCGACGCGTGTTCGGTAATCGTAACGGCTCCCGTCCGCGTTATTCCGAAAATCTGCGGGTAACCGGCATAGATCGCCTGCGTAATCTTTAAAATGTCGCGGCCGGTTGACTGGTTCGCGGGTGAAATACCCGTGGGATCGTCGAAGTGCGTTTCGAGCGCGCCCCACGTACGCGCAAGATCATTCATGCCGGCAAGAAACTCGCTTCTGCCGTAACTCTGGGCGATCGCCTCGGCGGACGCGTTGCTTGACGGCAGGAGCATGGCATAAAGCAGATCGCGCACGCGGTATGTTCCGGCAACAAGGGAATGGCTCGATGACGACGCGGCCGATTCGGAAATGGGATCGTGCACGGAAACGAGCGCGTCCTCGGCTATGCGCGCCGCGGCATACGTCGCCGTCACAAGCTTGGTGATGGATGCGATGGGCCAGCGGTCACCGAGGTTTTTTTCAAAATATATTTCTCCGCTCCCCATATCCGCGAGGAGCGCCGTGTGCGCCCGGACTTCGGGCTCCCGGGAAATCCCTGTGGGATAAAAAAAAGAAAACGAGGGGCTCTCCGCGGCCCGCAGTGCGGTGGACGATGGATCGGCGCCCGCGTCCGGAACGGAAACCGCATTACCTCCAAACACAGAAGAAGGAAATGAAAACACCGCCGCAGTTCCGAGAGAAATGGCTAATCCCCGAGGCGGCGGGCCGGAGAGCGCGGCCACGGATGAATTTTTATTTGCGGTTTGTTTGCTCCCCACGATGGCAAGCGCGATCATGACGCCCAGAAACAAAAATTTGAGGAAGTTTTCCGACATAGAAAGCAGGCCATTTATTGGTCAAGATTTTCGGGTTGCGCTTCCGAAACAGATGGCACATCCGGCGCCGAAAAATCCTGAATCTTTTTGAACTTCTCGTACTCCGGAAGGTCTTCTTTTTTTGAGATCCCCAGATGTTTTACAAACGCGATGCTCGGACTGTATAAATATGAATTTGGATGTTCGGGATCGGGCGCGCGCTCAATAAGACCACGCAGAAGCAAACTCCGCAAGATGAACGAGGAATTGACGCCGCGCTGATAATCAATTTTATTCCGCGAAATCGGTCCGCAATACGCCACAATCGCGAGCGTTTCCAAACTCGCGGGCGAGAGCTCCTCGGAAAGTTCGCTTTTCACGAACTCCTCCGCGATTGCGTGGAACTGCGGCTTTGTCGCGAGCTGGAATAAATCTCCTTCCGAAACGAGCGTGAGCCCGCGGTCGGCTAATGCAAGTTTCGTTTTCAATTCTTCAAGTAATGCTTCCGCTTCCTTCGTTTCAATTTCCAGAACCTTCGCGATTTTTTTCTGCGTCATTGGCTCGCCGTGGATAAAGAGCAGGGCTTCTAATGCAGCTAATTTTTCGTCGTGGGATTGGGTCATGTTATCTTTTGCATATCTTTCCGGATACGAAGCGCAAGCATTAATTTGTTGGTTGAAATTTGATCTGCGCCTAATTGATATGCTCGCCGAATATCTCGAATGGTATCACGATTACCGATATGAACCTTAATCCCGGATTTTTTCAAATCAGCCACGAATGGCTTTGTCGCAATTGAGATCGGGCAATGCGCAACATCAAACTTCCCGAGAATCAGTTCGGCTTTTGTCATATGGTGCCCCAGTTTTAATTCCATCCATTCGAGATATTCGTCTATAAACCGCCCGATTTTTACAGATGGAATCAGTTGTTTTAGTTTTGCTAAAAGGAGCGAGGAATGCGACGTAAATTCGCATTTGTGAAGTAAGTCATATTTCCGGGCAAGTTTCACGACCATTTCTCCGAAAAATAAACTATACTCTTTAAGCTCTATTTCATAATTTATTTCACTTCCAAAGTGCCGAAAAACATCATTAAGCAACGGAGTTTTTTCACCGCGAAACTTTTTTCTGAACCAGCTGCCAGCATCAAGATGCTTCAGATAATTCCATTTTTTCTCGCATATTAATCCTCTGCCGTTATCCATTTTGCCGAGATAGTAATCGTGGTGGACGACAAGCTTTTTATCTTTCGTAACGTGGACGTCTAATTCAATCCCGTCGGCGCCCATTGCAACGGCTTTCTCGAAAGCGATCAGGGTATTTTCCGGATATTTTTCAGAAAAACCCCGATGAGCGATGATTTTTGTTTTCACGATAGACTCATTCATATTTTCCTCACGACGATGTCTCCTTCCCCTGTTGCCTGCTCAAGAAAAATAATCTGCTCGCGGGCCAAATGCAAGAGCGCGAGGAAGGTGACGATGAGTTCCTCGCGGGAGCCCGCGCCCGAGAGAATCCGCAAGCTCGTTTCGTTCAACTTCCGAAGTTCCGCCACGATTGCATTCGCTTTTTCTTCGAGAGAAATTACTTGATTTTTGATAACCTGATTTTCTTTCGCGAATCGCTCGAGTGTTTCGAAAATTTTTGCAAGCGCGGCCTGAAGCGCCGCGACACTCACGTTTTTTCCGGGATAAAAAACGGCCTGTTCCGAACCGAGAAACGCGCCCGCGTGCAGAAAATACGGCCGGCTGAGCTCATTACTTTGTTCCGCCCACAGCGCGGCGACATGCGCCATCGCGGGCTTCCATGCACGATAGAGCTTGAGCCGTGATTCGAGATCTTTGATTTCCGCTTCTTCTTCGCCGGAGAGCTCCGCGCCGGGCACAAGCGACTTCGATTTGATTAAAATGAGCCGACTCGCGACGACGATAAAGTCCGCGAGAAGCCGGAGATATGACACCGCATCCCCTTCTTCCCGTGGAATATTCACCTGCAATTTTTCGAGGTAGCGGAGAAAATCGTTCGTCACCTGCGCCAAGCTCACTTCGGAAATTTCAAGTTTCCGCGCTTCAATAAGTTCGAGCAACGCGTCGAGCGGCCCGGTAAATTCCCCGACTTTTAGTTCGTAAGGCATATACTTTTTAGAATTTTAAATTTTCTATGCTCATATAACTATTCCCCGGATCCCAGAGGAGCCAGCCGGCAAACACGCTAGTCGTGAGTTTATAAGGCGCCGTAATTCATAGTAATCCAATCCAGAATCGTTTGCGTTTCGCCGAGTTCGTCGGGCGAGTTTAGGAGTATTATTGCAATCGGACGCTTGGCTTCTCCTTTGCCGATCTCAAATATGCCGAGAAAGGTCCCGCCGGCGGCTTTCGTGAGGCCGACTTTCCCGCCCACAAAGCCGGAGTTGCCGATGAATCCGTTAAAACTCTGCACGTCCGGATAGTCGAGGGGCCCGTAGACGCGCGTGTCTATCTCCCCTTTTGAAGTATTAAGAATGAAGCTGCGATTCGCGTAGAGATGCTTGGCGAGCACAAAAAGATCTTGGGCGGTAGAAACATTCCCGGCCGAACGTCCCGAGGCGTCCGCGAAGTGGGCGTGGTTCATGCCAATCGCTTTCGCCTTTTCGTTCATAAGGGAAACGAAGTATGCGGGACCAAGATAGTGCCCGATCGCCTCGGCCGCTTCGTTCGAGGACTCCATAAGGAGGAGCGGCAGAAGATTATAGAGGGAAATTTTCTGGCCCGCAGAGAGGCGCGGGCGGGAGGTGGGTATGAGCATCTCCGGAGTAATCGTAATCACTTTTTCTATATTCACGTACTCAACCGCGACGAGCGCGGCCATGAACTTTGTGAGCGAGGCAATCGGCAGTTTCGCCTCGGAGTTCAATTCGGCGAGTACCGCGTTGTTTTTGAGATCCGCCACCAAATAACTCTGCCCCTCTATGCCCGGAATTTTCGCGTGGTACGTAAAATTATCCGACGCCGCATCTTTTCCGTACACGAGAACGGGGGTGCCCACACCGACCAGATCATATACTCGCTTCGCGTCTTCCGTCGCAAGCCGAATACAGCCGCCCGAGTAGCGGGAATTCACGGCCGTGCCGTCGGGATAGTACGGCCATCCATGGATAATAAAATTCCCCTCAAACGGCATGCTCCATGGCATATACACTCCCGCGAAACCGGAATACTCCTTCGGGTATTTTGCCTCAACGCGGTAAAGGCCGACGGGCGTTTCCCACCATGATCCTTCCTTGCCTTTCGTAAGAATCTTTGCCTCTATAACCACAGAACCATTTGCATACACCCGAAGTTCCATCACGGAAAGATCGGCCTCGATAAAATTCGCTTTTTTCTCTATAAATGATTCTCTGACTTGGGCATAAAAATTCGCGTTCGCAAGCGCCGGCCAACTGCCGAAAACAAGTTTCTCGGAAAGGAGATTGTCGCGCGGAATCAAAACTTCATAATTGTATACCTTCTCGGTCCAATGCCGAAGCAAAAAAAATAACCCAACCCCCGCTATGGCGAAGACGAGAATCGCAACATAGAGAGGCACCGATATGTTGGCTAATTTTTTTATCATAACGAGAGGGCTTTTATTGCAGTATACGTATTTCCGGGATCCCACAGAAGCCAGCCGCTCATAGTTGCCGAATAAGCGCTACTCGTTGCGTTTCCCGCCCCGACGCGAAACGAACTCTCTACTGCGTCTATTTCCTTTTGAACCATTCCGGCGTCATACGCCGCGCCCAAATCAAAAACCTGCAGCCACGGCCGCACCCGCGCAAGCGAGCGCGAGGATGACGAATTATTTTTTTCCAGAACGAGACGCTTTTCGAGCGCCTTATTCATCGAATATTTTACGACTTCATACGGATGTAGCGCGGGATTTTTATACCCCAGAAAACCGCCGCCATAATGGGAAGGATACATCATCGGCGAGACATAATCAAAATACGGATAGGCGTTTTCGAGTACTTGGCCGATGCCTAAATCATTCGAGGCAACCGTCGCGAGCCCAAAGAGATCTGCGGAAATTTTATTATTCGGGAAGGTTGCGCGCAGAAACTTGAAATACCGCGCGACGACGGCCGCGCGCGGCGATTTTTCGTCCCAATACGGGTAGGCGATATTTTCCAGGGAACCGTCAGATGCGAACCGGATGTAATCAAAATTCACTTCGTCGAATCCCCGCGCGAAAGCGTCTTTCGCGATCGAGGCGAGATAGTCCCACACTGGTTGCGCGACGGGATCCATCCACGCAAGGCCGTGATTGTCTGCCCACAGCCCTCCCGTGCTTTTATTTTTGAGCGCCCATTCCGGATGCGCTTTTGCAAGAATGGGGTCCTGAAAATCCGTGACGCGGCCGATAATATAGATGCCGTTGTCGTGGAGTTTTTTAATGAGCGCGTTCGGGCGGACAATGCGGATTTCGCCCTCGGCACCCGATGCCTTCACCTCCGGGATGTCTGTGTGATACGAAACGTATCCCGAGTAATCCTTGACATCAATGACCATCGCGTTCAATCCAGTCCGCTTCATGAGCGCAATAAGCGAATCCATTTTCCTCTCCGATCCCGCCGACCATCCCGTCACATAAATTCCCTTCACGACGGACGGCGGATTCGGAAGAGGCGCTTGCTTTTCGATGTCGCCATAATTTTTTCCGATGCCGGATGGAGCCGGCGCGGGAATACCGCTACTGCTCGTTGATTCGGGAATGGGCGGGAGCGCGTCAGCCATTTGCGCGGAAGCCGCATTTTTTTCGCCGGTGGCAGAAATAGGCACGATCGTCAAAACGCGCGGATGAAAAAATAAAAAAAGTCCCCCAATGGCGACCATAAAAATTGCGGCTCCGACGGCAAATTTCATCGTATTCACTATACCGATTAAAAATATTTTGGACAAGGGCGAATTAAAAAGCCCTTCCATAAGAAGGGCTGAATAAAAAACGAATCTTGCTATACTTAGGGACGGATTCCTGGAGTGGTAGAGAACAAATTTCTACTCCGAAACGGCTTCAGAGAAAAATCGCCAGCGGGCGTTTCGAGTTCCGGATCAGAGTCTGTGGCGCGGCCGAACACCTCAACCATATCAAGCTCGTGGAGCGTCTTCCACGAGCCATCGGGGCCTTCCGTTTCTTTGTCGGTTTGAGAACCGATGAAGAGCCCGCACGACCGGATTGTCGGAAGATTTTGTTCGATTAGATCCTTAAATTTTTCTCTGACCGCTTGCCGCGCCATCTCGAAATCCTTGCCAGAACGATCGAACCGTGCCGACAACTTCGAAAAAGAAACTTCGACTCCCAGCCGGTCGTCTTGATACTGCACCATGAAATCCGGCCACTGAATATAATGCGTGGCTGGATGAACAGCGCTTCTCGGCACATGAAGACAGCCGACTATGACGGTCTCAAGATACCAACCGTTGAGCTCCGGAGTGATCAGTGCTCGCGCGAATCGAACGGGAAGGTTTGGGGAAATCACCGCTTTCAGCTTCATATCTTCTTTCTCCTTTTCTGCAAGTTTTTCAATATTTTTGTAGCGGAAAACAACTGCCTGATATTATATATGAAGCAAGAAAAAATACAAATTTGCCGATAGCAACAATCGCGCCTATACTGTAGAAAAGCTTTTAGCTGTTAGGTTTTAGCTTTTAGTAAGAAAATTAAATTAATTCAATGAAAAACATATCGGCTAAAAGCTAACAGCTAACAGCTAAAACCTAAAAACTAAATTATGGCACTCGCATTGTACCGCAAATACCGGCCGAAAAAATTCTCCGACCTCCTGGGGCAGGAGACGAACGTGGAGATTTTGAAGAACGCCGCGAAGCAGGACCGCATCGGCCATGCGTACCTTTTCTACGGCCCGCGCGGCACGGGGAAAACGACGACGGCGCGCCTCATCGCAAAACTCCTCAATTGCGAAAAACGAAATGCGGACCCCACGTTCCGCGAAACCGGCGAACCGTGCAATGCCTGCCGGTCATGCCGGGAAATGGACGCAAACGCGTCGTTCGACATCGTCGAAATTGACGCGGCGTCGAACCGCGGCATTGACGAAATCCGCGAGGTAAAAAACGCGGCGAGAACCGCGCCCGCCGGAAGCGCCTACAAGGTATACATTATTGACGAAGCGCATATGCTCACCAAAGACGCT
>Ga0209515_10007826_pt1 | contig 12731 bp, 9 predicted proteins | sample Subgroupgradi54m_FD_187454 | JGI IMG/M metagenome (GOLD analysis project Ga0209515, IMG submission 187454) | Subsurface groundwater microbial communities from S. Glens Falls, New York, USA - GMW60B uncontaminated upgradient, 5.4 m (SPAdes)... ... | reverse complement strand
CTCAAAATGCAGGCGGGACGCCTGCGCTACTGTTCCGCGCCCTCGTCGTCTGCCCCAAATCGGTCACCACCAACTGGCCGCTCGAGGCCGCCCGCTTCGCGCCCACGCTGCGCACCACAGTATTCGATCCCGCCTCGCCGCAGGACAGCGCCGCCGCGCCCGGCCCCGCCGCGCACCTCCTCATCGCCAACTACGCCCAGCTCCGGCTCAATCCCGGCACCTTCGCCACGAGCCACTGGGACGCCGTGATCCTCGACGAGGGTCAGAACATCAAGAACCCCGGCAGCGCCACCGCGCTCGCCGCCCGCGCGCTCCGCGCCACGCACCGGATCGTGCTCACCGGCACGCCAGTTGAAAACCGGCTGCTCGATCTCTGGAGCCTCTTCGCGTTCGCCATGCCCGGCCTGCTCGGCGGCCAGGGCGCCTTCAAACGCCTCTACGACGACCGGACCGATCCCACCGGTTCCCGCAACCGCCTTGCCTCCCGCGTGCGCCACTTTTTGCTCCGCCGCACCAAGAACCAAGTCGCCCGCGATCTGCCGCCGCGCATCGAGGAGGAAATCGTCTGCGAACTCGAAGGCCCGCAGCGAACGCTCTACGACGCGGAGCTGAAGCGCGCCCGCCAGATCCTGCTCGGGGTGTCGGGCGCGCGGGCGTTCGACGCCCAGCGCTTTAACATCCTCCAATCCCTCCTCCGGCTCCGCCAGATTTGCTGCGATCCCCGGCTCATCGGCGGCGGCCCGGCCGGCGGCGCCGAGCCGTCGAGCGCCAAGCTCGACGCCTTGCTCGAAACCCTCGAGCCCCTCATCGCCGAAGGCCACAAGGTTCTGGTTTTCTCCCAATTCGTCACGATGCTCGAGCTCATTCGCGAGGAGCTCGTGAAACGCGAGATCGCGCACCTGATGCTCACCGGTCAGACGGAAAACCGCCAGGCGCTCGTGGACCGCTTCCAAGGCGACCCGGCGATCCCGGTGTTCCTGCTCTCGCTGAAGGCCGCTGGCTCCGGGCTCAATCTCACCGCCGCCAGCTATGTTGTGCTCTACGATCCGTGGTGGAATCCCGCGGTGGAAGCGCAGGCCATCGACCGCACGCACCGCATCGGCCAGCGCAACCAGGTGATCGCCTACCGGCTGCTCGCCCGCGGCACGGTCGAGGAAAAGATCCGCGCCCTCCAGCGCGACAAAGCCGCCCTCGCCGCCGCCGTCGTGCAGGAAGAATCCCTCGCCACCGTGCTCGACCTCGACAGCCTCCGCCAGATTCTAGGCTGAGGCTGCTATGCCTCGGAAGGTGGAGCGCGTTGTCCCTAACGCGCTGGCTCAAGTGAACGGAGCAAGGACCCGGAGTTCGGTTTACCATTAATGGGATTCACTCTGCTGGCCAGCAGAGTGAATCCTTGATCTGGCCTGGAGCGCGAAGTGCGATAGCTGGCTTAACCGCCACCCACTGAAAACAGCGCGGAACCGGTTCCCTTTACTAAGCCCACTTTCTGGTAAAGCAATATCGTATTAGCTTTACTAAGGCTCGACTTAGTAAAGCAAATGTGCCTTAGTTTACCCATGAATCGCGGTATTACAGGTTACAAACTGCCCATAAGCCTGGTGGGCGAACCTTGCCACGCATTTGTGCCGAACCCACTCCCGCCCGCGCCTCCCGTGGCTTGGAACGCCCCGCTGTTTCAACGGGCTGGCGTGTCGCTTGGCCGGCTCTGCGGTGTAACCAGCCTGCTCCCCGACCCGCATCTCTTTCTCTACAGCTACATCCGCAAGGAAGCCCTGCTCTCCTCACAGATTGAAGGAACCCAATCGTCCCTCTCCGAACTGCTCCTCTTCGAGAACGATGCGATCTCGGGCGTTCCGATGGATGACGTACAGGAGGTTTCCAATTACGTCGCCGCGATGAACCACGGGCTGACGCGATTGCGCGAAGGGTTTCCTCTTTCGCTCCGGCTTTTGAAGGAAATACACGGCGTGCTCCTGTCAAAGGGCCGTGGCAGCGAAAAACAGCCGGGTGAGTTTCGTCCCTCGCAAAACTGGATCGGAGGCACACGCCCTGGCAACGCGCTCTTCGTGCCCCCGCCGCCTGACCACCTGCTCGACTGCCTCGGGGCGCTCGAAAAATTCCTGCACGACGAAACCGTTCCGTCGCTGGTGCGCGCCGCGCTGGCGCACGTCCAGTTTGAGACCATCCATCCGTTTCTCGACGGCAACGGCCGCGTCGGTCGCCTGCTCATCACCCTGCTGCTCTGCCACGACGGCGTGATCCCGCAACCCCTGCTCTACCTCAGTCTCTACCTGAAGAAAAACCGCGCCACCTACTACGAACTGCTCCAGCACGTACGCGAAACCGGCGACTGGGAAGCGTGGATCGATTTCTTTCTGACCGGCGTGGACGAGACCGCCCGCCAGGCCGCGGACACTGTCGCCCGTCTGCTGCAACTCTTCCAAGCCGACCGCACGCGCATCTACGAACTCGGCCGCGCCGCCGGCTCCGCGCCGCGCGTGCACGAGTTCATGCAGCGACAACCTGTGGTGTCATCGCCTCGTGTGGTCGCTGAACTCGGCCTCTCGAAACCCACCGCGAACGCCGCGCTCGCCCAACTTGTGAAACTGGGCGTCGCCGAGGAAATAACGGGCCAGCAACGCTGCCGCGTCTATGCCTACAAAGACTATCTTCGCATTCTCAACGAGGGCACCGAGCCGCTGTAATACTTGAAGTGAAGCGACAATCGGCCCTCACTCATGTTTATGGAACGGCAGGGTGAGTTTCTTTTTCCCGACCGCAGGGAACCGTCCGTGCAGCTGCCCGATCCACGCGCCGGGTTTTATCGTGAAGTCGCCGAGGTCTGGCACCTGCCGCTCGGCCAGACCGTCCGCGTCCTCCTCCGGGGTCACGACTTCCCGGAAGTCTCCGGCCGCCTCGAACTCGAACGCGCTCCCGATCTGCCGCTCAATCCGCGGGAACCGTTGCAGCTGTCCGCGAGCGGCATCGCGTTTCTGAGCACGCAGGTGCAGGCGTGGAGTTTGATCGGGTGAACAACCTGCCGCTTTTGTAACGAAGCGGCAGGAAGAACTCTTGCCGCCAAAAACCCGGTCTTCCTGAGCCTTGCGAAGGATCCAGCATGATGTGCGTCGACGATCGCACTGATGGATTCTTCACTTCGTTCAGAATGACAAACAGGGGCGTTGAGACCTCTCTTCAATCCGTCCCCCGCTCCAGCCGCTCGCGCAGTTCGGCGATGAGTTCGTCGGCGTCGTGCGCGAGATCGATCAGCTCCACCACGATGGGGCCGAGATGCTGCGGGGTGATCAGTTTTTCTTCCTGGCATGACTCGGTGGCGCGCAGCGCGTCGTCGAGATAGACCCGGGCGCGTTTCAACCGGACGATGACCCCCGCACAAGACTCGATCGGCGGCGGCCAAGCCTGGCCGTTGAGCGCACCCGCCAGCTTGGCGGCGGCAATCATAACCGCGCTCGTCAGCTCCACCGCCGGGTGCTCCTGGCTCGCGTCTTCCGGAATCCACTTCTCTTCATCCGCCGTGTCCTGGATCTGTCCGGAAAATTCAAAAGCGCGTTCGGCCAGCGGGTGTTTGCTTTCCAACTCCGCCGTCAGTTCGGGATCAGGATTTTCCAGCGCCTCCTCCGCCGCCTGATTCATCTCTTCGATCCACTCGACATTGCGGGCCAGTTGTTCCGGCGACGGCTCGGGCTCGCCGTGCTCACGACGCATGCGTTCGATTTCCTCGTCCAGAATCTTCCCGTAGTCCGCCTTGTCGCCTTCGCGTTTGAGTCGGGCCTGGATGCGGTCCGACAGCAGATCGCTTCGCGCCTGCATCTGCTCCGCCGCCTCCTCGGTCTGCGGTTTTTGGTTCCACTCGGTATCCTCGTGCGCCTCGCCATCCGCGGCCGCTCCAGCCAGCTGTTCCATAAATCCCGTCATGGCCTTGCCGTTGGCGCGGCGTTGGGACTCCTCTTCCTCGGGCGTCATCTCCCAAGCAGCCTCGCCCACGATTTTAAGATCGTAGCCCGCCGACTCGATCACGACCCGGCCATTGCTCCCACTGAACCACTCCAGGTAGAGCGAATTTCCCCAATGCCATGGCCACGGTTTCTTCGCCGCGTAATACTCGCCGATCTGGTCCAGGGGAATTTCCGGCACCTTCACCTTGCGCGAGGCGGTGATGTCGCCGACCGCACCCGTTTGCCGCGCCGCCAATCCCTCCGGGATTCTCGGCTGGGGATCCGGGTTGGTGAACTCCAGGCGCCGGCCGGCCAGGTCCGACCAGCAGTTGCCGGCGAGGTCCAGTTCCACCGGCTCCGCGCGGCCGGAAAACCAGATCCGCCCCGTGACGCGCCCGCGCGTCCGGTTGTCGATCTCACCACGAATGACAGCTTCCTCGATGCGCCAGGCCATGAACGGGTTAATAGGAACGCTTGCGCTTAAGGCGAGCCTTCCGTGGTGGGTTTGGGCGAGAGCACCTTGATCAAAATGCCGAGCACAAACCCGACCGCGGTGCCGATCCCGCCAAAATACCCCCATAAGGCCAAAGTGTCCGAACGATGAAAGCCGTAGGCGAAACAGATGGCCGCCCCGGAAGCGAAACCCAAGCCCGTGGACCAGCCCACCGCCGGCCAACTGCGCGGATTCAGGCCCCGCGCGAAACGCCACTCCATGATCAGCGTGTATAGGATGCTTTGGAGTCCGGCAAAAACGAAGGCGAAGGCGTAGATTACGAGAACCGCCGTGCCCGCCTGTTTCAATTCGCGCATCAGGTCGGGTTTCGCCATCGCCCCCGGAAGGGCTATCGCGAAAAACACCAGGATCAGCCCGGTGGCCCCGACAATCGGTGGGCCGAGCAGCTCAATAACGATGCGTTTGCCGCGGGTAAGTTTCATGATTTCTTGGGATCCGTTTTCCACGGATGCACGAGGTCCGCTGCGGCGGCCGGCCAGTCGGGATGGCTGAAATTAAATCCTTCCCGCAGCAACCGGCCCGGCACGACGCGGCGGCTTTTCAGGATAAGTTCGGTCTCCGTGCGCAGGAAGAACGCGCCGACCTCCAGCGCCCAGCGTGGCACCGGCACACTCAACGGGCATCCGACCGCGCGGTGCAGAGCCGCCATGAAGTCGCGATTCGGCAGCGGATGAGGCGCGGCGAGATTGAACGCCCCTGTGAGATCCTCCCGCGCAATCAGGAACCGGACAGCCCCGACAAAGTCGTGCTCGTGAATCCAAGAAACAAACTGCCGACCATCACCCTGCCGACCTATGCCCAAGCCGCCGAGCGTCGCCAGAACATGAAACACGCCACCACGATCCGGGCTCATCGTCATGGCCGAGCGCAGAGCGATCTTCCGGGTGCGAGGAGTCGGGGCCGCCGCCAACTCGGCTTCCCACGCCTGCGCAATCTCGATGCTCTTGCGCCACAGCAGCGGCGCATCGGGTTCGTGGCCACCGATCTGGCCAGTCAGCTCGTCGTTGGGCGCATCGAACCGGTGCGCGTAGATCGTTGCGGTGCTGGCTTGCAGCCAAACTCGCGGCGGCACCTGCGCCGCCGCGATTGCTTCCCCCACGACCCGCGTCGAATCAACCCGTGATTGCAACATGGCCTCCAGGTTCCGCCGGCTATACCGGCAATCAACCGATCGACCGGCAAGGTTGATCATCACATCGGCCCCGTCGATTTCCCCGGCCCACGGGCCAAGGGTCCGCCCGTCCCAGATCACCTGCCGCAATCCCGACAGCTCGCTTTCCGGCGGCAGAGCCTTGCGCGAGAAGATCACGCATTCGTGACCTTCCCGCAGTAGGGCGCGACTGAGCAGTCGTCCCACCTGCCCGCTGCCGCCTGGAATCACAATTTTCATGACACAATGTTGTCAGCGAGCTGGCAAGACGGGCGGTTCGATGACCGCTGTCGCGTCGGCGCGCGTGCCTTTCTTCCGCATTTTGTCGAAGTTGAAGATATTGAAGAAGTGCATCCCGCCGAGCACGAGCAGGACGATACCGAGCTTCGTGCTGAGAAACTCGATCATCTCTTGCAGGTCATGCGGCTTTGCGCCGTAGCGCAGGGCCGCGGCGATGAAGCCGACGTTGATCAGGTAGAAACCAACGACAAGGAGGTGATTGACCGAGTCGGCCATATCCTCGCGGCCATGAAAGGCCTGAACGAGGAACACCCGGCCATTTTTGTGCAAGGTGCGCGCGACCCAGATGGTCATCGCTACCGAAACTGGCAGGTAGATGAAATAAGCTGTGACGGTGTGGTTCATGGTGTTTCCTTTGTTTTGTTATTTCTGATAACTGAGAAATTAGTGGCTAAAAATTTTCACCCAACAAGCCGGAAAACTTTTTCTCCTAGCTGGCAAAGCCGCTTGGCGGCAGCGGGTGACAACGCCTGAGCCCGGTCGGCCCAACCGCCGCTCAATTCCATGAACTCTATCAGTTCGTTCAGGCGCTGGGCCGTGTGGTTGGACGCATCCTTGCCCTTGGTCGCTTCTTCGGCGCACTCGCGCAGAGTTTGCAGCGTCGGATCCAGTTCCCGTTTCTTCCGTTCCCGGAGGATGATCAGAAACATCTCCCAGACGTCGCGCAGCGTCTCGAAATGCTCTCGGCGGTCGCCAAAGACATGGACGACCCGCACGAGACCCCAGCCTTGCAGCTCCTTGAGGCTGTTGCTCACATTTGAGCGGGCCACGCCAAGACTCTCACAAATCTCGTCCGCCGGCAGCGGTTTGGGCGAGAGCATCAACAGCGCATGCACCTGGGCCACCGCCCGGTTGATGCCCCAACGCCAGCCCATCTCCCCCCAGTGGAGGATGAATTTTTCCATGACGGGCGTGAGCTTCATGGTTATTTCTGTATTTACAGAAACTTACGCCGTCAAGCCCTTAGTTCCACGAATTCGCGGGGCGGGCGACTCCGGTCCGGCAACGCGGCCTCAGGCAACAGCGCCCACCAGTCCGCCCTGCCGCTCAACTTCGCTCGTGTAGTGGCGCAGCCAGGTATGTTCCTCTCCGGTTGGCTTCCCCGCGCTCGACATCGCCTCGGGCGTTGCCATTGAATCCGCGCATGCCCGCACCTCGCCGTCGCTCGACCGCTGCCGCCCAGGAACCCGCCTTCCCGCCCGCCCACGACTGGCGCACCACCGACGCCCACGAGCGTGCCCGGCGCCGGGCACGCGCCATTGAGGAACAGCCCCGCGTCCGCCCGATCGAGCCCGGCCCCACCGTCTTCGGCCGCTACACCGTCACTTCGCGCCGCGGCCACGACTACACCGTGGAACTGCGCGCCCTCGGCCAGCCGCCCACCGTCGCCTGCGAGTGCGTCGATTTCCGCATCAACGGCCTCGGCACCTGCAAACACGCCGAAGCCGTCCTCCTCCACGCCGAGCGCACCCGCAAAACCGCCTGGCGCCAAGCCGGCCTCGGCGCCGCCGCGCCCTTCCTTACCCTCGTCCCCTCCGCCGATGGCGTCACGCTCCAGGCCGAGGGGGCGCTCCGCCTGCTGCCCCCCGCCTTGCGCGGTTTCTTCAACGACTCCGGCCGGCTGACCGGCACCACACCCGAGGAACTCGCGGCCCAGCTCGCCCGCCGTCCTTCGACGCGCCTCCAGCTCGGCCTCGAAACCGCCCCCTGGCTCGAAGCCCGCCGCCACGCCGCCGAGCGCGTGGAATTGCGCCGCGACTACGAAACGCGCGTCCAATCCGGCGAATGGCCCGCGCACGAGACCCTCGTGCCGCTTTTTCCCTACCAGCGCGAAGGCATGCTTCACCTCGCCTTCAAGGAGCGCGCCCTCCTCGCCGACGAGATGGGCCTTGGCAAAACCATCCAGGCCATCGCCGCCTGCGCCCTCCTGCACCGCCTCGGCCGCGCCCAGCGCGTGCTCGTCGTCACCCCCGCCTCGCTCAAGACCGAGTGGGAGGAGCAGATCCGCCGCTTCACCGCGCTCTCCCTGCGCATCGTCTATGGCAACCGCCTCGCCCGCCTCGCGCACTACGCCGCCGACGACGCCCCCTTCTTCACCCTCGTCAACTACGAGCAGGTCGTCCCCGACACCCTCGAGATCAACACCCGTCTCCGGCCCGACATCGTCGTGCTCGACGAGGCCCAGCGCATCAAGAACTGGACCACCAAGACCGCCCAGGCCGTCAAGCGCCTCCGCAGCCGCTACGCCTTCGTCCTCACCGGCACGCCCCTCGAAAACCGCATCGACGAGCTTTACTCGCTCGTCGATTACCTCGACCCGCGGGTCTTCGGCCCGCTCTTCCGCTTCAACCGCGACTTCTACACCTTCGACGAGCGCGGCCGCCCCGCCGACTACCAGAACCTCGACCGCCTCCACGCGCGCCTCCAGCCGCTCATGCTCCGCCGCCGCAAGGCCGACGTCGAGACCGAGCTCCCCGCCCGCACCGATCACGTCCGCCTCGTCCCGCTCTCCGACTCGCAGCGCGAAACCTACATGGGGCACGAGCGCATCGTCGCGGAACTGGGCGCAAAGGCCAAACGCCGCCCGCTACTGCCTGTCGAACTGGACAAACTCATGCGCGAACTCGCGATGATGCGCATGATCTGCGACACCAACTTCATCCTCGGCGACGAGGACCGCGCCTGCCCCAAGCTCGGCGAACTCGAGCCCATCCTCACCGAAATCCGCGACAACCCCGAGGTGAAGGTCATCATCTTCTCCGAATGGGAGCGCATGCTCCTTCTCGTCCGCGAGCTCTGCGCCAAGCTCCGCCTCGGCTGCGCCTGGCACACCGGCTCCGTCCCCCAGCAGAAACGCCGCGCCGAGATCAACCGCTTCAAGACCGACCCCGCCTGCCGCGTCTTCCTCAGCACCGACTCCGGCGGCGTCGGCCTCAACCTCCAGCACGCCTCCGTCGTCATCAACTGCGACCTGCCGTGGAATCCGGCGAAGCTCGAGCAGCGCATCGCCCGCGCCTGGCGCAAACACCAGACCCGCGCCGTCACCGTTATCAACCTCGTCTCCGCCGACACCATCGAGCACCGCATGCTCGCCACGCTCGCCGACAAGCGCGGCCTGGCCGACGGCGTGCTCGACCGCATCGGCGACTTTTCCGCGATCAAGCTCCGCAGCGGCCGCACCGCGCTCCTCGCCCGCCTCGAGCAGGTGTTGCTCAAGGGCGTCACGCCCGCGCCCGCCCCGAAGCCGGCCCCGCCCGCCGATCCCGCCGCCGAATTCGCCCACGCCGCCGCCGCCACCGCCGGTGAACGGCTGGTGTGTTGCGAGGAACGTTATCCGGCGTCATCCGACGGCGCGGCCGTGCTCGTCGCCATCGTGGACCACGACGCCGAGCTCTGGCGCCCGCGCCTCGAGGCCGCGCATGCCGACACTTGGAAACACGCCCCGGCCGACGCCCCGCGTCTGCTGGTGCTCGACTGCGCCACGCAGACCGCGCTCGCCGCCCTCGCCGCCGCCGGCCTCATCACCGTCAGCACCGCCGCCACCCGTGCATTGCATCCGCTCGCGGCGACCGACGCCGCGCCCGCCCCGCTCTCTCCCGAAGCGCAGCAGCGCATCACGTCCCTGCGCGAGCACGCTGCGCGCCGCCTCAAAGCCGCCCGCGCCCTGTTCGCCGCCGACCTGATCGACGAAGCCGCCGCCCCCGCGCGCGAGGCGTTGCACGCCCTCGTCACTGCCCGCGCGCTCGCCCGCCGCTGGGCCGAGCCCGCCGATCTCGCCGCCTGCACCCGGGCGCCGTGGTCTTCTCTCCTGCCAGCCGCGAACGCTTTCGCCATCGGCGGAATCCTGGACACCACCACCCTCGACGCCCTCGCCCAAACTGCCGCAGGCTGAACCCCCGCCTCCGCCACTCCCGGGCGCGGTTCCGGATAATGAGATCGCATCTGCCGCCCGCATTACGCCCGGTCCCCCGAAAGAACATGTCACTTATTAGGTGACATGTTCAAAATTGAACCAGCATTGGAAAACGCACGCCTCCGGACGGAATGTCACCTAATAAGTGACACCTTCGCTGTTCGGAGGCGTGGGTGTCCGTCATGGATTTCCCGGGCCATCGCTTGCGGGCCCGGGCGGGAAATTTGGGCGTGCGGACACGAGATGGGACGACAGAATGGCCGGCTGTGAGCACAGCCCCTGCACCCGTGCGAATCGTGGCGGATGATCGCGAAAACGCCGGCGGGGTGATCGCGGCCTTGCGCGCGCGGGCGGACGAGGTGGCGCTCACGGTGCGGCGGTTGACCGCAGGGGATTTTGCCGTGGAGGAGAGCTTTCTGGTGGAGCGGAAAACGTTGCGGGATTTCGCCGTCTCCGTGGTGGATGCACGGCTCTTCCGGCAGGCCGAAAAGTTGGCGCGGAACGGCCGGCGCGGCATTCTCATCCTGGAAGGAACCGCCTCCCCGACGGACGAAACGGGCGTATCGCGCGAGGCGCTGCAAGGCGCGCTGATCACCGTGGCGGTATTCTACGGCCTCGCGGTCCTCCGGGCGCGTGATGCGACCGAAACCGCCCGGCTGCTGGTCTACCTGGGGCGGCAGGCGCGGAGGTTTGCCCGGCAAGCGTTCCCCCGACCTGGCTATCGTCCCAAAGGCAAACGAGGGCGGCAGCTCTTCGTCTTGCAGGGGCTGCCCGGGATTGGCCCCGGCCGGGCCGAAAAGCTGCTGGCGTGTTTTGGTTCCGTGGAGAAGGTCGCCGGGGCCTCCGCCGCCGAACTGGCGAAAGTCGATGGCATCGGCGAAACCACCGCCGCCAAAATCCGCTGGATCGTCGGGGAAGCACCCGGCGTCTATCTGGCCTGATGCATCGCCGCGGATTTCTCTTTTCGTCTTCGAGCACGGCCTACGCGGAGTCGCTGGGCTTCACCCCCGCACCGGGATTTTCGCAAGGCCCGCAAGATTCTGTCCGGGATCGACGCGTCGGTCTGTCCGAGGGAATTCACCTTTGGCCGCGACGGCCGGCCCTGCTATGTGCGCGGGAGCGATGAGACGGACAAGCGGGTCGACCGCATTTGCGCCATTCTCGAGGCCGGGCGCGACACTGAAGGATTCGACTATGAGGATCCGGGTGAGGAGGAGGACGGCCTTGCCTTGCGCAACGATCTGATCGAGTGGCGCCCCAGCCCGCCCCCATTCGGTCGTGACCCGCCACCGACAGCCCAACCGGGCATAAGTATACTATTAGTTGACATCTATTTCGAGCCACCTTTGTCAACTAATAGTATACTTGGTCGCTTGGTGGTCCTGTCTCCCGGCGGCGGACAGGCGGACAGGTGGCGGGTGGCGGCGAACTCAGCCCGCGGCGGCGCGGTAGAGCAGGAACACGATGAGTTGCGCGGAGAAAACCCGCAGTAGCATCACCAGGGGATAGACGGTCGCGTAGGCCACGGCGGGGGCGTCGCTGCCGGTGGTCTGCTGGGCAAAAGCGAGCGCGGGCGGATCCGTCATGCTGCCGGCCAGCAGGCCGCACAGTTCCGAATAATTGAGCTTTTTCCAGGCGCGGGCCAGCAGGCCGACGATGAGCAGCGGCACGATCGTCACGACCGCTCCGCACAGGAACCAGTGGAGGCCGTCGCCGCCGAAGAGCACCTCGACGAATTTCTCGCCCGACTTCAGGCCGACGGCGGCGAGGAAAAGCGTGATGCCGACCTCGCGGAGCATCAGGTTGGCGTTGGTCGGCAGATACCAGACCAGCGGCCCGGTGTTGGCCACGCGGGAGAGCAGGATGGCGACGACCAGCGGGCCGCCGGCGAGGCCGAGCTTCACCGCCGCGGGCAGGCCGGGCACGGCGAGCGGGAAGCTGCCGGCAATCACGCCGAGCGCGATGCCGAGGAAAAACGGGATCGGTTGCGGCGAGTTGAGCGCCTTGTTGGAATTGCCCACTGTCGCGGCCACCAGGTCGATCTGCGGCCGCTCGCCGACCACCATGAGCACGTCGCCGAATTGCAGCCGCAGCCCGGCCTGCGGCGTGAACTCGATGCCGCCGCGGGTCACGCGCGTGACGACGACGTTGTGCTGCAAAAAGAACTCGAGCTCGGCGAGTTCCTTGCCGAAAACGGCGCTGTGCGTGACGATGAGCCGGCGGTTGGTGACCGCACCGGGAACCACCTTGAGATCAACCCCGGCCTCGGCGCCGACCACCACGCGCAATTCATCGAGGCCCTCCTCGGGGCCGACCGCGTGGAGGATGTCGCCGAGCTGCAGCCGCGTCTCGGGTCGCGCCACCTCCACCACGCCTCCGCGGGAGAAGCGCGACACCACGACCCCGGACGAGGCCAGGCTGGGCACCTTGCCCAGGGCGCGGCCGACGAGGTTGGCATTGCGGACCTCGAAGTTGCGCGTGGCAGGCTTGGGCTGGACCGGCTGCTGCGCGCGCTCGGCGGCGGCCACCTCGGTCTTCACGTTGATGCGAAAAAGCACGCGCACGATCACCATCGTCAGGATGATGCCGATGATGCCAAACGGATAAGCCACGGCATATGCCAGGCCCTGGATGACCGCCAAATCCTCGGTTGCTCCCAGCTGTTTGAAGGCCTCCTGGGCGGCGGCCAGACTCGGGGTGTTCGTGGTGGCGCCCGAGAGCAGGCCCACCCCGGCCGGCAGGCCCAGGCGGCCGCTCGCGACCCAGATCACCGTAATGCCCGCCCCCAGCAGGACGATCGCGGCCGCGAAAGCGTTGAGGGTCAGCCCGCGGGCGCGCAACGAGCCGAAGAATCCGGGGCCAATCTGCAAACCCAGGGTGTAGACAAAGATGATCAGG
>Ga0209515_10007822_pt1 | contig 12739 bp, 15 predicted proteins | sample Subgroupgradi54m_FD_187454 | JGI IMG/M metagenome (GOLD analysis project Ga0209515, IMG submission 187454) | Subsurface groundwater microbial communities from S. Glens Falls, New York, USA - GMW60B uncontaminated upgradient, 5.4 m (SPAdes)... ... | reverse complement strand
ACAAGAAGGACGTCGTGATCCTGCTCGACAGTATCACTCGGCTGGCGCGTGCGTATAATACCGTTGAACCGCACAGCGGCCGCGTGTTGACCGGTGGCCTCGATGCGAACGCGCTGCAGAAGCCGAAGCGGTTTTTCGGCTCCGCCCGCGGTGTCGAAGAAGGCGGCAGCTTCACGATCATCGGGACGTGTCTGATCGAGACCGGCTCGCGCATGGACGACGTGATCTTCGAAGAGTTCAAAGGCACGGGCAATATGGAACTGACGCTGGACCGCAATCTGTTCCAGCGGCGGATCTATCCGGCGATCGACATCCGGCGCTCGAACACGCGGCGCGAAGAGCTGCTCGTCTCGTCGGATGAGCTGCAGAAGATCTGGTTGCTGCGCAAGGTGCTCAACGAGATGGACCCGGTGCAGGCCATGGAGCTGTTGACCGACCGGCTCGGCAAGACGAAGTCGAACACGGAATTCCTCGCCACGATGGCGAAGAAGGGGTAAATCGGAGAAATGCTTGGAGATTGGAGATTGAGGATTTGAGATTGACGTTGGCAATCATCACTCTCAAATCTCACATCGACCATCTCGGAGGAATGGAGTCGAAGCCATGAAACCGGAGATTCACCCAGAGTACGTGGAGTGCACGATCACCTGTTCGTGCGGCACGGTCTACCACACGCGATCGACCCGTCCGAAGATCCACGTCGAGATCTGCGCGCACTGCCATCCGTTCTTCACCGGGCAACAGCGGTTCATCGACACGGCCGGTCGCGTCGAGCGGTTCCGCCGCAAGTACAAGACCCCCGCGAAAGGCTAATCGTCCCGGCTTCAGCCGTCCTCATGACGCACGCCCGCGCGCGTTGTCAGTCCGCCTCGTAATGCCAATGCCCGTGCCGAAGGATCAGTTCTTGGCCCAGCTCGCGACGCTCGACCGCCGCTACACCGAGCTCGAGCAGCAGTTGGTGCAGCAGGCGACGCAGGCCGACGCGCCGGACTATCAGCGGCTCTCCAAAGAGCTGACCCAGCTCAAGGACCTCGTGCTTGGCTACCGGACCTATCAACGAATCGAGCGAGAGATTCAGGAAGCGGAGCGCCTGGTGCACGCGCAAGGCGACGTCGAGCTGCGCGAGCTGGCGCGCGACGAGATCGTGTCGCTGCGCCAGCAGCAGACGCGGATGCTCGAAGAGCTAGTGCGGCAATGGGCCGCGGAGCATCAGGAGCCGGACCGGCCGATCATGGTGGAGATCCGCGCGGCGACGGGGGGCTTGGAATCGAGCCTCTTCGCCGGCGATCTCTATCGGATGTATGTCAAATTCGCGGCGAAGTGCGGCCTGGCGACGGAGCTGATGGAAAGCCACCCGAGCGAAGCCGGCGGCTTCAAGGAATTGACCATGGCGGTCAAGGGCCCGGGCGCGTGGCCGCGGTTCAAATTCGAACGCGGCGTGCATCGCGTGCAGCGCGTGCCGGCGACCGAAGCGCAGGGCCGCATCCACACCTCCACGGTGACCGTGGCGGTGATGCCTGAGCCGGAAGAGGTCGAGCTGCCGCCGATTCCCGCGAAAGATCTGCAAATCGACGTGTTCCGCTCGTCCGGGCCGGGCGGGCAATCCGTCAACACGACCGATTCCGCCGTGCGTATCCGCCATCTTCCAACGGGGATCATGGTGACGTGCCAGGACGAGCGCAGCCAGCTGCGCAACAAAGAGAAGGCGATGCGGGTGCTCCGCGCGCGGATCCTCGACCAGATGCAGCAATCGCAGCAGAGCCAGATCGCGTCCAATCGGCGCGCGCAAGTCGGCACCGGCGAGCGCAGCGAGAAGATCCGCACATATAATTATCCCGATCGTCGGATCACCGACCACCGCATCGGGCTGACCGTGCACAAATTTGACGCGATTCTCGAAGGCAACCTGCAGGAGCTCGTCGACGCGTTGACCGCGGCCGAGCAGTCCAAGGCGTTGGCGCACGGCGCGCATGGGTGAGTCGGCGGTGGGCGACATGGGAATCTCGGCGCGCGAGATGCTGAGGCGGACCGAGCAGCGGCTGCGCGTCGCTGGACTGGGCGGCGCCCGGCACGAAGCGGAATGGCTGGTCTCTGCCGCGTTGCGCGTGTCGCGAACTGATCTGTACGTCGACCACGAGGCGCTCGCGCCAGAAGCGCTCGATCGCCTCGAGACATGGATCCTGCAGCGGCTGCAGGGCGTCCCGCTGCAGCACGTTGTGGGATGGACCGAGTTCTGCGGCCATCGGCTGGCGGTGAACCCGTCGGTGTTGATTCCACGGCCTGAAACGGAGTGCGTCGTGGAGGCGGTGATCGAGCGGCTGCGACGACGAGCGGCGGTCCGGCATCCCATTCAAATCCTCGAGCTGGGGACGGGCAGCGGAGCGATCGCGATCGCCCTGGCGCACGCGATTCCTCCTTGTGTTGTCATAGCTGTTGAGCTATCATGGGACGCTTTGCGGACGGCCAGCGCCAACATTCAGCGACATGATGTGGCTAATCGTGTCCGGGTGGTATGCGCGGACTGGGCCGACAGCATCCGAGGATCGTTCGACGTGATCGTATCCAATCCCCCGTATGTCCCGACAGGCGAGCTGTCTGGTCTCCCGGAGGATGTGCGCCGAGAGCCGCGGATGAGCCTCGATGGCGGCGCCGACGGCATGGCGTTTCATCGCCGCACGATTGCCGCGGCCCAGCGGCTGCTTGAGCCGGGCGGGTGGCTGGCGTGCGAGTGCGACGAACGCCAAGCTGACGCGTTGACCCGCGCGGTGCGTGTGGCGTTGCCGATCGGCGAGATGACAATCTTGGTCGATCTCGCGGGCCGTCCCCGAGGAGTCGTGGCGGTTCGGGCTGTGGCCGAGGCCTCCACGTGAGCGACGGCTCCGTCGGGCCGCTCGAGATACTTCCGCAGCCGCCACGCACTTCGCAACACCCCGACGTCTTGCTCATTGAACATAGCGGCCCCTTGGCCGGATCGGTGGTCGTCAGTGGCGCGAAGAACGCCGCGTTGCCGATCCTGGCGGCCTGCTTGCTGACCGACGACGAGTCGTGCATCTCGCGCATCCCTCAGGTCACTGACGTCGTGACGATGGCCAGCATCCTGCACGTGCTGGGGTTGGAAACCAGATGGCAGGACGACGAGCTGATCGTGCAGCCTGGGCCGAGCAAAAGCTGGTCCGCCCCGTACGAACTGGTCAGCATGATGCGGGCCTCGATCTGTGTGTTGGGTCCGCTGCTCGCTCGGTTCGGCCGTGCTCGGGTGTCGCTGCCGGGCGGATGCGTGATCGGGCCTCGTCCCATCGATCTCCATTTGAAGGGCCTCGAAGCGCTCGGCGCTCATGTCGTGATCGATCACGGCGATATCGTCGCGCAGGCGGATCGGCTCGTCGGCGCGACGGTCCATCTCGCCGGCGCGTTCGGCTCCTCGGTCCTGGCCACGGCCAACGTGATGATGGCTGCCAGTCTGGCCGAGGGTGTCACGGTGATCGAGCGCGCGGCCTGTGAGCCTGAGGTCGTGGATCTGGCGAACTTCCTGTCCGCGATGGGCGCGAAGGTGTCCGGGCAGGGCACGTCGTCGATCCGTATTGAAGGCGTGCCACGGTTGCACGGCGTGGCGTACGACATCATCCCGGATCGTATCGAAGCCGGCACGCTGATGATCGCCGCGGCGATGCTCGGCGGAGATGTGTACGTCGACGGCGCGCGCGCGGAGCACTTGGGCGCCCTCATTGACAAGCTGTGCGAAGCGAATGTCTCAATCGAGCATCTGGATGACGGGCTGGGGGTCCGGTCGGACCGGCGACTCAAGGCCGTCGAGATCACCACCATGGCCTTTCCCGGGTTTCCCACGGATCTGCAGGCGCAAATGATGGCCATGATGACGATCAGCGACGGGCGCAGCGTGGTCACGGAAAAAATCTACCCTGAACGGTTCATGCACGTACCGGAGCTGCGCCGCATGGGAGCCAAAATCGTGCAAGAAGGTCCGAGCGCGATCGTGACAGGCGTACAGCGGTTGGAAGGCGCTCCGGTCATGGCGTCGGATCTGCGCGCGTCAGCAGCACTGGTATTAGCCGGGTTGGCCGCGGATCATCAGACCCAGCTGAATGGCCTGGAACATTTGGATCGTGGATACGAATGCGTCGAGCGGAAGCTGTCGCAGTTGGGTGCGCGGATCCGCCGAGAACGGGTGACGGCCGAGGAGTCGTGCCGGCCGGTCGGAAGCGGATAACGCGCGTCGCGAGCCTGGCGGCTTGATTCGACGGGCAAGGGAAGGAAGGTAGACGATGGTAGTTGTGCGATTACAGCGGCTGGGAACTAAGAAGGCCCCGCATCACCGCATTGTGGTGACCGAGCGGCAATGGGCGCAGTCAAGCCGGGTGCTCGAAGTGGTCGGCTACTACGACCCCTCCTTCGAGCCACCCAAGTTCACGATCAAGGAAGAGCGGGTACAGCATTGGGTGTCCTTGGGTGCCCAAGTTTCCGAGGCGCTGGCAAAGTTGCGGCGCCACTTCGCCAAGCGGCCGGCTGCGGCGACGAAGTAACGACGAGCCAGATTTCCCCTGGGTGCGTGCATGCGGATCGACATCGTGACGATTTTTCCCGAGATCTTCGGCCCGGTCCTGAACCATTCGATCGTGAAACGCGCGCAGGAGCAGGGACAGGTCGAGATCCATGTGCACAATTTGCGCGACTACACGCATGACAAGCGCCGGACGGTCGACGATCGCCCGTACGGCGGCGGGCCGGGGATGGTGATGCGGCCGGAGCCGCTGTTTGAGGCGGTGGAGGCGATCGAGGTCGCGGTTCACGGCCACCGGTCCGCGCCGGACTGCCAGGTGATCCTGATGTCGCCCGGCGGCGCGCCGCTCACCCAGGCCGTGGCTGGCGAGATGGCTGGGTCCTCGCATCTGGTCATCCTCTGCGGCCATTACGAAGGCGTTGACGATCGCGTGCGGCAAGGGCTCGTGACGCGCGAGATTTCGATCGGCGATTACGTGCTGACCGGCGGCGAGCTGCCCGCAATGGTGCTGGTCGACTCCGTCACCCGGCTGATTCCAGGCGTGCTGGGGCATGAGGAGTCGGCCGTTGACGAATCGTTCTCCGATGGGTTGCTCGAGTACCCCCAATACACCCGCCCACCCGTCTTCCGAGGCCTGGATGTCCCGGACATTTTGCGATCAGGCAACCATGAGCAGATCGGCACATGGCGCCGGCTGAAGGCGCTGGCGAAGACGCTGGCCCAGCGGCCCGATCTGTTGAGTGACACGACATCGAGTGACGCGAAGCGAACGAGGGACCAGAGATGACCGCACAGGAATTTGACGAGCTGCTCGGGAAACGAAAGGGATCGCTGCCCCAGTTCGGCACCGGCGACCAGATTCGGGTGTGGTGCCGGATCGTGGAGCGCGATCGCACGCGGTTGGCCCCGTTCGAAGGCATCGTGATCCGGCGCCGCGGCGGCGGGCAGAATCAGACATTCATCGTGCGCCGCGTGACGCATGGCGAAGGCGTCGAGCGCGTGTTTCCAGTCAACGGCCCGATGATCGAGAAGATCGAACTGCTGCATCAGGCTCGGCCGCCTCGTTCGCGGCTCTACTTTCTCCGGACCAAAGTCGGGAAGACCCGCATTGCCAGCGCCCAGCCCGGTGGACCGTCCAAGCCCGGCAAAGACGAGCGACCCGCCGCACCGCGGGCCGACGCCGCCGGCGCCGACGTCCCCTCGCCAACCCCCACCTCCGAGCGAACCGCCTGAGGCTCGGGCCCGCGCGTCGGGCTACCGTCTCGTCGCGGGCGTGGATGAGGCCGGCCGTGGACCATGGGCCGGCCCCGTCGTCGCCGCGGCTGTCATCCTTCGAGCGCGCGCCGGCGATCCGACAACGTGCGCGTGGCCGGATTTCGGCGTCCGCATCGACGATTCCAAGCGGCTGAGTCCATTGCAGCGCAGCCGCGCGTACCGGGTGATCCTCCGCCGCGCGATCGTCGGCGTCGGGATCTGTCCCGCCGAGCGCATCGATGCCATCAACATCTTCCAAGCGACGCTGGAGGCGATGCGCGAGGCGGTCGACGGCCTCGGCACCCGGCCTGAGCTGGTCCTCGTCGATGGCCAGCATGCTCCGAAGATCGCCGTGCCGTGCTGGACGATCGTGGACGGCGATCACCTCAGTTACACGGTCGCGTGCGCGTCGATCGTCGCCAAAGTCCTGCGCGACTCGCTCATGACGTTCTATCATCGGCTGTTTCCCAGCTACGACTTCCACCGCCACAAAGGCTATGGCACCAGCGTCCACCTCGCGGCGCTCTCGCAGTGGGGGCCGTCGATGCTGCATCGCATGAGCTTTCGCCCGGTCTGGGCGCAAGCCCAGCGCGAAATGGATCTCTCAGGCGTTTCAAAGGAGTCCGTCGATGGCGCCGTGGCCTCAGTGGTGGTTGGATCTCCGGCCCTTTCCTAAACGGCCGGCTCAGTCCGACCCATCGGGGTCGGCGGCCGCCAGGCAGCGGCAGCAGCGGCGCGCGGCGCGCGGCCGATCCAGCGAAGCCCTCGCGCGAGCGTTTCTCGTGGCTCACGGCTATGAGATCGAGGCGGCCAACGTGCGGTTTGCCGTGGGTGAGCTCGATCTGGTGGCTCGGCAGGGGCGCACGCTGTGCATCGTGGAAGTCCGGTCTCAGGCCACCGGCCGATTCGGCCCGGCGGTGGGCTCGATCCTGGCGCGTAAGCGCCGGCACCTCGTGCTTGCGGCTCAGCGCTATCTGCAAGGCCGTCGCATCCCATGGGACGGCGAAGTCCGGTTCGACGTCGTGACCGTCGACTATTCGCCCACCGGTCGGCCCGACGTCCGCCTGATTCAAGGCGCGTTTTCCGCCGACGAGTAGGGCGCCTACCGGGCGATCGCGGCATACCTTCCGGTCTGTCCAAGACCCCGCCTCGGTTGAATCTGTGAAAAAATTCACATATAATGGCGTCTTCACCTGCTACGGACCAAACCAACGTGACTCGCTCAATCGAACGGTTGCTGGAAGACACCGCCAGACGCGGTTCCTGGTACGGCGGAGGCAGTGCGGCGGCGCTGGCGTGTGCGCTCGCCGGAGCCCTGTTGGAGAAATTGCTGAACCGCTCGCCGTCCACCCGCGCCGTCCGCGCGATCCGGCTTCGCGCCGCGGCGTTCGTCGATGAAGATGCCACGGCCTTCTCCCGCGTGATCAAGGCGTACTATCAGCACGACCAGTCGGCGGCGCGCGCGGCACTCAGGACGGCGACCAAGATCCCGCTTGGCGTCCACGCGTCAGCCGGGCAGCTCTTGCGGATCGCGCGACAACAGAAGCGGACGATCAGCGCGCGGTATCAATCCGATCTCACGTGCGTGGTAACACTCGCCACCGCGGCCAGGAAGTCGGCCCGGGCGCTGGTCCTGACCAATCTGTCCTGGCTGAACGATCCCGCGTACAGCCGGCGGGCTCGCCAGCAGCTGTCCCGGGCGGCCTGACCCGTGGCGCAGGTCGCGATGGCGACGGTGCTCGACGGCAAGGCGATCGCGGAGCGGATCAAGGCGGAGTTGCTCGTCCAGCTTGAGCCGCGTAAGAATCTTTCGTTACTGCAAACGGTGCGAACTGCTCCGCAATTGCGGGTCCTTTTTTTCGATACGCCGGCCTCGCAGGTGTACTGGCATGCCCAGCGGCGACTAGCCGAACAGTTAGGGATCGCAACTCGTGGAGTTGGTCAGACTGTTGCGGATGCTCGTAATGGGTGTGTCCAGTTTCACCAGCAGGTGACTCAGGGGGAGGTTGAATCGGTCATTGATGTCTGGAACCGCGATGCTCGCGTACACGGCATCTTTGTGCATCAGCCGCTGCCCGAGCAGTTGAATGCCCAAAGCATTTCCGCCGCGATCGATCCTCGTAAGGACGTCGAAGGCATTCATCCGCAGAATTCGGCTCGACGCTTCTTCGCCAAGGCGCGCATTGGCTCCTGCACCGCATTGGCAGTGATGGCGTTGATTGAAGAAGCGATGCGCCAGCTAAGATGGCCGAGCTTGGAGGGGAAGGAAGCGGTCGTGGTCGGACACAGCGAAATCGTGGGTCGGCCGGTCAGCATGCTATTGCTCGACAAGCTTGCTACGACCACGATCTGCCACATTGGGACCGATCGTGCGGGACGGCTCGAAGCGCATGTCCGCCGCGCCGACGTGCTGGTTGTGGCGGTGGGCAAACCGGATACCATCAAGGGCGCATGGATCAAGCCGGGCGCGATCGTCATAGACGTGGGGATTAATGTGAAGAACAAGCAAGTCGTGGGCGACGTGGAGTTCGAGGCTGCGAAAGAGAGAGCGGGCGCAATCTCTCCGGTACCCGGCGGGGTCGGACCGGTCACCGTCATGATGGTCATGAAAAATACCGTGGAAGCGTATCGCCTGCAACGCCGAGGAGCCGCGTGATGCACGAGACGGAGCGCTTTGAACAGGCCGTGGCAGCGTCGCGATTCCTCGTGACCATGGAAGTCAACCCGCCAAAAGGCACGGATCTGTCCGAGCTGCTCGGCGCGGTTCGCCGCGTGAAAGGGCTCGTGCACGCGATCAACGTCACCGACGGCTCCGGCGCGATCATGCGCGCGTGCTCCCTCGCCGTGGCGAAGGCGGTGTTAGACGAAGGGGTCGACCCGATCCTCCAGATCACGTGCCGAGACCGCAACCGGCTGGCCCTGCAAGCCGACTTGCTCGGGGCCGGTATCCTGGGGCTACGCAACCTCCTGCTCTTGACCGGCGACGACCCCAAGGCGGGCGACCATCCCGACGCCAAGCCGGTCTTCGACATCACCTCCGCAGCGCTGATGCAGGCGGCCAGGAGTCTCACCCAGGGCAAGGACATGGCCGGCAAGGACCTGAAGGGCGCACCGCGATTTTGCATCGGCGCGGCCGCGGATCCCGGTGCCAAGGACCTCGACGTCGAGATGCAGAAGTTTCAGGCCAAGATCGACGGCGGCGCGCAGTTCTTCCAGACGCAAGCGGTGTTCGACGCTGATTCGTTCACCCGGTTTATGCAGAAGGCCAAGGCCTTTGGCAAGCCCGTGCTGGCCGGCATCCTCCTCGTCAAATCCGCCAAGATGGCGCGCTACATGAACGAGCACGTGTGGGGCATCCATGTCCCGGACGCGATCATCGCGCGCTTCGAGCAGACCAAGGACGCGCGCGCCGAGTGCGTCGCGGTGACGGCCGAGCTGATCCGCTCCGTCCACGAGTCGGCAACCGGCATCCATCTCTACGCGTTGGGATGGGAAGAGCTCGTGCCGGAGATCCTTCATCGTGCGGGAATCACCGACTCAGTCCATAGTCCACAGTCCATGGTCCATAGCGAATGATGCCATGGACGATCGACTCTGGACGATGGACCAAGCCTGAGCATCTCGATGTCATCGAGTGATTCTTCACCCCAACCTGTCAAACTCCACCGGACGCCACTCTATGCCGAACATCTCCGCCTGGGCGCCAAGATGACGCCGTTCCACGGCTGGGAAATGCCGCTGTACTACACGAGCATTCTCGACGAGCACAAGAGCGTGCGGACGGCCGTGGGCTTGTTCGACGTCTCCCACATGGGCCAACTGTTCGTGACCGGGCCGGGCGCCGTGGAGGCGGTCAACGAGCTGATTGTCAGCGACCTCGCGCAGACCGCGGTCGGCCGCGCGTGTTATACCATGCTGCTCAATCAGCAAGGCGGCATCCTGGACGACATCATCGTGTTTCGTGTGGGCGAGACCGAGCTGTTGGTCGTCATCAATTGCGCGAATCGGCAGAAGGACGTGGCGTGGTTTCAGTCGCACGCCGCGCCGCCGGTCCAGGTCGGTGACCACTCCGCCGCGCGGTCGATCATCGCGATCCAGGGCCCGCAGGCCGCGGGCTTGCTCGGTGAAATCGCGGGCCTGCGTATCAGCGCGCTCGGACGGTTCGACGTGATGGCGGTGCCGGGCCTTGGGTTGGAAACCTGGGTCTCCCGAACCGGCTATACCGGCAGCGACGGGTTCGAGGTGTTCTTGCCGAACCGGGACGCGATCGAGCTATGGCGCCGGCTGCTCGAACGCGGCCAGGCGTTCGGCGTGCAGCCGATCGGCCTGGGCGCGCGAGACACGCTCCGGCTCGAGGCCGGACTGCGGCTCTGCGGCACCGATATGGATGAGACCACGACGCCGTTTGAGGCCGACCTTGGATGGACGGTGGCGTTAGGAAAAGCGTCATTCATCGGCAAGGCCGCGCTCGCGCGCCAGAAAGCGGCGGGCGCGGGCAAGCGGCTGTGCGGATTTCAACTCGAGCAGGGGCCGGTGCCGCGGCAGGGCTGCCCTCTGCTCATCGGCGAACGGACCATCGGCACCGTGACGAGCGGGACGTTTAGCCTGATGCTGAACAAGCCAATCGGCTTGGCGTATGTCGAGCGCGATGTCGCCTTGCCCGGCACGGCGGTGCAGGTGGCGATCCGCGCCAAATCCTATCCGGCGACGATCGTCAAGCTGCCGTTCTGGCGTACGCAAACCACGGCGGCAACGGCGCAACCAACAGGGGCGCGAGCATGACGATTCCTCAGGAGCTTCGGTATACGAAGACGCACGAGTGGGTGCGGCAGGAGAGTGGCGAGGTGCGCGTGGGCATCACCGCGCACGCGCAAGAAGAGCTGCGCGACGTGGTGTTCGTCGAGCTCCCGGCGGTCGGCAAGACGGTCAAGCAAGGCGAGCCGGTCGCCGTCGTCGAATCCGTCAAAGCGGCGTTCGACATCTACGCGCCCGTCTCCGGCACGATCACGAAAGCGAACGAGGCGCTGCAGACCACGCCGCAGCTCGTCAATCAGGATTGCTACGGCCAGGGCTGGTTCTTCGCGATCCGGCCCAGCCAATCGGAAGACGTCACCGCGTTGCTGCCGGCGGAGGAGTACGGCAAGCTGATCGCGGCCCAGGCCCATTAGCTGTAGGAACGATGCGATGGTGACCGTAAAACGATCGAGAAGCAACCTCCGGCTTCATCCACAGTCCACAGTCGAGAGTCCACAGCATCGTCGTTGCCGTGGACCGTGGACTGTGGACCGTGGACGAAATCCGGCGCGCTTGGCACTGTCTCCCACGTCGAGCCTCCAGCATCGAGTCCAGAGCCTTCGAGGAGCGTAATCGAATGGATTATTCCCCACACACCGACGAGCAGGTTCGGCAGATGCTGCAAGCCATCGGGGTGTCGTCGTTCGAAGAGCTGCTCGCCACGATCCCCGCGGACGTTCGCTGCAAATCATTCGATGTGCCGGCCGGGCTCTCCGAGCTCGAAGTGCTCGACGCGTGCGAGGCCGTCGCCTCCTCCACGCGCTCGCTGCGCGAGCTCGGCGCGTTCCTCGGCTTCGGCGCGTATCAGCACGTGATTCCCACCGTCGTCGACACGCTTTCCTCCCGCGGCGAATGGCTCACCCCGTATACCCCGTACCAGGCGGAGGCGAGCCAGGGCACGCTGCAGATGATTTACGAGTTTCAGACGATGGTCTGCGAGCTGCTGCAAATGGACCTGGCCAACGCGTCGATGTATGACGGCGCGTCGGCGCTGGCCGAAGCCGCGGTCATGGCGCTGCGCGCCACCGGCCGCAAGCGGCTGCTGGTGTCGGAGGCCGTCCATCCTCATTACCGTCAGGTCATCACCACGTATCTCAGCGGATTCCCGTGCACGATCCAGCTGATCCCGCAGACCGGCGGGGTCACGGATCTCGAGGCGCTCGCGACCGCGGTGAAAGACGACGTGGCCGCGGTCATCATGCAGCAACCGAACGTGTTCGGCTGCTTGGAACCGATGGAGCAGGCAAGCCAGCTCGCGCATCGCGCCGGCTCGCTGTTCGTCGCCAACGCGTATCCGATCAGCCTGGGTTTGATCAAGCCGCCGGGCAGCTACGACGCCGACATCGCGGTGGCCGAAGGCCGTTGCCTCGGCAGCCCGGTCGGGTTCGGCGGCCCTGGGCTCGGGCTGTTCGCGACGAAGCAGGCGTTTCTGCGCAAGATCCCGGGCCGGCTGGCCGGATGCACCGTCGACCACGACGATCGGCGCGGATTCACGCTGACCCTCCAGACGCGCGAGCAGCACATCCGGCGCGAGCAGGCGACCTCGAACATCTGCACCAACGAAGGCTGGCTGTGCCTGCGCGCCACGATCTTTCTGAGCTTGCTGGGGCCGCAAGGCCTGCGCGATCTGGCGCAGCAGAACCTCGAGCGGGCGCATCGGCTGCAGCAGCGATTGACCGGGCTGGCCTGGATCGAGCCGGCGTTCGATCAGCCGTTCTTCAATGAGTTCGCGCTGTGCTACACCGGCCGGTCCCCGGCTGAGGTCAACCGGCGGCTGCTCAAGGCCGGGCTCATCGGCGGCCTGCCGTTATCGACGTGGTTTCCAACGCTGAAGGACACCGCGCTGTGGTGCGCGACGGAGCTCAACACCGACGCCCAAGTCGATCGACTCATTGACACGCTCAAGGAGATCGCATGAGCGAGACCGTGGAGATTGAGATGGTCAAAAGCCAAGAACCGCCCGAACCACTGATCTTCGAACGCTCCGTGCCCGGTCGCCGCACGTACCGGTTGCCCGATGTCTCGTTGAGCCCCGCATCGACGTGGCTGCTCGACGATCAGCTGCGCGCCGAGCCGCCTCGCCTGCCGGAAGTCGGCGAGCTCGATGTGGTCCGCCATTTCACGCGGCTCTCTCAACTGAACTTTTGCGTCGACACGAATTTCTATCCGCTC
>Ga0209515_10007819_pt1 | contig 12742 bp, 9 predicted proteins | sample Subgroupgradi54m_FD_187454 | JGI IMG/M metagenome (GOLD analysis project Ga0209515, IMG submission 187454) | Subsurface groundwater microbial communities from S. Glens Falls, New York, USA - GMW60B uncontaminated upgradient, 5.4 m (SPAdes)... ... | reverse complement strand
AACTTTTTCTATTTAAAAGCTGCTTAAGCTGCCTTGCTCTTGCTAGGCGCAGCTTTTTTAGCAGTAGTTTTTTTCACTACTGACTTCGCTTTGCTGACTTTCGGCTTAGCAGCAACTTTTTTAGTTACTTTGGGAGTCGCTTTTTTGGCGACTGGCTTGGCTTTAGCTGTAGTAGTCGCTTTTTTCGCTACGGTTTTTTTAGGAGCCGCTTTCTTCACAGCTGTTTTTGGTTTGGCGGCGGTTACTTTCTTAGTTGCTGCCTTTTTTACAACTGCTTTCACTGCTGACTTAGCCATAATTATTTCCTCTCAGTTTTTTTCGTTAGCGGTAACCTCGACAACCTTGTAACAAACTGCTTACGCAGAGTTCTTCTCAGTTGCTTTGTAGTTTCCACCTTTCCTTTTGCTCTGCTGCAGTTGCAGCTTTGGTACTACTTCCAGTGTTTTTCTGTTTTATCTGAACGAACATTTTTTTGGTCCTATACAAAACATATAGCACACTCTGTACGCACGACAAATTTTTACGCAAATTATTTTAAAAATTTATTGAAAATAATTGAAAATTAACAAATGAAGAGGGTTTTAAACAGCAGACGCGGCAATTTCAGTTCTCTAAATCTAAGCCCCAATTGCCCCTTCAAGTTAATAGATACCACAAGATTTGCCTTCACATCAAGCGAGAAACGACTTCTTTCTGCGATTGCCACGAAGATTTTTACTAAAATCACGCAGATTTTTGCAAAAAACGCGAAACCAGCCCTCGCAAAAGTGTTACGACAGCATTTTATCAACGAAAAAACCTTCACGAGAGACATAAAATGTTTTGTGTTGGAGGTCTTGGCAGAAGTCTTCATGCAAAAACTTGTGATCGAGACCTGAGGGGGTTTGAAGCGGAGAAACTTAGTCCCCTCAAAGGGCCTACTTTTGGTGGATCTCACTAAATAAGGCCGCGGAGAAAGGAAAAACAGTGAGAAACTTCAACACAACGACCTTCACTCACCTCTGCCACCCCTATCCAGTATGATAAATCCAAGCTAACCTGATAGTTGATACTGAATTTTGATACTTATTTTTCGAAGGATAAGTTTTGCTTCATCTCCCTCGGCTCTGCACCAGCGGATCGCTTCATAACAACCGATTTCTAGCCCTCTTTGATCAGGTCAAACCATCTTTTAATAGTGCTAGGGCTCTCGCTCATTTGCTCCTTGTACCCCTCTTGCTTGCAGTATATTTCTTGCAATCTATACCCCCAGCCAGGGCAAATGAGACCCAGCAGATCGAGTTGAATATTGCTGAACTACCCCTTTCAGAGGCGCTGCATCTTTTATTACAGCAAGCCAATATTCAACTTTTATATAAATCCAGTCTCGTGGCAAACCGGCAATCACGCGAATTAAAAGGCTCCTACACGATAGAAAAAGCACTCTCTTTACTGTTAGCGGAGACCGATTTAAAGTTCAAACGCATTAATCATTCATTAGAGTGTCGATGAGCGCCTTTCACAGCGTTTTAAATTGCTCATCCGCCCTTGAACGTGAGTACAAAAATATTGGCAGCAGAGTCGACAAAATCTCTTGATGACTATTTTCAGGATCCTCTTGGCGTGGCAACAACTGGCGACTGCTTTTCGCCATCGGCTATTACAGTTACGAGAGAGACTTCAATAATAATTTGGTCAATGCCAGCGACGGGTTAACAGGGGGACAATTGATTTTTACAGAAGATCGATCTGAACTATTTTGATTTTTTAATTGAAAATGAGTGAGAGACATCGGGCACGAAGTCTCGCGCAACAGTACGATGTTCTGCTGCAAAGTTCTGCTGCAAAGTTCTGCTGCAAACATTCTTCTTTCTGAATTGCGCTTTGAGAGATTAGTAAATTTATCAAAGGGGGAAAACTCTACCCAACCCTGTTGCACGACGCATCCAACTCAATTTACTAGAAACTCTTAACCTAATGGCAGTGGGCGGTTCTTACTTAAACTTTAGGATCAAGACAACCACCTTTTATGGCTATCCATACGATCAGTAAAATGAGAAGTCTCATAGGAACACCAACTCAATTGTTACACAGCTTAATTAATCCTCATTAGCACACGCTAGACAACCAAACAGGCTATAACAGCTAACGCGGAAATAACTCCGAGCTTCACAAACCCCTACAATTCAGGCGTGAAGCATTCATTCAAACCCTCTGTACAGCGATTTCTAACGCAACCCTGAAAACTACCGATCCAGCAAGCGAACTATTAACCTTTTCTGGGGCGCGAAGTTAGTTACACTGCTCCACATCGTGCCTATTGTTGCAATTATAGGGCACCAACTATACAAGCGAGGACATTATGATTAACAAATCTCTCATTATCGGCACTGTACTAGGCGCTGTGGGTGTAACCGCAGGTAGTGCCATCGCAGGCTACAACTTTATTCAAAAGGACCAACAAGCACAAAATGAACAACAAGCCTTAGAAACGCAAAAAGCCCTCCAACCACAATTCGCCGAAGTGTTACAAGTGCAGCCCATAAAAGATGTGATCAAAACACCACGCCAAGTTTGTCATGATGTAACCGTAACCCATCAACAGCCTGTTAAAGACCAGAATAAAGTAACCGGTTCTATTCTTGGCGCTGTGGTCGGCGGTGTCTTGGGACGTCAAGTGGGCGGTGGCAATGGCAAGAAAGCAGCAACAGTAGCAGGTGCCGTAGCAGGCGGTTTTGCTGGCAATAAAATTCAACAGAACATGCAAACCAAAGACACCTATACCACCACCGAAACACGTTGCAACACAGTCACAGATACCCAAGAAAAAGTATCAGGCTACAATGTGCAATACAAACTGGGTGAGCAGGTTAGCAATATTCGCTTGAACTATGATCCCGGTACAAAAATCCCTGTGCAAAACGGCCAATTGGTGTTGAACGCTACGATGTAATTAGAATGCTATAGCTAATTGAGAGTTCGGATACTTAGCTCAGCGATTGTCAGTGTTATGGAATAGGGGCGCGGCCCCTATTCTGAATTCCTCAACAATGTCTACATTTATATAGCCATTAAAAATAATATGTTCATATAAATATAGATTGAGTTAGAAAATTAGAGCGGATATTTCAACTGCGGAATCTAATGCTGTTCCTAATTATACTCCAGGAGAGCGATGTTCGTAGGTTGGAGCAGTGCTTCGTCGATGTTCAATGACCGACTATTGTATACATTGCAACGCATTACCCTACGGTTTAGCTCTCATCATCCCGGCAGCACCGGCTCCACATCTACAACATCTTTTGTTTGTCGCTGATACAACAATAAGAGAATCGATGGCGTTAAGAAAAATTCCACGATCATGCCAAACGCTACCGTAATGGCTGTCACCAGGCCGAAGTTATTTAAGCTCTTCATCTCTGAAAGGGTGTAAGCCAAAAAAGATAAGGTAACGATTGCTGTGGTGTAGAAAATCGCTTGCCCAGATGAGCGGAACGTATTTTTAATGGCAATTTTAGCGCAGCCATGCAAGGCGAACTCATGCTGAAAATGTTTGATGAAATGAATGGTATCGTCGTCGAGAATACCCAGCGCAATGGCGCCAATTAATATTAAATAGGGATCTAGCGGGATGCCACGCCAACCAATAAACCCTAATACGGCAACCACCACAAAGGTGTTACACAGCGTCATTGTTATGCCGAGCACCAGAGAGCGGGAGACAATTACCATCACGACACAAACCACCGCCATGGCGAGGAACATCGATTTGATTTGGCTCTGGGCAAGATAACTATTGATGGTTTCCCACAACACCATGATGCCGGTTACTTCTACATCGAGATTGCGCACCACGGGGCTAGGGCTGGATTTAATCGCGGAATCCACTTGATCATGCAGAAAATCCACTAGATCGCGGTTTTGCTGGTTGGTCATATTGGGTATATACAGAGTTAATCGCGCAGCTGCAAAGTCGTCAGCGGTAAGTCGTTTGAGTTCGGTACCCCCACCCATTTCGAACAGCAATAAATACTGAGCGATAGCTTCGCGAGTTTCGGGTATCCGATAATAACTCGCGTCACCTTGGTGTAATACTTGGTTGATCTGTTTGACGAGATCAACCACACTGTACGACCTGACAGAGACATCACGAAAGTGCTCAACACTCGCCGCAATCTGTTCTATCAAATGCAGTACAGCAGGATCTTTAATGTCGCCGGCATGTTTACCCCGTAGTTCGATTTCAATCGATGAGGTGGTGCCAAACTCGCGATCAATCTCAGTATTGGCTTGATAAACGGAACTCTCCGGTTTAAACATGCCTAAATAGTAAAAATCGACTTTTAGCTGGCTCAGCCCCCACAGGGCAAATGCCCCCAATACAACAAACATAACAATGATAAGCCGATAATAGAGAGCGACGATATCGCTGATTTTTTCTAAAATACCCACGCGTGCGAGAATAATTTGATTGCGTTTATCAGACGCTTTAATGGTTTTTACAAAACTAAATGCAATGGGAATCAGTATCAGAGTAAAAAAGACTGAAATTAATAATCCAACGCCAATCGTGATCCCTAGCTGCTGAACTACTTTTACGTCCGACGAAGAAAACGTAAGTAACGCTCCAGCGGTAGTTAATGCGGACAAAAGACAAGTCATTGCCGCCATCGACATTGCCTCTTCCATTGCCTGAAGCACTGAATCGCCGCGCGCGATATTGCTATAAATTTGCGTCAGCAGATAAACACAACTCGCAACACCCACCGACAACAAAAATGAGGGTACTATGGCGGTCATGATACTCATGGGTGTGTCGGTTAAACCCATCAAGCCAAAGATAGAGAATATCGAAAGGCTAGCGATCCCGAGTGGCAAAACAACGCCAAGCACACTGCGAAACACTATATAAAATCCGACCATCAGCAGAATAAAAACCAACGTGCCAAAAATGGCTGCTTCACGCAGGGTGATCTCTTGCAGCAGCGTTTCCATCACCGAGGTTCCGGCCATTCGCAGATGCAGATCCTGGAATTCCGGCAGTTTTCCGAGTTGCTGAATGCCGTGAGTTAGACCCCTTTTGTAGTCGAGCTCACCGGTTAAGATATTCGTTTCAATCAAAAATGAAAGTTTTGAACCATCACCGTTGACGAACGCCGTGCGATAAATTTTATTATTCAGGGCGTAGGATCTTTTTTCTGCCAGGGTCTTCGCATCAAGCGCTGCAGATGAGATAAATTCACCGACAACTAAATCGTCATCAATACCCGTAATATGTTCCACATTAACTATTGAGGCGACGCGCTTAACGTGGGGTAATGCAGCCAATTGATCGTTTAATTTAACAATTTTTTTAATGTAGTCGGCATTCCAGGGAGTCGGGGCATCGGCCAATATGACCACGTACTCATGGGCTTCAAAAGTTTCCAAGAATCGATCGTAACCTATGCGGGCTGGATCATCCTCGATTAAAAACGCGTTCATACTGCTGTCAAAATAGAGTTTAGGTATGCCAAAGGAACAGAATAAGAGAAATAGGCCAATCAGCGACAAAAACCACCAACGAAAGCGAATCACCGTTGCTGTATATTTCTTAGCAGTATTATTTTTCATACATCACACCTATTATTTTTTCTTATCTTTTCTCTTTTTCTCAATGGCCGCACGGTCAAACTTGAGAACTGCTCTGAGCTAAAAGAAGAGCAATTATTCTGGCAAGCAGCGCCGAATCTGCAAGGGAAAGGAAGTTTTGATGAGATCAACTGATCTATTGGGTTGAATCCTAAGCTTGTGCAGTTTTTTATTTGCTGACATGATTTTAGTAACATGAGCTTCACTAAATAGGCTTAACTGACAAGCGTTGCTAATAAATTTAGTGAGTCTGGTTTTATCGCACTATAAAACGGACTATAAGCGGACTGCCCATCCAGTTAGTCTCTGTTCACTCATTCCCTTAACTTACTTCTATACATTCATTCCAGCCGCGCTATTTAGCCTTCCGAACGAAAGAAATACAAGAGTTACAGCTAGTTTTATTTATAGAATGCTAAGAAAACACCAAGAGCTATGAGCTATTTTAGCGAATAGAAAAGAAATTAAATATTACCTCTTCAACATCCACTCTTAATATGTTTATCTATCATTATAACCGTCATTAAATTGAACGTGGGGAGTTGAATTGACATCAACGACGTTCAATCAAGACTGTCATTCTGGGCGATAGGGAGAATGATGGATAAGATTGCTCTATTAACAAAATTACGTTCCACAGCAGTAGATGATTGGAAGAATTGTGGAGCTAGTGCGCTAAATCACGCAACGTCTGTCGGAGCCACAGACGTTTCGACTTGTCTCGATCATTAATGAAAATGATTTCCATATTCTGACAGTCCGCCCCCGAGCGCCTTGTCGAAAAAACAATGGGATAAAAAGCCATGAACAGTGATAACAGCAGTTCTGACAGTAATGACCTAGATCAGCTAAACAAGTCAGATCAACAAAAAACGGCAATATCGGCGAGCGGTGAAAAAAATATCACTGAACGGGAAAAGTCTGTCGTCGCCGGTGAAGAGGCTGTCTTGAGCCGCGAGAAATCGGCAAGCGTGCGTGAAGATGTTGCGTATTCGCGGGAAGAAACCGCCGACCTGCGCGAGGATGCAGCACAGATACGAGAAAAGGAGATACTGCTGCGCGAATGCGCCGTCGCATCGCGCGAAGAGTCCGCGCCCGAGCTAAAGATATTAAAGGTAGAGCTCGACGACCAAATACACAAGTTGCAGCAAGCGAATGAGCACCTTGCCATCGCTTCCACTCATTCACGGGAATTAGCTGAAGAAATTCAAAAAGCAAAAGTAAAGATGGCCCATTTGGCATTTCACGATATTCTGACCGACTTACCCAATCGACTGCAGTTAAACAAAAGGCTCACACGGGAAATTGCCTCGGCAATGCGACACAAGACAAAATTCGCCCTGCTGTTTATCGATCTGGATCGGTTCAAGAATATCAACGATTCCTTGGGGCATACCATTGGCGACCAACTGCTGCAGCTAGTTGCGCAACGCTTGAGTACAGCGATTCGCAGCACTGATACTTTAAGCCGCCAAGGTGGGGACGAATTCATGATTTTATTAACCGGCATAGATGAAGAACACGCTGTTGCTCATCAGGCGGAAAAGATACATAAAATTCTAACGCTACCCTACACTATCGAGGAACATGATCTTCATATTGGCGCCAGTATCGGCATTAGCATGTGCCCAGATGATGGTGAAAATGCAGAAATGATTATCAAGCATGCGGATGCTGCGATGTACTTTGCCAAGCAAAGCGGCAGAAATAAGTATCAGTTTTTTAGACAAGAGATGAACGATCGCGTGGTTGAACAGCAATCTCTTGAAACTAACTTGCACAGCGCGCTCGAAAACCAAGAGTTTGAGCTTTATTATCAAGCCCAAATAGAGCTGCAGACAGGCAGCCTTGTCGGCGCTGAAGCACTTATACGTTGGCACCATCCCGATAAAGGATTGCTCCTCCCAGGATTTTTCATGCCGACGGCCGAAGAATGCGGTGCGATTTTACCAATCGGTCGCTGGGTGCTACGCGAAGCCTGCCGACAAGCTCAATTCTGGTTGGACGCAGGTTTAGAATTCCAGATAATCGCCGTCAATATTTCTACTCTAGAGTTTGAAAGAGACGATTTTTTAGAGCACGTTCGCTCTGTCTTACACGATACCCGTTTGGCTCCGTATCATCTTGAGCTTGAGGTGACGGAAACCGTGCTGATGAAGAATGTCGAAGCCACTATGGTAAAACTACAAGCTCTTAGAGCCACGGGTGTCAGGATCTCTATCGACGACTTCGGTACTGGCTATTCAAGCTTGAGCTACTTAAAACAATTCCCCATTGACACACTGAAAATTGATCAGTCATTCGTACGCGACATCAGGCGGAATGACAACGACGATATCCTGGTCGATACCATTATTGGCATTGGCAAAAATTTTAAGTATCACATCATCGCGGAAGGTATTGAAACACCCGAACAGCTGACATTTCTGCGTGACCACCAATGCACAGGCGGGCAAGGCTATTATTTAAATTCTCCAATGCAGGCCGAGGAGTTCACAAACTATCTTGAAACCGTGCACAGCTGACAACCCCTTTCGCCATTCTCATTTGCAAGAAATAGAATTAAGCAGCTAAGCTAAGCTATAACCTAGATTCCGCAGCTGCTCCCTACTGCGAACATCTAATGCACTGAATCTAGGTTTAAGCCGGTGATGAATGATAAAATCTTTTCACATTATTTAATCAAGAGACCTGTGGCACATGAGCAAGAGATACGAATTAGCGAAAGAAGCGATGAAAGCGATATTGTCCAATCCCTCCTATGACTTTATGACATTGCAAACCATCGTCGAACAGGGTGGGTATAAATCGCGGGAAGATTTTGTCAGTGGTTGGTCGCTGGATATTGCCGAGAATTTGTTAGATAAATTGGGCGTGGATGATCATCTGCAAAGATAAAATGCCAGATCGTCGGGTATTAAATAAGTGGGCAAACGGGTTTAGGAATTACCACAAATTACTGCTGACCTTCCAAGCTATACGCTAATTGTTTTTCAACGATTGACTTAATATAGAGATCACATTATCTTTACTATTATGTATATAGTAAAGAGGCGTGACAGATGCCGATCCTAAGCCCCAAGCGACAAGTGACAATCCCCAAAGATTTGTGTGACCGTCTACACGTCATGCCCGGTGATGACCTGGATTTTGTAGAGTACAATGGCCATATCACGATCATCAAAAAAGTGAAGGGGGCCAGCGCAGGTGTGCTAAAACATTTGAAAGCCGATACGCGATACTCAGATGAGGAGTCGTTGGTCGGCTCCCTCCACAAAAAACACGCCCAGGCTTCTGGTAAGTCAGCTGGTAAGTCAGCTGGTAAGTCTCCTGATAAGACCCTTCATAAGAGAAAGACCAAATGATTGCGGTAGATACTAATGTATTATTGCGACGCTTACTCAATGACGATGAACACCAAGCCAAAAAAGCGAATCATTTATTTAACTCAAATAAAATTATTCTAATCACCGATGTGGTGCTGGCAGAAACTGTCTGGACTCTAAAGGGCAAACGTTACAACGCTCGCAAGGAAGAAATAGAAGCCGTCATCATGAGTTTATTGGAAGAACCGAATGTTGTGTTTGAAAGCCAGCAGACGGTGTGGTCGGCTTTGAATGACTACTTGCTAGCAAAACCCGTAAAAACTTCCGGTGGTAACAAGATGGCAGACTTTGCGGATGCTCTGATAGTTAATAAATCAAAAATTACTGCCAATGTACGTCAAGAGAATTACCAATCAACTTATACGTTCGACAAGGCTGTGCTGCAGATTCCGGGTACACTAGAGCCCTAATGCTACACCGCAGCCTGCCCCTCATATTTCTGGAACAACTTTCAGGTATAATCTTTTTGTTCTAAACTTTAGTTAACTAAAATCCTTGTAAGGCATATCATTGTCTCCCTCCAGATCTTATACAACTTGTATTTTTCTACTTTTTTCTAGATGGCTCCTGCTCTCAGCATGCCTCTTCCAACACATGCCTCAGGCTACAGCGGTAGAAAGCGGATCTTATATCGAATTTCACATTGCCGAGTTACCACTCGCACAGGCACTCGATAAGTTAATAAAACAGGCCAAAATCCAATTGTTGTTTGAATCATCTTTGGTAGATAACCTGACATCACACGAGTTAAACGGCTCTTACTCCATAGAAGAAGCGCTTGCTTTTTTATTAAAGGGAACTCAATTAAGATTTAAGCGTATAAATCGTTCCATGTTCATCGTCTATAAAACCTCAGGAAAGGTTGCGTCGATCTATAATGATAGTACTGAATCAAAAAATGCCCGAGCGCTCTCTCTAACAAAGAAAGCTCAATTACCGGAAATTGTTATTGTCGGTGAGACCCATCATGCCATCAGCATTCAAGAACCATCCACCGCCACCAAAGTATATGTTCCCACGATGGAAGTTCCACGCTCATTAGAAGGTATTGATGCTAATTTATTCCGCGACCGCGGTAACGCCACTTTAGCCGAAGCCTTTAGGGATTACTCCTCAATTAATATCACCGATCAGAGTGGCCTGATCAATCTACGCGGATTTCGTGTAAACGATCAATCAATTCTTAAAGCAGGATTACCCTCCATCAGTCGAGGTATAACACCGCTACCCTTGCAAAATATTGAAGGTATTGAAGTCGCTAAAGGTGCCAATTCCTCATTGTATGGTTATGGTCAACCGGGTGGCGTGATTAATCTAATTCCCAAAGCACCGCTGCCTCATCCGTTTACCAACCTAAGTGTCAGTTACGGCAATTACGACCATTATTTTGCTGTGGATGCCAACAATCCCTGGGAGTTAAGTGAAAACCTTTCACAACGTTTTAATGTTCTTATTCGCCAGGAACGGGAGCACAACAATGTCGACGGTTCGATAAAACAGATCCAAGTGACTCCCGCATTTGTCTACCAGATGGAGGAGAATAAAACGCTGTCTTTTAACATTGAATACAATCATCAGGAGATCGATGGATTAGGCGGCAAACGTGTATTTGACAAAGCGTTACCGGAGTGGCAACCAGCGTTAGACCTCCTCTTTCCTGACCTTATTGAAGTACCCTTTTATCCTTATAACGGTTCCGACGCCAAGGACCTACAAAAATCCGATTCTGTGGATCTGTGGATGCGATTTAAAGCACCGCTAAATAATGCATGGGATTACAGTATTGCAGCGTATGGCGGACGTAGCGACATTGACATTCGAGCCAACGTCGATTACACCATTTGGTTCACGCCATTTCTTGGGTTTAGCAATGTAGATACGATTAATTTACTCTATGAGGCGCTTAATCGCGATACCTATCAAAGTAACTTTGGCGCACTAAAAACCAAATTTAAAGATAAATTCTTTGCAACCTACGGCAATCTGCTCGACGAGAACGAAAACATAGTCCATGCAATTTATGGCGAATCGACCACTCCTTCGTGGTCGGATGAACTATTTAGAACATACCAATCCGTCTTAGATATTTTTCAAAACGCGCGACAACATGGATTTGAATTTAATCTACACGGCGTGAAGGATTTCATGCACACGACTCATGACATGGTTTTCGGTCTCTCCTACCTCGAACGCCAATGGCAGTACGAAAGCCTCTTTCTTTACAACAGTGAACTTTACAATAGAGGTAATGATTTTCTCGCAGCGGGAGATCTAGTAACAGGTTTTGCTTTGCGCCGGCAATCAAAAATCAGTTGGTATTATCCCTATGGTCCTGCGGTGAACACGCTCAATATCATACTGCCTGATCAAATAGCTACGCAAGCCAATCTACCGGTGGGTGCTCAGTACCAATTGGATGCCCGTCAACGCTATTACTCCGGCGAAGAATTAACAAAATCTCTCGGGCTATATCTACAAGATCACATAAGTATTGATGACGACTGGCGCTTACTTTTCACCTCAGGCTTTTACCGATATCAACGAAATTTTTATAATAATTTAGTGAATGCCGGTGGGTGGTTGACTGGAGACAACTGGTTTTTAGAGGAACTAGACCTGTCTTACATCGATAGCAGCGTTAGTCCACAACTAGGGGTTGTCTACCTTCCAACAGATGACTTCTCAATATTTGCAAGTACGGGAAAACAATTCGACATAGTCAACGGCCTGCAAACTGGTAATAGCCCAGCACAGCCGGAAAAAACTACCGCTAATGAGGTCGGAGTTAAGTGGTGGCCGCTCGAAGAATTCAATGTTTCAAGCTCACTTTTTCAAATCACAAAAGAGAACTTTGCCATTCCCGGTGACGCCAATACAGGCTTTGCAAATATCCACCAAGATGGTTCCATTCAATCTACAGGTGCCGAAATTAATATGATTGGATTTATTACACCGCATATTAAGTTATCCACCAACTATTCCAAGATCAAAGCCACAAGTGAAGAAAATTCCGGTGTATCTGATGGGCTGCTACGCGCACTGTTAAAAGGGATTCCCCAAAGAAATGGCAGCTTGTGGTTACAGTATCACACCCAGCCCTATGGCAAACGTGGTTGGTCTATCGGCGCTGGTACCAGTTATGTGGGCAAACGGGTTTATGAATTACAACAAATTACCGCTGACCTTCCAAGCTATACGTTAATCGATACCAGCATTGCTTTTAAAAATGATGATTTTCGTGTTGCACTCAATGTTGACAACATTACCAATAAACAATGGTTAGCGGGTGCCAGCCCAAAAGCCACCGGCATTCCCGAGGTGGCAAATCTCGCCACTCAATTAACTGCTTTTCATGTCGGGTTAGGTTATGGCACTCGAGTTCGATTGACGACAGAATTGTTTTTTTAATTCAATGAAATTCTGCCCCCGATTTTTGCCATGCACGGATTTTTATAACCTGGATCTCGACTGCGCTCTAGTGTTCCCCTCTAGTCTAAAAATAAATAGCGCATTGCCCTGCCCGCCATTATATTCATTTTCGCCAGCAAACGTGCTGTAGCCGGAATTTACATAGACGGAATTATTTACTGGAATTGGACCGACCGAATCAATAGTGCCACCCTGGCCACTTAAGCCATCCTTGCCCTCAACGTTCACAGCAGTATTGTAAGACCAGAGTTCATCGCCGTTTGTGGTATTGTATGCTCTTACTGCACCGTCCAGCGAACCAGCGAAAAGCACATCGT
>Ga0209515_10007817_pt1 | contig 12743 bp, 11 predicted proteins | sample Subgroupgradi54m_FD_187454 | JGI IMG/M metagenome (GOLD analysis project Ga0209515, IMG submission 187454) | Subsurface groundwater microbial communities from S. Glens Falls, New York, USA - GMW60B uncontaminated upgradient, 5.4 m (SPAdes)... ... | reverse complement strand
GATAGCAATGGCTCACCTCCCGAAAGAGCGCCATCTGCTCCCCGACGACATCGACCTGCTCTTGGGGCACCTGCCACACCACCATCGCGTTGGCGAGAAACCCGGCGTTGCGATGGTGCAAAATGGCGGCAAATCGGCGCATGTACCCTAGATGCTCCATTCTCCCCGCCCACGTAAAGAGCTCTTCCTCCGTGGACTCCGCCTGTTCCGCCCACACCCCAAATGGCATCTCGAGCATGGGCAGGTCCTCCTGCATCACGCGGATGAAGCGGATGTCCGACTCGGTCAGCGGCGGCTTGGTCATCATTCGGCGCTTCTCGTCATAGATATCGCCTTGGCTCTCCAGCGATTCTTCCTTGCCGGTCAGGTCTAGCTTCACGCCGATCTTATAAAGCCGCAGCGTCGGGAGAATGATCGTCTGCTCCGCTTTCGCGAGCGTGTGCAGCATGTTGACAACCTGCTCGAGCGAATCGGTCGGCGGCACCGCCACGGTAAACCAGATATTGAACGGATCGTTGCGCTTGTAGTTGTGGGACACGCCGGGGTGCTGGTTGACGACTTCCGCCGCCTCATCGACGCGGGCCGGATCGACTTTCATGGCGGCCAGCGTGCTTTGATACCCCAGCGTGCGCGTATCGAAGATCGCCGAGAGCTGGCGGATCACCTTGTTCGTCTTCAGACGGCTGACGCGCTCGAGGCACTTCTGCTCAGAGATCCCGAGCTTTTCGCCAAGGAACGCAAACGGCCGATGCGTCACCGGAAACTGCTTCTGCACCTCGGTGAGGAGCGCCTTGTCCACGTCGTCAAACGTTTGGGTGGCAGCGTTCATGCGGCGACGAGTCCAAAGTTATCGGCGTAGAGCTGCGCCACGCGCCCCAACTCCTCTGCGCTCAGACGCGGCGTCTCAGACGCGACCGCATACTCTCGAAGCAGCTGCTCGTTGTAGATATTCGGCAGCACGGAGGCGACCGTCGGCTCGGCGAGGATGTACTGGATCGCCGCCTGCGCTAGCGTCCGGCCGGTGCGCTCGGTCAGGAATGAGAGCTGCTCGACTTTCTTGAGGCCGTTCACCTGCCATTGCCGCTTACGATCCTCAGTGGAGACGCGATGGAAACGGTGATCATCTTCGGTGAAGACGGTCTCCGGCTTGACCGTCCCGTCGAGCAATCCGGACGCATGCGGTACGCGCACGAGGAAGCTCGCGCGTTCTCTTCGGCCGAGCTCAAACAGCCCTTGGCCGAGCATCTGCTCAAGAAGATTGTAGATGATGTAGACAAGATCGACGTGGCGGTGCTCAATCGCGTAGGTGCCTTCTTCGATTTGTCGCTCAGCGATCGCGGGGCCCAGCGCCGGGCCATAGGCGCGGATCTTTCCTTCTTGCTTGAGCGCGTCCAGCGTCGCGAAGAGATCATCATGCTGCATCGCATCGAGCCGCGGATTGTGGAGCTGGTAGAGGTCAACGTAGTCCGTGTGTAGCCGCTTCAAACTCTGCTCAAGCGCGAAGCGGATGTACTCCGGCCGCCAATCGTGAGGCAACTCCTCATGACCCCGACGCGAGGTGGCGTGGTAGAAATCGTAGCCGAATTTTGTCCCAATCGTCAGCTGGTCCCGTTTGTCACCCAAGGCTTTGGCGAGAATCGTCTCACCCAGGCCGTTGCCGTACGTATCGGCCGTGTCAAAAAAGGTGATGCCAAGATCGTACGCCTGTTGGAGCAGCTTCACACCCACCGCTTCGTCCGTCACGCCCCACCATGTCGTGGAGACGGTCCACACGCCAAACCCTATCTCGGACACGCTGACATCGGTTGTGCCAATCGTTCGAGCCTGCATCGGATCCTCTACGTCTGCAACTCGCCACACGGCGAGCGCGGGCTAGTCAAACACGTCAGCCGGAATCGCCGTCGCCGCCGTCAGCCGATCCGCGATGGCCTGGAGCTTTTCGCGCGGAACTTCCTGAATCCCCTCCGCGGCGGTGCCGCGGTCGACGGTGTAGACCTGGACGGAGCGCGGTGTGATGGAGCCCACCACCTCAATCCATGTCCGCACGTGTGACTCATCCGTGTTGTCATAACTGCCTTGGATGAACATGCTCTGCAAGATAATGTCTGGAACGCTCCGAAGCGCTTGGAGCATCTCCTGGAAGCTCGTGCTGCCAAGCGGGCCATTGATGCGCCGCCACGTCGCCTCATCCGCGGCGTCAAACTTCATATAGCGCACGTCGAGCAGCTCCAGCGCCCGGCGGACCTGCGGACGGGTGATCTGCGTGGCATCGGTCAAGATACCGACGTGGGCGTTGGGAAAGTAGCGGTCGCGCAGTTGTTTGATGCCGATGGTGAGGACGAACAGGTCCGGATGCAGCGTCGGCTCGCCGTTGCCCGCCAGCGTGATGCAGTCCACCGCGGTGCCTTCAAGCGCATGACGCTCGAAGGCATCAGCGATCTCTTCTAAGAGCACCGGGGCGCGCTTGAGCCGCTCGTTCGAGGGGGTGGATGGCGTCCAGCCGTACTGGCAGTAGACGCAGTTGGACGAGCACACCTTGTGGCTCACCGGCAGGATATTAATACCCAGCGACGCGCCCAAGCGTCGTGAGCGAATGGGACCATAGACGGTGGCATCTTGCAAAGGAATGGTCTGAGGCATGATGCTTGTATTGTAGGGGAGGAGCCCATCGACGTCAATCCGCCTCGACGGAGGGTGCTGTCTTAATTTGACGGGTGACGCGGAGCCGAGGCACCCATGCGCCCGCAGCCGACGACGCCGATAGTGCGGCGCGGCGAGGACGCATGGGGTGGCGCAGCGGCAGGACCCGTCAAATTAAGACACGATCCATGGAGCTAGCGGGTTCACACCGCAGCGTACACCGAGCAGGAAGGCTTACGCGCGTGGCGTAGAGGCCGACGCCTTGCCGGCGCGGCGCTTGAAGATCCGATCGATGCGCACCAGCAGATCTTCGTGGTCAAACGGTTTGACCACATAATCCTCAATCCCTTCCAACTCAAACAGATCCTTCATCCGCTCACGGGCCGTCAGGATAATGATCGGAATCTTGTCGCGCCCAAAGCGCGTATTCAGCTCCCGTAAACACGTATAGCCATCCATGACCGGCATGAGGACGTCCAGGATGATGAGCTCCGGCTTCTCCGCAAGCGCGCGCTCGATCGCCTGCTGGCCATTCTGCGCGGTCACGACGCGGTAGCCTTGCGTTTGGAGCCGAATTTTGAGTGCTAGTGCGAGCTGCTCTTCATCATCCACCACAAGAATCTTCTGTTTACTCTCAATCATACGACGGTCCTCCTGGGCTGGCGGTGAGCAGCTCCCGAGCCATCGTGAGCAGCTCCCGAAACTCAAACGGTTTGTGCAGAATGTGCGTCATCTGAAGATCCTTGACCCGCGCATCGAGCCCGTGTGGGGGAATCGCGGTCAGGACGATCACCGGAATCGACGCGGTGCGCGTATCGGCCTTGAGCTGCCGGACGAGCTCATAGCCGTCCATCTCGGGCATGATCAAATCGGTGACGATCACATCCGGCGTGTCCTCTTGAATCTTGGCCAACCCTTCGGCGCCGTTGCGAGCCGCCGTGCACCGAAAGCCGGCCGCCGCAAAGCGCAGCGTCAGCGCCCGCAGTAAATCGGGCTCATCCTCTAAGAGCAAAATGCGCGGGGACATGAGCTACGGCTTCACCGGATGTTGTTGCAGCACTTCGCGGACCTTGGCGACGAGATCTTCCAGCTGAAAGGGCTTGGCGAGGTAGTTGTAGGTCGTGCTCTCCATCCCCAGCTGACGATCCTTCCGCTCGCCTTTGGCGGTCACGATGATGACCGGGATGTCGCGCATCATCGGATCTTCCTTCAGGAGATGATAGACCTCATAGCCGTCCATCACGGGCATCATCACATCCAAGAGAATCAAGTCCGCTTTCTGCTGCTTCAGCTGCTCCAGCGCATCCGGACCGCTCGCCGCCGCGGCCACGTCGTACTCCCGCAGCTCAAGCGCCTCTTTGATGAAATGCCGGATCTTCGGTTCGTCATCCACAACGAGGATACGCGTCTTGTGCTGCTCGATGCGGTGAAGCCCGCGCTCCACCAGCGCCAGGAGTTCATCCTCCGTCATCGCTTCATCCGGATACGTCGCGGTCGTCACTCCCAACTTGATGTGCACCGGGTTGCCCGCAACGCTGAAGGCGTGCTCATCAATAAGCCGCTTCAAGCGCTGGGCGATCGCCTGGGAACCCGCCTGGTTGACCTCCGCAAGCACCACCAGCATATCTCCCCGCTGCCAGCGCACGACGATGTCGCCATCTTTGCGCCGCACCGTCTCCGAGAGAATTATTTCCAGTTCTTTGAGCAGCCGGCTCACCTCTTCGAGCCCATGGAGCGCTTTCAGTTCCTGGAAGTTCAGCATGCTCACCACAATAATGGAGAAGCGGCTCTGCTTGCGTTTGGCGTTGACGATCCCGGTGCGCAGGTACTCCTTGAACACCTCTTCTGGATGGTACTTGGGCAGTGTGAAGGAGAACGTGCTGCCCTGCTCGGGCGTACTCGTTACCCAGATGCGCCCCCCGTGCAGTTCGATGAGCCGCTTGCTGATGGCCAACCCCAAGCCGGTCCCCTTGGGCGCCTTGCCATCGGTCGTCCGAGACAGCTGCTGGAACTTTTCGAAGAGTTTCGGGATGTCGTCCGCCGCAATCCCCACCCCGGTGTCCACCACGTTGCATTGGAGTTCATTCGGATGCTCTTCCACGCTCACGGTGACGCGGGCCGGGCCGCGCGAACACTTCAGCGCATTACTGATGAGGTTGGTAAGAACCTGCGTGATCTTATCGGCATCCGCAAAGATGTTCGGGAGTCCCGACGGGAGTGCCACGTCCAGCGTGACTTGCTGACTCTCCGCGAGCGGCCGCATGGATTGGATGACGTGATCGATGAGCTCGCCACACTCGAGAAGCTTCTTGTCGAGGAGCACCCGTCCTGCCTCGATTTTTCCCATGTCGAGCAAGTTGCCGATGATACGGGCCAGCCGGTCCACATTTGCCTTGATGATGGCCAGGTACTCTTGTTGGTCGGGGGTCACGGGCCCGGCAATGCCATCGGAGAGGATCGCGGTGAACTCGTTGATCGTCGCCAGGGGGGTGCGCAACTCATGGCTGACGACGGAGATGAGGTCGGACTTGCGCTGATCGAGCCGCTTCAGCTCGTCATTCACCCGGCGCAACTCAGCGTTGCGCTCTTCGAGTAATCGCGCCTGCTCCCACACCTCGGTTTGCAGTTGCGCGCGCTCATTTTTCAGGTGGCACCGCTCCAACCCTTCGCGGATCACGACGGGAATGGCGGCCAGATGGCCCATGTAGGGCGACTTGACGATGTAGTCGTATGCCCCAAGCTTCATCGCCTCGACCGCCGCCGCTTCATCGCCATGGCCGGTCACGATGATCGCGACCACCCCGGGCTTGATGGCGTGGATGCGGCGAAGCACTTCGATGCCTTTGATGTCGGGTAGCTGCATGTCGATGAGGTAGACCTGGTGCTCGTGCGCGAGCGCTCGATCCAATCCTTCCCGACCTGTGCGGGCCACCTCGACGACAAAGCGCTCCTTCTCGAGCGCTTCCTTCGTCAGGAGGGCCTGGCCTTCGTCATCTTCAAACAATAAGACTTCAATGGGGCTCGTGGCCATGTGGTCAGCGTCCCAGACTGGTCTCCGTGGCGTTCAACTCACCATCACTCCTCAACATCCATCACCCGCAAGGTCTACTCGGGAAGACGCACGACGTCGAGAAAAAGTCCCAGCGCCTTGATGCGGTCTTGAAATTCCTCGTAGCGGACCGGTTTCACGATATACGTGTTGGCCCCGAGGGCGTAGCAGCGGTTGACCTCTACCTGATCATCCGTGGATGTGAGCATCATGACCGGGATGAGCCGCACCTGCGGGTCGGACTTGATTTTCTCCAGCACGGTAAAGCCGTCCATCGTCGGCATCTTGATGTCCAGTAGAATGAGGCCCGGCCGCGGGGATTTGGCCGGATCGTGATACTGGTCGCGCCGGTTCAAGTAGTCCAGCGCCTGCTGCCCTGTGGGCATCTCGATGATTTCGTTGACGATGCCCCCCACGCGCAGATTCTCGCGGATGAGCAAGCGGTGGCCGTCATCATCATCCACCAGCATGATCATGACGGATTGTCGCAGCGTTCTCATCTGGTTACCCCCTTGTTGACACCAACGGTTCTGGCCGCTCACCAACGGATGGTAGCGTCATCGGCAAGGTAAAGGAAAAGGTACTCCCCTGCCCACGCACCGATGACACCCAGAGCTTTCCTCCATGCGAGTGCAGAATCTTTCTGACGTACGCCAACCCAATCCCTTCGCCTGGCGACTCGATCGCCTGCAGTCGCGTGAACATCTGGAACACGCGCTCCTGATCCTCTGATGCAATCCCAATCCCGGTGTCCCGTACATAACACTCCACATGAGGGGGAGACTCCGTGGCCCCGATCTCGATGAAGCGCTGCTCGGAGGGCCCCATGTAATTGATCGCGTTCGACACGAGGTTGGAGAAGACCTGGTTGATCTCATTGCGCCGGCATGACACCGCCTGCGGCAGTGGATGGCGAATCACCTGAATCGCACGCTCCTTCAGTTGATGATCAAAGGTCGCCAGCACGTCGTCGACAATGTGATTCAGATCGTTGGGCTGGATGGGATCGGCTTTCCGACCGACCCGGGAGATCGCGAGCAGCGAGGAGAGCAGGGTGTCCATTTTCTCGACCCCCTTCGAAATAAACCGGAGTGACTCCAGAAACCGTGTTTGCACCCCGCCTCTGAGCGCCTCCACTTGGGTGCGCAGTTCGGGCTCACGGCTCTGCGCCGTGAGGCGATCGAGTGTTTGGAGCGTATCGTGCATGAGCGGCTCCAACCGTTTGGAGAAACCCTGAATGTTGATCAATGGCGCGCGCAGATCATGCGAAACGACGCGGAGCAAATCTTCCATCTCTTGATTGAGGTTGGAGAGCTCCTGCGTGGAGCGCTCAAGACGCCTGGTGCGTTCCTCCAGCTCCGCCTTGGACACCTGCAGCCGTTCCACCATCCGGTTGAAGGAACGCGCGACGTCGCCGACTTCATCATTTGTCGTCACCGGCACATGCTCCGACAGATCCCCACTCTCGGCGATCCGTTGGGCCGCACGGGTCAGTTCGGCGAGCGGTGTCGTAATGCTCTTCGTGTAATACCGTCCAAACAACAGAACCACAAACAGGATTTCCAGGATGGCCACCCAGGAGTGCAGCATGAACTGATGCAACGGATCGGCGAAATCGCTCGGCCACGAGACAGAGAAGATCGTCAGCGCGGGAGCGGGAATGCGGACAAACGCAATCACGCGATGGTGTCCCACACGATCGACCCATGAGCCGGAGGGGGAGGCCAGGTGCGTTTCCAACTGGTACCACTGTTCTTGGGAGAGCTGCGTATAGGTCTGTGGATGGGGTGTGACGATATGGCCCCGCGCATCAGCGATGAAGATGTAGCCGTGCGCCCCGAGGCTCACCTGTTGGAGCAACTTCAGCGTGTCGGTGAGCGACTCCCCCTTTCCAGGGTGATGCTCAACGAACTGTCCGAGTTGTTCTAAGGCCCGTTGACGCAGCTGCTCTTCCACAATCACCTGCCCAAACCGATAGGCCGACGGCTGAAGGAGGCACAACGCGGCCACTGCGAGCACACAGGTCGTCGCTAAAAATTTTGCCGCCAGTGACACGTGATGGATCGGACGGACGTGGCGCACCTGCACGCTGCACCAGGCCAAGACGGGCTGCATTGCTCGCGCCGTTCCAAAGTAACAAAACGCCCCCATCATCCCGCCGACGAGCGGAATCGCAGGGAGTGTTTTTGGCAACATCTCAATGACAGGTTGCTGGGCTTGCCAGTGCACGACCACGGTTCCACCGAGATATCCGACCACGGGTGCCGCGCACGCGCTCACGGCAATCCGCCAAGGCAGCTGAAGTGCGGTCTCGTAGACTCTCAAACAGTCCTTGCGCGTCGGCACCACTCCGCTCGCCCAGCTCGTTAGCGCCCGATGGATCGGCCGATACCACACGCATGGCAAGAAGACCACGCACATCCCGCCGACGAGGGGCACCAACGTGAAGTACATGAGGTAGGTCCAGAACCATTGGCGCTCATTCAACAACCACGTAAGCCATCCGTAGGTAAAGGCAGGGCCGTAGCCGAAGACAAACAACCCCACGAACCATACGCGGCGCAGCCGCCAAAAGGTATCGCGCGGCGTCGGTAGTGGTGGCGACCACAACACCGCGTGGCTTCGTTGAGTTGACGGTACAGTGTTTCTAATATCCGGCATGGTGTTTTAAGCAGTGTTAACAAGCACTTACTGCAAGTATACCTAACCTCAACAGGCTCAACAATGCAACAGCCAGAAATCCTCTGAGGCGAGTTGGGGAGTGCTGAGGGTGAAACGATACGAACACCGGTGACCTGCCGGCCTATCGTGTCCCTCACGCAAAGAAGAGCTTACGTCACAGAACCCATTGTGTGCGAATCGGGTGGGCGACGCGGGACCTGAGTGTGAGGGGGATTAGAGACGAGCCGCCCATCGCAAGAACCGGCGAAGGGCTGCGGTCTGCTGAACGATGAATTGGAAAAACCTAGCAGGGGTAATCTCTTCGGCGTGAAGGAGGTGTCCGCTGGCGTCGGTGATACCGTAGGTTTCCATGCGCCAGCGTAACAGTGGCGAGCGCCACGGGGTGAAGAGATCGGGACCCGCCAGCCGAAGCGCGATCCTCAACATGCGAAGCCACAACATGGCGAGCTCCACCAAGATGATCCGAGGAAAGATGGCCGGCCGGTTAGTCTCTTGTGAGGCCTGCCCTCGGCCCGATAGTTACTTGGCTTGCTGACCAGCCGCCGCGAGTGCTGCGTCGTAGTTTGGATGCGACGTCACCTCGGGCACGTACTCGACGTAGCGCACGGTGCCGGTACGATCGACAAGGAAGATCGAGCGGCTGAGCAATCTTAGTTCTTTAATGAGCACACCGTACGCTTTCCCGAACGAGGCGTCTTTGTGGTCGGAGACCACCTTGACCTTCTCAATCCCGGCTGCGCCACACCACCGCTTCTGCGCAAACGGTAGGTCCATACTCACGGTGAGGATGTTGACGTCCGGCAGCTTCGCCGCTTCCTCATTGAAGCGCCGCGTCTGCGCGTCACACACGGGCGTATCCAACGATGGCACGACGCTGATGAGCAGCGTGTTACCTGCAAAACTCGAGAGCGTCACGGGGGAGAGATCGTGGGCGAGGACTTGGAATTCAGGTGCCTTGGCCCCCACTGTGATTTCTGGACCGATGAGCGTCAACGGATTGCCCTTAAACTTCACGGCACCGTGACGTTCCTGCGTCGATGCGGGTGCGGTCGCAATAGCCATGGAAACCTCCTACGGTTGGTGTGTGGAAGAGCTTTCATCGTAGCCGAATCGTTTGGCAGCGTCAAGTTAGGACACTACTATTGGGGGCTTCGCTTGACGCCAATACTCGACGACGCTAGAGTGAGCCCATGGTGATGCCACTGTTGCTCCACGGCCGACACGCCGGACCACACGTCCTGTATCAACCCTTTGGCCCGTGGATCGTCCCCTGGCGATTCGGTTCACTTGAGGAAGAATACCTCGCACTCCGAACGGACGTTGGACTCATCGACGACTCCACCCAAGCACTGCTCGAAGTCCAAGGGGCTGACCGCACCAGTTTCCTTCACAACCTACTCACGAATGACATCAAGCGGCTCACACCCGGCACGGGCTGCCGGGCCGCTCTGCTCACACCCAACGCCAAACTCATCGCGGAATTTCTCGTCCTCGTCGATCCCTCATCCATCTGGCTGCTCTGCGATGCCACCCGCACGGCCACCGTCGCTCAGACGCTTGAGCGCTACCTCTTTTCCGAACACGTGACACTCATCAACCACGAACGCGAGGCCGCGGTGTTGGCGCTCCAAGGACCGCGGACGATGGCCGTCCTCTCCCAACTCTTCGATGCCCCCATCGCCCTCCCCCGCCCGGGTGATCACACCGTAGGCTCGCTCGAACACCTTTCAGTCCGGCTGATCCATCACACGCTGACGGGTGAGGCTGGCGTGCTGTGCATCGTTAAGAGCGATGATACGCATGCGCTCTGGAACCTCTTGCTGCGCCGTGGTCAATCACAAGGATTGGTAGCTGTCGGGTGGGACGCGCTGAACGTCGCCAGGATCGAGGCGGGCATTCCGTGGTTTGGCATCGATCTGGATGCATCACACCTCCTGCCGGAGACGGGACTGGAGAACGAATTGGCCAGTGACGTGAAAGGCTGTTACGTCGGCCAGGAGATTGTCGCGCGGATGCAGACGTACGGCTCCGCGAATAAAAAACTCATGGGTCTGCACATTGAAGGTGCACGGGTCCCTGCGGCAAATGATCGCATCGCTCAACAAGAAGAAGAGGTTGGACACGTCACGAGTGCTTGCTTTTCTCTAACCCTGAAGCAGCCTATCGCAATGGGATATATCAAACGTGGGGCGTATGAGCCGGGGACGGCTGTCGAGATTGTGTGCGATGGTGCGCGTGTGCCTGCGATCGTGGCGGCGCGGCCGCTGGTTCCTCTCGAGCGAGGACGCGTGAGCGCCTAGTCCTCTTGCCAGTAGCGTACGAACTCGCGCAGGTGGGTCAGCGTCGAGAGATTGGGCATGCGGTCGAGAAAGACTTTGCCTGCGAGATGATCACACTCATGCTGAATGATGCGGGCAAAAAATCCTTGCGCGTGGAACTTGATCTTCTCCCCTTTGCGGTTGTACGCCTCAACGTCAAGTGACTCCGCCCGAGGGACCCTCCCGCGTAACTCATCGATACTCAAGCACCCTTCCCAATCCTCGAGCTGCTTCTTGGACATCGTGAGAATCCGTGGATTGATGAGCACGGTCAGTGGAATCGGTCCCTCGCCCGGATAGCGGCGGTTGGCGTCCACTTCGATCAACGCCACCTGTTTCGCCACGTGAACCTGCGGTGCGGCCAGCCCGACCCCATCATACTCACGCATCGTCTCGATCATATCGTCGATGAAGCGCTGCATCGACGCGGAGGTGATACTTTCCTTCGGGATCGCTTCCGAGGGGGTGCGGATGACCGGATGGCCGAGCCGAGTGACTTTGAGGATGGACATCTTAGCGAGGTGTCGGGGGTGACGTAGGCCCGCGAGATTTCGTTAGGGGCTCATACTCCGGATGACGCTTGAGATAGATCGAGGAGATATAGGGACACGTCGGCACGACCACCAGCGTGTTCGCCTTCGCGTACTCAAACGCCGCCTGGCAGAGCTGATCGGCCACCCCGCGACCTCGGAACGCCTCAGGAACATACGTATGGTAGAGGTCGATCTGGTTACCGGCCACTCGGTAACTGAGATACGCTTCATGTCCCTGGAGCGCGACCACAAACCGATGCTGGGTGGTGTCGTGTTGCACCGTCATCTGCTCAGTCATGAGGCGTTCATTATAGTAGTGCGCTACACCCCTTGCAACGCCTTCATCAAATGCGGTATCATCACACGATACATCACCGTCGAGAACAGGCCGACCATGGACGCCGTGGAACTCCTGCTTAATCGCATCGCTGAGACGCTACCACAGAGCCGCGCCGAGCTGCGCAAGCTCAAGACCTCGGTCGCGTCGCAGACCCGCTCGTCGCTGCTGCGCAACGACGCGCTGCTCACCCGTTATCGACAGCAAGTCGCGGAGGGGCTGCGCCCACCCAATAAACCACTTGAGCGCATTCTCACCCTCAACGGGATCCGTTCACAATCCGGGATTGCCACGGTCACCGTGATTACCGAACCGTACGCGTGTCCGGGCCGATGCGTCTACTGTCCCACCGAAGCACGCGCCCCCAAGAGCTACCTCACAAATGAGCCCGCAGTCATGCGTGCGGTCCGCAACGACTATGATCCCTACCGGCAGGTGGTGAGCCGACTGGAGGCGCTGGATGACACAGGACATCCCACCGATAAGATTGAGTTGATCATTAAAGGCGGGACGTGGTCATTTTATCCGGAGCCGTATCAACGTCAGTTTATCCAGCGCTGTGTTGAGGCGGCGAATGCGTTCTCGAGACGTCAGGAGCCACGGCTCCTAACGCTGCATCCTGATACGACGCCGGCGTCTTCTCTCGATGAGGCGCAGCGCATTAACGAGACCGCGCACCATCGTGTGATTGGCATCACGATCGAGACGCGTCCAGACTACGTTGACGAGGCTGAGGCTCGACGACTGCGGCAACTCGGAGTGACGCGCGTCGAGCTGGGGGTCCAATCGCTTGATGAGTCCGTCTTGCGCCTGATCGTGCGAGATCACGGAACGGCGGAAGTCCGCCGAGCGACACAGCTCCTCAAGGACGTCGGATTCAAAGTCGCCTATCACCTGATGCAAAATCTGCCGGGGGCGACTCCCCAGAGCGATCTTGACAGCGCGAAGACGGTGTTTGAAGACGCGGCCTATCAACCGGACACGCTCAAGCTCTACCCCTGCGTCGTTATCGAGACGGCTGAGCTCTACGCATGGTGGCGCGAGGGCCGCTACACGCCCTACGATGATGAAACGCTCATCGAGTTGCTGATCCAGATCAAACAGCTCGTCCCGTCCTACGTACGAATTGAGCGCGTCATCCGCGACATTCCCTCGACGTCGATCCGAGGGGGGTGTCTCGTCAC